>Ga0068855_100003987_pt1 | contig 18031 bp, 17 predicted proteins | sample KBSCornC52_FD_66592 | JGI IMG/M metagenome (GOLD analysis project Ga0068855, IMG submission 66592) | Corn rhizosphere microbial communities from Kellogg Biological Station, Michigan, USA - KBS Corn C5-2 | ecosystem: Host-associated > Plants > Roots > Rhizosphere > Soil ...
CGCGACCGCCGGCTGCTGCGCTACGACACGCTGATCATCGACGAGGCGCATGAGCGCAGCCTGAACGTCGACTTCCTGCTCGGCTACCTGCACCAGCTCCTACCGCAACGCCCCGACCTCAAAGTGATCATCACGTCGGCGACGATCGAGCCGGAACGGTTCGCCGAACACTTCGCGCAGCGCAGCGGAGCGAGTGGCGGCACAGTCGGTGGCGCCCCCATCGTCGAGGTCTCCGGCCGCACGTATCCGGTCGAGATCCGCTACCGGCCGCTCGAGCCCGACATCACCGCGGACGACGGCGACGACCCGGACGACCCCGACCACGACGTCGTCCACCGCTCCGAGACCCGCGACCAGACCGAGGCGATCCTGGACGCGCTGCACGAGCTCGAACGGGAGGCGCCCGGGGACGTGTTGGTGTTCCTGTCCGGCGAGCGGGAGATCCGGGACACCGCCGAAGCATTGCGGGGCGCCAAGCTGCGCAACACCGAGGTGCTGCCGCTGTACGCGCGCCTGCCGACCGCCGAGCAACAGCGCGTGTTCGAGCCGCACACCGGGCGGCGGGTCGTCCTGGCCACCAACGTCGCCGAGACGTCACTGACCGTCCCGGGTATCAAGTACGTGATCGACCCGGGCACCGCCCGCATCTCCCGCTACAGCCGGCGGACGAAGGTGCAGCGGCTGCCCATCGAGCCCATCTCCCAGGCCTCGGCGGCGCAGCGGGCCGGCCGGTGCGGACGAACGGCTGACGGCATCGCGATCCGGCTCTACTCCGAGCGGGACTTCGCGGCCCGCCCGCGCTACACCGACCCGGAGATCCTGCGCACCAACCTCGCCGCAGTCATCCTGCAGATGGCGGCATTGCAGCTCGGCGACATCGAACGCTTCCCGTTCCTCGACCCGCCCGACCGGCGCAGCGTGCGCGACGGCGTCCTGCTGTTGCAGGAGCTCGGCGCGTTCGACGACAAGAACGAGATCACTGCTCTCGGACGTCGCCTCGCGCAGCTGCCGGTCGACCCGCGTATCGGCCGGATGATCCTCGCCGCCGAGGAGGAGGGCTGCGTGCGCGAGGTGCTGGTCGTCGCGGCCGCGCTGTCGATCCCCGATCCGCGCGAGCGGCCGACCGAGCACGAGGAGGCGGCCCGGCAGAAGCACGCCCGCTTCGCCGATGAGCACTCGGACTTCATCTCCTACCTGAACCTCTGGAACTACCTGCGCGAGCAACGCAAGGAGCGCTCGGGCAACCAGTTCCGCCGGATGTGCCGCGAGGAGTTCCTGCACTACCTGCGGGTGCGCGAATGGCAGGACCTCGCCGGCCAGCTGCGCAGTATCGCCCGCGACCTCGGCGTCACCGAGAACGCGGAACCGGCGCCGGCCGATCGCATCCACGCCGCGCTCACGGCCGGGCTGCTCTCCCACCTCGGTCTGCGCGAGGGCGAGAGCCGCGATTCCGCCCCTTCTCGCGCTTCGCGCGAATATCTGGGCGCCCGCAACTCGCGCTTCGTGCTCGCGCCCGGCTCCGTCCTCACCAAGAAGCCACCGCGCTGGGTCGTGGTCGCTGACCTGGTCGAGACCAGCCGCCTTTACGGGCGCATCGCCGCCCGCATCGAGCCCGAGGCGATCGAGCGCACCGCCGCCCACCTCGTGCAACGCAGTTACAGCGAACCCCATTGGGACGCCCGGCGCGGCGCCGTCATGGCCTACGAGCGGGTGACGCTGTACGGCCTGCCGATCGTCGCCCGCCGCCGCGTCGGCTACGCCACCGTCGATCCGGAGGAGGCTCGCGAGCTGTTCGTGCGGCACGCGCTCGTCGAGGGCGACTGGACGACCCGGCACCACTTCTTCCGCGACAACCAGCAGCTGCGGACCGAACTGGAGGAGCTCGAGGAGCGCGCCCGCCGCCGCGACCTGCTGGTCACCGAGGACGACCTGTTCGCCTGGTACGACGCCCGCATCCCGAAGGACGTCGTGTCGCAGCGGCACTTCGACGCGTGGTGGAAGAAGCAACGGCACAAGACGCCGGACCTCCTCACGCTGACCCGCGACGACCTGCTCCGCCAGGACGACGAGACGCCCGAGCAGCCCGACGCCTGGCGGGCCGGTGACCTGACCCTGCCGGTCACGTACCGCTTCGAGCCGGGCGCGGCCGACGACGGCGTCACCGTACACGTGCCGGTCGACGTCCTTGCCCGCCTGGGTGGCGACGAGTTCGCGTGGCAGGTGCCGGCGCTGCGCGAGGAGCTGGTCACCGCGCTGATCCGGTCGCTGCCCAAGGACCTGCGCCGGCACTTCGTCCCGGCACCCGATACGGCGAGAGCAGTGCTCTCCAACCTGCAGCCCGGCCAGGAGCCGTTGCTCACCGGCGTGCAACGCGAGCTCCAGCGCCGCACGGGCGTGCTCGTCCCGCTCGACGCATTCGACCTCGACAAGCTCCCGTCACATCTGCGGGTCACGTTCGCGGTCGAACAGCCGGACGGCACCGAGGTGGCCCGCGGCAAGGACCTCGCCGAGCTGCAGGAGAAGCTGGCCGCGCCGGTGCGGGCGGCCGTCGCCGCGGCCGTTGCGGGGGAGTACGAGCGCACCGGGCTGCGCGACTGGCCGGCCGACCTGCCCGAGCTCCCGCAGAGCGTGGAGCGGCGCAGCGGCGAGCACACCGTCCGCGGCTACCCGGCGCTCGTCGACGCCGGCGCCGCAGTCGACGTCCGCGTCTTCGCGACCGAGATCGAGCAGGCCGTCGCCATGCGCGCCGGCGCCCGCCGGCTGCTGCGCGTCGCGCTGCCGTCCCCGACGAAGCCCGTCGAGCGTTCGCTGAGCGCGCGGGCCCGGCTGGTCCTCGGCGCCAACCCGGACGGGTCGTTGCCGGCGCTGATCGACGACTGCGCCGACGCCGCCGTCGACGCGCTGGTGCCGCACCCGCCGTGGACGGCGGCGGCCTGGGCGGAGGCGAAGCGGACCGTCGCCGAGCGGCTGATCCCGGCCACGCAGGAGGTGGTCGAGCTGGCGCAGCGGGTGCTCGCCGCCGCGCACGAGGTCCGCCTCGCGCTGCCGGCCGACCCGCCGCGCAACCAGGCGGCGGCCGTCGCCGACATCCGCGAGCAGTTCCGTCGGCTCCTACCGCCCGGCTTCGTCACCGCGACCGGCCGCGAACGGCTGACCGACCTCGCGCGCTACGTCACCGCCATCGGCCGCCGCCTCGAGCGGCTACCGCGGGACGTCGAGATCGACGCGGCCCGGCTGCAGCGCGTGCAGGCGGTGGAGCAGGCGTACGCCGAGCTGGTGTTGGCCCTGCCGGCCGGACGCGCGGCCGCTGAGGACGTCCGCGACATCGGCTGGCTCATCGAGGAGCTGCGGGTCAGCCTGTGGGCCCAGCAACTCGGCACCCGCCGCCCGGTGAGCGAGCAGCGGATCTACCGGGCGATCGACGCGATCCAGGCGTGATCGCCGAACCGTTGATCAACGACTGTTGATCGAGAGCCGGGGCGCTTGTACCGTCGGGGCTGGCTTGCGCGCGCCGAACGGCCGCTGCGCGAGCCCCGGGCCGGCCTGGGGACCGGCTCGGTGGAACCGCCGGGGCGGCGGTTGCGGTGCGCTGATCCTGGCATTCGGCGTCTCGCCGAATGGCGCTCGCCGCAGGCGATCCGCCGCTCCGGCGGGCTCACCGCGCGCACGCACCGCGAATGGTCGAATGACCCCATGACGGCCGGCTACTCCGCCACCCCGCAGGCTCGCAAGCTCGGGCTGAAGCCCGGGCTGCGGCTCGGCCTCATCGACCCGCCGAGGGGGTGGCGGCTGGTGGACCCGCCGCCGACCGCACCGGCCGGCGACGGCCCGGCCGACGTCCTCATCGCATTCGTGCGTACCGCAGCCGAGCTCGACGGCCTACCCGACCTCGGCGAGCGGATCTTCCCGGGCGGCGCGCTGTGGGTGGCCTGGCCCCGCAAGGCGGCCGGCCACGTCAGCGACGTCACCGAGAACGGCATCCGGGACGCCGTGCTCCCGCACGGCCTGGTCGACGTCAAGGTCGCCGCGATCGACGACGACTGGTCCGGGCTGAAGGTCGTCTGGCGCAAGGAGCGGCGGTAATGGCTGCCCGGCCGAAGATCTTTTCGCTACGGTGTCGAAACCGCGTCCAGCCGTTCGACGCACTGGTGAGCGGACGTCCGGACGGCGCCGCCACGAGCAAGGGAGAGCAGCGATGCGCGTGATGGTCCTGGTGAAGGCGAACGAGCGGTCCGAGGCCGGCGAGATGCCCACGACCGAAGAGCTGGACGAGATGGGCCGGTTCAACGCCGAGCTGGTGAAGGCCGGCGTGATGCTCGTCGGCGAGGGGCTCGTGTCCTCCCGCGAGGGCAAGCGGGTGCGGTTCGACAACTCCGGGTCGTCCACCGTGATCGACGGCCCGTTCACCGAGACCAAGGAGCTGGTCGCCGGCTTCTGGATCTGGGAGGTCGCCTCGTTGGAGGAGGCGGTGGAGTGGCTGCAGCGCGCGCCGTTCCGCGAGGGTGAGGTGGAGATCCGGCGGGTCTCCGTGCCGGAGGACTTCGGGGACGCGTTCACGCCGGAGCAGCAGGCGGCCGAGCAGGGGCTGCGCGACCGGATCGCCGAACGCGAGGCCGAGATCGCCGCCGAGCAGAGCGCCCACAACGGGCAGTGACGGTCGAGCGGCCCGACATCCGGCGCCGGATCGAGGCGGTCTGGCGGATCGAGGCGGCCCGGCTCATCGCCGGGCTGGCCCGGGTGGTCCGCGACGTGGGCCTCGCCGAGGACCTGGCGCAGGACGCGCTCGTGGCCGCGCTGGAGCAATGGCCGAAGGACGGCGTCCCCGACAACCCGGGGGCGTGGCTGATGGCCGTCGCGCGGCGACGCGGGGTGGACACCATCCGCCGCCGCGTCACGCTCGAGCGCAAGGTCGAGGAGTTGGGCCGTGACCTCGTCGAGTTCGAGGATCCCATGGCAGAGATCGAGATCGGGCCGGCCGTCCAGGACGACGTGCTGCGGCTGATGTTCACCGCGTGCCACCCGGTGCTGTCACCGGACGCCCGGGTGGCGCTCACCCTGAAGATGGTCGGCGGGCTGTCGACCGAGGAGATCGCCCGCGCCTACGTGGTGCCGGTGCCCACGATGGCGCAGCGCATCGTCCGGGCGAAGAAGGCGCTGACGAAGGCCGGTGTGCCGTTCGAGATCCCGGTCGGGCCCGAGCTCGCCGAGCGGATGCTGTCGGTGCTGGAGGTCGTGTACCTCGTCTTCAACGAGGGCTACACCGCCACCGCCGGCTCGTCCTGGGTCCGTCCGGAGCTGTGCCGGGAGGCGATGCGGCTGGGCCGCATCCTGTGCGGGCTGGCCCCGGAGGAGCCGGAGGCGTACGGCCTGGTCGCCTTGATGGAGATCCAGGCGTCCCGGTTGCGGGCCCGGGTCGGGCCGGACGGCGCGCCGATCACACTGCTCGACCAGGACCGCGTGCTGTGGGACCGGTTGCTGATCAACCACGCGCTCGTCGCCCTCGGCAACGCCGAGTCGCTCGGTGGCAATGGGCCGTACGTGCTGCAGGCGGCGATCGCCGCCTGCCACGCGCGGGCCGCGACGGCGGAGGCGACCGACTGGGACCGCATCGCCTCGCTGTACGCGTCGCTGGCCTCGGTGACCGGCTCGCCGATCGTCGAGCTGAACCGGGCGGTGGCGGTGGCGATGGCCGCCGGCCCGGGCGCCGGCCTCGAGATCGTGGACGGGCTGCGCGAGCACCCGTCGCTGCGCTCGTACCACCTGTTGCCGGCGGTGCGCGGCGACCTGCTGGTGAAGCTGGGCCGGCTCGCCGAGGCGAAGGCCGAGTTCGAAGCGGCGGCCGAGCTGACCGCCAACGAGCAGGAGCGGAAGTTCCTGCTCGGCCGCGCCGAGGAGTGCTGAACCGCAGCCGTCGTAGGCTGCCGGCGTGTCCGACGACTGGCGCGGGGTCAACCTCGCGAACTGGGAGTCGCGGGTGGCCGTGCACACCGGACCGGCCGGGTACGACCTGGCCGCGTTCGATGACCCCGACCACCTCAGCGACGTGGTGCGTTACGACCGGCCGCGCCTCGGCCGGGTCGAGGGGCTCGACGTCGTGCACCTGCAGTGCCACCTCGGGACGGACACAGTGTCGCTGGCGAGACTGGGCGCCCGCTCGACCGCTGGGCTCGACTTCTCCCCCTCCGCGTTGAACGAGGCCCGGGCGCTCGCTGCGCGCGCCGGCGCCGACGTCACCTTCGTCGACGGCGACGCGTATGACGCGGTGCGATTACTCGGCGGCGAGCGGTTCGATCTCGTGTACACGGGCATCGGCGCGATCTGCTGGCTGCCCAGCATCCGTCGCTGGGCCGACGTCGTGGCCGGCCTGCTTCGGCCGGGCGGGCGGCTGTTCATGCGGGAAGGTCACCCGATGCTCTGGGCGATGGCCGACCCGAGAGATGACGGACTGCTCGTCGTCGAGTACCCGTACTTCGAGACCGCCGGCGTCCGGTTCCGCGAGGAGACCACCTACGCGGGCAACGACACCGTCGCCTCGCCCGAGATGGTCTGCTTCAACCACGGCCTCGGCGAGATCTTCACTGCCCTTCAGCAGGCCGGTCTGAGCGTGACCGCCCTGGAGGAGCACCGCGAGGTGCCGTGGAATCCGCTCGGCGACGCGGTCGAGTCGAGTCCGGATCACCCGGGGGAGTACGTCCTCAAGACGGGCCGCGAGCGGTTGCCCCTCACCTACACGCTGCAGGCCGTCAAAGCCTGAGCCGAAATGTCGATTCCCCGCGTCCGTGCCCGTCGGAAAGGTAAGAGCAAGCCCGACGAGGAGGAGGACGAACGATGCGATTCCTGATGCTGGTGTGCCGCGACACCGAGCCCGTGCCCGGCGACGGCGAGACCGGTGATGTGGAGGCGTGGGTGCGCACGATGGACGAGCGGGGCGTGCGGATCACCGGCGACCCGGTCGCCCACCAGCGCGAGGCCCGGGCCGTACGGGTGCGCCGCGGCAAAGTCGTCGTGACGGACGGCCCGTACCTGGAGACGAAGGAGATCCTGGGTGGCTTCGACCTGCTCGAGTGCCGTGACATGGCCGAGGCGATCGAGGTCGCGGCCGCGCATCCGTTCGCGAGCGAAGGCGTGATGGAGCTGCGGCCTATTCGGGAGCTGTGACGGCCGGCTCGTCGCGCACCAGCGTCGAGCGGTCGATCAGGACGATGCCGAGGATCGCGAGCCCGGCGGCGAGCAGCTGGACGGCCAGCAGCCCCGGGCTCGCGGCCAGGCGCTCGTGGAACAGCGTCGCGCCGATCACCACGCCGCTGACCGGCTCGACGGTGTCGATGATCGGCAGGCTGGAGGCGAGCGAGCCGGCCTGGTAGGCGCTCTGCGCGAGCAGCGTGCCGAGAACGCCGAAGACGGCGAGCCCGTACAGCTCCCAATGCACGAGCACGCGCCAGCCGTCGCCGTCCAGCTGGTGGACGACGCTCTTGCTCAGCGCGACGACGACGCCGAACTCGACGGCGCCCACCCCGCCCAGCGTCATCGCCCGGACGCGGTCACTCGCGCGCCGCAGAGCGATCGCGCCGACGAGCAGCAGCGCGCACACCACGATCAGCAGTGGCAGCCACGCCCGGAACGGCCGTTCGGTCGCGCCCTCGGAGGTGGGCGCGACGGCGAGGAACGTGGCGATGCCGCCGGCGACGGCGGCGCCGGCCGTCCAGTGGGCCGCGGTCAGCCGGATGTGCCGGCTGCGGGCGATCAACGGCAGGGCGAACAGCAGGTCGAGCGCGAACAGCGGCGCGACCAGCACGAGCGGCCCGAAGTACAGCGCGGTCGCCTGGAAGCCGAACGAGGCCACCTCGAGCACGGTCGCGAACACCCACCACGGGTTGCGGGCGAGGCGTACGAGCAGGCGCAGGTGCAGGGTCTCCTCGCGCGGCGCGGCGCGGGCCGCCCGTTGCTGGAGCACGGCCGCGACCGCGTACGTCGCCGCGGCGGCGACCGCGAACAGGACGGCGAGGAACGTGTTCATGCCGAGCCGCTCAGCGCAGCGTCACCGATCCGCCGGCCGGGACGTCCACGACGCCCACGCCGTTCTCCGCCGGCCGCACGACGTGCACCGCGCCGCGACCGATCACCGCGGCCGGCGTGTCGCCGTCCAGCACCAGCGCGGTGTCCTCGTCCAGCCCGACACCCCAGCCGACCAGCCCGGCGCTGACCGCCGTCGTCAACCGGCCCAGCGTGCCCCACTGCGCGGCGTGGACGTCCACCGCGAAGGGGACGAGCCCGAGGCCGGCCACCACCGTCAGCTCGTCGAGGTCCTCGGCGGTGTCGGGTGGGCACACGACGCGACCCTGCCACAGGTAGCCGCCGACGACGGCCCGGGCGGCCGCGACGGCCGCGCCGGCCGACATCCCGGCGTAGGGACGGCCGGCGGCCAACCAGTCGCGCACCGCCGCGGCCGCCGGGGCGAGGACCGACGCATACGCCGGCGTGAGGCCGCCGCAGACGAGCAATCCGTCCGCGCCGGCGAGCGCCGACGGATCGAAGCGGCCGCCCTCCACCCCGACCAGCACCGGCAGCGCGCGCACCGGCGCGACCGTCGCCAGATGGGTGGCGAACCGCTCGAAGTACTCGGCGCCGTCGCCCTCGTCGACGATGAGGCAGGCGATGGACGCGTTGGTGCCGGCGGCCCGCAGGAACGGTTCGTACACCGAAGCGTCGGCCCAGCCGCCGCCGATCAGCACGGTTGTCATGTCACTAGAACCTAGGGGCTGGACGAAAGCGCATCCGGACACCAGCATGGGGGGTGAGCTCCCCTGGAGGTGCCCATGGACCAGCCCCTCGCCACCCGAGCCGAACTCGACGCAGTACGCGTCCGGCGGGCCGAACTGCGCGAGGCGCTGGACGCCTTCGAACGGGCCCTCGCGGCACCCGCCGCCGGACGGGCGGTGGTGTGGGGCGAGGCCGTCCACGCCGGACTGCTGGAGCTGGCCGACGACTTCGGCGCGCACGTCGAGGTGACCGAGGGCCCGGACGGGCTGCACCAGTCGATCCTGGCCGGCGACCTGCGCCTGTCGAACGCGGTCGGGGCGCTCACCGCCGAGCACGAGCAGATCGCGGCCGAGATCGCCGAGCTGGTCGCCGACAGCGAGGCGCCGGTCGGGGCCGAGGACGTCGACGGCCTGCGGGAGCAGGGCACCCGGCTGCTGGGCCACCTGATCCGGCACCGGCAGCGGGGCGCCGACCTGATCTACGAGGCCTTCGAGACCGACATCGGCGGCGGGGACTAGTTACTCGGCCAGCTCGACGTCGAGGTCGGCGTCGGGTGCATGCACCTTGTCCGGGTGCAGGAAGACGAACCGCTTGTAGGCCCAGAAGCGGAAGACCGTCCCGATGCCGATCGTCGCCAGGTTGACCACGAACACCATCCGGCTGGTGTGCCCGTAGTCGAAGCCGTACACGAACAGGGCGAGCACCAACTCCGAGAAGATCAGCGTGATCAGGTTGATGCCGAAGAAGAAGGACGTCTCGCGACCGATGGTGCTGCGTGCCCGGTGCGAGAACGACAGGTAGCGGTTGCCGACGTAGGCGACGGTCGTGGACGCGACCATCGACACCGCCTTGGCCTTCAGCGCGCCGTACGACGACAGCGCGGCGAACAGGCCGACGTCGATCACGAACGCGACCGCCCCGACCAGGCCGAACGCGCTCAATTCCTTGAGGAGGATGCGCCAGGAGCCGCGCAGGTACTCGCGCAGGCCGGATCGACGCAGGGAAGTCATGATGGCTCGCAGATTACCCTCGTGCCCCTGACCGCTCGGCCATCGCGTACAGCTGCGCTTTAGGCTTCGGACGTGGACGCACGAACCGGACTTCCCGTCGTCGGCATGGTCGGCGCCGGACAACTCGCCCGGATGACCCATCAGGCCGCGATTCCGCTGGGCCAGTCACTGCGCATCCTGGCCGACAGCCGCGACGACGGCGCCGCCCTGGTCGCGGCCGACGTCGAGGTCGGGGACTACCGCAACCTGGACGACCTGCGCGCTTTCGCCCGCGGCTGCGACGTGGTGACCTTCGACCACGAGCACGTCCCCAACGAGCACGTCCAGGCGCTGGAAGCCGACGGCGTGGCCGTGCAGCCGACGTCGGCGGCCCTGCGCTACGCGCAGGACAAGCAGGCCATGCGTGAGCGGCTCGCCGCGCTCGGCATCCCGTGCCCGCGGTGGGTGCCGGTGGCGTCGGTCGTCGACGTGGAGGCGTTCGGCGCCGAGGTCGGCTGGCCGCTCGTGCTGAAGTCGACCCACGGCGGCTACGACGGCAAAGGCGTGTGGATCGTCGCCGACGTGGACGAGGCGAGTGAGGTGCTCGCCATCGGCGCGTCCTTCCTGGCCGAGGAGCGAGTGCTCATCGTGCGCGAGCTGGCCGCCGACGTGGCCCGCTCGCCGTACGGGCAGGGCGCGGTGTGGCCGGTGGTCGAGACGGTGCAGCAGAATGGGATCTGCGTCGAGGTCGTCGCGCCGGCACCCGGGTTGTCGGAGGAGCTGGCCCAGGAGGCGCAGTCGCTGGCGTTGCGCATCGCCGAGGAGCTCGGGGTCACCGGCGTGCTCGCCGTCGAGCTGTTCCAGACGGTGGACGGGTTGCTGGTGAACGAGCTGGCGATGCGTCCGCACAACTCGGCGCACTGGACGATCGAGGGCGCGCGGACGTCCCAGTTCGAGCAGCACCTGCGGGCGGTGCTCGACTACCCGCTCGGCAGCACGACGCCGACCGCGCCGGTGGTCGTCATGGCGAATCTGCTCGGCGGTCCGGACGGCGTGGTGCCCAAGGGCATCGACGAGCGCGTCCACCACTGCATGGCGCACTGGCCGGAGGTGAAGATCCACCTGTACGGCAAGCAGTTCCGGCCCGGCCGGAAGGTGGGTCACGTGACGGCGCTCGGGGACGACCTGGAGTACGTGCGGGGCCGGGCGCGGGCCGCCGCCGACTACCTCATGAACGGAGACCGCGGTGCCTGACGTCGGCGTGATCATGGGCAGCGACTCGGACTACGACGTCATGAGCGCCGCCGTCGAGACCCTGCGCGAGTTCGAGGTGCCGCACGAGGTGCGCGTCGTATCGGCACACCGGACGCCGCTGGGCATGGCCGACTACGCGCAGTCGGCGGCCGCGCGCGGGCTCAAGGTGATCATCGCCGGCGCGGGCGGGGCGGCTCACCTGCCGGGCATGGTCGCGTCGCTGACCCCGCTGCCGGTGATCGGCGTGCCGGTGCCGCTGCGCTACCTGGACGGCATGGACTCCCTGCTGTCGATCGTCCAGATGCCCGCCGGCGTACCGGTGGCGACGGTGTCGATCGGCGGCGCGCGCAACGCCGGGCTGTTGGCGGTGCGCATTCTCGGCGCGTCTGATCCCGCGCTCGCGGCGAAGATGACGGTGTTCCAGGACGTCCTGGCCAAGACCGCGCAGGGCAAGGACGCCGCGTTGCAGGAGCGCGTCGCCGCCGACGGGTAACGCCGGCACATCTCGCGCTCGGCCGTCAGCCGACCATCCGCTCATCGGCATGGAGCTGGATACGATGACCGTCCTCACCGGCTCCTAGCAGGAGGACAGGCCGTTGCTCGACCCGATCGCTTCCTGGGTCGACGAGCGTGCCGTCCGTTCCGGAGCGTTGATCTTCGAGGGGCCGGCGGGTATCGGCAAGACCCATGCGTTCGCCGAGGTCATCGACGCTGCCGTCAGCTCGGGCGCGCGAGTCCTTCGGGCCCAGCCGGTCGCGGCGGAACTCCATCTGGTCGGATCGGCCCTGATCGACCTGTGCATGGACGTCTCCGACGAACAGATCGCCGAACTGCCCGACGTGCAGGCCCGGGCGCTGTCGGCGGCGCTGCTGCGTGGCGGTGGGGCGCCGGCCGTGCCGCAAGCCGTCGCGCTCGCGGTCAGCACGCTGTTGCGGATGCTCTCGGCGCGGCAGCCCGTCCTGATCGCGCTCGACGACCTGCAATGGCTCGACGCGCACACGGCCGAGGTGGTCGGTTTCGCCCTCCGGCGGCTGCCGTTGGCCGGCGTGGGCGTCGTGGCCACGCTCCGCACCGGGCCGGGGACGGAGGAACCGGAGTTCGTGCGCCAGTTGGCGTCCGCCTTGCCGTTGGTCCGGCACGTGGTGCCGCCTCTATCGGCGCCCGAACTCGAGCAGATCCTTCGTGGACACCTCGGCGGGGAGATCCCTCGCTGGATCGTGCGCTCGGCCGTGCGCGGCTCGGCCGGCAACCCGCTCTTCGCCCTCGAACTCGCGCGAACCCTGCTCGCTCGCCCCGACGACGTGGAGACGTTCGACAGCGAGTCGCTGCCGCTGCCGGCGTCGCTGCTCGACGTCGTCGGCCGCCACGTCGCGCAGCTTCCGGAGGCGACGCGCTCGGCGCTGGCCGCGGCCGCCGCCATCCGTCACCCGAGTCTGCGCCACCTCCAGACGCTCGGGCTCAGCGATGACCTCGTCGCCGCCGAGCGCAGCGGCATCGTCCGCATCCGTCAACGGCAGATCTACTTCAACCACCCGATGTATGCCGCCGTGTCCTACCAACAGCTGAGCGGGGTAGAACGCATCGCCCTGCACGCCCGGATCGCCGGGGTCGTCGAAGGGGACGAGGAGCGGGCCCGACACCTCGCGGTCGGTGCCGTGGAGCCGGACGAGGACGTTGCGGCGGCCCTCGACCTGGCCCGGCGGCGCGCCATCGAACGCGGCGCGCTCGATGCGGCACTGGAGGCGGCGCAGCTGGCGGTCCGTGCCACGCCGGCCGGCTCGGCGCGGGCCGCGCAGCGGCGGGTCGAGTTCGCGTCGCTGATGTTCCGCCTCGGCGACGGCGGCCCGGCCCGGCGGGAGCTCAACGTTGCGCTCACCGAGGCCCGCCAAGCGCTCGACCGCGCGCGGGTCCTGTACACGCTGGCCCAGGTCGTCAACGACACCGAGGGGCCGGTCGTCGCGACGCCGTTATACCTGCAAGCCCTCGAACTGGCCACCGACGATCCGGAGCTGGCGGCCGACATCCGCATGGGATTGGCGATCAACTACTCCGACGACTGGGAGACCGCGCTCGCGCACGCTCGCGAGGCCGTCCGCTTGGTCGGGTCGGTGCCGTCGCCCGCCCCGGCCCGGGTGGCCCGGGCCCTGGTGGCCGAGGCGGGCGCCCTCTTCTATACCGGCGGCGGCGCCGACCTCGATACCTGTCGCCGCGCGGTCGAACTGCAGGCGGGCGACTCCGCGCTGCCGGTGTCCGATCGGGCGATCTCCGTCCTGTTCTACCTGCAGCTGTGGACCGACGACTTCGCCGGCGCGCGGGCGACGATGGACGAGGCGCACAAACTCGCGCTCGACGAAGGGGACGAGTCGTCGCGCTGCTACGTCCTGGGCAACCGAGCCAAGCTCGAGGTGCGCTCCGGGGATTGGTCCGAGGCCGACCGGCTCATCGACGAGTGCGTCGCGATTGCCGAGATGGGCGAGAATCCGGTCTGGGCCGCGATCATGGGTGGCGAACGGGCGTGGCTGGCGGCCTACCGCGGCGACCTCGACACCGCGGTCGCCGTGGCCGAGCAGGACATCACCAACGGCGAGCGCAACGGCAACCGGTTCGCTGAGCAGCGCGGCCGGGGGATGCGGGGTTGGTGCGCATTGGCAGCCGGGGACGGCGAGCGCGCGGCCCTGGACCTCGATCGGTACATGGAGCTGTTCGAGTCGAACAATGCCGGCGAGCCAGCGCTGCGGCTGCTGGCCGGAGATCACGTCGAAGCGCTCGTCCTCAGCAACCGGCTGGACGACGCCGAGCAGGCCTTGCGACAACTGGTCGAACCGGCCGAGCGTCTTGGCCGCACGGCCCTGCTCGCCGCGGCCGCGCGCGCGGAGTCCCTGCTCTACGCGGAACGGGGTGACGCCGACACGGCGATCGCCGCGGCCGAGCGTTCGCTGGCGCTGTACGACGACATCGAGCGTCGCTTCGAGCGCGCCCGGACCCTCTTGGTCGCCGGGCAGGTGCACCGGCGCTTCCGGCAGCGGGCGTCCGCGCGCAGGTTCCTCGACGAGGCACTGGCGGAGTTCGTGCGGCTGGGCGCGGCCGGATTCGCCGCGCGGACCCGCATCGAACTCGCCCGCATCGGCGGTCGTGGGGCCAGCGCCGTCGAGCTGACGCAGACCGAGCGGCAGATAGCCGAACACGCGGCCCGTGGCATGCGTTCGGCCGAGATCGGCAAGATCATGTTCCTGAGCACGAAGACGGTGTCGGCCAACCTGACTCGCATCTACCAGAAGCTCGGCATCCGCAACCGCGCGGAGCTGGCCGCGCGGTTGCCGGCACCGCCCGACTGACGGCCGCTACTTGGTGGTGAAGGTGACACCCTCGAGGTTGTTGTCGCCGCACGCGGCGGTGGTGCCCCCGTAGATCGCCACGGCGCCCGTCGTCGAAACGTTCAACCGGGCAACACCGGCCTCAATGGCGAAGATCGGGACGTTCACTTCCAGGTCCGGTGGAAGGATGGATGTCGGGATGGTGGCGAACGTCGGGCTGCAGTTCTGGCTGCTCGCCCCGACCAAGCCGCGAAAGTGGACGATGCCCTGGGCGTCGATCGCCCAACCCGCCGGTCGTGCGGTATCGGGGAACACGTTGCGCCAGCCGTTCACGAAAGTGAACGGGTGCCACACCAGAGCCGGAAGTGCATTGGCCTTCGCCGCCCTGGGCACGGTGCCGAGGCTGCTCTCGTTGATCTCGTAGCCGGTGACCGTGTTGTGCCTGAGCCGGTTTCCGGAGAGGCTGCGATGCCTGATCAACTTGTCGCCGCTCTGGGCGGTGGTCACGGCGACCGCGGTGCCGCTCATGGCGACGATCAGAGCGAGCGAGCCGACGATCGTCCCGAGGCTCGGACGGCGCATGGGCATGACGGATCTCCTTGGGAAGAGTTGAACGGACGGCGCAGAGCCGCGATGTCGGCGGGGGAGTCGCGCGCTAATTCGGCGAGTAGGTGAGCCCGTCCAAGCTGGTGAAGGCGGCCGCCGCCTGGCCGCCCTGGTTGTCCTCGGCGAACATCTGACCGGTGGCGGTAATGGTGACCGACCCGTGAGTCCATCCCTGTGCGATCGACGTCAGGTAGATCGTTTCCTGTGGCGCGCCCGGGGCCGGGATGGTTGCGATGGCCTGTCCGACGCTGGTGTGATTCCCGATCTCGCCGCGCAGATGCACGAGACCCTGGGCGTCGATGGCCCATCCGGGGATTCGCGCACTGGCCGGTATCCACCCGTTGGTCAACGTCAGGTCGTGCCAGACCAGCTTCGGCAGCGTTTGGGCCAAGGTCGCCTTCGGCACCGTGCCCAGGCTGGACTCCTTGACCTCGCTGCCGGTGACGGTGTCCAGCCGCAGGCGATTGCCGGAGAGCGTCCGCTGGATGATCAGCGAGTCGCCGCTCTGGGCGGTGGTGACGGCGACCGCCGTCCCGCTCATGGCGACGACGAGGGAAACCACACCGAGCACCGTGCCCAGGCTGGGGCGGCGGATGGACATGACCGGCTCCTTGTTGACCTTCGGATTTGAGTTGCCCGGAAGGGCTGCATCCGAAGTTAGGGAGCAGGAAGCCATGAGGAATCGGAAGAAGTTCCATCCCCGACGGCGGAAGGTGACGTATGTCGGGAACGCCCGCTCCCGGTCTGGTCGCGGTACTACGCTGGCGAGTTCTGCGTCGCGGCGAGGAAGACGTTCAGGACGCTGAGGAGCCGGTCTGGTGACTCGATCTGCGGCAGGTGCCCGGTGCGCTCCATCACCACCAGCTGAGCTTCCGGTATGGCCTCGGCGTATGCCGTTCCGATTGCCGGGTGGGCGATGCGGTCGGCGTCGCCCCACACGACGAGGGTGGGCCGATCGATTCCGGAGAGCCGGTCCCGCAGGGTGGGGTCGACCATGGACGGAGTGCCGCCGTACACGGCGAGCGCGGCCCGATTGCCGGCCATCGCCTGCCGCGCCTCGGGGCTGAGCTCGTCGGGGTTGATCCGGTAGCGATCGGGGTCGGCGTAGCTGTAGTCGGCGATCTCGGGCAGCGTGAGGGAGAAGAAGTCGACGATCGGGTGCTCGGGTACGTCGATTCCGACGGCGTCGATGATCACCAGTCGGCCGACGCGGGTCGAGTGGAGGAGCGCAAGCTCGGCGGCGATCCATCCGCCGATCGAGTTGCCGATGACCGTGACGTCGCTGAGGTCGAGGTGATCGAGCAGGTCGGCGTAGACACCGGCGAGTTGCCGGATGCTCGTGAGGTGCTCGGGACGTTCCGTCCCGTCGAAACCCGGGTGGCTGGGCGTATGGACGCGCGCCGGCCGTTCGCCGGCCAGCCGATCGGCGAATCCGTTGACGGAGACCGGCCCGGCACCGCCGTGCAACAACAGGATCGGCGCGCCCTCGCCCCGGACGGTGACCTGCAGCGGAACCGGGCCGAGGCCGGCCGGGACGACGGTCACGGCGCTGGTCGTGGTTGCGGTGGTCGCGTGATCTCCAGTCATGCAAGGAAGCTTATATAAGCATGCTGATATAAGCAACCTTAGCTACGATGTGAGCATGCCTTCCTTGGAACGTGCCGCGCTCGCGGTCAAGCGGGTACAGCACCGCCACCACCGCGCGTTCGCCGATGCGCTCGCCGATCTCGGCGTCTCACTGGTGCAATGGGACACGCTGAGGCACCTGCGCGAGCACCCGGAGGCCTCGCTGCACGAACTGGCGCAGTTGACCTTCCAGACCGATCAGTCCTTCGGCGCGCTCGCCGCGCGAATGGTCGACCGCGGATTGATCGAACGGGTCAGCGGTCCGGGGCGCGCCGTCCGGCATCGGATCACCGCGAAGGGCGAGCGGATACGCAAGGAGGGGGAGCGGAGGCTGGAGGACGTGCGGCAGCGGTCCTTCTCGGGTCTGTCCGCCGCGCAGGTGGACGAGCTCACCCGGCTGCTCGATCTCGTGCTCGCCACGCCGCTCGAGCCGTCTCCCGTGGCTCGCGGCGCCGAGCGGTAGGCCTACGGTTGTCACCATGGCGCGGTACTTCGACGTGCATCCGACCGACCCGCAGCCCCGTCTCCTGGCCCAAGTCGTCGCCATGCTGCACGATGACGCTTTGATCGCGTATCCCACCGACTCCTGCTACGCGCTGGGGTTCGAGCTGGACAGCCCCACCGGCGCCGAGCGAATCCGCCAGATCCGCCACCTCGACGAACGGCACCACTTCACGCTGGTGTGCTCCGACTTCGCGCAGCTCGGACAGTTCGTCCAGCTGAACAACGCCGAGTTCCGCGCGATCAAGGCGGCCACGCCGGGGCCGTACACGTTCATCCTCGCCGCCACGCGCGAAGTGCCCAAGCGTCTCGCCCATCCGCGCAAGCGGACGGTCGGGGTGCGCGTCCCCAACCATCCGGTCGTACGCGCCCTCCTCCGCGAACTGGGCAAGCCGCTCGTGTCGAGCACTCTGCTGATGTCGGGCGAGGACGAGCCGATGAACGACGGCTGGACCATCAAGGAGCGGTTCGACCGCGAGATCGACGCCGTGATCGACGCGGGCGAGTGCGGCACCGTCCCGACCACCGTCGTGGACTTCACGCAGGGATTCGCCGAGGTCGTGCGAGTCGGCGCCGGAGATCCCTCCGCATTCGAATGAGCGTCGTGGCGTCCGGACGCACGTCGCCCACCGCTCCGCGCTACTCGGGAGCGACGCGTTGGCTCAGCGCGGCAGGAACTGATCGTTGGGCATGCGCAGCAGGGCGAGCGAGGCTCCCGCGAAGCCTACGGCGGCGACGAGGAGCCCGATGCCCTGGATGGTGTGGCCGAGGGCGCCGAGGAACGGATGCGTGAAGCCGCCCACGGCCAGGGCGACACCGTACGTACGGGAGACGGCGCCTGACTTGGCGAGTGCAATGCCGAGCAGGAGCAGGCCGATGACGATGCCGACGATGAACAGCAGCGAGCCGATGTCGAACTGCGGCAGCGCCCACAGCGCCTTGTCGAGGTCGGACATCTGCTGGACGTCGAGGTTCTTGGTG
>Ga0068855_100003989_pt1 | contig 18030 bp, 10 predicted proteins | sample KBSCornC52_FD_66592 | JGI IMG/M metagenome (GOLD analysis project Ga0068855, IMG submission 66592) | Corn rhizosphere microbial communities from Kellogg Biological Station, Michigan, USA - KBS Corn C5-2 | ecosystem: Host-associated > Plants > Roots > Rhizosphere > Soil ...
GCACGTCGACCATGTCTACAACGATCATGCCTCTATCCTGAAATTCATCGAGCACAACTGGCACCTCACGCCTTTGTCGGCACGCAGCCGCGACAACCTGCCCAATCCAACCACCGCAGCTGGCGATCCTTACCGGCCGACCAACACACCCGCGGTCGGTGATCTGCTGTCGCTGTTCGATTTTCAGCAGTCTCCGTGAGAGCGCTGGGCGCACGGCTCCTGACCTGTGTGGTGCTCGCCTGCGGCCCCAATACTGGCCACGCGAGACAGCTCAGCGCCGAGGCGGAGTTGGGGCGAAAATTGTTCTTTGATGTGACGCTGTCAGCGTCCGGGAAGCTCGCTTGCTCGAGCTGCCACGATCCGAACAACGCATACGCGGCTCCCAACAGCGCCGGAGTGGTCATGCGAGGCGGCGCGAAGCTCGACCGGCCGGGACTGCGCACCGTCCCCTCACTGCGCTATCTCGCCGAAATGCCGCGGTTTACACGGCACGGATATCACGACACCGGCAGTGAGCGCGAAGACGTGGGGCCCGCCGGGGGGTTCATGCTTGACGGGCGCGCCGATAGCTTGCATGGCCAAGCCCTGTTGCCGCTGATTGATCCGGCGGAAATGGCGAACTCCAGCTTCGCGGAGCTGGCTGAGCGGCTGCATAACACTGCCTATTCCACCGATCTGCTGCGGCTCGCCAGCGTCAGCGGGAACCGCGAAGGACCGCGTGAATTCGGCTCGGCTTGCCCGGAGTCGCGCGCTCGCCGTGACGTAGGCTGCTACGAGGCCCCCAGGATGTTAGTGGAAGCGGCGGCGCTCGCGCTAGAGCGCTTCGAGCTGGAGGACCCGAGCTTTCACCCTTACAACAGCCGCTTCGACCAGTACCTGCGCGGCAAGCCAACACTCTCCGAGCAGGAGCTCGCGGGGCTCGAGCTTTTCGTCGCTCCGGCCAAAGGCAACTGCGCGGCCTGCCATACCATAACCACCGGGCCGCAAGGGCGCGCGCCAGACTTCACGGACTACAGCTATCACGCCCTCGGCGTGCCGCGTAACTCAGCCATTCCAGCCAATAACGACCCACACTTTTTCGATCTCGGATTGTGCGGCCCGTTGCGAACGGACTTGCGCCGGGAGCGACAGTATTGCGGGTACTTTAGAACGCCAACTCTACGCAACGTGGCGCGTCGGCGCTACTTCTTCCACAACGGCCGATTCGACAACCTCGCAGACGTGATGCGCTTCTATGTGGAGCGACCACCGGAGATCGACGACCTGCCGGTACGGTATCGAGCCAACGTCGATATCTCCGACGCTCCATTGAATCGCGCGCGCGGCGAGCCACCCGCTCTGAATGATACGGAGATCGAGGCCTTGATCGCTTTCTTAGGTACCTTGAACGACTCGGATTGAGGCAGCCGCGCGCGCGCGGCTGTTGAAGTAGAGCAGCGAGAGGGATACGAGAATGACGCCAGTGATCGCGGTTGCGTAGACCGCATAGCGGAATACGGTGAGCCAGTGCATATGGGTCAATCCGAAATTGCGCCATAGCAACAGAGCACAGCTGCCGGCATATCCGGCTGAATCCGCGACGTAGATCAGAAAGCCTGCATTGGCTACTCGGCCGCTTACCGCCACGAGGCGATCGAACAGCATGGCATTGAAAGGCGTGTATACGACGTACATACCCGCCCCGCTCGCGATCATCCACGCGATGGGGCTCAGCCAACCTGCGTCAAACGCCAGTGTGGCAATACCGAGCAGCAACAAACCGGCCAGGATGGCCCCATGGATCAGCGCCAGCGCCCTGATGTTACTTTGCACCCTGACCAGAGCGCCCATCGCGACCAACGCCACCGCGGCAACTGGCAACTCGGTCGCGGTGAATACCGCCGCTTGGTTCGAATAGCCCAGCGCAGACCACAGCTCCACGGCAAAGTTGTCCCGGAAATCCCGCATCGCTGTCGCAAACACATAGGTGATGACCAGCAGGGCGACCCCTGGTCCGTAGTCCGCGAGAAATGCTCCAACCTCCTTCGTTGTCATGGGCGCGCGCCGGGCTCTTGCGGCCTCGTCGTCCGCGGATGCCGGCGGCAATGCTGAAAGAGCCCACACACCCAACAAGAGCACCGGTGTGAACACCGCCCCCGTCGCAGCCGGCATCCACAGTTCCGGCACCTGGAGATGCTGCATCAGCAGTACACCGACCGATTTCACCGCTCCCGAAGAAACAATGAAACTCGCGCAAAGCACCGCGCCGAGGATCTCAGAGGTGCGTCGACCCTCCATATAGGCGAATACCAACCCCCAGATCATGCCGAGACACAATCCGTTCACAAAGAGCGCGAAGACTTTCACGAGGGGCGGCGCGAGCGCAAGAACGATCAGAGCGATCCATGCGGCACCGATCAGGCCCAGGATCGAGCCGGCGCGGTGTACGGACTTCATGGCAGCGATCACCCTGATGCCAATGAATTTCGAGGTCGCATAGCCGAGCACCTGTGCGATCACCAGGGCGATCTTGAAATCCAGCTCGTGATGCCAACCGTCGACAGCGCTGAAGCTGGCTGCCGTGAAGGGCTTGCGGAACGCGTACATTGAAAAATAGGTGACAAATCCGGCCAGCCCCGCACAGCAGGTCAGGGCCAGCGGAGGCGCCGAACGCAGCCAGTTTGTCAGGGTTTTCTTCATGGACACCATCAGGCCGCACGGATGTTACGAGCGAGCCGGGATTCGGGGGTAAGAAGGCTCAGTCACGGTAGCGAGTAAGCGCATCGCCCAGAGCCTCCGCGAGCGGGCCGAGCCACGGCTCGTAATTGCGCCACTGAGTGAGTCCCTCTCGATAGATCGGCTGACGCACCTGTTCTGAGCTTGCGGTGCGTACACTCCGCTCTGTCTTGTGGAAATCCATGCACGCCGGCTCGAAATCCAGGCCGCAGAAATCCAGAATGCGCCGCACGTTGCCCTCGAGATCCGCCACGACATCCTCGTGCCAGACGCGCAGCACCCGTCCTGGCAATACTGAGTCCCAGTGTCGCATCAACTCCAGATAGGTGCGGTAGTACCGCGCGATATCCTCGACACTGTAGGTAAATTCCTGCCCCGTCGCGAACAGTTGTTTCAGGTTGCCGAAACAACAAGCCATGGGCTCGCGCCGGGCATCGATGATCCTCGCATTGGGCAGGATCAGATGGATCAGCCCCAAATGCCGGAAGTTATTGGGCATCTTGTCGATGAAGCAGGCTTTGTCGCGGCGATAGATCCGTGTATCACGCAGATATTTCTCGCCCAATCCGCGCCAGTCCGAATCCGACAACCGCCGCAGCGCGTCCGGGTAGAGCGGATTGTCCGGATCGGGCTCGCGCCCATGCAGCTCGAGCACCAGCCGCGGAATCTCCGCCAGCTCGTGGGTGCCCTCGACCCGCGAATGGGAGGCGAGGATCTGCTCGATCAGAGTCGAGCCCGCCCGAGGCAATCCTACAATGAAAATGGGATCGTCAGCCTTCGCACCCAACCCCGTCCGCGCGGCGACGAATTCCCGAGTGCAAACCTCGATCTGCTTGCGCGTGTTGGTCTCCATGATCTGGGGACGATAACGGCTTTCGGCCCGCTTGAGCGAGTTACCTTGCTGGTAAAAGCGCCACGACTCTGCGTATTCCGCGCGGTCCTCGAAGGCTTTACCCAACGCGAAACACAAGTGGTAACGGTCGACCATTGCCGTGCCCGTGGCGGACTCCGCGGCACGCATCCGCTCGATCTCCTCCTCGGAGAACCGATAGGTCTTCAGATTTGCCAGACTCCAATACGCGTCCCCGAAAGCGGGGCGCGCTGCGGCGGCTGCGCGATACGCTTCGATAGCTTCCTGCTGCCGTCCGACGGTCTTGAGTGAATGAGCAAGCCAGAGATGCAGATCCGCCGATTCCGGCGCGTCGGCGAGCAGACTGCGATACAACCGGATGGCCTGCTCATGCTCACCCAAGCCGACACAGGCGCTCGCATATAACGCCAGATAATCGTGATTCCGGGGCTCGAGCCTCGAGAGAGCGTCGATTATCTCACGCGCCTGCACATACTTGTGCCGCTCGATCAGGACGCGAGCGTAATCCTGCCGTGCGGCCGTGTAGTCCGGTGCAAGCTGCAGGACCGCTTCCAGGAGCACTTCCGCATCATCGAGCACCCCGCGCTCGATGCCGATTCTGGCAAGCAACCGCATGGCCTCGATGTGGTCCCCAGCCTTCAACAAGTAGGCTCGGATCAGATTTTCCGCCAGAATCAGCTCGCCATCCGAAAAGAGGCTCGTGGCACGCACCACATCGGGAGGTAGGCTCGCAAGTTTCGCGACATGCGCAGCAACAGTCGCTGCATTCACAGTGTCCCGCTGCATCCGATACAGCCCGTCGAGCATTTTCCAACTCGCCTGCAAGGCCGGGTTGATGTTCACAGCCCGAAGGAAAGCATCGATCGCGCGCGGAGCGTCGCGCAGGGTGACGTAGCAGTGCCCGCGCTCCTGATGGAGCCGGCTAAACCTCGGATGATGTTTCTCGAGCCGCTCCAGCACCGCGAGCGCTTCGGGTATGCGCCCGAGGTAGCGCAGTGCGAGTGCGACCAGGTACAGAACGTCGCGATTCTCGGGCACCTCGAGCGCAAGTGCCTCACTGACCCGCAACGCCTCCTCGTACTGGCGAGCATTGAGCAACTCGCGGGCACGGCGAACGCCGTCCTCTATGGGGGATGGCGCGGTGTCAGTATCAGTAGGGTCCAAAGGCAATCCAGGGCGAATCGGGAGTGAGTGCTCCCGATTCTACCCGGATCTTCAGAACCTGAAGCCTACCTTCAGGCCCAATACGCGCGGCCGCAGCGGCACTTCCGACTTGATGAATTGGGCGGACGAGGTAAAAAGGCTTGCATCACTGTTGCTGAGGTTCTGGCCGAAAGCTTCCACCGTCCAATTGTCCTTGGTCACGCCGACCGTGGCGTCGTACGTGGTATAGCCCGGCTGTTCATAGCGTAGGAAGGTCGTATCCGGAGTGACCTCGGAGTTACCGTCCTTGTAGGTCGCCGGTTGGTTGAACATCGCAGCAACGTGGGCGGCGCCGAACATTACCCAGGCCTTGTAGTCCGCGACTGTCCAGTCGTAACGCGCACGGAGGTTGAACTGCGACGATGGCGAGAAGGCCGGCACGGTGCCCGGCGCGCCGAACGGGTTCTCGAACGGCACATTCGTTTTCAGACCTGCCGCGTAGACCTGGGAAATACATTGCCCGAGTGTCGGGCTGGCAGGCTCGTTGGATATCAAGCAGGGCGAAGTTGTCTGTCGAGCGCGATTCCAGGATCCCGAGCCCATCACGGTGAGCCCGTCGGTCACTCGGGCGGTCAGCTGCAACTCCACGCCGTCCACCTTGTAATCGGGGCCGCTGATGCCGAACGTCGTGTTACCTAGAGTGGCCGGGTTGTAGAACAGCAGCTGCACGTCGTTCCATGTCATGTGATACAGGGATGCGTTCACCAGCAGCCGATGATCGAGGAACTCGGTCTTGATGCCGATCTCGTGGTTGGTGAGCGAGTCCGGTCCATAGCCCGCGGGGGTCCTGAACTGTGCCACCTTGTTGCCGGCGGTATCCAGGATGACGGCCTTGTCGCGCTGCGAGCGGTTGAACGCACCGGGGCGGAATCCCTGCGAGAAGGTGTAATAGATCATCGCATCCGGAGTGATGTGCCAGGTCAAGTTGCCACGGCTGCGTAGACCGTGGTAAGTGGCGCGCAGATTCTCCGCGTCGATGTTTGTTTGCCCACCAGTGCACTGGCCGTTCGGTACGTTGACGCAGCCCGTGCCCGTTGCGTAAACCGACCCAGTCTCGAACTCCGTGTAGCGATACCAGCGTGTTCCACCTGTTAGGGTAAGCACCTTCGGTATCAGGTCGAAATCGACAGAGGTAAAGAAGGCCGTCTGCTTGTACCCGCGTTGCGCATCCTGTCCGAACGCGGTGTTGTCGTCGCGGATTCCTGGACTCGTCGCAGTGGAGCCCGGCGAAGTCTTGACGTTCCCCAGGCAAGGCGGTCCGCCGGCGAGCGCGCCAGCAAGGTTATCGGGCGAGCACGACGGAATCGTCTTGTAGAGGAAGTTCATGACGTCCTGGATCTCGAAATCCTCCCAGTACGCCCCGCCGATCGCCCGGACCCGCCAGTCATCAGGCGTGCTCAACCGGAATTCGTGACTCTGATGCGTGTTGTGAACCTTGTCGTGCCAGGACGTCACGGGCGAGTAGCATCGGGGCGTGGTGCCGGCCCCGAGACCGCTACCACCAGTGCAGCTGTAATACCAACCACCGGCACTGCGCGCGTAGTTCGTGTAGTCCATCGTCTGATCGATATTGCGGACCAGATAGCCGCCGGTGTAGATCGCCTTGAGAGCCCCGATCTTGCCATTGATCGTCCAGGAGGTGTTTTCATACCGGTCCTTGTCGTACGCCGGTGAGAATTGGTTGTTTTCCCACGGCCCGAGCTTCTGCCCCTCCGAACCGGTCGGGAATTGCACGAACTCGCCATCCGCCTCCATGTTCTGATAGCTCTGGGCGATCAATGCGTCCCAATCGTCATTGATCTGGTAAAGCGCCGACACGCGCGCGCCCGAGTAAGTGATCGGATTCGAGGCACGCTGCGCCAGGGCGTAATTGTTTGCAACGGGACTATTGGGCACGACGCAGTAGCCGGAAGTAGTCGGCTTGCCATTGGGACAGAGCCCGTTCGTGGGTGTGATTCCCGCGTAGAAATTGCCCAAATCATTGTTACTGCGGGTGAACGTGCTCGGCACATTGGTGATGTAGCCACCGCGGCGGTCGTTGTAGATCACTGCGCGAACCGCCAATGTATCCCGGATGAGCGGCAGGTTCAGAGTTGCGTTACCACTGCTGTTGTTATCCCCATGGGCTGTCGTGCCGTAGCTCGCCTCGACATTGCCTTCTGTGACGTTGAGCTTCGGCTTGTTGGTGATGTAGCGCAGGGCGCCGGCTTCCGCACCACCGCCAAACAGAGTGCCCTGCGGGCCTTCGAGCACCTCGACCCGCTCCATGTCTACCATGTAGACATCGAGGTTGCGGGCCGGGAACTGCATGGACTGGTCGTCCAGATAAAGCGCCACGTTCGGGAACTGGGCGATGGTGGCGCTCGACTGGTTGCCGGCGAACCCCGCGCTCAAACCGCGCATGAAGATGTTGCCTTGGCCCGGCCCGTTCTGGCCAACGGTCACGTTGGGCAGGTACTTGAGAACGTCGTCCAGAGTGGTGACGTTCAACTGCTGGAGCTGACCTCCGGTAATCGCCTGAATGGTGATCGGAACGTCCTGGATGGATTCGTTGCGGCGTTGCGCGGTCACCATGACCGTGGTGATGTCGGAGGATGATTCGTCCGCTTCCGCAGGTGTGGCGGCGTAGCAAGAACCCACCTGAACACCCAACGCGGTGAGCACGGCGCAGGTAATTTTATGATTGATTTTCAAGACGTTCCCCGACGACTTTCCCTGTCCTGGCAGCTGGTTATTGGGCCGTGTCAAACAAACAACGTAATATTAGCGTCGGGAAAGTGACAGAATGGTGAAAAGCTCGACGTTGGACGGTTTGCACCAACGCGGGGCAAAAGTGTGCGTCAGGCGCGCGCCGTTGGACGGGCCAGCTCCAGCCCGTGACCTTCCGGACCGCTTTCACGACGCCAGAGCAGCACTACGGATGTCAGGGCCGTCAGGCTCAAAATCCCGAAAAACCACAACATCACTGCGTACCCTCCGGGATTGTCACGGCCCGCACCCGCGGCGTCCGCCAGCCAGCCGGCGGTGCGGTTCGAGCTCCAGAGTGCAAGGTTCTGCAGCAGGGTGATCACTCCCAGGGCGGCGCCGAGGCGCCGAGGCTCCACGATGAATGTGGTCGCGGGCCAGATGATGGCCGGCACCAGTGCGAAGCTGAGTCCCATGAGTACCGTGGAAACCCATGGACTGAAGTCCGTCCAGCCCAATACAACAAACGTCAGGGGGAGCAGCAACGTGCCCAACGTAAGCATCAAAGCGCGATGCCCAAAGCGATCCGCCAATAGCCCGAACAACGGCGTCGCCAGGACGGCAGCGGCGAAAACGCCGGAATTCACGTTGCCAGCCTGCTGGAGGGTCAGTCCCTTGACGTGCTGGAAGTATTCGATCGCGAAGGTCTGGCGGAACGGGAAGAAGACTGCCGCATACAAGACGTGGAGTCCCAGGATGTACCAGTACGAGAGGTCGAACGACCAGATAGAGGACCACTCCGGCAGCGTGCGCTCGGTCGCAAGCCGAGGTACCAGTCGCGCCTGCTTCCTGTCGACCAGGTAGAGGGCGAGCGCCGCCAACAGCCCGCAACCGGTGATCCCTGCACCCAACCATAGCGGCGGCTGCCAGCCGCTCTCATACAGCGCCCGTGCCCAGGTCGGGGAGGTATCCACGGAAAAGGACCCTACCCGGGCAAGGCTCAGGAAGATCGACATGGCAAGCGCGATCCCGGCACGCGGGAACCACTGCGCCAGAGTCGCCACCAGGGATATGAAAAGAGTCCCCTCGCTGATCCCGAATACCAGACGGCCAACCCACATCAAGGCAAACGGTGTTCCGAGAGCCGTCAGAACCGCGCCGATGAACCCCAGGATAGCCGCCCACAAAGTGACCCGGACCGGTCCATAACGGTCGATGAGCAGCCCGTTGAAAACCGCCAGCGGGATGTTTGGCAGGCTGGTGACGGCCGTGAGATCTCCAATCTGGAACTGGGAAAAATGGCGGTGGCGTATCAACAGATCCGCGATAGGTCCGAGCGCGTCCTCCTCATAGTAGCTGCTGAACACGGCGATAGCCGCCATTCCCAGCACCACCCATCGCAACGGTGACACAGCGCCGAGCTCATCGGCGGGGGTCGTAGCGGCGGCCACACTCACCGAAATCGTGCGCCCTGGCGCGCGAGCTCCTGCTGGACCGCTCCGATCGGCAACGAATCCAATGGCTCGCCACGCCGGACGGAAACCGCGGCGGCGATTCCCGCCCCCTGCCCCGAAACCGCGCAACACATCATATTGCGCGCGGAGGCGTGCGAGATCATATCGCCACCTATGCAACGGCCGGCAACGAGGAGATTGCCGACGCCCTTGGGTACCAAAGCACGATAAGGCACATGCCAATATCGCCCCGTCGTGGGCAGGATAAGCACACCATACCCATCAATGAATTCCGGGAAAATGCCTATTGCATCGTCGAACCGCGCCTGCTCACGAACATCATTGCCGGTCAGGTTGTAAAGCGCGTCGATTTTGCGCGTGTCCCGGATTCCGAGCGTCATGCCAAAGTTGCGCAACTTGGCATCCTCGCAACCCGGCATGAACTTTCGCAACGCCTCGAGCGCATAGATCGCCTCGCGGCGGCCGCGCATCTCCCCCACGGTCAGGTCATGGGGATCGGTCCCATCGATCTCGGGTATGTGCACCAGGTTGAGATAGGTGAGGTCGCCCTGGTCGCTCACCGAGCCCCAGGTTCCGGCAATGGTATGCAGGTAAGGCGGGATGATGCCGGCCTCGAGAGCCTTCTTGAAAGGCTTGCGCAGGAAGGGCGAAAACAGCTTGTCTTCCTTGCCGGTCGTCTCGTAATCCCACTCTCCATTGCCGCTCCAGTCGGCGTAGGTCTGCGGGTCCGCCTTGACAGCCTCGATGAAACGCCGCTTGTTGACACCCGACATGGAAAACATGACGGACGCCGACATCATCTTCTCTTTGGGAGTCTTGCGCACAGGAGCGCCAGCCCGGGCTGCAATATCCGCATCGCCCGTCGCGTCAATGACTCGCTGCGCCAGAATCGCTTCGCGGCCGGCTTTGCTTTCCGTGATCACTCCGCGGATCGCGCCGTTCTCCATGATGGGCGCCACACACAGCCGGTGCAACAGCGGCGTGATCCCCGCCTCCTCGATCATGACATCGGCAACCCATTTGAACATCTCCGCATCCAACGCATGACTCAGCGACTGCGGCTCCGGCAGCGCGGCCCCCATCGCCGCGGCTCGGGTCTCCAGCTCGATGCCGATGCCTTCGCAATCGACGGTGTGCTCGTGGCGGTACCATGCGAACCCTTCAACACCGACCTGGGTTATGTTGCCGCCAAAGCAGCCGTTGCGGTCGATCAAGGCAGTTCGAGCGCCGGCGCGTGCCGCGGCGAGAGCGGCGGACAGACCTCCCGGGCCACTGCCGACGACCAGCACCTCCGTTTCGAGAACGACATCCAGTGCGCGCGCGGGCTCGGTTATCTGCTGCATCTCAAATCCCGTTAGAGCCGGATAGACCCGGCGTGACAATGGTCATGAGGATGTGCTACGGGATCATGACACGCGCGCTAGCCACCTCTTGCGGCCCACTCGGCCTCATCTTCCATCATCATTTCCTCGACCCGGCGCCGTAGGCGCTCCAGGGTCTGCTCCAGATCCTTCTGGTTCTCTCCCTGCAGGAGCCGGTGTTGCCTGTGCTGGACGATCGGGATCAACTGGCGCAGCAAGGCATCTCCCTTGTCGGTCAAAAACACGCTCTGGGCACGGTCGTCCCCGTCCATGGGGCGCTTTCTGACCAGCCCGCGCCGTTCGAGCCCTTGCACGGAGCGGCTGATCCAGGCGCGGTCGAGGCGTGCGCGCCGGCTGATTTCGACCAAAGACAACCCCGGCGAGCGCGCGGCATTCACCAGAACCCTCAGGTCGGCAATCCGCAAGCCAAAGCGGGCCCCGTAGTAGAGGCCTGCGGCGCGATCCATGCTGCTCGCCAGATCCAGCACCTTGATCGCGAAGACGCTCTCCTGGAGACCTTCCGGAGACAACACCGCGGCCCTTTTTCGGGGCGTCCTACTGGCCTGTTCACGACTCGACTTCTTGCGAGACAACTGGGGCATGACCCTATCCGGTTAGACTCAGGCGATCATACCTGTGCCGCCACGACCGGTAACCTCGAAGAAGTCGAGCTTTACGACAATCCGCTTTAGAAGTTCCGCCGCACCGTCAGATACCACATCCGTGGCGCGCTCGGTTGGCCTTCGATGGTCGGCTCGCCAAATGCCGTCAGATCGAAGATGTCCTGCCAGTAGAACTTGTTGGTCACGTTGTTGATACCCGCGGCGGCCACCCAGGTACGATCCTTGTCGGCGTACTCCAGGCGCACGTTGTGCAACACGAAGCCGCCGGCACAGGAGCTCAGTGCCGTATAGCCCGTCACCGAGTTGGCAGCGAACTCGCAAATCCGCGTGTTCATGTACGAGTCCCACCGGGGCGAGAGAGTGCTGCCATTGGGGAGCGTATACGTATATTGCGCGCTGGCGGAAGCTGTCCACTTCGGGACACCCCCGAACTCGCCTGTTGGCGTGAGCCCGGTATAGGGGACACCCTGGAAGGTCGTTGCACTCGCCGATGTATGCAAGTAACCGGTCGATGCCGTAAGCAACAGGTCCTGCACCGGCCGGAACTGGGCGTCCACCTCGAAACCACTGAGCTTCGCGGGGGCATTCACATATGCGGTCAACGGTACGACCGCCGGAGCAGTGGGTCCCCCCACGCACGTGCCGTCCGGGTTGGTCACACATTCCAGGCCACTGGCGCCGACGATGTGCTGCTTGTAATCACCATAGAAGAAGGCAAGGTTCACGCGCGCGCGGTGGTCGAGAAAGTCGTTTTTGAAGCCGATCTCGTACTCGGTGAGCGACTCGCCCGACACGGGCTTGAATTGCGATGTCTGAAACGGCCGCGGATTGAATGCCGGCGGGCGATAACCGGTAGCCGCTTGGACGTAGGCCATCATACTGGGCGTGAACTGATAGTCGCTGCCCACCAGCCAATCGAAGCGTGTCTTGCTGCTGCTGACGCTCTGCACGACGATCGTGTTGTCGTTCAGATCGCTCTTTTTGTCGTTGGATATGCGCGCGCCGGCAGTGAAGCGCCAGGCATCGGTCAGATGATAGATGCCATGCAGGTAGCCGGACATATTCTCGAAATGCCCGTGGTCGAGGCCATTGACCAACAGGGCAAACTGCTGCGGATTGGCCAGATATGGCACCAACGGTCCGACTTGCGGCAGCTCTACCGACTGGGCGCTGGCCGAATTGCCGTCATAGTAGAAACCACCCGCGGTCCAGTCCAGGCGCTTGAACAGTGTGCCCTCGAAGCGCAGCTCGGCGGTGCGATAGGTGAACTCCTGGATGCCATCGACCACGGAGAGACCAAGCGGCGAGCCGTCCTGATCGGTGGAGAAGTAACCGTTCCAGTTACGCCAGGCGGTGATGAACTTCATGCTCAGGTCATCAGTCAACCGCCAGCTCCAGGTGCCGGAGATACCCTTCTGATTGAGTGAGGTCTTGGGCGTGTAGTGCAAGCCCGAGTACGGATCACTGAAGGTGTCGTAGCTGACATAAGGATTGGGCGGCAGGAAGCGGCTGTCGTAGTGCACCCCATAGCCGAAAAAGTTGGGGTTGGGGCGGATCGGTGCGCCACCGGGCCCCGGGACTGTGCCGTCGAACATGGCCTGGTCCCAGGACTTGAAGCCACCCACCAGGGGGCCGATCGCCAGCAACGTGTCCGCGCGAGCTTCCGAGTTGTCGCGTTGGTAATCCACGGCAACATCGAGGTCCATTTTGTCCGTCGCAACGAGGTGAAACTGAGCGCGAGCACCTGCGACATCGATACCGCCCAGCGTGCCCGTCTGGCAATTCGAGAGCCGATTGCGAACAGTGATCGGCAAGGTCCCCGCCTGTGCCGGATTGGCGCAAGCAAAATCGACCACCTTTTGAAATCCATCCTGCTTGCGCTCGACCGCCGAGATGCGCACAAACAACCGGTCGGGAACGAGCGCAACGTCGAAGCCGCCACGTGCGTCCACCCGATGGAAGTCGCCAACCGTGGCTTCCAGGAACCCTGTGTTGTCTCCCTTGGGTTGCTTGGAGGTGTAGCGCACCGCGCCGCCAATCGCGCCACGGCCAAACAGCGTACCTTGGGGGCCGCGCAGTGTTTCCACACCCTGGAGATCGAGCAAGTCGAACTGCGAGGCCATCGTGGTTGGATAATAGACTTCGTCCACGTAGATGCCGACGCCCGGCTCGAACGCGAAGTTGAAATCTGACTGCCCGATACCGCGAATGAAGTACGTCAGTGTGTTGCCGAATGCTTGCTGCGCAGGACGCGCTACCGCATTGGGCGTGATGAACGCGATGTCGGATGCGGAGGTGAACCCGCGCGCCTCGATATCTTCAGAGGTGACGGCGGTGATCGCAATGGGCGTGCTCTGCAGGCTCTCCTGCCGGTAACGCGCCGTGACGATGATTTCTTCGAGCCCGGCACCAGTCGGGGTTTCTGTTGAAGCTCCTGTCTGTGCGGTATTCGCCTGTCCCCAGGTCACGGATGAAACAACAAGCATCGTGGCGGCGATAGTCGGCCTCGACAGCCGCGCCGTTGACTCGCAGATCGTCATGCGTCCCCCCTTACCGTAGTATCAATGTACTTTTCGGCTTACGCGTGGTGGATTCAACACGGCGGCCAGATGCGTGTCAAGACACGCATCCGACCGGAGCAGTTGCGCAAAAGCCCAACCAACTCGAGCGTAGGGCAGGCTCAGGTGCCCAAGTTCTTGTGCTTACGGGGAAATCGACGCAGCAGCAGTCAGGACTGCACAGCTCAGCCCGTGGTGCCCGTGTGCGATAATCGATACACAACCCTGCTGTGGGGCCCCCGCAACAGCTTGCACGCTGCGCCCGAGCCGGCGACCCTCACTCCTGGTGTCTTGGGCTCGCTCTGTGTGCAGACCTCAAAGCAGGAATACGTCCGCGTTCAGCGCTTGCCGTAAGCCGCTCGCTTGCCTCGGGCTTCCTGACCCTTCGGCACTTGGCCGGCACAGTTCCCCTGATGAGATCGTTCATCAGGCCTTGCCAGCGTGGTAGTAACACCTGCTCCAGATCGAAGTACCTCACTGCGGTTGCACGTGCGGCTTTGCGCAACGGCTGCGTATCTGTCAGATGTTCGAGTACGTCGATAATCCGGTCCGCAAGGTCCTTGTGTGAGAAGAAGTCTACGGACAACCCATTGACTCCGTCGCGCAATACTTCGAGCACGGGCGCAGTTCGGGATCCTACGATGAGGCAGCCGCTCGCCATCGCTTCGATGAAGGACCAGGATAGTACGAAAGGGTAAGTCAAATAGACGTGAGCGGACGAGACCTGCAGCAGGCTCAGGTAGTCGTGATAGTCGAGTCGACCGACGAAATGCACGCGCGACAGATCCAACTTCGTACTGAGTTCGTGCAGCATCGTCTCTCTGAACGAGGACCTCGGAGGTGGGGGCATACCATAACTCACGCCATTGCCGCCAGCGATTACGACTTGCGCACGCTTGCGCCGCCGCAGGATCTCAGGCAATGAGCGCATGAAGACGTGAAAACCGCGATAGGGTTCCAGATTGCGCGCGACGTAGGTAACTACCTCATCGCGCTGCGTAAATGTGCGAGGCGATCCGGGTATCCTGAATGTGGCGTTGGCATTGGGACGGACGACGTTTGTATCGATGCCTTCGTGAATGGCGGTGATCCGCGCACGCATTGCAGAGGGGTAAAGGTTGCGCTGCCATTGTGTCGCGGAGTGACCCCAGTCACACCCTTCAAACGCGAGTAGGTTGGTTGCATTCCTGGCGCGCAGGCGTGACGGGTCTTGAAAGATCGACGCGAATTCCGGGTCGAAGCCGACGTCTACGCCCCGGTAGTGATAGTAGAACTCGAAATTTGCAAGCAGCGGGACGTTCGGGAAGATGTCTTTGACGAACAGGGTCTCGCCCCACCCGCTATGACCGATGACCAGGTCGGGCTGAAATCCTCGGTCGCGGAGCTCGCGGCAGAGGTCCGCGACTTGGGATGCGGCGTAGATCGCGCGATCGAATTCTACCGAGTACGCGTGACAGTTGACGCCCGAGCGCTCATCTTTGGGGTAAGTGAGCTTGCGTACGCCCGTCATGGCGACGCAGTTCGGTTGGGTTATGAAGTAGACCTGGTGAGCGGGCTGCGCGGCGAGATGCCTGACCAGGTGAACGTATTGTCCCGGAAAGTTCTGGTGGATGAACAGAAACTTCATCGCGAGGCGGAGCGCGCCGGGTCCGTCTCGCGTTTCATCGGCTTGGCGCTCGCCCTGGCTTTGGTTGCAACGACCGATGTTGCCTTGGGCCGCCGCATGAGCCGGATCTGCAGACCTTCGAGAGGATCGTTGGCCACAGGGGAGCGGCACGGGGCCCCATTTCGCAAAGGACCGACGACCGTGCCCGATTGGAAGTATCCGGAATACTCACAGTCATAGAGTGCGGTCGCGGCGCCCGGTCGCAGGCGCACGGCAAATCCCACCAGCGGCACAGACATCCCCTTGGTGCCACAGTTCTGGTCATCGCTCAGCCAGGGTGTCTCGAAGCCCGTACCGGTCAAACCTTTGTATTCGACATCACGAGCATTGAGATTCTTGAGCGGTTGAATGGAAAAACACTCCAGCCACAGTCCCGGGGCGACGCGTCCGGCCCATGCCGCGTCAGCAAAGCTCATGTCGCCCCGCGAACGGACGTGGGTTTTGATTTGCAGCGGCACGGTACCGTCCGCCGCGGAGCTCGGGGCGGGATTCGCGATCACGGCAGCGGGACGGGACTCCGCTGCGGGTGGCAGGGGAGCCAACAGGCTTGCCGGCTTGTCGGTCGTTGTGGGTAGTTGAGGTGCCTGCGAGCGGGATTCGAGCCGCTCAACCTCGATCGAGAGCACCTCGCCGTTGGCAGCGCGCACGGAGGTCAAAATCAATGTCGCACCGCTGCCGTTGACTTTGGCCACGAGCACATCGCCACGAGCGAACAGCCAAGCGCCTTCAGTGCTCGGGCCGGCTACAAACTCGACGTGCTCCGATCGAACCCCAGGTCCCAGGCCAACGTGCATCGCGGGCAGCCGCAAGGACCCACGACCGCGCTCACCAGCCGGAATCGCCGACTTGACCGAGAACAGATAGAGACCCGGTAGCAGCGGCAGGACCTGCAGTGAGGCGCTCAGCCCTTCATCGTGTTGCAATTCGTGGGTTGTGTGGTTCATTGCTGTTATTTCCAATGTCTTGGCCGATGTCTTGGCGATCTTAGGCGCCGCTGCGGAATTCAGTCGCGACGTTTCAACATACAGCGTGAGATTTCGACTCGTGCCCACCTCGAGAAGTCGATCGTTGAGTTGCGCTGCATCAAGATCGAGGGGCAGCAACGTATGATCGCCTGCTGCGCGCAGCCGCTCTGCGATAGCGCCGATATCAAAGGCGACCGCGGGCAATCCCGCGGCGAGGACGTGGTCCAGTGCGTAACACCAGGTCTCCGGCCAGACAGAAGGCAGAAACATCAGATCGGCCTGTTCGCGTCGTAGCAAGTGGGAGACCTCGGCATCCACATATCGGCCGGTCACTTCGACCCTTCCCGTCCGCAGCAGGGGACGATCGTTTTCAGTGTATCCGATCACTATGAATTCCAGCGGGAGGCGGCGTTTCTCTGCATCTCGCGCGCACTCGAGCAACACGCGATAGCCTTTATGAACGCCAATGGCACCAATCAGTCCCACTCGCAAGCGTTTGGGAGAGCGAGGGCGCGCAGTGGGTGTCTGAGGTGGCACACTGCTGGGGGTCGTGTGCGGAGAGACGCTGATGTCGAGATCGCGAAAGTATTTCTGAAAACGTGCAGCCGTATCCAACGAGGGCGCCGCGACGGAGCGTGCGTGCTTGAGCCAGACCTCGCTCCGTGCGCGGAGGGCTTGAACAGACAGAGATCTTGGCAGCCTCGAGCCGTGCTTGCGAACGCAGGATTGACACACCGAGACTTCTGGTTCGCCACAGTACCGGCCGCTGCCATCGATCAGAGTGACACGCGGGCAGATCCACGCGTAATCGTGGAGCATGACGTCATACGGGACACCGAGGGCGCGCACGGCATCGATGACCGCGGGGTCGTGGTCAAGAAAGTGCTGGATCTCGACACTCTCGAGACGCAGCTGACGGAGCAATGCGGTGAGCTCGACGAAATCCGCGGGAACGGCATAGCGGAGGTTGGGAGCGTCGATGGCATCCGTCGACAGCTCGCAGCCGCGCTCATCCCCGAAACGCAGCGGCTTCAGCACCAGCGCAAACGAACCTTCCGCGCGAATCTTCTGCTTGCGCTCCGTGACGAAACGCTCCACCCCACCTTCCACAGCCGGCGTCGCGAGAAGGACGAATCGGCCCTCAAAGGCCGCAAGGCGCCGCTCATCCAACTTACGTCGCAGCGGAAGCAAACGATCTTGCCTGAGAAATCCCGTAACGTACCGTTCATAACCCGGATGGCACAACTTCAGCAGACGCTGGCTTCGGTTGAGCAAAGCCGCGCGGCGCGGCCCGAAAGAGCCGCCGCCGGCGTGGTAAACAAACACGTCCGCGGCGATCCGGTGCGACCAGCCACGCGCAAGGGCGCGCAGGCAGAAATCGGATTCCTCGCCATAGCCGACGCCGAATAGGGCCGAATCGAGCTCTCCGACTTCTTGCAGGCAATCGTGACGAACATACAGGCAGAAGCCGACGCCAACCGGGATCGCGGCTGAGATTCCCGCATGTGTCCGCGCGGCCAGCTTGTCGAGCGCAGCGGCTTCATCTGGGTCGATCGCACCGCCAAATCTGCGCGGGTAACTCGCAATCGAACCGTCATTGCTGAAAGGGGTGACGGTGCCGACGCGAGGCTCACTGTAGGCCGCAGCTCTCAGACGTCGGAGCCAATCATCGAACACCAACGTGTCCGAGTTGAGCAGAACGATGTCCTGGCCGGAATTCATCGCCAGAACCCGGTTCACTGATCGAACAAAGCCGAGGTTGCTTTCATTACGCAACAAGATGATGCGGCCGGTAGCCGAAAGGTCGTCGAGCGCTGCGGCCAGTGTGGCGTCCACGGTCGCATCGTCGACGACGACCACACGCGCATGCTCGCCAGCGGTGGACAACACGCTATGGATGCACGCTAA
>Ga0068855_100003990_pt1 | contig 18027 bp, 23 predicted proteins | sample KBSCornC52_FD_66592 | JGI IMG/M metagenome (GOLD analysis project Ga0068855, IMG submission 66592) | Corn rhizosphere microbial communities from Kellogg Biological Station, Michigan, USA - KBS Corn C5-2 | ecosystem: Host-associated > Plants > Roots > Rhizosphere > Soil ...
GGATAGACCGTCGCCAGCAGGTCGAGAAAGGTCAGCGCCGAGCAGCGCGGATCTTTGTCGCGGCGATCGCCGAAGGCGAGATAGGCATCGGAGATCACCACCGCCTCGCCGCCCGGCAAGGGTTTGTCGTCGGCGTCTTCGAATTGCGGTGCGGTCGGCGGCTGATAGCCGAGCTGCGGCCAACGTCCGCCGACGACGCCGTCAGGTTTGGTGCCGGTGGCGCGAAAATACGGGTTCAGGCTGGTGAGATTCTGGAAATAGAGCATGCTGCCCATGTCGTCTTCATCGCGGTTGAGGAAGACGATAGGGGCATTGAACCCGCGCTGCGCTGCCTCGACCCGGCCGCGAGCGGTCAGCGGATCGTCGCCCGGGCCGAGCGGGTAGAGATCCTGTGGCCAGAAATGGAGCAGAAGATCGTCATTGGGGGTGAGGATCGTGGTCGCGCGGACCAGCGGCGGGCCATGGTCGACCACATCGAGCCGCACCTCCTGCGCGCCGGTAGCGCCGTTCAGGCGGAAAACCAGCTGATCGGATCCGCTATGGGCCTCGACCAGCTCAAGGCCGCTCGGCGCATGGGCGGTGCGCAGCGCATAGCCGCCGTCGCCCGGCCCCCGGATGAAGGTCCAGAGCGAGTCCCGGCCGAGCTTCACCTCCAGCGTCATCAGTCCCATCTTGATCCGCGCAAGCCGCTTCATGCGGCCGGTGCGGATTTCGGCCTGAAGGTAGAAGGCGCCGGCCGCAATTCCTGACGGGTCGTGGTGCATCCGTGCGATCCCTGTTGGGCGAGAAAACCTGTGAATGCGTCGATGGCTCCGCGCGTTAACGTGAATGAATTTGGGACCGAGGTGCGGTCCGCCCGCTAGCCGGCACCGGTGTTTGCGAATGAACCCGAGTCAACGCTCGAATGTCGGCTCGATCATAAGTAATTCTCTGTCACGCCGGCGGTATGCCGGAGCGGCCGTGCCGTCGAATGCTGACAGTAAAGCGGGCCCGACGAGTTTTCGTTCTATACCCAGAACGAGACCGCTCCTTAGTTGCCTGCGATGATCCTCCCCACAGCGGGGACGGTGCCTGTCGGGCAGACCAGAAAGAAAAGGGCGCGGGTCGTGCCAGTCGAATACGACCCGCGCCCGGACGGCCGATCGCTGCGGATCAGACCGTTACCTCGGTGAAGGTCGTCGTCTCGGGCTTGGGCGTGCCGCTCGACTTGTAATTGGCAATCAGCGCTTGCTTACGCGTGGCGAGCTCGGCGCCGATTGCATCCATGTCGAGGCCGGCCTTCTTCGCCTGGGCGAAGATCCCTTCGCTGCGCTTCTCTTCCTCCTCGACATGGTGCTCGATCTGCTCGGACAGGACCTTTACCTTGGCGTCGTAGAAATCATCATCGGGGCCGCCTGCCTCGATCTCGGTAATCAAGACCTTGGCGCCGTCATGCTCGACATAGGCTTCGTTGAGATCCTTCTCTTCGACCTTGCCCATGCAGGCCGGGTAGAAGATCTCTTCCTCGATGATCGTGTGGATCGTCAGCTCCATGCAGATCTCTTCGGCGAGCTTGCGCTTGCGCCCGTCGCCGGAGGCCTTCTCGAACTGTTCGAACAGATCCTCGACCTTGCGGTGATCGGCCTTGAGCAGGGTAATCGCGTCTTGCGGTTTGGCGTCGGCCATCGGGGTTCTCCGAAAATGAGATGACGAGCCAACCATGCGCGCGTGCGGAGGTTCCGCGATGGCAAATATTATTAAGATAGGGGAACGACTTAGAGGGGAGGGCGTTGCGCTCGGCCGCGGCTGGTTCAGTCGTTCTTGAGGTTCAGCCGGCTGGCCCAGTCGACCCGCGCGAGGATGACCAGCAGGGCGATCGCGGCGAGCTGGATGGCGATGCCGACCGGGCTGGTCAGCGCATCGCGGAAACTATCGGCAAGGCTGGTCTGCTTCAGCCCGCGCGCGGTTGCGCCATAGATCGAATAGGAGGCGATCCGGCCGACGAAGAACGCAAGGGTGAAGGGCAGCAGCCGGATCTTCATCAGCCCGGCGGCCTCGAACAGCTGGGCGGAGGGCAGCGGCGACACGGCGAAGAAGGCGAGGCCGAGGATCGTGCCGTGGCGGTGCCGCTCGATCGCGCCGCCCACCGCATCGAGGCTCGCGCGACGCTGCTTCGACAGCCGGTTGCCGAGATGGCGGAAGGCGTAAGCCAGCAGCAGCCGTCCCAGCGCCGCGGCCGAGGCGGCGAGCGGGATCAGGACGAACAACGAATGATGCGAGTTGAGCGCGTAGAGCACGATCACCGACCAGGTCGGCGGTCCGAACGCCGGCAGCAGATTGATGCCGAGGACGATGGCGAAGAAGATGAGATAGTCGGTCACGCGCTGCGGCGCCGCCGTCGCCGGCGGACTTGCGCGACGACGAACAGGACGATGGCGATCGCGATCGTGTCGGCGATCCAGTCGCGGATATCGCAGTCGCGGTGCAGTGCCGGGATGGACTGCAGCACCTCGATCAGCGCGCCGAGGAAGGAGAGGCGCTCGCCGATGCGCGGCAGCCGGGCGGTGGGGAATGCCAGGCAGGCGAGAAGGCTCAGCGTCGCGAAAGCGAGGATGTGGTGGAACTTGTCGCCGAAATCGTCGAACTCGAGCTTCGGCGGATGCGGCAACAGCGCCATGACGATGGTGAAGACCAGCGCGAGCGCGAAGACGCTGCGCGCCGCGAAGATGAAACGATCGGCGGCGGGCTTGGCGGTGGCGCTCATCGAGACCTTCAAGGCTGCGCCGCTCGCGCGGCCGCGATGGCCATAGACCGGGTGCTGCCATCGGAACAGCCGTCGTGCGGGCAGGGAAGGCTGGGTTCTAGCGCCGCCTCTTCGGCTTGCCGGCAGCCGCGGTGGTGCCTGCGGTGACTGCCCTATAGGCGTCCGCGACCTTCACCCCCGCGCCAGCGGCGCGCGCCGAGGCGACGAGCTGGGCGCGCAGCTGATCCGGCGTCAGCTTGGGGTGGCGCTGGATCATCAGCGCGGCGATGCCGCTGATCTCGGCGGCGGAGAAGGAGGTCCCCGACTGGATGCCGTAGCCGCCGTCGGGCGCGGCGACGAAGACATCGACGCCGGGCGCGGCGACGGCGATGTAGCCGCCGCGATTGGCCGCGCCGTAGAGGCGGTCGCCGGAATCGGTAGCGGTGACGGCGATAACCTTGGGCTCGGCCGCCGGATAGAGCGGCGGCGAGTTCGGCCCGGCGTTGCCGGCGGCGGCGATCAGCACGATGCCGCGCGCATAGGCTGCGTTGATCAGGCGGCGCACGGTCGGGTCGGCCGCGCCGGCAAAGCTCATATTGATGATCCGGGCGCCGCGGCCGGCGAGCCAGTCGATGCTCTTCAGCACGGTGAAGCTGTTGCCCTTCGAGTTGCGGTTGTCGAAGGCGCGCGCGACCAGCAGCCGCGCCGCCGGCGCCGAGCCGGTGAGCTTGCCATGGCCGGCGATCAGGCTGGCGACGGCGGTGCCATGGGGATGCGCGCCGGGGCCGCCGGCGGTGGCGTCGAAGATCGCCGCGATGGTGCCGTCGAGATCGGGATGATTGGGATCGACCGCGCTGTCGATCATCCCGACCAGCACCGCATCGCCGCGGGCGACGCCATGGGCCTGCGGCAGGCGCAGACTGGCGAGCGAGTATTGCAGCGGCGGCGCGGCGGAGGATTGCGCCGCGGGCGCTCGCTGCAGCCGGTAGACGAAGTTGGGCGCGGCGAGGAGCACATTGCCGTCAGCGGCGATCGTCGCTGCCGTCGCGATCACCGCCCGCTGGTCGAGGATGCGCGCGCGGATCATGATGACGCCGCCGAGCTCGGAATCGGTCTGCTCGATGACATAGACCTTGTTGCGGCCGAGCAGCTCCTTGATCTGCTCCGGCGAGGTCGATCGCGCGACGGTGATCACCACCTCGTCGGGGATGTATGCCTCGCCGTCGTCGGCGGTGCTGGGAGGCGGCATCAGCCGCGCCATGCGGTCGTTGCTGCGACGATCGCCCTCACGGCGCATCAGCATCGGATTGCTCATCCAGTCGCCAGCGCCGGAACCGGCGGCCGGGTCTTCAGGCATGTTGCCGCCGGGCATGTCGCCGCCCATCCCGGGCATGCCGCCCATCGGCATGCCGCCCATGGGCATGTCGCCGCCCATTGGCGGCATGTCGTTGCCGCCGCCCGTGGGCGGAGCGTTGGTCGGCGGCGCCGTCGACATTTGCGCCGCGGCTGGCGATAGCGGGCCGGTCACGGCGGCGAGCGCGGCGGCGACGATGAGGGCGGGGCGCAACGCCGCCCGCGCTCTTCCCAGCAGATCGACGAGCATGGTCGCAGCCCTCCCTTCGCCGCGGAACGATACGGGTATAATCCCGAACGCGACGGCCTGTCCGTAGCAATTGCGCGGCGGCTGGGCCGCCTGGGCTTTGTCGCCGGCCGGAGGAGAAAGGTTCGACGGCGCTACTGGCCGCTCTGCGGGCAGGGATAGATGTCGTAGAGCGCGCCCCAGAGCAGGCCGCCCGCGCTCCGATCGAGAGAGTCCGGGTGGGCGGCGAGGAAGGCAGAGACATTCTTGACCAGCTCCGGCCCCGTCGCGCTCGCCGGAACGCAGATCATCGACGCCATCGCCCGGTTCGCCTGCAGCCCGGTGGCCATGTCGGCGCCCCCCTCAATATATTTGAGGCAGGCGACTTGATCCTTCTTGCACAACGCCAGCAGATCCTGGCCGGTGGAGAAGCTGGCCATATCCGCCAGCAGCATCAGCAACGCGATCATCCTGCCCTCCCGTTCGCGCGATCATAGCATGTTATCGCGCGCCGACGATCGATCCATCGGATGGCGACGGATCATCTTGGCGTTCCGCTCGTTTCGCCCTCATGGCAGAAGAATTCGATCGCGGCTGGTACCTGCGCAAGGGCGGCAACCCCTATACTCCGACGCGTCCGGTGTTCTTCGCCCATGCGCAAATAAGCGAGGTCGAGCGGCTGCTGATCCGCGGCTATCCGTCCCAGCCGAACCGGCGCTGAGTCTCAGCTGATAAGCATCTGACAGCTCTGGAGAAGCGCTTGCGTTCGCTCCATAGTCGGCGCGCGTCGAGAGAGACTGAGCCAATGCGCCGAGTGCAAGTCGGGCTGGTGTCGCTGGCGATCCTTGCCGGCTGTTCGGCGGGCGAAAGCGAGATCGCGGGCTCGTCGAACGGTGGCGGCGACGACGCCAATGCCGGCAAGGTGATGGCGGCGGGGCCGCCCGCCACGGCTGGCCTGCCGGACGGCTATCAGGCGCGCGGGCAGGAGCCTGGCTGGGCGCTGGTGATCGAGGGCGGGCAACTCGCTTATGCCCGCGAGGATGGCAAGCAGCGCATCGGCCTGACGCTGCCGGCCGCGACCGCTCAGCCGGGCGGCCTCACCTATGCCTCGCCGCAGCTGACCCTTCGCGTCCACTATCAGCGCTGCAACGATGTGATGAGCGGTGAGGGCTTCGAGCATGAGGTCGAGGTGACCGTCGGTGGCGAAAAGCACAGCGGATGCGGCGGCGAACGGCGACCGGCCTGGGATTTGTAGTCCAGAGTTTTGTCGCCAAAGCAATTAGTTGTCGCAGATCATGAACGGATCAGCCGATTTGGTCCGACTCGTTCGTGCCACAATGGAACCTTTTTCCGTTGAACGGGGACTAACCCACTGGCATCATTGGTGGGAATGGATCGCCCATGCAGCTGACAGCCGGGCTCGCCCTTCTTGGACTCTCCTCATTGGCGATTGGCCTTTGGGTCCGCCATTTCCTCGCCAAGCGCCGCAAGGTGCGGCTGCGCGGCAAGAGCCATCGCTCACGCATCGATATCCCGCTGGCGAAAGACTGACTCCGCGCCGGCCCTGACCTTTCGCGCCATTGCGCTGCCCGGCGCTTTCGGGACAGACTTCGCCCCTGCATCGCGAAACGAGGGAGAGGGTAACATGGACGCTGTCGAGAAGCTCTTGGCGCTCGAGGAGATCAAGCAGCTGCGGGCGAAATACTGGCGCACCCTCGACACCAAGCAATGGGAGGATTGGGGCAGCGTCTTCACCGAGGATTGCACGCTCAAATACGATAGCGGCGTCTCGACTGGCGGCGGCGATCCGCAGACCAATCCGACCGTCTCGACGCGGAAGGGAATGGTCGAATCCGTGCGCGCCGGGCTGCATCAGGCGGTGACGGTCCATATGGGCCATTTCCCGGAGATCGAGTTCATCTCCGACACCGAGGCCAAGGGCATCTGGCCGATGGAGGACATCGTCGAGCATGCGACGAGCTGGATGGTCGGCCACGGCCATTATCACGACACCTATCGCAAGGTGGACGGGAAGTGGCTGATCTCCTCGGTTCACCTGACCCGGCTGCGCATGCGGGTGATGTCGGTCGGCGGGATTCCGGGTCGGGCGATGCCGAACGGCTGACGGCGCGGCGGCTATTCCGGGAAATGAGGATAGCTGGGGTAGCCGGTCCTGCCGTTATTCGCGTCGGGCAGACTGACGGTCTCGGCCGCGAGCACGACGCCGTTCCCTGCCCCGCAGGGCGCCGATGGAAGCGTCGGAGCGACGATCTCCCGGGCTGCCAGCGACAGGAGGTTCTTCTTCGGCATCGCCGCCTCGGTCACCACAGCGGCGGTTTGCGCGCAGCTGCCGAAGCTTATCTGATTTCCTCCATAGGCGTTCGCCAATGTGGTCGTGTAGCGATCGTATTCCCGCTGTCCGACCGTTTTCCCTTGCGCCATGAAATGCGCCTTCAGCCGCACGTTGGCGGCGCGCAGCGCCGAACGACTGTTTCTGAGGAAGCGATTGTAGCTCGTGCGGATGTTGAACCCGCTGAAGCGACATTGCAGAACCGCGACCGCCAGCTTGGTCTGCATCTCGCGGATCCTGGCTGCCGCAACATCTGCGGAAGTCCAGCAGCCGGCTGCGGTCGCCGGCGCGGCAATCGAAACAAGGCAGAGGGCGGAGGACGCGGTGAGCAGCACCGCTCGAGAGCAAATAGTCATCCTGATCCCAAACTTCCTGGTCGTCGAAACGTCTACGGACGGCTTGAGGATCCGCCAAATCTTTTGCTCCAGCCTCGACCTCCACGCAATTGACAGTCGCATGTCGCCGGGTGCTAGCTTCGCAGCCGACACGGGCGCCGCCGATCGGTCAGGGGCCCGGCATTGGGGAGATGGGGGATGCGGGGACCGATCCTGGCGCTGCTCGCGGCGGCAACGGTGGTGGCGCTGGCGATGGTCGCTGCCACGGCGGCATCGCCGCCGCCTCCGGCCGATGTCGCGCGCGGCGAGCGGTTGTTCAGCAACGGCATGTGTGGCGGCTGTCACGGCGCCGCCGGCGTCTATCCGGTCGGCCCGTCGATGGTCGGCCCGCCACTGATCGGGCCCAAGTGGAAATATGGCGGCGATGCGCAGAGCATCTTCAACAGCATCCATGACGGCCGCCCGCTGTGGATGAAGGCGAAGGGTGGGATGGATCTGTCGGACGACCAGATCCGCGACATCGTCGCCTACATCAAATATCGCGAGCGGACTGCGACGCCCGAGGAGCGCGCGATCGCGCTCGAGCGGACGCCGGCCGGGCCACCCGCAGGCGTGGTTCATTCCGCGGTGCAGGATTTCCGCGTCGAGACGGTCGCCAAAACCTATCTGCCCTATGCCTTCGACTTCCTCCCCGATGGCCGCATCCTGATCAGCGAGACCGGGGGAACGCTCCGCATCGTCGATCATGGCAAGCTGCTGACCGACCCGGTCGCGGGCGCGCCGATGGGCGACACCACGGGCATGGATGGATGGATGAGTCGGGCGAATATGAGCGTCGCCGTCCATCCCAATTTCAAGAACAATGGCTGGGTCTATCTGCTCACCGCTCGTCATGCCGCCAAGCCGGCGCCGACCGGTGCGCCGGACATCGCGACGATCTGGCGCGGCCGGCTGGTCGGCAACCGCTGGCTCGACAACCGCAAGATCCTCGAATTCCCGATGGAGGGGCCGGACTCGCACCGGATGAAATTCGACAAGCAGGGTTATCTCTACGTCGGCACCGTCGGCGCCCATGGTGGCTACACCGGCGTGGACAGCGACAAGGCGCCGGCGCAGACTCTGAGCAGCGCCGAGGGCAAGATTCTGCGGATCAGGGATGACGGCAGCGTGCCGCCCGACAATCCCTTCGTCAGCACGCCCGGTGCCTATCCCTATATCTGGAGCCTCGGCCATCGCGAGCCGTCGGGCCTCACCTTCGACGGCAATGGCGAGGTGTGGAACGTCGAAGACGGCGAACATGGCGGCGATGAGCTGAACCATGTGCGCAAGGGCCATAATTATGGCTGGCCGGCGATTACCTGGGGCCATCCCTATCTCGAAGTATCGGTCGTCTCGCGCACCGATCGCATGGGCATGGAGCCGGCGGTGGCGGTCTGGACGCCGTCGCCGGCGGTGTCGGATGTCGAATGGTACGGCGGCAGCGCGTTCCCGGCCTGGCGCGGCAGCTTCTTCGTCGGCACGATGAAGCAGCGCGACGTCTACCGCGTCACGGTCGACGGCGACCGCGAGACCCTGCGCGAGGTGGTGCTGCACAATGTCGACCGCATCCGCGACATCGCCACCGGGCCGGACGGGCTGATCTACATCCTCACCGACGGCGGCGATCTGCTGCGGCTGGTGCCGGCGGACAAGAAGGAATAGCGCGATGGCGTCGCCGGCGGGACAGCCGCTGACCCTCTACGGCGATGGCCGCTCGGGCAATTGCGACAAGGTGCGCTTCACGCTCGACTATCTCCGCATCCCCTATGAGTGGATCGAAGTCGATAGTTATGCCGGTGAGACCCGCGAGCCCTGGTTCCTCGAGATCAATCCGCAAGGTCAGATCCCGCTCGCAGTCATTCCCGATTTCGGGACGCTGGCGCAGTCGAGCGCGATCATACGCGTCATCGCCGCCGGCACCGCGCTGATTCCCGACGAGCCGCGGCTTGCCGCCGCGCTGGACGAATGGATGTTCTGGGAGGCGAACAACCATGAGCCATTCGTTTCCGCCTGCATCGGCCATATGACCTACCGCGGCCAGGCCAGGGAAAGCCGGGACGAGGTCTGCGTCCGACGTGGCGAGCGCGCGCTCGATATCATGGAAGCCTGTCTCGCGAGCCGGGAATGGTTCGTCGGCGACAGCATGACGCTCGCCGATATCGCGCTGATCGCCTACACCAGGAATGCGGAACGCGGCGGGTTCGAGCTGCACAACCGTCCCTGCGTACGCGCCTGGATTGCGCGCACGAAGCAGGCGCTCGGCGTCGACGCCTGATCGCGTCAGCGATTGTTCCAGGGGAAGCCAGTGGCGAGCATCAGCTGGCGATTGACCGGATAGATGCGGGGGTAGAAGCCGGTGGCATGGAGCTGTCCCGCCTGGACCGCGCGCAAGGTGCGGTCGAGGTCGCGCAGGTCGCTTATCGTCAGCCATGGCGCGGCGATCTTCTCGCCGGCGCGGCAGCAATGCGCGGCCCAAATCCTGGTGTCGGCGGGCAAGGTCGCGAGCAGCTTGCTCGCCGAGCGCTGATAGGCCGACAGGCTGCCACCCGGCAGCGAGGCGTAGAGCGTCGTCGGGTAGATGAAATCGCCCGAGAACAGCCGATGTCCGGCCGGGTCGTAGAGTGAGACCGATTGCGCGGTATGGCCCGGCGTGTGCAGCAGCTCGACGGTCCGGCCGCCGAGGTCGATGCGGGCGCCCGGCTTCAGCCATTCCGTCACGCGCACATAGGGCGCCTCGCGGCCGTCGATGAAGCCGAGATAGTCGTAGCGCCCGACCTCGAGCCGGCCGTCGGTGACGTCCGCGCGGGTTTCCGGAATGTCGATCATCGCGACGGAGTCGAAGGGCTCGATGCCGCCGAGGTGGTCATAATGGAGGTGCGAGGGGATGACCGTCACCGGCAGCTTGGTCAGCTCGGCGATGACATGGCTGATGTCGCGCGTGCCGGAGCCGCTGTCGAACAGCAGCGCCCGTTTCTTGCCGATCAGCAAATAGGCGTAATTGCCCTGATAATAGCGCGGCTCGCCGATCGCATAGGTTGCGGCATCGAGCTTCTCGACCGCCCAGTAATCGTCGACCATCTCGCCCCTGGCGAGGACCGGCGGCCCGTTGCTGACGATCGCGTGCGGCTCTTCGGTCGAATAGAGCTCGGCATAGACATAGGGGGCGAAGCCGGCGGCCGTGGCGACGATGGCGAGAATCGCGAACAGCAGCAGCGCGCCGAGCCAGCGACCGAGCCGCCGCTTCTTGGTGACGGGCTCGATGGCATCTTCCAGGATCCATCGCGACACCTGCGATGGCGACAGGATCTCCAGCGCCTCGCGGTTGTCGAGGGCGCGAATCTCCTGGGCGGGCCGAAAATCCTGATTTTCGAGCACTTTTGCTGCGGTGACCTTGCCGTGGCGCTATTCAGGTCGGCAAGGATAGCCGGAACGGGCTGAAAGAATGCCTAAGGACGGCGGCCAGGCGCCGGCCGCCGGCCTAGTCGTTGGGTGTATTCGTCGGCGTGCTGGCGTTCATGCCAGTATCGCTGGCCATGTCGGGCGGGCCGGCGGCCTTGTCGCCAGATTTGCCGCTGCAGCCGGCGAGCGCGAGCGCGACGAGCAGGGCCAGGACAGGACCGCGCCAGACTGTCGACATCGTCGCCTCCTGCTCTCCGAGCGATGAAATAACCGATGCGCGGGATCGCCGGTTCCGACCGGCCGCCGCTGGCTGTCGCGGTCCGGCAACCCTTGGGCGGGACAGGTGTTGAACGGTTCTTGCAACGGGAAATTGCCGATGAAAGCCGCCCTGATCATCACCGCCGCGCTGCTCCTCGCCACCGCCTGTGGGCCCAAGACCGCGGGCGAGGCGACCGCCGACAATCTCCACAACGCGGCCGACATGAGCGACCCCGCCGCGGCCCGCGTGCTGGACAAGGCCGCCGACAATATTGCCGACGTGACCGAGCCGGCGACGGCCAATGCGATGGCGGAACAGGCGATGAACGATGCCGCCGACGCGCCGCGGCCGCCGCAATAGGGGGCGACGGGGCTTCTCGGGCCAGGGCGGGAATCCGTCCTGACAATGACGCAAGGAAGGTGTTAGGCCGGCTCCCCTGAGTCTCAAAAGGAGAGCGATCATGTTGGCAATGGCCCGGTACGGCACCAAGGACATGGAGAAAGCGAAGAAGTTCTACAATGCGATCACCGAGATCATCGGCGCGCAGTGCGTCGGCGATTACGGCGAGGTCGCGGTCTACAAGGGCCCCGAGGGCAACCCGTTCATCATTGGCAAGCCCTTCGCCGGCGATCCGACCCCGGGCAACGGCACGCAGGTCGTGTTTGCCGCGCCGACCCGCGCCTCGGTCGACGCCGCCCATGCCAAGGCGCTGGAGCTCGGCTGCAAGAGCGAGGGCGAGCCGGGGCCGCGCGGACCCGCGGAGATGAACATGTACGCCTGCTACATCCGCGATTTCGACGGCAACAAGATCATGGTCTGCCGCACCGGCGACTGATCGGGATTGGGGCCGCCGCGCCGATCACGGCGCGGCGGCCCGGCCCCACGCTAAACCGAGAGTGAAATCAGGCTGACCAGCATGACGGCGGTGACGGCGGCGGCGGCGACGGAGGCGGTCCCCCAGAGTCTGTCGCGCGGCACCGCGAAGATCACGGTCGCGCCGATCAGCGCCGATATGAGCAGGGCGAATCCGGGTAGCTGGTAAACCAACACACACCTCCAACCCCCGCATGATCATGGCGCCCCGGGTGGTTAATTTGGCGTTAGCGATGAGTGAGTGTTCACAACGGCTCGTCGCAAAAGCGATCACTGCTGCGGCGATGCGCTGCGCTTGTCATCTCCCGGGGAGAATCGGTCATGACCATCGCTATCCTCGCTACGCTCCTGTTTCAGGCTGGCGCGCTGACGTCCGAGTCGAGCACGGGCGAGCAGGTCAGCGCCGTCTCCAAGCCGACTGCTGAAGCGCGGCACTGGGGGAATCTGACGCTGGCGCCGGGCGTGTCCAGGCCGGCAATTATCAAGGACGATCCGGCCTGGGTGCAGGGGGATGACCGCCCACCTGGCGTGAGCGACGATGTTCACGGCCGGACCGTGATCAACTTTGTCATCACACCTGAGGGTCGCCTTTCCAATTGCGAGATATTCGAGTCGAGCGGCGATCAGCGTCTGGATCGCGTGACGTGCGAGATCGCCGTAAGAAGGGCACGGTTCGAGCCAGAGTTGGATCTGGACGGTAAACCCATGGCGTCGCATGGCAGACGGGGGTTCAACTGGTAGTAACGACACCCAGTTCACTCGAGCGGGAGAAGATATGACCTTCACGATTCTAGCCGCTCTGTTGTTTCAGGCTGCTGTGCCCGAACCCGCGACGGCGCTGCCAAGCGCCCCCGTGACCACCGCGCCCGCGGTTGCACCCGTCAAGCTGGTGCGGGTCGCGCTGACCACCACCGCTGGCGTCATCACGCTCGATCTCGACGAGACTCATGCGCCGATCACGACCGCGAATTTCCTGCGCTATGTCGATGGCAAGCGGCTCGATGGGACCTTCTTCTACCGCACGATGAAGATGGAGGAGGGGCTCGGGTTGATCCAGGGCGGGGTGCGCGATCCACGCAAGCTGTTCCCGCCGATCGCCCATGAGCCGACGACACAGACCGGGCTCAGCCATGACGACGGCGCGATCTCGATGGCGCGCAACGCGCCGGGCACGGCGACCGCCGATTTCTTCATCATTCTGCGCGGCATGCATTCGCTCGACGCCCATCCCGAGCAGCCTGGCGACAACAGCGGCTTTGCCGTCTTCGGCCATGTCGTCGACGGCATGGACGCGGTGAAGGCGATCCACAACTCGCCGACCTCGCCGACCGAGGGCGAAGGCGTGATGCGGGGCCAGATGCTCGAGCCGAAGATCCAGATCATCTCGGCGCGGCGGGTGAAATAGCGATCGGAGTTTTGCCTGCATGATCTGACAGGATTGCGCCTGCCGGCGCCGCGGGGGTGGTGCCGGCAGGCGCGGTGGTGCGGCGGGGGAGAGTTATTGCCGCACCCAGGCGTCGTAGTTGGACAGGCGGTTCTCCAGCGATGCGGGAAGCGCGAGATAATTGGGCTGGGCCTTGGCGATGTAGATCACGCCGCCCTTGTTCCAGGCCGCGTCGCCGAAGGGCTCGCCCGACTTGCGGTCAGGCTGCTTGGCCGAGAAGGTCTGGCCGTTCGTGGCGGCCATGATCCAGGTGTTGGTCATCATCTTCGGGCGGTAGCCGCGCAGGATCGTCATGCCGGCGGTGTAGCCATGATCCGTCATCGGCTTGTTGATCGCGACGATGACGCCGGTCATCGTGCCGTCGGCCTCGATATAGGTTTCGATCACGCCGCCGAATTTGCGGCTGGTCCAGCGGCCGAGCAGCCGGGCGAAGCGTTTGCTCGCGGTGATCGAGGCGGGGCTGGTCTCGCGGGGCGTTTCGCTCGCGTCGGCGGCGACGCCGGACAAGGATCCGGACGGGGCCGTGGTCAGGACGCGATCGCCGACGTTGTCCGGCTGAGCCGGCGTTGGCGTCGAAATCTGATCGGCTGTGTTGTCTTGCTGCGCCTGCGCGGCTGCCGCCGGTGCGGCTGCATCGTCGGTCTGTTTCTTCGCGCAATCCTCGCGCGCCCTGGCGTAGCTGTTCTGGGCGTCGACGAGCTGCTGCTGTGCATCGCGCGCCATTGCGGCGCGGGCCCGCGAGCCGCCGATATTGGCGCGATAATTGTCGGCCAGGGTGGCGAGCCGGGCGAGGAGCGGGAAGGCGGCGTCGAGCTGGCACTGGCCGGCATATTGCTCGACCTGCACGCGCAGCTTGCGGCTGGTGTAGGCTTCCGTGTCCGCTGCGTGGAGCGGGGCCTCGAGGGCCATCGTGGCGATGGTCGCCGTCAGCAGGACGGAGAGGCGGGCGCGTCGCATGGCAATTCCTTCCCTCAGCAACTTGTGCCTGGGCCGGCTGCTGCGCGGCCCCTCACGGCCTCTGTCGCGGCACCCCGGCGGAAGGTTCATTTGTGCCATCCCGAGCGAATGGAATAGGTGCGTGAACCGAAGGGAGGCTCCGTGACCCAGTTCGATGCATCGCGACGCGCGGTCATGGCCGCTTCCGGGCTGGCCGCGGCCGGCCTGCTGCTGCCGTCCCGTCTCGCCGCCGCGCCCGACGACGATCGCGCGGCGCTTGCGCGCGACGCCGTCGTCTGGAGCGTGCCGCTGATCCTGACCGGGCGCTATCTCGACATCGCGCGCGACGCCGGCGTGCCGCTCAACCGGCTGGTGCTGAGCCCCGATCTCGCGACGCCGGCGACGCGCGCGCTCGGCGCACAGGTCGATACGCTCTACGGCCTTGGCTGGCTCGATCTTGCCGACGGGCCGCTGGTGCTCGAGGTGCCCGATACGCACGACCGTTATTACGCGATCCAGCTGATCGACGCCTGGGGCAACAGCTTCGCCTATATCGGCCGGCGCGCGACGGGCACCAGGGCGGGCGCCTGGGCGATCACCCCGCCGGGCTTCACCGGCAGCGTCCCGCCCGACATGCACCAGTTGCCCGCACCGACCAGTGTCGTGCTCGCCTTCGTGCGGACCCTGGTGCGTGGCACGGCCGACCTGCCGGCGGCGCGCGCGATCCATGGCGCCTATCGCCTCGGCCCGCTGAACGATTATCCGCGCGGCCAGCAGGGGCCGCTGTTCCGCACGGAATCGCTCAATATTCTCCCGATCATCGATTTCTCGACCGTCGGCGCTGGCTGGTTTGCCGAGTTGAACGCGCTGCTCGCGCGCTTTCCGCCACTCGACTTCGACCGGCTCAATCTCGCGCGCTTCGGCACGGTCTGGGTCGCGCCCTGGCGCGTCATACCCGCGGACACGTCGGTGCGCGCGATGCTGGCGGCGGCGGTGGCGGAAGGGCTGGCGCTGGCACGGCAGCCCGGCGCGATGTGGACCGCCAATGGCTGGAGCACGCGGCCCGATGTCGTGCCATTCATCCACGATCCGCTGCTGCGCGCGCGGGTCAACATCTTCGGCGCGGGGATGAACATCGCCGAGGAGGCGCTCTACTTCACCGCCAATCACGGCCCCGACGGCGCGGTGCTGTCTGGCGAGAAGCGCTATCGCATCCGTTTTGCCGCCGGGCAGCTGCCGCCGGTCGACGCCTTCTGGTCGATCGGCATCTACGACAAGAGCTTCTTCATGTTCGACAATCCGATCGGCCGCTATTCGCTGACCGACCGCACCGAGGGATTGCGCTTTGGTCCCGGCGGATCGCTCGACGTGCTGATTCAGCATGAGCAGCCGGCCGAGGGGCCATCGAACTGGCTGCCCGCGCCGCCCGACCGGTTCAGCCTGACGCTACGCGCCTATCAGCCGAAGCCGGCGCTGTTGCGTCGGCAATATCAGCTGCCGCCGATCGAGGTCGTCTGATTGTTTTCCCCGGAAAAGTCGCGCCGGAAGATGAACCTAAGCTGACACGGTATCCGAGGCGCCGGCGCGATCGCATTTGTTAGAAACCACTCCGGACCCCCTGCGTTGATGCGTCGGTCAAGGAGAATTGACATGAGGAACAAGGTAGCAACTGCCGCCTTGGCGGCAATGATTTCGGCGTCCGCGATAATGGCTGCGCCGGCGGCCGCGGATAGTTATGCGTCTGACGGCACGCGGATCTATGCCGACAACTCCGGTTATTATTATGACCGTGATGGCAACCGCTATTACAATGGCGAGCGCGTCTATCGTGGCCGTAATGAATATTATCGCGGCCACTGCAAGGGCGGCGATGGCGTGGTCGGCACGGTCGGCGGCGGCGCCGGCGGCGCGCTGATCGGTAACGCGCTCGGCGGCACCGCGGGCCTGGTGCTCGGCGGCGTCGGCGGCGCTCTGCTCGGCCGCCATCTCGACAAGGAGAACACGCGCGACAAGCACGGCTGCTGACGCGCAAAGGTCAGACGTAGCGTAAAGCGTACCGCCCGGCCGGGCCTTCGGGTCCGGCCGGGCTTCTTTGTGTCCGGATCAGCCGGGCTTGTTCATATAGCCCAGCAGATCGGTCTGGTGGCTGATCATCTTCCACACGCCGGCTTCCTTGCGGAACACATTGGTGGCGCGCAGCCTGACCGCTTCCGTCTTGCCGTTGACGATGTTCTCGCCGACCTCGACGCAGGTGACGATGCCGAGGTCCGCGCCGGCGATGACATTGAGCTGCTCGGCATTGACGTGACCGCCGAGCTTGGCCGCCGCCTGGGCGGTCCAGCGCGGCTCGATCTTGTCCCAGCCGATCAGATACTGGCCGTCCGGCCCCATGTAGACGACATCCTTCGCATGGGACCAGGCGTCCTTCATCGGCTGGCCGTTGCCGGTGAACATGGTGTTGAGCGCGGCATAGAATTTGGCGGTCGCCGCCGCCACCGCCTGCGTGTTGGTCTGGGCCGCGGGCCTGCTGGCCGCCCTCGGTCGGGCGGGCGCGGTATCGGCGACGGTTGTCACGGCAAGACCGGCGACGGCCAGCATGATCGCGCATCGGGGAAAGCGGGCGGCGTACTGTCTAACGGAAGGCATGTCCCTGCTCCTTGATCGTGCCGATCGGCCCAGGGGCACAGCTAAATTTTCCGGGACGATGCCGAGGCCGGAGGGCTGGACCCCGCGCGAGGTGCTGTCAAACAAACTCGGCGGAATCCCTTGCACCTATCGTTCCGATTTGGACCGAGCGATCCGGCTCGGAGTCGGCGGCGGTCGGGATTCGCCCATGGCCAAGGCCGGTATATCGTGCATGATGGCGCCGTTCACCGGAATACCGGAAACGGAGGGGGAGAGCTCCGCATGACACAGCCGCCGCATAATGCGCTGAGCCGCCGCACCGTCGTCGCCGGCGGGCTCGGCTCCGGTCTGTTGCTGATGCACCCGTCGCTGCTGCTTGCCGCGCCGGGCAGGGCGATCGAGCCGCAGCCCTATTTCGCCAATGTGAAGCGCGCGCTGGCGGCGCTGACGCGGCTCGGCGCGCCGGTTGCCGCGGCCGACGCGCAGCAGATCGCCGCGCTCGCCAAGCGCAGCAATGCCGCCGCCGTCGCCGAGGCCGAAAAGATCCTCGCGCGCTACACGCTGCTCGACATCACCCTGCCGCCCGATGGCCTGCCGCAGCTCGCTGTTGGCGGCGCCCCACATGTTCTGGTCGAGCAGGCCTGGCGGATGTTTCTGATCCGGATCGCCAACCCCGGTGGGCGCGATGACGATCTGCTGTTCTATCCCAGCCCCTATGGGTCGCTCGCCGGCGAGATGTTCCCGGGCTTCAACGTCGCCCAGCGCGCCTTCCTGATGGACACGTTGAAGAAGGGCCCGATGATTCAGTCGATGTGGCTGGCCGGCGCGTTCGACAGCGCGCGGACGCACAACCTCTTCGGCCGCGACGTGCCGGCAATTTCGCCGTCCGGCATCCCGGTCGAATATCATGTCGTGCAACTGTTCAGCCGCGATTCCGGCAAGCGCAGCTCAAACCTCACGCTCTACGCATTGCCGACGACGGCGATTGCGGCCGACGACCCGCGACCCAAGGCGAACCTCACCAAATTCACGCTGGCGGGCAATCGCCTCGGCCCTTCGGGCAGCCGCATGGTCGAGTTCGACTGCCAGCCCTCGCGCATGCTGACGCTCGGCGTGCTCGATGCCGACGGCCGCGGCTGCGTCGCCTCGCTCACCATCCGCGACGAGCAGGACCGGATCTATCCGCCGATGGCGATGCGCCTCGCCCCCGACATGGCATTCCAGACCCAGGTCTATCGCGGCGACGGCGAAACGGTGCGGCTGGCCGACGGGACCTATCGCATCGAGGCGGTGCGCGGCCCCGAATATCTCGTCACGCAACAGACGGTGAAGGTCGACGGCGCGCGCAGCCGCATCGACGTCAAGCTCCAGCGCTGGATCGATCCGGTCAAATGGGGCTGGTATTCCGGCGACACGCATATCCACGGCGGCGGCTGCGCCCATTACCAGATCCCGACCGAGGGCGT
>Ga0068855_100003992_pt1 | contig 18023 bp, 19 predicted proteins | sample KBSCornC52_FD_66592 | JGI IMG/M metagenome (GOLD analysis project Ga0068855, IMG submission 66592) | Corn rhizosphere microbial communities from Kellogg Biological Station, Michigan, USA - KBS Corn C5-2 | ecosystem: Host-associated > Plants > Roots > Rhizosphere > Soil ...
AGGTCAACGACGAATCCAGTCTTCGGATCGATCGGTCCCGTGATCGTTATGTCGCAGACGTAGGTATGGCCGTGAAAATTCTTCCACGCGCACGCGCCAAAAGTGCTGGCGTTTTTTTCTTCGCTCCATTCCGGACGGCTGTAACGGTGCGCCGCTGAGAATGAAATGCGTCTGGTAAGAGAAGCGCTCGGCATGCCTTAAATCTGCGCAATGCCGAGCGCTGGTGCCTAGTGGCCGAGCGCTGGTGCCTAGTGATCGTCGTTCATCACGTTCGGGCTTGCGTCGGAGCCGCTGAGGCCTTCCGGCGTCGGACCATCGGGGGGATTCCACGGAATTCCTCCCTCGATCGCTTCCTGCACATCGGTGGTTCCGAATAGCTCGGCGCGAAGATCTTCTTTCAGATGCTCGGCTTCGGGATCCTCCGAGCGCGCTCGATCTCCAAGCAGAAGTCCCTCACGCTGCTCTTCGTCGACCAGGTGCTCGTCGATCGGCTCGGGACTCTCCGCGCGCCTGATCGGATCGACCAGAATGTTGTTCTTGACGTTCTCAATGCCGACGAGATCAGAGACCACACGCTCCGCTACGCGGAGCTCTTCCTCGGTGCCAATACGTCCCGAGAGAGTGACAATGTGGTTGTGAACGTGCACATCGACGTCGTCCGGATCGAAAAAGAGCTGCTGGTCGAAGGTGTCCTTTACGAGCGCACGGAGCTCGTTGTCGCTAAGATCGTCGATGTCGTCGATGTTCTCGTAATCCTTTTCCACACTTCCTCCGCGTCCGCCCTCGGAGGAGCGGTTCAGGTTACCGGAAGAACAGGAGCGACGCGCCGAATGTCAGAGCCTTGTTGTTCTTCCAGAATGAGCGAGCTTCGTTCGTGGCGGCGGCAGTCCCGCCGGCGGGAATCACGTAGTACGCGGTCGGGTACTTCAGCTGGTAGAGGTAGTCGTTCCAGTCCACCGTAATTTGTAGCCGCCCGCCCGGGACATACCTGAGCCCACCACCGAAAGTGAAAGCAAACGGGGTGCCGAAAGTGTAAGGGTCATTGGGCACCGAGCAGCCGCAGCTCGCCACGCCGGCGCCGAAGTTGATGACCGGCACAATGTGGTGGAAGCTCTTCTCGCCGGTGAGATTGAGCGACAGGTCGATGTCGTACAGGTTGACCGACACGTCGTGCTTCCCGAGCTGGCGCGCCGTTCCATTCTTGGTCGGGTCTATAGCGAACCGGCTGCTGTTGATGTGCGACCAGCGCGCCATCAGAAAAGCGGGCCCGCCAAGGTGGATCTGATAGCGGATTCCGTACATCGGACCGTCGAGCGGCGCGACGCCGATTGGATCCTTTCCGGTCAAATACCGACCGCCGAAGAATGTGAATTCCTGGCGGGTCTCGAGGTCGCGATAGGGACTGTTTTCAGGAAGATGACCGACCTGCGCGCGGGCGGTCGAGGCAATAAAGGCAAGCGCCAGGGCGCCCAATAGCTGCTTCACTTAATCGACTCCAAGATTGACGCCGGTCATCTCCGCCGGCTGCTCGATACCGAGCATTGATAATATAGTTGGCGCGACATCGCACAAAGCGCCGCCAGACCTCAGACGTTGTTCCTGATCCCAGTCAATGGCGACGAACGGAACGGGGTTGGTCGTGTGCGCCGTATGTGGACCACCCGTCTCGGGATCGATCAGCATTTCCGCGTTTCCGTGATCAGCCGTCACGAGCAGCCTGGTGCCCGCGCTCTCGGCTGCCTTCAGCACACGCGCAAGGCACGCGTCGACTGTCTCGACTGCCTTGATCGTCGCGGGAATCGAGCCGCTGTGACCGACCATGTCCGCATTGGCGTAGTTGCAAAGAATGAAATCGTGCTGGCCTGACGTTATTCCCTGAATCAGCGCGTCCGTCACACCGGCCGCGCTCATTTCGGGCTGGAGATCGTAAGTGGCGACCTTTGGACTCGGCACCATGACCCGGTGCTCGCAGGGAAACGGAGCTTCGACGCCGCCGTTGAAGAAGTAAGTCACATGCGGGTACTTCTCGGTTTCCGCCGTCTTCAGCATGTCGAGCCCGCGCGACGACAAAACCTCGGCTAGGATCCGCGCCATCGACGTCGGTGCGAATGCCACCGGGACGTCGAAAGTCTTGTCGTAGTTGGTGAGCGTCGTCACAGTGACCTTCGGGGGTCGCGCGATGGTGAAACCGTCGAACGTCGGATCGATCAGCGTGCGGACGATCTGCCGCATTCTGTCCGAGCGGTAGTTGAAGCAGATCACGGCGTCGCCGTCCTTCATCGGGCCGACCGGCTTGCTATTCTCCGTCACGACCACCGGAAGAATGAACTCGTCGGTCTTGCCCGACTCATACGCCTTGCTGATCGCGCCTATCGGATCGGTCACGGTCGTTCCATCGCCGAGAACGATCGCGCGGTACGCCAGCTCGGTGCGCTCCCATCTGCGGTCTCGGTCCATCGCGTAGTAGCGGCCCGAGACGCTCGCGATCTTGGCCGGCGAGCCGATCTTCTTGATCTGGCCGAGCAGCTCCTGAGTGAAGGCGAGGGCAGACTTGGGGAGAGTATCGCGACCGTCAAGCATCGCGTGAATGGCCACGCGCGACACTCCTTCTCGCTTCGCCAGCTCTATCATTGCGAGAAGGTGCTGATCTATCGCGTGCACGCCACCCGAGCCGATCAAGCCAAGCAAATGCAACGTACCACCGTTGGCCTTGACCTGGCGGCAGGCAGCCGTAAGCGCGGGGTTGGTGTAGAAGCTTCCGTCGGTTATGGCCGAAGAGATGCGTACTAGATCCTGCATCACCACGCGTCCGGCGCCGAGATTAAGGTGTCCCACTTCGCTGTTGCCCATTTGTCCAGCGGGGAGGCCAACACGGAGACCGGAAGCATCCAACAAAGTGCGCGAGCTTCGCTTCCACAGCGCGTCCCACGTCGGGGTGTTGGCGAGTGCGATTGCGTTCCCTTCAGTTTGGGGGCGGTAGCCCCATCCATCGAGTACGATGAGCGCGACTGGCCGCGCTCGCTGTGAATTGGCCATTATATCTGTAATGTAATCCCACCCAGACAGAGGGCGCGACGAACCAATGGAGATTTTCAGACCTAAACAGGAGACGGGTCCGGAAACGCGGCGCAGCCCGAACCGTGTCGGAGAAGGCGACAGGCGCCGCGGCACCTGGCGCGATTTCAGGCGCGCGTATCCGGGATTTGTCTTCGTCCTCGGACTCGGGCTGGCAGCGATGGTCGCCGTCGATGGGTGGCTCCTCGCCAAGCGGGTGAGCTACAACCACGACGTGAAGGCGCTTCGGGATCACATGACGGCCGCCGAGCGGGAGCGATCCGATGCGATCGTGCAGGCCGAGCAGAACAAGCTCCGCATCGCGATCGAGCTGGCCAAGCGTCAGGCGAAGTTTGACAAGAAACTGCACCTGAACGTCTCGGTCGACAGCTCGCGGATGTACCTCACGCGCGAGGGTGCCTTGTTGCGCGAGATGCCGGTGCAGTTCGGGCCCGAGCGATCGCCGTCAGAAGCGTCGGATGCTCCGCCCGCGGCAATCCCGCGCGGGGAGCGCACGGTCGCGGCCCTCTCCGATACGAAAATCACGCTGGATGGTGGAACCCAAATCCTATCGACGCCGAGCGCGCAGCTCGCGAACGATTCGACGCCGGTTCCCCCCGGATCACTACGCATCAGTCTCGAGGATATGAAGGCGATCATGCCGAACCTTAGTGCGGGTATGAAGGTATACTTCTACTAGCACGCGCGTCTTAGTCATACACGGTACAAGAGGTAGCAAAATGGGAGTTAGCAAGATCTTTTCGTACGGCGGCAAGACAGTCTGGATGCTGATAGTCGGCTTCATCGCGGCGGCTATCCTGAGCGTCATGCTGCTCACGAAAACAGCGGAACTCCGCTACCAGCGCGACGTCAACCGCATGGTGTACAACGACAACCTCGGAGTGCTCAACGAGGTGAAAGCGAAGCTCGGGATGACCGGTGACAGCCTCAAGGCGCTGATGAACGAAACTGCCGGCGAGGCGACGAACCAGCCGTACATCGTCGTCAGCATGGCCGACCATAAACTCTGGTACAAGCAGGGGAAGGAAGTCCTGTTCGAGGCGCCAGTTGCTACAGGAAGTGGTAAGGAGCTGGTTGGAGGATCAGCGGGGCAGTGGCGGTTCGAGACGCCACGCGGTCGCCTCACGGTAAAACAAAAAGACGAAGACCCGGCGTGGGTTCCACCCGACTGGCACTACGTCGAGCAGGCACACAAGAAGGGACTCGGGATCGTCCATCTGGACCAGGGTCAATCGATGTCGACCGGTGACGGAGTCCTCACTACGCAGAACGGTGAAGTAGTGAAGCGCTACAGCAACGGCAGCACTGTGTCGTTGGGGGGCGGCGTCGAAGGCAAGGAGATTGTCGTGAATGGGAACATCGTCATTCCGCCGTACGGCACTACAGCCCGGCGCTACATGGGTGTGCTTGGAACGCGGCGCCTGGAGCTCGGCGACGGCTACGGAATTCATGGGACCGATCATCCGGAGACCATAGGGCAGTCAGTGAGTCACGGCTGCGTCCGAATGCGTAATGAGGACATCGAGCGGCTGTATCCGATGGTCGCGGTCGGGACCCCGGTCTACATCTATTAAGAAGAAAACGGCTTGGAGTCCGGAGTAGTAGGTGAGCGACGAGATCATCCGACGGGCGAAGAGCTCGAGCTTCCCGATGATCTCCCCGTTCGCAAGCGCCGCACTGGACGGATCGTCTGGTTCACCGCGGGCGTCATCGCCCTCGTGGGCGCATTCCAGTTTCTGCAGGCTGCCAGCGACGCCACCGACAAACCGATCGGCACTTTCACACGATCGATAGTCCCTCTGGCGGAGCCTTCGGCGAGCGCATTTGGCGCGAGCGGAGAATTGAAGCTCGCCTTCGCTATGCCGAGCGAGGAGATATCGTATCCGCTCGACGTGCACGGCGATCCCACATCGCTTCAGTACGCCTGGATCAGAAACGGCGACTCGGCGCTGGCGACCGAGGCGCAGCCACTTACCGGAGATAAAGTCTCAGCGCCCCCGACCGCCGGGTTTTATAGGTTGGCGCTGCTGAAAAGCGGTCAGAAACGTGCGATCGAAGGTCTCACCCTCGCGGTCCTCGTCCCGTTCGAAGAGAAGGAAGGCGCGATGCTGCACGGGTACCGGATCGGGACGTACCTCGCTGAGCGCGCGCGCGGAAAGACGCCGCCCCCAACGGGATTCCTTCAGATCACTCCCGCCGACGTCGACATTCCGATCAGCAAGCACCTGAAGGTCGGTGATTTCCTCAATCACGACCAGGAAGGTGTGTGGCCCAGCTTCGCCGCTGTCAATCCGAAGCTCTTGGACAAGCTGGAGCTGGTGATTCAGGAGATCGCGCGCTGGCATGGCGACAAGGCCATCGCCGACATCGAGATCGACGTGCACTCAGGGTTCCGCGCTCCGGAGCACAATCGGAGGGTGCGGCGCGCGGCGAGCGACAGCCAGCACCAGTACGGCGATGCGGCGGACGTCGCGATAGACGCCAACGGCGACGGGAAGATCACCGCCATCGACAGTCGTATGGTAGGTTTGGCGGTGGAGATCGTGGAATTGAAGCACCCGGATATGGTCGGCGGGCTTGGCATCTACACGACCGGGCATTCCAGCACCAATTACGTGCACATTGATGTTCGAGGGAGACGGGCTCGGTGGCGTGGGGGCGGATGAAGCGGGAGGCGGGAGGCGGGAGGGGAGAGGCGGGAGACGGGAGGAGCGAAGCGAAGTGGATGCTCCCCCTCCTCGCGCCTCCCCCCCTCCCTCCTCCCTCTTAACCTGAACGGGATAAAAAACCATGAATGACATTTTGCGCGAACGGCTCATTCGCAAGCTCGATACGCTGCCCGAGGAGAAGATCTATCAGATCCTCGACTACATCGACTTTCTCGAGTCGAAATACGCTCCGAAGGTATCGACCGCGCCCAATCCGCTAAAACGGTTCGCTGAGGGCGTCGAGGACACGCTCCGGGCCGGAAAAATGTCCGCCGGTGTGATTGGGGGGACGATGAGCGTGATGAACAAGGCAGTTGGTGTGGTTACCGACGTTGCGAACGCTGGCAAGTCAGTTGCAACGGAGATTGCAGGAGTTGTGTCGTCGGTAACCTCGTCGAAGCCATCATCCCCTCAGGCGGGGCCGCCGGGTTCGACCGCGCCGACCACTACGACCCCAGTACCTTCGGCTCAGACGCCGCCACCAGCGCCACCGGGAGATCAGCGTAAGTGAAGTCTCAAACCTCGCGTTCCAGCGCAGCATCAGCGCGAAAGCGCCGCGCGTCCACCGGCGCCGCCGGCCTCGGGACCGCGGCATCGCGCGCACAGGCACGCGCCCGTGAAATCAGGGATGACGACGAATCGCCTCTCCCAGCCTCGAGAAGTGGCGCCAAGCGCACGCTGATGTCCACGGTCAAGGAGCTGCCGAACTTTCTCCGATTGCTCGGCGGATTGCTGACCGATCGTCGCGTCTCCAACACCGACAAGCTCCTCGTCGCCGGCGCCATCGCGTACATCGTGATGCCCATGGATTTCATTCCCGACTACATCCCCTTCCTCGGTGAGATCGACGATCTGTTCGTGCTGGTTCTGGCGTTGCAGCGGCTGATCGCCAACGCGGGCCGTAACGTGATTCAGGATCACTGGATGGGCGACCCGGCGCAGCTCAAGGAGCTGGATCTTGAGAAGATTCTTGTCGCCGCGGCTTTCTTCCTCCCGCGTAGGGTCAGACGTCGTCTGCGCACACTCGGCCGGGATTTCTAGGGCCAGACGGCTAGTCTCGGGTGCCCGGCTGAGGTAGCTTTGCTTGGCACGCGCGCGCGGAGTTCGAGAGCCGCTGGTCGCAGTTGGACTGCCTCCTCCGCCGCTTCGCATCATCCATTATTGCACCGAACTATGGACGACCAAAACAAGCCCCTTGCTCCCTGGACTGCCTCGCGCAGCGCGAAGGAAAAGAACGTCGTGCAGCGCGCGGTTACTGCACTCCTGGACCAGCTCGCGCCCGAGCGCGTTCTAAAGCGCGGCGATCAGCTTCAGCTGACCGTCGAGCAGCACCGCACGCCAAATGGATGCGTGCTGCAGGCACCGAACGCTGCGGTCAGCGTCTCATGGTTCTCCAAGACTGGCAAAGACTCGCCGCTCGGCGAGCTGCACGTGATCGTCTGGAGCGGAATCGTCTCTCGTCGCGGAAGGGCGGCAAACCCGGAAGGCGCGAAGATATTGAAGGAGCTGGTGTTGCGTCCCATCGAGTCACCGTCGACCGAGTATGTGTGGCGGGCCGAGGACGGAACGGAATACGATACGGCTGGGCTGGCAGCGCGCTGCATCGCGCTCCTCGAGGAGCAGATCTAGCCTGTCGCGATGCCCGTGGTGAAATCGGGCATCGATTGTCGCGGAGGTATCATGAGGCGCGTGACGCTTTTCCTTGCCGCGAATATGGGAGCCGCGCTTCTGGTGAGCGGGTGCGGCTCGCGGCCTCCCGTCATCGAGCCTGCGCCGCACGGCGCAGTGGTAACCAGCGCTCGCATCGGCATGTACACCAAAGCCGTCATGACCAAGAAGGAGCCGGACACTCTTCTCGCTGACGACGGCACGATCTGCAGGGTTTCGCCGGATCGGTTCCGCGATACGGCTGCCCACACTCTCGTCTATTGCAACTGGCAGTAGTCCGGGATTCAGATGGGTAACGCTTTCGCATAACCCTGCGCGTTGCTCGTACGACTCACAATCACACAACTACGTGGTTTGACGTATTTGAGGCTGGCCTCGTCCAGCTGACTTTGATCTCTCCCGCACAACTGTCACTGAGAGATGGAGTCAGAATGAAGCCGCTCATTGGAATGCTGATTATAGCAGTGTGGATCTCGCCGCTTAGCGCTCAGGAGACTACCGCTACCGCGACGAACGCGACGCCTGACTCTGCTAATGCGACGAAGGCGCTGCCTGATTTCGCGCGCACATCCGAGACGCGTCCGTATCGAAATCCCCGCAAAGCTCTGATTCTCGGGAGCCTGCTTCCCGGCGCAGGTCACATCTACGCCGGCGAGTACTGGCACGGGGTCTTAAACTATGAGATGACGGTGATGTCGATAGGAATGGGTGTGATGACATTCCTCGTCAACAAGTGCACGTTCGATCTCTTCGACCCCAGTTGCAAACCCGGCCCGGAATGGCCTCATCAAGTGCTCGGCGTGGCCGTGGTCGGACTCGGGTTTAGACAGTGGATATTGAGCGCTCGTGACGCCCCGCGCGCCGCGGAACGCGCGAACGAGCGGCACCGCCGTAAAATGGCTGAGGCTAGGCCGATTATCGGACCGGCCAGCGGGTCGCGTGGCGGTTGGCACGCGGGAGTCGAAATTCCCTGGTAGCAGCCCGCTCTTAACGGACTTGTCTGGTCGCGATAACTTCCTGATTCGCTCGTCGATCTCTTTTCAGCCTTCCCGGGGGGATCCACCGTGATCAATCGCTCGCGCGCCGTCATTCTCACTCTCTTCGTGTCTGCTGCCGCCGGCGCGCAAACCACGCCGCCGGCGCAGCCTCCTGCTCAGCCGACGGCCGAAGAGGCGCGCCGGTTGGCGCAAGAAGACAAACTCCACAATGACTGGCCCGATCTTCACAAATACCGGGAAGCGAACGCCAAACTGTCCCCGCCATTGAAAAACGAAAACCGCGTCGTCTTCTTCGGCAACTCGATCACCGAAGGATGGGCGCCACACTTCGCGACAATGTTTCCGGGCAAGCCGTACGTCGGTCGCGGCATCAGTGGTCAGACCACGCCACAGATGCTCGTTCGATTCCGACAGGACGTGATCGATCTCAAACCCAAAGTGGTCGTGATCCTCGCCGGCACGAACGACATCGCGGGCAACACCGGCCCTTCAACGGTGGAGATGATCGAAGACAACATTGCCTCGATGGCCGAGTTGGCGAAGGCAAATGGAATAGTGCCGGTTCTCTCGTCGGTGCTTCCAGTGTTCGACTATCCATGGCGGCCGGGCCTCGAGCCGGCGCCGAAGATCATCGCGCTCAATAAGTGGATGAAGGACTACGCGCGCGCTCACGGCGCTGTGTATCTCGACTACCACTCGGCGATGTCAGATTCGCGTGGTGGGATGCGTGACGGGCTTTCGACGGATGGCGTTCACCCGAATGAGGCTGGGTACAACCTCATGGCACCCATGGCGGAGAAGGCAATCGCCGAAGCACTGCGCAAGCACGGATAGCTCCGGATCGCTGACGCGGTGATTTCAACTGAGTGTGATCCGAATTCTCAAAAGTCAAAAGAATGTGATCCCTGATCTGAGCAGCGCAGATAGCAGAGTTTAGAAACTTCATAGCGACATATCTGGGTGGCGCTATGGTACAGGCGGTCGGTTGTGATAGGATACGCGCGAGATACGGTCAGAGAGCGGTGACTACCTCCTGAGATCTTGAGTTTCTCAGATCTCGGATCACATTCTTTTGACTTTGTAGCTTTCAGATCTCGGATCGCGTTCTCTTGACTTTGTAGCTTTCAGATCTCGGATCGCGTTCTTTTGACTTTGTAGCTTTTCAGATCTCGGATCGCCTTCAGTTTCAGTTTTCAGGTCAGTTGAATCGCGTCGCCCTCCAGAGGCGCAAACCGGCCGCGGCCAACATTCCGAGCGTCAGGGTTACCAGGACCGAAGTCCATCCCCATGCCAATTCGATCTGGGGCGCCCGCGCGATTAGTGCAAAGCCGAGGATAATCGCCGTCGCAACGCTTACCACCAGCCAGTCAACCCAGGTCCGCCGACGGACGATCGACGCGCTTCCACCCGCGATTCGCGACTGCGTGTACTCGGGATCGACCCCGTAGCGCTCGCCCTCGCTCGCCGCTGCCTTCTGCCAGTGTGAGTGCTCGCTACGACTCACGGACGAAAGCGCGATCAATCCTGCACCCACTGCCATCACCAGCGATCCGCCGATGACCTGCGTCAACACGGAGCCTGATGCGGTTCGCAGCTCGCCGAACACCAGAATTCCCCAGAGCAGTCCCCACAGCTGGTTCGTGTTCGAGAGAGGAATCCCGCGCGTGATTCCCGCGTACTTGACGGCGTACTGCTGAAACAGATCTCCCACTACCCACACGAAGCCGCCCGCCAAAAGCCAGAACAGGACGTGACGCGCGCCTGACAGCTGCGCCCAGAGCGGACTCAGGCCGCCTGAATACGTGAGCGCCAGCGCCGTCATCATTCCCAGTTCACCTACGGTGAAGAAGGTGATGAATGAGAGCGGGCTCATTCCCGTGAGATAAGCCTTGCGATAGGGGATGTACATCGTCCCCCACAACACGCCGGCACCAAGCGCTGCCGCGACGCCGCGGGCCGCATCACGTGCGGGCACCTGCTGGGCCGACGCGAGCGCGAGCGCGCTCGCTCCTCCGAACATGAGCAACGCGCCGCCTATCACTCCCAGCCAGCGTCGCCGATCCGCGCCACGGAGCTCCTGAAAAAAAACAATCCCCCAGAAAATCCCGAGCAGACTGTTGCTGTTCCAGAGCGGGAACGCGATGCTGAGACCCACGTCACGCACCGCGAAGATCGTGAGCGTGTTCGCAACCGCCCACAAGCAGCCAGCGAGCACCGCCCACACAATCAGATGTGGCGCCTGCCGCAGATCCGCCGCGACGTATGACGTTCCCTGTATCAGAGCGGGGAGTGTCCACCGCGCCAGAAAAACGCCGATCACCATGCTGAGCGATACCACGACCGGCGACAGCCCCAGCGTCACCAGCTTTGTGGGAGCTTCTGCGGCACCGAGCCACGCCCCAGCAGTGAGACCGCAAAGCATTCCGACGCGCTGAAGTGTGCGGAGACGGGTTGCGTCCAGCGCACTCGGCGCCCCAACGCCATGAGATTCCACTGGGCTCGACGCGGTCACGACGAAATCCAGCGCAGAACCAGAAGCCCAGCCAGGAGAACAGCGACAGGCACCCAGAACTGAACGTCGCGCAGCACCAGACCGAGCCAGCTACCCGAGGGCTCCCCGCGCCGATTGTCGGTCATTCCTCGCTCCTGGCAGTTGGCGGGCAATACTGGTCAGGACTGGCGCCGCCGCGCAAGAGCGAATCACTTTGAATATCACTTCAATTCCGGAGCTCCCGTGGGCAACAAGGAAGATTGGCGCGCAATCGTGGCTTCGTCGCTCAATTGGGAGCAGGCGCATTCTTCGATGGAGAACGCGATCAGGGGAATACCACCGGAGCTTCGGGGAAAGCGGCCGACCGGATTCCCGCACTCGGCGTGGGAGCTGCTCGAGCACATTCGAATCACGCAGCACGATTTGCTCGACTTCGTCCAGAATCCGGAGTACGAGGAAAAACTCAAATGGCCCGACGGCTATTGGCCACCCAACCCTGCTCCCACCGGCGAAAAGGCGTGGAACGAGAGCGTCTCCGGATGGAAGAAAGATCGGATGGCGCTCGAGCGCTTCACCACCGACAGCAAGCTCGACCTCACGACGAAGATTCCTAAAGGAACCGGACAGACTTATCTGCGAACGATTCTCGTCGCCGTCGATCACGCTTCCTATCACCTCGCGCAGATCGTCACTGTCCGTCAGTTACTCGGGGCCTGGCCCCCACCAAAGGCGAAATAGATGCCTCAGCAGCCAAAGGTCACCAGGAACGTCGCGGCCAAATCGCCCGATCTGGTCGTGCTGTCGCGTGAAGACGCCGAGTTTTATGAGCCCGGCCCGAACGAGATCTGTATCTCCATCTCCGATCCAGATGCGCCGCCGGCGGACGTATCGCCACGCTTTGCCGCGGTATTGCGGCTCCATTTTGACGACCTCAACGAGCGCAACCAGCAGTCCGACATTCTTTTCGCGGCAGACCATGCACGCGCGATCGTCGAATTCGTCGATGTCTGGCAGGACGCCGACCGGCTCATCGTGCACTGCAACATGGGCGTGAGCAGATCCCCCGGGGTCGCGCTCGGACTTTGCGACGCTCATGGCTGGGCGACCGCCGCGTTGGAGCGATCGCATCCGGGGTGGAACCGGCTCGTGCGCAGCACAATGCGCCACGTCGCGACGCACAATCATGGGAGATCCAAATAATGCCTCGCGCCATCGGTACCTTCGATGTATCGCTCAAGCCCTTGCCGATGGACGACGATCCCGCGACCCAGCTGCTCGGGCGGATGTCCATCGACAAGCAGTTCCGCGGCGACCTCGATGGTACCAGCAAGGGCCAGATGTTGACCGGCGGTACCATCATCCGGAACTCGGCCGGCTATGTAGCGATCGAGCGCGTGACCGGGTCGGTCAAAGGTCGAAAGGGCTCTTTCATTCTGCAGCACAACGGGACAATGAACCGTGGCGAGCCGTCACTGGTCATAACGGTCGTCCCGGATTCTGGCACCGACCAGCTGGAAGGCATCAAGGGCACCATGAAGATCGACATCGACGCCGGCAAACATTCGTATGAGCTGGACTACGTGCTGGCAAACTTCCCCTGAGCTGCCGATTCCCATGTTGGGACAAACATTTTCCTCTGCGAACCTCTCGGGCACAGCCAACCTTTTGAAACCTGGAAGCGTCAAAGTCGTAGTGCGGTGACATAGGTGAGGACCATCCCGCCTACGTTCCAATATTCTCGACGCCCCACTTTCTTCTGAGAGCTGGCCCCATGAAGCGCATCTTGTTCGCCTTACTCGCTCTCGTAGTCAATCTCGCCGCAGTATCTCTCTCGGCACAAAACCCAAACCAACCCGGGCCCGGTGGGCCTCCGCCCTCAGCAAATGGCGAGGTGCAGGGAAAGGTGGTGGATACAGCCGCCAACACTCCACTCTCTCGTGCTTCCATTACGGTGCGTCGAGCGAAAGACTCGGTTCTCGTGACGGGCGCGCTCACCGGCCCTGATGGCGGGTTCCGCGTCCAGGGACTTCGCCCCGGCAAGTATTACCTGCGCGCCGCTTCCATCGGTTTCGGACCACGCAATGTCGCGTTCACGATCACTGATTCCGTGCCGCGTGCCGCCCTCGACCCGATTTCACTCACGCGCATTTCCGTGACGTTGCAGAGCGTCCAGGTGCAGGGCGAGAAGCCGGCCGTCGTGATCGAGCCCGACCGCAACACCTATCGCGCGAAAGAAATCGCGCCGGCCGCATCGAACGCCAGTGAAGTCCTGGCAGCGACTCCCTCAGTTGAAGTCGATGGCGATGGCAAAGTCAGCCTGCGCGGGAACGAGAACGTCGCCGTGCAGATCAACGGACGCCCGACGCCGATTAGCGGGGCCCAGCTGTCCGCCTACCTGAAGCAGATTCCTGCGAACATCGTCGAGCGCATCGAGGTCGTGCCCAACCCTTCGGCGAAGTACGATCCCGAAGGAATGGCCGGCATCATTAATATCGTCCTCAAGGCGAACACCGATCTCGGCTTGAGCGGCGGACTCAACACAGGCTTTGCCACGCCGAGTCGCTTCAATACCGGTACGAATCTCGGCTACCAGAGCGGGCCCGTGACGCTGTTCGGCACTTACGGCTTCAACGCCGACGATCGCGCGATCGTTGGAATCAACGACCGGCTGCGCTACGATCCCGTTGGCTCGCCGATGTCTTATACCAACCAGGACATCGACGGCAGAACGATTAACGGCGGTCACAACTTTACGGGCAACATCGATTACAAGCTCACCGACAAAGACGTGATCTCGAATTCTCTGTCGCTCAACCGCAGACATTCCAACGACGGCGCGCTTGCCGGCTACATGGAGCTCGACGGGTCCCAGGCGTTTCTCGATCGCTACGTGATCGATCGCAACGATAAGGCTCGTGGCCTCGTGTTCGACAACTCGCTCTCCATCAAGCACACGATCGAGCCACGCAAGCACGAGCTCTCGGCCGAAGTACGCTTCAACCGCACGAGAGACGAAGACAACACGCTGCTATGGCGCGAGCCGCAGAACCCCGACGGCACCAGCTCCGGCCCCTCGACGCAGGGCGAGCAAGACGGCACCAGCGCGCTGACCCGTACACTCACCATGCAGACGGACTACACGCGCCCGCTCACCGCGAGCACCAAGCTGGAGAGTGGTCTCAAAGAAACCGGCCGCTGGCTCGACCGCGATTTCCTCGTGTTCAAGGACGATCTCGGCAATGGCAACTGGGTGCCGAGTAGCTTGAGCAACAAGTTCCAGTTCGACGAGCACGTGCATGCGGGTTACGGCGTGCTGAGCCAGAGCGTCGGCAAGTTCGACCTGCAAGCCGGACTACGCGCTGAATGGGCGAACCGGACCTTCGATCTCTCCGGCGCGCAGGCTATTCCGTACAACTACCACAGCCTGTTCCCGAGCGGCGTCATCATGTTCAAGCCGGACGAGCAGAGCCAGATAAAGTTCAGCTACTCGCGACGGATTCGTAGACCCGGAACCCAGGAACTGAACCCGTTCCCCGTGTTCTTCGACCAGCAGAACGTGTTGATCGGAAATCCGCGGCTGAATCCAGAGTACACGGACGCCTTCGAATTCAGTATGAGCAAGTCGGGACAACTCGGATCGTTGCAGCTGTCACCGTTCTATCGTCACACGACAGACGTCATTCGCGTCAACATCAACACCGCCGACACCGTCGATGGCCGTGAAGTGACATCGGTCAACTTCCAGAATCTCGACAAGGCGAATTCGTGGGGTACCGATCTCAACGGCAACCTGCGGCTTGGCCCCAAACTCAGTGCGTTGGCGGGATTCAACATCTTCAAGATGGTGACCGACGGCGGCTCGCAGTCGGCACTCCAATCAAACGCGGTGACCTGGTCATATCGCCTCAACGCTACCACGCAGCTGAGTCCGACGGTGACACTGCAGGCGAACTACTTCTACCGTGCGCCGGTCAATATCGAGAAGGGACGCTTCTCCGCGATGCAGATGACGAACATCACGCTCCGCAAGAAGATCGATGGTGACAATATGAGCGTCGCGGTGCGTTTCGCGGATCCGTTCGACACAATGCATTTCCGGATTCAGGCCGGCGATAACAACCTTCAGCAGATCACCGACAGACATTTCGGTGTCAAGGCGACATACGTAACCTTCCAGTGGAATTACGGAAAGCCGCCGAAGGTTCGTCTGCCACAGCAGGACCAGCCGCAGCCGACCGCGACACCATTCCCGTAGTCGTCCAACGCGGGTCATAGCGCGAAAAAGAGTCGCAGCCAGGTATCACACTGGCTGCGACTTTTTCGTAGGTCCACCTCTGGACGCAACCCGCGCAATACCATACTTTTAGCTATGGCAACCACGACTCGGCCATCGAGTAAGCCCGCCTCTCCGGCAAAAGCCGGAAGCGGGCTTTCGCGCATCAAGGCCTCAGCGTCCGCCGAACAAGGGCTACCCCGGGTCAGAAATGATGTCGTCCTGACGTTCGATGACGTTCTTCTGACGCCTCGACATTCGCTCGTCCACCCCAAGGACGTGAACACCGGCTCGATCTTCACGCGCGGGATTCAGCTCAATGTCCCGTTCGCGTCGGCCGCCATGGACACGGTCACCGAGTCCGACATGGCAATGGCGATGGCCCGCGCCGGCGGCATCGGCGTCATCCACAAGAACATGTCGATCGACCGGCAGGCAGCCGAGGTCGATCGGGTGAAGAGGTCGGAGAGCGGGATGATTCTCAACCCGATCACGCTCTCCCCCGATGGGACGCTACGCGAGGCGGTCGCCCTCATGAGGCGCTTCAAGATCTCTGGTGTTCCCATCGTCGACCGCGACGACCGACTCGTTGGAATCATCACCAATCGCGACCTCCAGTTCGAGCGCAATCTCGATCGTCCGCTTCGCGAGGCGATGACGTCGAAGAATCTGGTGACCGCCCCCGTCGGAACGACGCTGGACGAAGCCGAAGCGATCCTCGGGAAGCACAGAATTGAGAAGCTGCCGGTGGTGGACGAGAAGGGAACGCTCCGCGGGCTGATCACGGTCAAGGACATCCACAAGCGCCGCGATTTTCCGAACGCCAACAAGGATCAGCACGGGCGGCTTCGTGTCGCGGCAGCGATCGGCGCCGCGAACTACCGAGACCGTGCCCGCGCACTTGTCGATGCCGGCGTCGACGTCCTGATCGTCGACACCGCGCACGGCCATTCCGAAGGTGTTCTCGAGGCGACGTCTGTCGTGCGGGAGATGTTCCCCGACGTGCAGCTCGTCGCCGGAAACATCGCGACGCGCGAGGGAGCGAGAGCGCTGGTCGAGCGCGGCGTCGATGCAGTGAAGGTTGGCGTCGGGCCTGGCTCGATCTGCACGACGCGGATCGTCACCGGTGTTGGAGTGCCGCAGCTGACTGCCATTTTCGACGCGGTCGAAGGTGCGGGCGACATCCCGGTAATCGCCGACGGCGGAATCAAGTACTCTGGCGATATCGTGAAGGCACTCGCTGCTGGCGCGTCGAGCGTCATGATGGGGTCGATGCTCGCGGGCACCGAGGAAAGTCCGGGTGAATCGCTTCTCCTCGAGGGACGTCGCTTCAAGATGATCCGCGGCATGGGAAGTCTGTCCGCGATGCAGGATGGCAGCGCCGACCGGTATTTCCAGGAGGGCGAGATGTCAGCAAAGAAGCTCGTTCCCGAGGGAATCGAAGGGCGTGTTCCCTATAAGGGTCCCGTGAGCGACGTGCTGTTCCAGATGGTGGGCGGCCTCCGCAGTGGAATGGGCTACGTCGGTTGCGCTGACATCGAGCAGCTCCGCACCGAATCGGAGTTCGTCCGGATCACCGCTGCCGGACTCCGGGAATCGCATCCCCACGACGTCACGATCACGCGCGAAGCGCCCAACTACTCCCTGTAGGTTTCCTTGACATTGCTTCGAGCGTCATCACAACTTCTGACGCTGGCGCAGTGTCAAATGTTTGAGAGTCCCGGCGGCACACTACCCACGCTTTCGGAGTTTTTCTAATGGGCTTATGGACGAAGAAGAGCATCGCTGTCCTCCAGGCTGAGGCGGCGGGTGAATCGACGGAGCATACTCTTCGACGCGCGCTCGGCGCGTTGAACCTCACGACACTGGGAATCGGCGCGATCATCGGCGCCGGCATCTTCGTGCTGACGGGCACTGCCGCCGCGAAATTCGCGGGACCGGCAATTGTGCTGTCCTTCATTGTGTCCGGATTTGGATGCCTTTTCGCCGGTCTGTGCTACGCCGAGTTCGCGAGCATGATACCGATCGCCGGAAGCGCATACACCTATGGGTACGCGACGCTGGGTGAATTCGTCGCCTGGATCATCGGCTGGGACTTGATCCTCGAGTACCTGTTCGGCGCATCGACAGTCGCGGTGGGCTGGTCCGGGTACTTCACGGCATTCGTGGCGCAGATGGGAATAAAAATGCCAACGGCGTTTACAAGCTCGCCGTACTACTACGCCGACGCGAACGAGTTCGATCCGGTCACGAAAGTTCTTCTTCACCCGGCGGGCTTCTCGCACACTGGCGCGGTCGTCAATCTTCCCGCGATCATCCTCATCGGCCTGATGTCGACGCTTCTCGTGATCGGCATCAAGGAATCGGCGCGATTCAATAACTTCATCGTCATCCTCAAGCTCACGATCGTGCTGCTGGTGATCGGGTTCGGCTTCATGTACGTGAACCAGGCCAACTGGCACCCGTTCATTCCGCCCAATTCCGGTGTGTATGGCCACTACGGCTGGAGCGGAATCGTGCGAGGGGCGGCGGTCGTGTTCTTCGCGTACATAGGATTCGATGCGGTGTCGACGGCGGCACAGGAGGCGAAGAATCCACAGCGAGACATGCCGATAGGAATTCTCGGGTCGCTGGCGATATGTACCGTGCTTTACATACTGATGTCGCTCGTCATGACCGGTTTGGCCCATTACACCGAGCTCGATGTTCCTCACCCGGTGTTCGTGGCGATCGAGAAGGCAGGCCCGGCGCTCGCCTGGCTCGGAGGAATCATCAACATCGGCGCGATCGCGGGACTCGCTTCCGTCGTG
>Ga0068855_100003997_pt1 | contig 18007 bp, 15 predicted proteins | sample KBSCornC52_FD_66592 | JGI IMG/M metagenome (GOLD analysis project Ga0068855, IMG submission 66592) | Corn rhizosphere microbial communities from Kellogg Biological Station, Michigan, USA - KBS Corn C5-2 | ecosystem: Host-associated > Plants > Roots > Rhizosphere > Soil ...
GGCGTCATTTTTTTTAATGGCGCTCGCGCGCCGTGGTTTCAAATTTCAGTGAACGCTTCAACCAATAAACCCGCAATCGAACGCGTACAAGAACCATTTCTAACAAAGTAGAATTAGAGTGCCCCGCCGCTTTTCGACGATCGGCTTCCAAAGCGGCGGAGCACCGCCGCACTCCAAAACGCAAGCGCTCTGTGAAGCGCTATTTCGAATTCGTAAACGCCGTCGCTTCGGCAGTAAGTCCTACTTCTTCAGCATCTCGATGAGGAAATCCTCGATCTTCGGATGCTTCACGTCGGGTGCGCCGGGGTAGACGAGTTCGCACGAGACGCCCTTTTCCTTGCAGTGTTCCTGCAGCTTCACCCCGAAGTTGGCGGTATGCGTGGGATCCTTTTGATCCTGGCCGAGCGCGGGCGCGGTGGGGAAGGACATGTAAATCGGCGGATCGTCCGAGGAGACGTGCTCATAGGGCGAGTACTCCTTGATCCACGGCATGACCTTGTCGCGGCCGGCGAGGAACTCGGCGAAATTGGGGAAGCCAAACGCGTGACCGCCGTATTTGCTGTTCGGGGTCCACTCCTTCATCTGCTGCGGATCGAGCGTGGTCTGCGGGACATTGACCGCCGCGCAGGTCAGGCGGGTCGATTCATGCGCGATGGGATCGCTGCTCTTCGGATCGGCCATGTCGTCGTGGAAGGCCAGCCACAGGCTGGAGCAGGCGCCGGCGGAGCCGCCGGTCGCGCCGATGCGCGTCTTGTCGATGTTCCATTCCTTCGCCTTGCTGCGGACGGTTTGCAAGGCGCGGGCGGCGTCGTGGAGCGGCCATTCCACCGGCGGCCATTGACCTTCGGCGACGGCGTCGGTGGTGAAGCGATATTGGATCGAGACGACCGAGATGCCGGCTTTAAGATAGTTGGCCACCGCCACGGGGCGCTTCTCGCCATGGACCCAGCCACCGCCGTGAATGTAAAAGACGAGGGGCGTCGGCTTGTCGGATGGTGCTTTGTAAAAGTCGAGGACCTGCTTCGGATGCGAGCCGTATTGGAAATCGGCCACGGTGGGTGGGGGGACTTGCGGCCGAGGCGTGGCGTCCGGCGTCGCTGCCGGAGCGGCCGGCGACGATGGGGTGGCGGATTTCGGTGCGGGATCCGCCGCGAGCAGGGGAAGGCAAAGGGAACTGATGCCGAGGGTGAGGATGATGCGGTTCATGGGAGAGAATCGAGAATGGTGATGAGGTAACCCGCGGAAGGAGGTTTTGTTGTAAGCTTGGACAAGGTGAATCAAACAGGCGTTCTCCGCGTGGGTCGTTCCGCCCAGAAAGACCGCGAGGAGGGAAGGATTGCTAATTTCACCGTTCTTAACGCCCGAGGCTGGTCGTTCCGGGCTCGGGATAATTCTTCGCCGGATCGTCGAGCACCAGCACCCAATCGATGCTCACGCCGGCGCGCGGCGGGGTGAAATCTTGATGAGGCGCTGGCGCGATCTCGCCGGCGTCTTTGGCGATGCCGGTGCGCGGGTCCCACCACCAGGCGTGCAGCTTCGGCACGGAGAGCTTGGTCAGGTCGAGGGCGAAGGGTTTGCCGTTCGGCGTGTAGACCATGGCGAAGGTGCCCGCGCTGTCGCGCGTCGCTTGCACATGATCGCCGCCTTCGCCTTCACCCGACGCGATCAACGTTTGGTCGGGAATGCGCGTGAGCATCGGGCGCGATTCGATGAGCCGGCGCCCGTAGCCGACCTCGCTCGAGCCGAGCAGATTCAGCGCATCCTTCCACGTGTGCCGTTGATCGGCGGTGGGTTTGGCGCGTCCATCCCACATGCCCCAGATCGGATGTGCGCCGTAGGTGTGGCCGCAGGCACCGGCGAAGACATCCCAATAGAAGAGCTTGCGCACATCCCATTCGTCGAACCACTCGCTCTTCGTCTTGTCGCCGCGCACGGGATGATCTTCGTAACACGGCTCGCCATCCATGCAGGGCTTGGCCGGTGTCCGCGCGTATTCCGTCGCGATCATCCGCCAGCCGTCCTTGTTCTTCATCGCGTGGCCGCTCTGCTCCTGGTTGAAGTCGAGCCAGTCCTCGTTGTGCACGTAATCGCCGGACATGCGTCCGCCCGAAGGGTGATAGGTGATGAGATGCGCGCCGCCGCCGCCGGCTTTCAAGCCCACGGCCAGGGCGCGCCAGATGGCCCGCTGCCGGTCGTCTTCCACCGGACGATCACCGCCGAGAATCCAGATGATCGGCTGATCGCGATAACGCTTCCCCAGCCACTCGCCGTAGAGGCGCGCGTTCTCCGGGGTGAAAATCTCCGGGCCCTGGCCCCACTTCTTGTTCACTTTGTCGCCCCAGGTGGGCAGCATCGCCACGCGCAAGCCGCGTTCGGCCGCGGCCTTCACCACGAAATCGACGTGCTGGAAATAAGCGTCGTTGGGCCTGGCCGGGTCCCTATTTTCCAGCGGCAATTGCCCCTCGGTATTCGGCTCGACCAACCCTCCAAACTCCGCGAGCGCGACGGCCTCGATGACCGTGAATCCTTTGCTCGCGCGATCATCGAGATAGCGCAGCGTGTCCTCGCGATTGACCCGATGAAATAGCTCCCAAGCGGTATCGCCGAGGTAGAAGAAGGGTTTGCCATCGGCATGGACGAGATGCCGTCCATTTTCGCTCACATGCAGGCGATCGAGCGGTTCCGCGGCCTGCAGGCAACCGGCCAACAGGATGACGGAAGAAAGCAGGATGCGGGGGGACATGCCGTTCGCAGGCTATCCGCGATCGATGGATTTCCGGCCCTCGTATTTTCCGAGGATGGTCCGCGCGGCCTTTTCTTCGTAGCGCTTTTGGCACGCCTGATCGCCGCCCATGAGACCCTTGACGAGCCCGGTTTTGGCGTTGGGTTTTGCTTTGGCCTTTTTGCTGGGACGTTGTGGCATAACGAAGAATCGTCGGGATGGTCGTTTAAATCGAGCCCTATCGCACGGGTCAGTGCTTCGCGGGTAGAGCGAGTTCCTGCGGGGTGAACTGGATGTTTACCTCGGCGCCGGTGTCGGCGAGAATCTTGCGGGCGATGAGGCGTTCGGAGGGTTGGACGTGCTGAAATGATCCGCGCCGGCGATCGGGTAGAAACGGACCGCGGGCGAGTGCGGCATCTTCGTCATCGCGCGCAGGCTGGCGATATTCGAGCGGCCTTCCGCGCCTTCGAAGACAAAGGTTGGTGTTTGGATTGCGCGCAGGTAACGGCCTGGTTCACGCAACATCACTTCCCGACGAATGCTCAGGTCGAAGGGCAGATGCTTCGCGCCATAACCGGTGACATCTTCGACCGGGCCGAAGGAGAACACCGCGCGAAAGTGATTCACCGATTCCGCCGCGAGCAGGGCCAGCGTGCCGCCCGTGCTGTGCCCGCCGAGATAGATGCGCTGCGGATCGACGTAGTCGAGCTTACGGAGGTAATCCGCGGCGGCGAGCACGTCGTCGACTTCGCCGTAGAAACCTTCCATCGAGCCGGGCGCGTCATTACCGCCCCGTAGGCAGGGATACATCATCACCAGACCCGCTTCACGGAAGGCGGTGGCGGATTGGTCGTTGTCCGGCGGGTCGGGCGTCCAGGCGAGGTCACTGATGCTGTTGCTGAAGCCACCGACGATCCAGATGATCGCTGGATGCTTGCGGCCGCCTTTCGGCGCGACGCCCACGTAGGCGGGTAACTCGCCGGCGGACGACGCGTATTTTACCAAATGGAAGAAACCCGGCGGAGCGGGCGCGGGTTCACCGAGGCGCTCATGGCGCGTGAGATGCGTAACGTAGCCACGCCGCGCTTCGGTAAGGTTGGCGATGTGTTCCGCGGGAGTCGCCTGGGCGGGTGCAGCCGGTTCCGCGGAGATTGGTTTGCACGAAACTCCGAGAAGAAGCGTGGTGCAAACCAGCAGCGCGGTGGGCCACACGGAGGGATTCGCTCCCGCGCGTTCCCTATTTTTGCTTTGTTTGCGCTGAAAGAAGTGGGAACGCGCAGGAGCGCATCCCTCCGAGGGCTCCGCACCCATTCCATCTCGCAACGCAGAGCCCATGGCGTCTTAGCTCCGCTTCTGCTGCGCCATGTCGAACCAGCTGGGTCCGCTGGGCGCCGACGGGCGGGAGCCGCCGCCACCGCCGCTGTTGCGGTCCTGGAACTTGCGCACGTCGCGGTCGTTGCCGCCGCCTTTCGGACGCTGATCGCGCGGGGTGAGATCGACCTTCGTTTTGAGCGAGAGGGCGATGCGCTTGCGAGCCATGTCCACTTCCATGACGGTGGCTTGCACGCGCTGGCCGACCTTGAGGACGTCGGCTGGATTCTTCACAAAGTCGTCGCTCATCTGGCTGATGTGCACGAGGCCGTCCTGGTGCACGCCGATATCCACGAACGCGCCAAAGGCGGTGACGTTGGTGACAATGCCCGGCAGCTTGAGGCCGACCTTGAGGTCCTCCATTTTCTCCACGCCCTCGGCGAAGCTGAACGCCTCGAACTTCTGGCGCGGGTCGCGGCCGGGCTTGGAAAGCTCGGCGAGAATGTCTTTCAGCGTCGGCAGACCGACTTCGGCGGTGACGTATTTCTCGGGATGGATCTTGCCGCGCTTCCCGCTATCCTTCAGCAGGTCGAGCACGGTGCAGCCGAGATCGGAAGCCATCTTGTCCACGAGCTCGTAGCGCTCCGGATGCACCGCGCTGCCATCGAGCGGATGCTCACCGTCGCGAATGCGGAGGAACCCGGCGGCCTGTTCGAACGCCTTCGGCCCGAGGCCGCTGACCTTGAGCAATTCCTTGCGCGACTTGAAGGGGCCGTTCTCATCGCGATGGGCGACGATGTTGGCCGCGACGCGCGCGTTCAGGCCGGAGATGTAGGCCAGCAAATGCTTCGAGGCCGTGTTGAGCTCCACGCCGACGTTGTTCACGCAGGAGATGACGATGTCATCGAGCGAACGCTTGAGCGCGTTTTGATCCACGTCGTGCTGATACTGGCCGACGCCGATCGATTTCGGATCGAGTTTCACGAGTTCGGCGAGGGGGTCCATGAGCCGGCGTCCGATGGAGACCGCGCCACGCACGGTCACGTCCTTGTCCGGGAATTCTTCGCGGGCCACGTCGCTCGCCGAGTAAATGGACGCGCCACTCTCGCTGACCATCACCACCGGGATGGCGGCGGGCAAGCCGAGCTTGCGGACAAACGTCTCCGTCTCGCGCGAAGCGGTGCCGTTGCCGATGGCGATGGCTTCCACTTTGTATTTGGTGACCACAGCCTTGACCATTTCCGCGGCCTCGACCTGGTCGCGCGCGCCCTTCTCGGGATAGATGACGTCGTGGGCGAGCAGCTTGCCCTGGCGATCGAGCAACACCACCTTGCAACCCGTGCGGAAGCCGGGGTCGATGCCGAGCGTGACCTTCTGTCCGAGCGGGGAGGCGAGGAGCAACTCGCGCAGGTTGTCGGCGAAAACGCGGATGGCTTCTTCGTCGGCCTTCTTCTTGTAAAAGGTGCGCGCTTCACCCTCCATGGCGAAGCCGAGCAGACGCTTGTAGCAATCCTGCACCGCGAGCTTCACCTGCTCGGAAGCGGGCGATTTGCCTTTGACGAAAAGACGTTCGAGCAACGCGCCGGCCTCGATTTCATCCGGCACGAGACGCGAGAAGAGGAAACCTTCGGATTCGCCGCGGCGAATGGCGAGGATGCGGTGCGAGGGGGCTTTTTCCGCCGGCTCGGTCCAGTCGAAGTAGTCCTTGAACTTGGCGCCTTCCTCTTCCTTGCCGCTGATGACCTTCGACTTGATCACGCCCTTGTTGAGATAAAGTTCGCGCATCTTGGCGCGGGCATTGGCGTCATCGTTGATGCGCTCGGCGAGGATGTCGCGGGCGCCGGCCAGCGCAGCCGCCACATCGGGCACGCTGTGTTTCTTGGCGTTGATCTCGATCTCCGGGCCGACGAAGGGCGCGGCGGCGGCCTGCGGATCGGTCGCCGGGTCCTGCGCCCAGAGGATTTCCGCGAGCGGCTCCAGTCCGAGATCCTTGGCGATGGTCGCCTTCGTCGTCTTCTTGGGGCGGAAGGGCTGATAGATATCCTCCAGGGCCGTCATGTTGTCCGCGGCCTCGATCTTCGCGGCGAGCACTTCGGTCATCAGCTTGCGCTCTTCGAGCGATTTCACGATCGCCTCGCGGCGCTTGTCGAGTTCCTCGAGTTGCTCGATGCGATCACGGATCGAGGTGATCTGCACTTCGTCCAGCTCGCCCGTCTTTTCCTTTCGGTATCGCGCAATGAAAGGCACGGTGGCGCCTTCCTCCAGCAGCACCGCGGTGGCGGCGACCTGGCGGGGTTGGAGCTTCAGTTCCGAGACGATGCGAGCGAGATGTTTTTCGATCATGAGAAGTCGTGGGGGCGCATGATGCGACGACAAAACGGGGAGTCAATCGTCGCTGCGGAATAAAAGTTTTGTGGAAACGAAGTGGAACGTTGACAGCGCGCGGAGGGGTGTTTGCGCGAGGGGACGGTGGAAATCGCGGGTGGAGAAAACGGCGTTGGTGAAGCGTTGAATGCCTGCTGCTCCCGAGGAGAACGTGTGTCGACGAGGAGCGATGATTTTGCTATTTCGCTCGTGTCCAAACTCCATTTGGGCACGCGATGAGGAGCGAGATTCCATCTCGCACGCTGGGAGTGTCTGCGGCAGTCCTAATCGCGTGCCTAAATGGAGTTTAGGCACGCTGGGGAAAGTCCGTGAAATTCGTGTAATCCGTGGTCACCATTTCTTTTTGTCCGACTTTTCGGTAGACCCTCTAAGAAACCCTTCCGAAAGGGCATCCCTACGCTCAATCGCTCATGAAATTCCTCCCTGTTCGCCCCGCTTTCCTCTCGCGCGCTCTTTTGCCGGCGCTGGCTGCCCTCGTTACGATGGGTGCGTCCGCTTACGCGGCGGATGATCCCTGGAAGCCGTGGATCGAGCCGGATTTCCCGTTCTTCTCCTCCGGATTGGACCTGCGCCCGCAATCGACGAAGGACGCGAAGGAGTGGAACATTACGCCGCGGGGGATCGTGCTGAATCTCGGGCACGATTGCTGGGCGTGCTTCGATACTGATCTGCTGCGCGTCTCGGCGATTTGGACGGGCAAGGGAGTGACGGCGGATTCGCTGGCGCCGCTTTCCTATCAGAACAAGCCGCTGAAGACGGTCGGTGGACAAAGCAAGCTGCCTAAGCCAGATGGCACAGTGTGGTTGATGAACGGCGTCTATCCGGGGTGGCAACTCGGAGATAAAGTTTCGCTGGAAGATCCGCGCCCACCTCAGCCGAGCCCGGAAGAACCGGGACGCGGGCCGATTTCGCCCGAGGTCGGTCAGTTCAAAGCGGTGCATCTCGTGGGAGAGAAGGCGGTACTGGAATATGCCGTCGCCGGCGCGCGAGTCTGGGAAAGCTGGGAGGCCCGTGGTACTCCCAGCGAACCGGTGTTCCTCCGCCAGCTTTATCTCGCGCCATGTGAAAAAGCCGTGACGCTGGTCGTGGGGCGAACGGTAGCTTCACTTCCCGCGAAATATCGCTCCGCGACTTCGCTTCAAACTCAGGTGGAGGAAACTCCTGCGAAGGGCGCTCCCGAAGGGGTCAAGGCTTCCTTCGAGCAAAAGGACGGAGTCGATGTTGTGCATGTGCCACCACACAAAAATGCGATGTCTTTGTTTTTGTCGTTCAATCCATCCGGCTCCTCGTCATTCCGAGATTTGGAGAGGACCCCAAATGAGTCGCAATTTAACGAGCCGAGCGCCGTCCGCTGGCCGCAGGAAGTCGTGACCAAAGCCGTCATCTCGACTTCGAAAGACGCTTACGTCGAAGATGAAATCCCGCTGCCGCTGGACAACCCGTGGAAGCGCAATGTGCGCATGGCGGACGTGGCTTTCTTCAAAGACGGCACCGCGGCCGGGGTGACCGTGGATGGGGATGTGTGGATGATCCACGGGCTGAAGAAGGATCTCGGCGAGATCCACTGGAAGCGGTTTGCCTCGGGGTTCCATGAGCCGATGGGCATCGCGATTCGCGATGAGCAGATCTATGTCTTCGATCGCAATGGCCTCTGGCGTCTGCGCGATACGAATGGCGATGGCGTGGCCGACGTGCACGAGCTTTTCTGCAACGCCTTCCCGCAATCGGCGGAGAGCCGTGAGTTCCCGATGTCGATGCGCCTGGCGCCGGACGGCTCCTTTGTCATTTCCAAGGGCGGGCAGCAGGCTTCCACGGTCAGTAAGCTGAACGGCAGCGTGCTGCGCGTCGCGGCGGATGGGAAGAGCTACGAGACTCTCGGCGTCGGTTTCCGCCAGCCGTTCATCGGGGTAAATCCGCGCACGGGATTGGTCACGGCCAGCGACCAGGAGGGCAATTATGTGCCGACCACGCCGCTCTATATCGTGAAGGGCGGCGAGTATCACGGATTCCTCTCCGAGTTGCTGCCGAAAGAAAAATATCCCGCGCCGATTGCCGATCCGCTGACCTGGATTCCGCATCCGGTGAACCCTTCCGCCGCCACGCAAACGTGGCTCATCGGCGCGAACATGGGACCGCTGAACGATACGCTGATTCACGTCGCGTTTAATCGGCCGGAGCTTTTCAGCGTGTTGCTCAATGATCGCGGCACCAAGCCGCAAGCTGCGGTGGTGAGCGTGGTGCATGACTTCGACATCCCGGTGCTCAATGCCAAGGTGAATCCGGCCGATGGCTGGGTGTATATGACCGGCTTCCAGGTGATCGGGTGGGGGACCACGGCGACGCGGGTGAGCGGTTTCGGCCGTGTGCGTTACACCGGCGCGACCTGCACCGTGCCGAAAGAAGTCATCCCGATGGACAAGGGCGTGCTGCTGCGCTTCGACACCGAGGTGGATCCGCAAAAGGCCGCCGATCCGGCGAGTTACACGCTGGAGAGCTGGCACTACAAGCGCACTTATAAATACGGCTCGCCGCATTTGAAGGCGGACGACACGCCGGGGCAGGATTGGATCACGCCGAGCAGCGCGTATGTCTCAAAGGATGGAAAGAGTGTATTTGTCGGCGTGCCGGGAATGAAGCCGGTGCAGCAGATGCGCATCGGCTGGGGCATCGTGGCCAGGGACGGCACGAAGCTGGAGAGCAACGCGTTTTTCACGCCCTACGAATTGGTGAAGTTCAATCCGAGCGCGGAAGGCTTCGGCGACATTTCGGTCGACCTCACGCCAAAGGCCACGGTCGCTCAGGCCAGCGCACCGCCGACCGCGGAGGAAGGCAAACGGCTATACCAGCTCATGGGCTGCATGGCCTGCCATGCGATCGATGATACCATCCAGCTGAAGATCGGTCCGCCGTGGAAGGGGCTGTACGGGAAGACGGTGCAGATCTCGAAAGGACCGGATGTCGTGGCGGACGATGCTTATATCCGCGAGTCCATCCTCATCCCCAGTGCGAAGGTCGTGAAGGGGTATGAGAAGGTGGAAGCGGGCATGCCGGTCTACCAGGGCGTGCTGAGCGAGTCGCAGATTCAGTCGATTATCCTCTACATCAAGACGCTGAAGTAATTACCGGTAGCGTAATCCCCGATCCCGGTGGAAAGTAGGGGTTGGCTGGATTGGCAGTTGCTATCGGCGCGAAAAGTTGGCTAGCGTGCGCGTTTATGAAACGACGCATTTTCTTCTCCGTGGTCGGCGCGATGGCGCTGGGGTTTGCTGGTTGCCAGAAAACGGCTTCCAATGAAATCCCGGTAGGTGAGTTCGCTTCGCTGACCGGCAAGGAGGCGACGTTTGGCCAGTCGTCGCACGAAGGTACCGTGCTGGCGGTGGAGCAGATCAATGAAGCGGGCGGGGTGCTCGGGAAGAAGATCAAGCTTCTGTATGAAGACAATGCGTCGAAGCCGGGTGAGTCAGCCAATGCGGTGAATAAGCTCATCGCCAAGGATGGCGTCGTCGCGATCCTCGGTGAAGTGGCCTCGTCACGCTCGCTGGAGGCCGCGCCCATTTGCCAAAGCAACAAGATCCCGATGGTCTCGCCGGCGTCGACCAACCCGAAGCTGACCGAGACGGGGGATTACATTTTCCGCGTGTGCTTCATCGATCCTTTCCAAGGCACGGTGATGGCGAACTTCGCCAAGAACTCGCTCAAGGAACAGAAGGTGGCGATCTTCACCGATGTGAAGAGCGACTACTCGAAGGGTCTGGCCAAGTTTTTCAAGGAAGGCTTCACCAAGGCGGGCGGCCAGATCGTGGCGGAACTCGACTACAACGGCGGCGACAAGGATTTCAAAGGGCAACTCACGGCGATCAAGGCGGCGAACCCGCAAGGCGTGTTCGTTCCGGGTTACTACACCGACGTCGCGCTGATCTGCATTCAGGCCAAGGAAATCGGATTCGATGTTCCGTTCTACGGCGGCGACGGCTGGGAGAGCTCGAAGCTCACCGAGATCGGCAAGCAGGCCGTGGAGGGCAATTATTTCAGCACGCACTATTCGCCGGATGCGGGTGGGGAAAAGGCCAAGGCTTTCGTGGAAGCTTACAAGAAGCGCTACAACGGCAAGTCGCCCGACGCGATGGCCGCGCTGGGTTATGATTCCGCCGAGATTCTCGCTGATGCGATCAAGCGCGCAGGCAGCACGGAAGGTGACAAGATTCGCGATGCGCTGGCGGCGACCAAGGATTTCGATGCGGTCACCGGCAAGATTTCGATCAACAAACAGCGCGATGCCGACAAAGCGGCGGTGATCGTGCAGGTGAAGGACGGGAAGTTTGAGTACAAGGAGACGGTCAAGCCCTAAACCGCAGGGCTGCCCCTGACCCTCCACACCCGGGATGGATTGGTTTCTCCAGCAACTCATCAATGGTCTCGCCCTGGGCGCGATCTACGCACTCATCGCCCTCGGTTACACGATGGTCTATGGCGTGCTGCGCTTCATCAATTTCGCGCATGCGGATGTGCTGATGCTGGGCGCCTTTGCCGCCTATTACCTCGCGCCAGCCGTGGCCAAAGTCTTCGGCCCGGCGACCGTGCCGACGGCGCTCACCGTGATGGTGCTCTCCGCGGCGATCTGCGCGGTCATTGGCATGCTCATCGAGTTTCTGGCCTATCGTCCGCTGCGGCATCGGCCGCGGCTCACGGTGCTGATCACGGCCATCGGCGTGTCGCTTTTCATCGAGTACACGGGGCAGCACGAAAAGGTCTTCGGCGCGGCGACCAAGGCGTTCCCGACGCTGTTGCCGCAAAAGGAAATCATCGTCGGTGCGCTGCGTTGCTCGAGCAATGATCTGGTGGTCGTCGGGTTCACCGCGGTGCTGCTGTTCGCGATGTGGTACATCGTGCAGCGCACGAAAGTCGGCATGGCGATGCGCGCGGTCTCGTTCAATGAGCAGGCGGCTTCGCTCATGGGCGTAAATGTAAACGGCATCATTTCGTTCACCTTCGCCATCGGTTCGGCACTGGCGGCGATCGGCGGTATTTTCTTTGCGATGCGCGCGCCGGGCATCGAACCGTTGATGGGGGTGCAACCGGGCTTGCGCGCGTTCATTGCGGCGGTGTTGGGCGGCATCGGCAATCTGCCGGGCGCGGCGCTCGGCGGGGTGGTGCTCGGATTGATCGAGACGTTCTTCGGTGGCATGCCGGGGCTGTCGGATTACCGCGACGCAATCGCCTTTGCCCTGCTCATCCTCATCCTGCTGTTCCGGCCCGCCGGTCTGCTCGGTAAAATGCAAATGGAGAAAGTCTAAATGCGCGGCAAGGAGAAGATTTTTCTATTACTCGCGATCGTCGCGGCGATCGGCGTGTCGCTGGCCTCGGCGGCGTTCAATCGTTATTACCTCGGTATCGCGATCGATTGCGGCATCAACGTCATTCTCGCGGTTTCGCTCAATCTCATCAACGGCCACACCGGCCAGTTCAGCCTGGGCCACGCCGGGTTTATGGCGGTGGGCGGTTACTTCGCGGCCAAGCTGACGCTCGTCTTTGGACCGATGGTGCCGGCGGCAGCGCAGCCCTTTCTGTTTGCCGGGACGCTCCTGGCGGGCGGGATCGGCGCGGCATTGGCCGGCCTCGCGGTGGGCGTTCCGTCATTGCGGCTGAAGGGCGATTACCTGGCCATCGTCACGCTCGGCTTTGGGGAGATCATTCGCGTCATTTTTCAGACCAGCGATACGTTTGGCGCCGCGACGGGCCTCACCGGGATTCCCACGCTGGCCAGCTTCGCCTGGACGTGGGGCCTGGCCGCGGTGACGGTGTATGTCGTCGCGAGCCTCGTGAATTCAACTTACGGCCGCGGCTTCATCGCGGTGCACGACGATGAAATTGCCGCCGGTGCGATGGGCATTAATCCCGTGCGCTACAAGGTCACGGCGTTTGTCATCGGCGCGTTTTTTGCGGGCATCGCCGGTGGATTGTATGCCCACCATAAGGCGGTGATCTCGCCGGGCGGCTTTGATTTTCTCAAGAGCATCGAAATCGTGGTGATGGTCATTCTTGGCGGCATGGGCCGCACGGTGGGCGTAATCCTCGCGGCGATCCTGCTGACCATCCTGCCGGAGTTGCTGCGTGGCGTTTCGGAGTATCGCATGATCATCTACTCGCTGCTCATCATCCTGATCATGCTCACCCGGCCGCAGGGGCTCTTCACCCTGAGCAAGAAAAAGGCGGCCTGATCGATGAGTGCGCCTTTGCTGGAGTTGGAAAAAGTGACGATCAAATTCGGCGGCATCACCGCCGTGTGCGATCTTGATATGCGCATCGGGGAGCGGGAGTTGATCGGCCTCATCGGGCCGAACGGCGCCGGCAAGACCACCGCGTTCAACATGATCACCGGCGTCTATCAGCCCACGTCGGGAAGCATTCAGTTTGCCGGCAAATCGACGAAGGGGGTGAAGCCGCACGTCCTTTCGCTGCGCGGGATTTCGCGGACTTTCCAAAACATCCGGCTCTTCTCGCAAATGACCGTGCTGGACAACGTGCGCACGGCCATGCAGGGCAATCGCGCGCAGCGGGTGCGCGACGCGTTGATTCGCGGGAAAGTGTTCCGCGAGGTGGAGGCGCGGGTGGAGCAGGAGGCGATGGATCTGCTGAAGATTTTTCATCTCGACCGGTTTCACGACTCGATGGGCAAGTCGCTGCCCTATGGCGACCAGCGGCGCCTGGAAATCGTCCGCGCCCTGGCCACCCAGCCGAAGCTGCTGCTGCTCGATGAACCGGCCGCCGGCATGAACCCGACGGAGAAGCAGGAACTCATGGAACTCATCCGTTTCGTGCAGGACAAATTCCAGATCGCGGTATTGCTCGTGGAGCACGACATGAAAGTCGTCATGGGCATCTGCCAGCGGATCAATGTGCTCGAGTACGGCCGCAAGATTGCCGAGGGCACGCCGGACGAAATTCGCGCCGACCCGAAAGTCATTGCCGCATACCTCGGCAAGGAGGCCGACCACGATGCTTGAGATTCGCGACCTTCACGTGAACTACGGCGCGATCAGCGCGCTGCACGGCATTTCGCTGAGGGTGCCGAAAGGTCAGATCGTGACGCTCATCGGCGCGAATGGCGCCGGCAAGTCGACGACCTTGCGCGCCGTTTCGGGGTTGGTGAAGCCGCGCAGCGGATTGATCAATCTCGAGGGCGAGGAGATCGCCGGGATGGCTCCGCACACCATCGTCGGCCGCGGCCTGGCGCAGAGCCCCGAGGGGCGCATGGTCTTCGCCAATCTCACCGTGATGGAGAACCTCCGCATGGGCGCCTACCTGCGAAAAGACAAAGCCAATTTCGCCAAGGATCTCGACTATGTCTTTTGCATCTTCCCGCGCTTGAAGGAGCGCGAGTGGCAGGCGGCTGGGACCTTGAGCGGCGGCGAGCAGCAGATGCTGGCCATCGGGCGCGCCCTCATGTCGAAGCCGAAATTGCTCATGCTCGACGAGCCGTCATTGGGTATCGCGCCGCTGCTGGTGAAGACAATTTTCGAGAAGATCGTGGAGATCAACCAGGAGCTCGGCCTGACCATTCTCCTGGTCGAACAAAACGCCAACCTCGCGCTGGAGGTCTCGCATTACGGCTACGTGCTCGAGACCGGGAAGATCATTCTGGAGAACACCGCCGCGGAGTTGCGGGTGAATGAAAAGGTGCGCGCTGCTTATCTGGGCGGGTAGGGAGATCCTATAATTTCGTCGCCTTTCAGGAAAAGCTGGACTCTGTCCGTATTTTCGCCCACGAATCAATAAACCTGTTCCCTGCTATGAAACGATTTGCGCTCCTTTTCGCCGCTGCCACCCTCGGTCTGTCTTACGTTGCCAGTGCACAAAACCCCGATCTGGGCCAAGGTCCTGAGACGAGTGTGACCGCCCCGCATCGTTGGTATGGCCGTCAGTTCGATATTCCGACCGTGGGCAGTCTCGGCCTGCAGCCGCTCTACTACAAGCCGACCATGCGCTATTACGGCAACGGCTACACGGTGAGCTATCGCTACGTGCCCGTTTACCGGCAGGACAGCATCTACTTTGGCGGCATGCGTGCCTCTTCGAATTTCCGTACGGAAGGCTTTGAGCTTCCGACCTCCGAAATCCCGAGTTGGGGCGCGAATGCGCCGCGGGTGACGGTGAAGGATCTCAGTTCCTCCGCGCCCCGTTCGGCGGTGACGACGATCATTCGCAAGAAGACCACGCGCACTTCGGTCAAGACGGAGGCCGATTCGGACGCGCCGGTGATCAAGCACTAAGGCGGTTCGCGGAATTTAAAAGCCGCCGACACTATCTTCCGGCGGCCGGAGTGCCAGCCTGAGGGGAGAACCAAGAAAGTGAAAGTGCGAGCCGAGGAAAACGGCTAGCTAGATATTCTGGCCGGGCAGCCGGGTGCACCACGCTGTCAGGGCGGTGAGGCAGACGATCACCGAAAGAGTGTAGAGCGCCGGGCTGAAGGAGCCGGTGGATTTTTGCACCTCGGCGAAGAGCAGGGGGCCGACGGCGGAGGCGAAGACCGTGACCATCTGCGCAGCGCCTTGGATGCGGCCGAGATGAGCCTGGCCAAAGGCGCGTCCCCACACGGCGAAAAAGATGACGGTCACGAAGCCCACCGCCAGGCCAAAGGCCCCGGCGAAGATCCAGAGCTCGGTGCGGTTTTGCAATTGCGGCAAGGCGACGAGCCCGAGGCCAAGGAGAAGCAGCGCGCCGGCCAGCAGGCGGGGCATCGGTTTGTGGAGCGAGAGCCAGCCGCAAAGCATCTGCCCGGTGAGCGCCCAGAGCGCGCTCACGGCGGCGAAGTGGTGATACGTCGTCGCGTCGAAGCCATGCTCGGCGAAGATCGCTTGATTGAAGAGGCCGATGCCGGCGTAGACGAGCGCGAAGAGCGCCGTCGCGCCACCGAAGACCCAGAACACCCGCGTGCGCAGCGCCTCGCCGAGCGTGAGACTGGGCGCGGCCGGGGCCGTGGCAGAGTTTGCCCTCTCGGCGGCGCGCGCCGGCTCGCGGAGAAAGCAGGCGGTGAGAACGGCGACGATCACCAGGCCGATGGCCACGCCGCACCAGGCAAAGCGCCAGCTATGGGTATCGGTCGCCCAGCCGATCGCGACAAAAGCGAGCGCGTAGAGAATGCTGAAGAGCGCGGAGTAAACGCCCATGGCCCATCCTTCACCCCGGCCAACGCTTTTTCCCACGGCGGTAATGCTGGCCACGGAGAGCGCGCTCTGGCCGAGTCCGCGCGAGAGCAACACCAGGACAAAAAGCAGCGCGACGCTATTGAACGAAATGCTCAAGACGAATGCGACCGCGGCCAGGGGCAGCAGAATGCTGATGGTGGTGGCGCGCAGGCCGCAACGGTCGATGATCCAGCCGGCCGGCAGGCAAAACGCCGAGCCGATCAAGGTCGCCCAAAGACTGATGTCCGCGATGCCAACGTGGTCGAGATGAAAATCGCGCACCAGATATTCGGTGATGAGCCCCAGCCCCTGCGTGCGGCCGGGCAGCGTCGCGAGCATGAGGATGGCGGCGAGCACGACATTGCCCCACGGCGAAGGTGCGGCGGGAGTGGGGTGTTCACTCGCTGCATGGGGCGAAGACACCGCGGGAGAGGAATCGACCGGCATTGGTTCTTGGGCTGTTGAGCGAAAGAACGTATTCACTTTTCCGTCTTCCGCCTAGCGGTCTTGCGGCCAGGATTTAAACTTCGCGGAGTGCGCCTCGTGCGGATCGCCGCCGTCGCGGCGACGTTGATTTCGTTGAGCGAGTGATCGACACTGGGATGACGCCGCTGCGAGTGAATGAGAGGGGACAACGGGCTCGTGCAGCCCACGAGATCGCTTCTCTGTAAGTATTCGTTGCAAAAAGGTGAAAATTCGCTTGTCAGGCTAGAGAGGGCGTGGCAGTCTCCCGCTCCTTTTTTCCAGAAAAACAGATATGGCTTACGCAATTTTCAAAACCGGCGGTAAACAATACCGCGTCGCTGCAGGGGATGTCATCGAAGTCGAGAAGCTCGACGGCGAGGCGGGCACTGAGATCAAGTTTTCCGAAGTAATCTTCTCCGGCGAAGGCTCGAGCATCAAGACCGGCGCGGACCTCAAGGGCGCGACGGTGGTCGCGGAAGTCGTCGAGCAGGTCAAGGGCCCGAAGCTCCTCTCCTTCAAGTATCGGCGCCGCAAGGGCTATCATCGCACCGTCGGTCATCGTCAGAAGCTGACCCGCGTGAAGATCAAGAGCATCTAAAAGCATCCGATTCCGGAGCTCTCCACTCTCAACTACCAACTCTCCACTTTCCTCAATATGGCTCATAAAAAAGGTCAAGGATCCGTCAAGAACGGGCGCGACAGCGTCAGCAAGCGCCTCGGCGTTAAAGTTTACGGCAGCCAGGCGGTTGTCGCCGGCAACATCATCATCCGCCAGCGCGGCACGAAGTTTGTGCCGGGCAAGAACGTCGGCCTCGGCCGCGACTACACCATCTTCGCCCTCGTGGACGGCACCGTCCGTTTCGATCGCGAAGGTCGCCGGGTGAACGTCGATCCGGTCGCGGTGGCTGCGACGAACTAAGTTCGTCGGTCTTCCAAGTTCGGTTTTCAACCAGCGCTTCGCTCGAAAGGGCGAAGCGCTTTTTTTTGGAGGGACGCGCTCCTGTGCGTTCCCACTCTTGGTCGGCAAGGAGCAGGGAATGATCAGCGGACGTGTATGAGTACATCCTCCGAAAGACCCGCGAATCACACAGATGACGCGAATGAAAGGCGTCCCATTCGTGTCATTCGCGTGATCCGCGGGCCAATTCCTTTTCCCCTCCACCTTCGCCCGCAAAAAATGGGAACGCGAAAGAGCGTATCCCTCCGGGTTTTGACTAATTTTTGCCGGGGACAACGGTTGCTTTTACGCTAGAATTTCCTTCGTCATGTCCCATCACACGCCGCACATCCAAGATTTTCTGTTCACTCGTCGCGATTTCCTCAACCGCTGTGGCATGGGGATGGGCGGACTGGCGTTGAGCAGCATTCTCGGCAGTGCCTTTGGGGTGCGTGCCGCGGAGACGGCGGATCTGCATCCGCTGGCGCCGAAAGCGCCGCCGCTCCCGGCCAAGGCCAAGCGGGTCATTCATCTCTTCATGAATGGCGGGCCGTCGCACGTCGATACCTTCGACCCGAAACCGGAGCTGACGAAATATCACGGCAAGGAAATCCCGATTCACCTCAATACCGAGCGCAAGACCGGCGCCGCTTTCGGTTCGCCGTTCAAGTTCAACAAATACGGCAAGAGCGGCATCGAGGTGAGCGAGATTTTTGCGAAGACCGCGGAGTGCGTGGATGACATGTGCATCATTCGTTCGATGCAGGCCGACGTGCCGAATCACGAGCCATCGCTCATGCTCATGAATTGCGGAGAGGCGCGGCAGGTGCGTCCGAGCATGGGCTCGTGGGTCACCTACGGTCTCGGCAGCGAGAACCAGAACATGCCGGGTTTCATCACCATGTGCCCGGGTGGTTACCCAATCCAGGAATCGCAGAACTGGCAATCCGCTTTTCTCCCCGGTGTCTATCAAGGCACCTACATCGACACGAAGAACACGGA
>Ga0068855_100004000_pt1 | contig 17999 bp, 17 predicted proteins | sample KBSCornC52_FD_66592 | JGI IMG/M metagenome (GOLD analysis project Ga0068855, IMG submission 66592) | Corn rhizosphere microbial communities from Kellogg Biological Station, Michigan, USA - KBS Corn C5-2 | ecosystem: Host-associated > Plants > Roots > Rhizosphere > Soil ...
CGCGCGCGCCGGGATCGCCGTCCATCTGATCCTGGACGCGGTCGGCTCGGGCCGGATCGACGCCGGCCAGGTCCAGCGGATGCGCGACGCCGGCGTGCAGATCGAGAAGTACCACCCGGTGCGCTGGTACAACCTGGATCGCATCAACAACCGGACACACCGCAAGCTGTTGATCGTCGACGGGCGCGTCGGCTACACGGGCGGCGTCGGCATCGCCGACAAGTGGGACGGCGACGCCGACAGCCCGGACCACTGGCGCGACACGCATTTTCGGGTGGTCGGCCCGGTGGTCGCGCAGATGCAGGCCACCTTCATCGAGCACTGGCTGGCCACCCGGGGCGTGCTGCTGGAAGGCCCGGACTACTTTCCGGCGCTGCAGCCGGCCGGCGACATGGCAGCGCAGATGGTGCGCAGCGCGGTCGACGACGGCAGCGAGAGCGTGCGCCTCATGTACCTGGCCTCGATCGCGGCCGCCCGCCGGAGCATCCTGCTCGAAAATTCGTACTTCGTCCCCGACGAGCTGTCGGTTCAGACCTTGGTGGCGGCGCGCCGGCGCGGCGTCGACGTGCAGATCATCGTGCCGGGTCCTCACATCGACAGCCGGGTCACGCGCGCGGCCTCGCGGCACCTGTGGGGGAAGCTGCTGCAGGCCGGGATCCCCATCTACGAGTTCGAGCCCACCATGTTCCATTGCAAGGTGATGGTCGTCGACGACCGCTGGGTGTCGGTCGGGTCGACCAACTTCGACAATCGGTCGTTTCACCTCAACGCCGAGGCCAACCTGGACGTGATGGGTCCCGCGCTGGCTCACGAAGAGCGCCTGGCGTTCGAGCGGGATCGCGCGCGGGCGCGGCGAGTCTCTCTGGACGAGTGGCAGCACCGCAGGTGGACCGAACGGGCCGCCGAGTGGCTGGCGGACGCGATCGGGGCGCAGCTCTAATCCACGACTGCGCCCGTCTACACGCGCCCTTGCGGATGCGCCGTGGCGGGGCCAACCTTGCGGCAACCGCGAGGAGGTTCCCATGGTGCGCGTCGGTCTCTGGGTGAAGCTGCAGGCCAAGCCGGGCAAGGAAGCCGAGGTGGAAGAGTTCTTGAAGGGGGCGCTGCCGCTGGCCCAGCAAGAGCCGGACACCACCGTCTGGTTCGCGCTGAAGCTGGGCGCGTCCACCTTCGGCATCTTCGACGTCTTCCCGAGCGACGCCGGCCGCCAGGCCCACCTCAACGGGCAGATCGCCGCCGCGCTCATGGCGAAGGCGTCCGAGCTGCTCGCCAAGCCGCCGTCCATCGAGCAGATCGACGTGCTGGCCTCGAAGATTCCCGGCTGACGCGCGTGCCGGGGGACGAGTACCAGGGACCGCTCGCGCGCGCCTACGACGCGCTCTACGCGGTCATGCGCGATCCGTCGGGCGACGCGGCCTTCTACCGAGGGCTGGCCCAAGAGGTGGGCGGCCCGGTGCTGGAGCTCGGGTGCGGGACGGGACGGGTTCTGCTGCCGATCGCGGCGCTCGGCGTCCCCTGCGTGGGCCTCGATGCGTCGCCGACCATGCTGGCGGCGCTGCGCGCGAAGGGCGTGCCGCCGAACCTGGAGCTGGTCGAGGGGCGCATGGAGAGCGCCGACCTCGGCGGGCGGCGCTTCGGCCTGGTGATCTGCCCGTTCCGCGCGTTCCAGCACCTGCTGGACGTCCCGTCGCAGCTGGCCACGCTGGCCAACGTGCGCCGGCACCTGGCGCCGGGCGGCACGTTCGCGTTCGACGTGTTCGATCCCAGGCTGGCTCTGCTGGCCGCGCCGCCCGAGGACGAGCGGCTGGAGGCCACGTTCATGCTCGACGGTGTGCAGACGCGGCGCTACGGCCGGGTGCGGCCCGATCGAGCGGCGCAGATCCTGGAGGTCACGTTCCGCTTCGAGCCTGCGCAGGGCGCCGGCACCACCACCGTGAAGCTGCGCTGGTTCTACCGCTACGAGCTCGAGCACCTGCTGGCGCGCGCCGGCTTCACGGACCTCACCATCCACGGCGGCTTCGACCGCCGGCCCTGGCGTCCCGAGGGCGACACGGTGGTCATCGCCCGCGCGCCGTAGCGTGACGAAAATCTGTGGGCGGCCTCACGGCCGCTGTGCAGTTCGCAGACGCCCCAACTTTCTTTTCTCGTTCCAGCCGGCTCCGGGGTTTCACCAGAGCGATGGAGGAGATTGCGCGGGATTCGGGCGGGACCATCGACGCTCTGACCAGAGAGGCGCGGCGGTTGTCCGCGGCGATCGAGGTGGTGCTGGAGGCGCTGGAAAGACCGGCTCTGCTTCTGTCTTGTGAGGAGAAGGTCTTAGGAGCGAACGCCGCCGCGCGGCTCACGCTGAAGTCCGGCGCCGGTGCGTTCGAGCTGGCAAAGCCCCGCTGGATCTTGGCGGCGCTGAGAGCGGGTGGGCGGTCCGCCGGATTCCTCGCGATCTTGTCGGATGACCGGGCGAGCGAACCAGCCGTCTTTCGCGAGTTGTGCGGCCCGGTTCGAAGCTGGCGGTTGACCGACCGGCAGACTGCGGTGCTGGCGCTCGTCGTGCGGGGACTCACGAACGAGATCATTGCCGACACCCTGGGTATCGGCGAGCGCACGGTGGAATTTCACGTGTCGCGGATTCTCGACAAAGCAGGCGCACACAATCGCGCGACGTTGATTGCGTCTGCAATCGGCCCACGGCCTTGATTGCCCAGAAGCGTGCTTCCGTGTTTCCCACAGTATTCAAGCCGTCGACGAAGCGAATAGGTTGCGTCGGTCGGGGAGCTATCAACCAAGGAGGATCGCGATGACTCGGATGATGAGATGTGGGGCAATGGTGGCCGTCGTCTGTGCGGCGGCGGGTTCTCGAGCGCAGGCGGCCTCGGTGCACGCCGCGCCGCCGGTATGCAGTGGGACGATCCAGCCCACCGAGGCGCGAGTCTGGACGGGCACCAACTTCACTGGAACCTGCTACTCGCTCAAGCTGGATTCATCGGGCGACAGCTGGACGTCCTGGAACGCCACGTCCGGTTTTCCGAACGACTCGATCCAGTCGGCTCGAACCGGCACCGGCGCGTCGTTGGTGCTGTTCTGGAATGACTTCTACACCAAAGACAACGGATCGCCCTTCCCGCTCAACCCCAACACGGCGTTCGCCGACCTGGGCAGCTGGGATCGGCAGGCGTCGGCGGCGCGGGTGCAGACCTTCGCCCCGTATTCTTGTAACGCCTCGTCTGGCGAAACGCTCGCGTTGTTCACCGACCAGAACCTGGCGGGCGACTGCACCGAGCTGTCCGTGGCGGGCATGCACTGCTACTACGACGCGTTCGACATGGGTTTTCGTAACGACACGCTCACGTCCGTGTTCACCAGCAGCCAGACGGTGACCTCGGAGATCTACTCCGAGCACGGCTTCACGGGCTACGCGATCACCGTGCCGCCCGGGCCGCCCATCTACAACCTTGGTGACCCGCGATACAACATCAACGACGCCGTCTCGAGCGTTGGAGCACCTCAGCAGTCGTGCCGCTAGGCGCGGACTGACGCCATTCGCCTTCCCCGGGGACGGTTTTCGGATCGGCCCCGGGGAGGACCCTCGTTGCGAAGGAGAGCAGCATGCTGACGCGCCGCTGGATTGCGTACGGGTGTTCAATGACGGTGGCCCTTCTCTTGGCGTACGGCTTCCATCGAGCTGACCGTCCTTCCGCCAGCCCGACGCCTTCTCGCACGGGGAAGGACGGGCCGGCGCGGGCGGCGTCGCCGCCCCGGGCCCGCGCCGCTGCGGAGCTGGCCGCTCTGAACCGGCTGGCGTGGGCGGCCGCTCGAGCAGGAACGCCGGCCGTCACGCCCAGCGGCGTCCCGGAGAACGCGCGGGCCGCACTCGACGACGCCGCGCAGGGGGAGCGCGCGTTGATGGCCGAGGTGTGGAACCTGGACGAAGACCAGCGGCGGAAGTTCGAGGAGGCGGTCAGCAAGCCCAACCTGGAGCGGGTCGCCGTCTACGAGCACCTGCGGGCAGGGACGCTGTCGCAAGCAGACTTTCCGACAGCCCTGGCGGCCGCGGACCAGCGGGACAGCGCAGAGTTACGGGCCGTCTTGGGATCGCACTACCAGGAATACACGCTGATGCGCGGCCATTTCGCCGAAGCGGGTCTGGACCGCGAGCCGTTCGTGCCGCCCACGGCAGCGACAGCGTTGGTCGACAATCCCTGAGCCGCGCGAACAGCTAGCGCCGTTCCAGGAAGCCTCGACCTTCGAAGATCGCCGGCATCGCCTTTTCGATTCGCGCGATCCGCGTCGAGGACTGCTTGGCGGCGGCGAAGTGGTAGAGGTAGCTGCGCTGGCGGCCCGGCGTCAGGGCCTCGAAGGCGCGCTTGAAGCGCGGGTCCTGGCGCAGCCGCTCCGTCAGCTCCGCGGGCACCGGAAAGTCGGAGGTCTTCTTCTTCGCGACCCGCAGGCCGGCCTTCTCGACCGCCAGGGCCTCGCGCACGTAGGCCTTGATGGTCGCCGCCCTGGCCCGGATCTCCTTGACGCTGGTGAACTTCATGACCCGCGCGGCCTGCACCTGGCCCAGCTGCACCAGCACCTTCTGCGGGTCCTTCAGCAGCGCGCCCTGAAAGAAGCCCAGCGCGAAGTACTCTTTGAAGCCCTGCAGGATGACGATGTTCTTCCCGTCCACCGTGTAGGTGGGCTTGCCCCACTTGCACGCCTCGTTCATCGCGAAGCCGGCGAGCAGTCGCCGCATCTCCGCGATCTCCGCCTTCCACCGGTCTCGATAGGCCATCTCCATGCGGGCAGCTCCTTCGGTCGCGCCTCTTCACGTATAGTTCAGCACGATGTCGATCGAAAAGCGCAACAGTGTTCGCGTCGGCGGCAGCGGCGCGGTCACGGTGTTCTTCGCCCACGGGTTCGGGTGCGACAAGAACATGTGGCGGCTGCTGGAGCCGGTCTATGGCCAGCGCTACCGGACGGTCGCGTTCGATCACGTCGGCAGCGGAACCTCCGAGCTGTCGGCCTACGATCCGGTCAAGTATTCGTCGCTCCAGGGCTACGCCGACGACGTGCTCGAGATCGTGAACCAGTTCGGCGGCGAGAAGAACGTCTTCGTGGGGCACTCGGTCAGCGCGATGATCGGCATGCTGGCGGATCTGAAGCAGCCCGGCCGGTTCGCGGCCCACCTCATGATCGGGCCGTCGCCCTGCTACATCAACGACGGGGATTACGTCGGCGGGTTCAACCGGTCCGACATCGATGGGCTGCTGGAGGCGCTGGAGAGCAACTACCTCGGCTGGTCCAGCACCATGGCGCCGGCCATCATGGGCGCGCCGGATCAGCCCGAGCTCAGCGTCGATCTCACCAACAGCTTCTGCCGCACCGATCCGGAGATCGCCAAGCAGTTCGCGCGCGTGACGTTCCTGTCCGACAACCGGGCCGATCTGCCGCGGTTGGAGACGCCCGCGCTGATCGTGCAGTGCAACGAGGACATCATCGCGCCGGTGGCCGTCGGCGAGTTCCTGCACCGGAAGCTGCCTCACAGCACGCTGGCCGTCATCGACAACGTCGGCCACTGCCCGCATCTCAGCGCCCCCAGCGCCTGCTCGGTCGCCATGGACACGTTCCTGGCCAAGGAAGGTCTCTGACAGCGCCGCCCGACGACCCGGCGCTGGCGGCGGCGGTGCAGGAGGCCCTGGACAACGCCGCCTGCGGCCTGCTGCAGACCACCGCGGACGGCACGTTCGTGAGGGTCAATCGCCTGTTCTGCCAGTGGTTCGGCTATTCGGCCGACGAGCTGGTCGGAAAGCGCCGGTTCCAGGACCTGCTCACCATCGGGGGGCGGGTCTTTCATCAGACGCACTGGGCGCCGCTGCTGCAGATCCAGGGATCGATCTCGGAGGTGAAGCTCGTGATGGCCGACCGCGCCGGCACGCCCATCTCGGTGGTCGTGAACGCGCTGCGACGGACCGAGCGCGGCGTCGTCGTCCACGAGATCGCCGCTTACATCGCGCGCGATCGGGACAAGTACGAACGCGAGCTGCTGCTGTCGCGGAAGCGGCTGGAGGCCCTGGTGGCGGAGGCGACCAAGCTCCAGGCCGAGGCCAACGAGCGGGAGCTCTTCGCGCAGCAGATGATGGGGATCGTCAGCCACGACCTGCGCAACCCGCTCTCGACGATTCAGACCGGCGCCGTGCTGCTGGCCCGGGGCGAGCTGTCGCCCGGCCAGCAGCGGCTGGTGGCGCGGATCTCCAGCGCCACCGACCGCGCCACGCGCCTCATCTCGGACCTGCTGGACTTCACGCAGGCGCAGCTGGGCCGCGGGCTGACGGTGGTCCGCGAGGCCATCGATCTGCACGCGACGGTGGCGGAGGCGGTCGACGATCTGCGCCTGGCCTACGCCGGCCGCAAGCTGGTCCACGAACCCGTCGGCGCCGGGAGCGTCCAGGCGGACGCCAACCGCCTGGCCCAGCTGGTGGGCAACCTGGTCTCGAACGCCATGGCCTACGGAGCACCGGACGTCCCGGTCACCGTGGTCTCGAAGATCGACGACGGCGCCTGCTCGATCTCGGTCCACAACCACGGGCCCGCGATCGCGCCCGACGTGCTTCCTCACATCTTTCAGCCCATGTCGCGCGGCACGGAGGTCGGCCGGGCCAGCCGCAGCGTGGGCCTGGGCCTCTACATCGTCAGCGAGATCGCCCGGGCCCACGGCGGGCGCACGTCGGTCACGTCGTTCCCGGACCAGGGGACGACCTTCACCGTCGTGCTCCCGCGATGAGCGATCGTCACAACGTCTTCAGGTAGGCGACCAGGTCGCTCACGTCGTCGGCCGACAGCGTCGAGGTGACGCCGTGCTGGTCGCCGCCGCCGCACGGTCCGAAGCGATCGGCGAGGGTCGGCGCGCACCCGTCATGCATGTAGGGTGCTCGAGTCCCCACGCCGATCAGCGACGGCACCTGGAAGCGGCCCCCGGTCCCGACGTCGACCGTCTGGTTGTTGGTCATGTGCGGCCCGGCGTGGCAGATGGCGCAGCCGTGCGCCGGGTCCTGGAACAGAGCCTGGCCGCGCGACACGGCCGCCGGGTCGACCATGTCCGGTTTGGGCAGGCGCGGCTGGCGATCCAGCCAGCCGAGCAGCGCGGTCTGCTGATCGGTCGCCAGCGCCGGCCCGGACATGCGCCCCTGGAAGATGTCCGTGGTGAGGCGACCGAAGTCGGTCTCGCTGCCATCCCAGTGGAACGGCTCGGTGTCGGCCAGGCCCACCTGCAGCGACTGCGTCCGGCGCGGGCCTTCGCAGCTGAAGTTCCAGGTCCGCCCGTCCTCGTTCCCCTCTGCGTGGCACGAGGCGCAGGCCAGGAACCCGCCGGAGTTTGCGTGAAACAGCGTGTGGCCGGTGTCAGCGCGGCTGATCGTGGACAGCGAGATGGTCGTGCCGTCTCCCAGCGCCAGCATGGCCGGCTCGCGCGACTGCACGATCAGGCGGCCGGAGCCGTCGAAGCCGACCGCGATCGGTTGGCCGACGTTGACCGGCACGCCGGCGGGCGGTGGGGTACACGCGGCTCCGATGGTGCCCCCCGTGCTCCCGACGAATCCGCCCGCGCCGATGGCACCGCCCGCGCCGATGGCACCACCCGCGCCGATGGCACCACCCGCGCCGATTCTCCCACCCAAGCCGACGGCACCGCCCGAGCCGACGGCACCGCCCGCGCCGACGGCCCCACCCGCGCCGACGGCACCGCCCGAGCCACGCGCCCCCGCGACCCCGGTGGCACCGCCGGTGGCGACCATGCGCCCTTGCGGGCACGGCGCGTGCTTGCCGTCCATGGAACAGCCGAAATTGGGGTCGGTCGCGTCGTCCAGGTCCGTCACGAACACCCGCGTCAGCGCGGGTGTCGTCGTGTCCCCAACGGCGGCATCGGTGTTGGTGGCGTTGCCCGCGGCCACGATGGCCACCTGCGTTCCGTCGGGGCTCAGCGCCATGTCGACCGCCAGGACCAGCGACGCCAGCGCCGGGCCGGTGCGGCTGTTCCCGTCGCGATCCACCCGGGTGATGCAGCCATGGACGATCGTGTCGCAGGTGTTGGGACCGCCGTATCCGCCGGCCGCCGGCCGGACCGGGTCGACCATGCCCCGCTGGTGCAGAACCACGACGCCCCCGCCCGGCGCGGGCAGGGTGCGCCAGGCGACGCTGGCCGTGTACGCCGCCCCCTGGTGAACCTGCGGCGAGGTGAAGCCGGGGAGCTGCGCGCGCCCGGCCACCGTGCCGTCGCTCGCGACGGTCAGCAGCTCGGCCGAGCGAAAGCGGCTGACCAGCAGCCGGTCGCCGTCGACCACCACGTCGCGCAGGTCGTCGTCCAGCTGCAGGCGGCGATCCGGATCACCGCCGGCCGCCGGCAACCGCACCAGCTGCCCGTCGTGACAGGCCACGTGCACGCGATCCGTGGCCGGATCGTACGCCACGCCGCGCGGTCCCGCGCAGATGGGCCGGCGCGCGATGATCGCGCCCGTTGCCGGATCGCACGTCACCAGGGCGCCCCCACCCCGGAGCGCGACGTGGACGTGTCCCGCCCCGTCCTCGACCAGGCGCCCCGGCTCGTCGCCGGGCTGAAGCGCGATCGTCCGCGTCAACGCGCGCGACGGCAGGTCGACGACGTAGACGCTGTCGCGGTCCGGATCGGACGCCACCACGGTGTTGCCGTCCGACAGGACCAGCAGCGTTCCGCCGCTGATGGCCGGCGGCGCCACCGCCTGGGACGAGGTCGCCCCCAGCTGGGGCGCGAACTCGGGTGAGCTGGCCACGCCGGGTGAGGTGACCGCGCGACCGCCGGAGCCGGTGAGGGTGTCCGTGGTGCACGTCGTCGACTCGCCGACGCCGCTCAGGCCGGGGCTGCCCCCGAGGCTTTCTGTCCCCAGTATCCCGCCGGCGCCAGTGGTCCGACCGGCGAGGTCCGCCTGGGAGCGGGTACAACCCAGCGAGCCGATTGTGAACAGCGCCGGCGCCAACAAACCCCAAGCAGCCATTTTCGTCATGTGTTGTGATTTCCCTCAAATGACGCGACGGAGGAGCGGAACCAGTCAGCAACGGTCAGCAAACGACATGCCACGCACACACCTGCGGAAGGATCGGTGTTTGGCGCCCCGCCTGTCGAAAATCTCGCACCAACCCTGGCAGTCATGTCAGCCCTGTCGCCGCCTTCTCGTATAGTGGAGAGAGGCAGCCAAACCTGTTCATCGCAATTTTCGCTTAGGAGGCTTCAATGCAGCGGACTTGCCACGGGCCCTCCTCGATCGCCTCTCTGTTGCTGACCGGCGCGCTCGCTCTGTTCGCCCCGGCATGCGGCGGAAGCCGTATCAGCTCGCCGGACGGTGGTCCCCGGGACGCTGGTCCGCCCGACGGTCCAATGGTGTGCACGGTGGTCGGTTGCCACGACCAGTTCGCGGCCACCGTGGCGCTGGACGTCAGGGTGGTCCCTGCCGGCACACAGACGATCCAGGTCACGGCCGACGGAACCGACATGGTTTGCACGTTCGCGTTCCCGCCTGCAGATCTGCAGCCCGGCAGCGCGATCGTCACGCAATGCGCAACCGGCCTGACCCTGACCTTGTCGCAAGCCCAGGACTGCACGCAGACCCAGACGCAGACGCAGACCGTGACGATGACGTCCTCGCAGTGCCAGCCGATCGCGGGGCAGTTCACGGAACGGCTGACGCTCACGAGCACGCCCAGCACCGTCCACGTTCAGCAGCGGGTCGGCGACGCCGTGATCCTGGATCAGACGGTGTCCCCGACTTACCAGGTCAATCAACCGAACGGGCCCGCCTGTGGGCCCACCTGTCATCAGGCCAGCGTCGCCTGGACGATTCCCACCGTGCCGCCCGCGCCCGAACAGGCTTGTGATCCGCTGGCCGGCCCACCGATCGCGCTGGGCGCCGTCATCGGCGTGGGCCAGGATGCCGCCGGCACGCTCTACGTCGACGCGGCGAACGGCATCTTCGTGTCGTTCGGTGGAACGCTGGTTTGCCAGCAGGTCGTCGGGACCGGGCAATCGGGCTCCGATCAATTCGTGTTCAGCTTCGTCTCGGCCGGCGACAGCGCGGCGTCGGCGCGCGATCTGCTGGTGCAGACCGACGGCGCCACCGCGGTGTCGATGGCGCTGGGCCCGGGCGGGTCGGGCAAGTCGGGCAACTCGGGCTCGGACGCCGGCGTGACGGCGCTGACGCTGGTCGACCCCTCCACCGTCGCGTCAATGCCGGTCGCGAACACGCCCAACGCGATCCAGTACGTCGGCGACGCGGCGAACGGCGACGTGCTGGTCGCGACCGTCCCCGTGAACCGGCCGTCCGGCGCGCCCGACGGCGGCGTCGAGGATGGGGGCCTGTCGATCTTCTACGGACCGCCCTCCGCGGTCGCGCAGCGCCCGATCACCAATTTCGAGCAGAGCCTGAGCGGCAACGGCAGCGTGAGCTTCCTGGTCGACGGAACGTCCACCGTGCTGACCTTCGGCTACGTGCCGGGGGCGGACGCCGGCCCCTTCGGCAGGTTCGCGCTCATGACCCTGACGCCCCAGGGCGGCTCGCCCATCGCCATCACGCTGGAATCGCCGACGCCGGCCGCGCCGCCCTCGAACCTGACGTTCACCTGCCTTCCCTGAGCCGACGTGGCGCGCGCCTGGCCGCTCACCCTGGCGCTGCTGGTCCCGGGCGTGGCTGTCGCCGATCCGGCGGCGGCGCAGGAGGCGACAGCTCGCCCGCGGCCGCCCCTGCGTTACCTTCACGGCCAACCGCCCGACGGCTCGGAAGACGCGCCCGCCTGGACCTGGTGGCTCGGCGCGGGCGGTGGCGTGCGCGGGCTGGGGACCGACGCCGGGGCACGGCCCCATCCCCTCGTTGAGGCGCGTCTTGGCCTCGGCATCGAGCTCACGAAGCTCGACGTCGGGCGATATCACCAGCTGCAGGTCGGCCCCTGGGTCCAAGCGGTGGGCGATCTCGCGGGCGCGCTCGCCGAAGGAGGCCTGGAGGCGGCCCTGACGAAGGAGCGCGACGATGGCAGCTTCTACGGCCTGCGCCTCGGCGGTGGCTATGGCTTCGGCGCGTCCGATCGCGGCGCCGCCCTTGCGGCGTCACTGCTCTACGGGATGCGGCACACGTTCGGCGCGTGCGCGCACCTTTATCACGCGCTCGGCTGGCGGGCATTCGCGACGGTTCGCACCTGGCCCCACGAAGGGCACGGCGTGACGATCGTCGCTGGCCTGGAGATCGATCCCTCGCTCCTGTTCTCCGACGAGGACGACGACAGATACTGGGAGCGGCTCGATGGCCGCGGCGAGATCCGGTGCGTGGTGCCGATGTGACGAAGTCAGCCTCGCCGAAGGCTCACGCCGGCGTGTCCGGACGGTTCAGCGCACGTCCCACCCGAAGTACACCTCGACGGCCCGAACCTTGTCGCCGGAGAAGGTGAACACTTCGGTGTTGCGGGCTTTGCCGCCGGCGTCCTTGGTCATCTCGTACGTGACGACCACCTGGTCACCTGACTCGATGAGGCGCACGAAGGTGAACGCCTGGCCGCGACCGGCACCCGGCCAGCAGCGCGCGAAATAGCCGGCCCGATCGAGGAGCGGGTCGACCGGGCTCGAGAACGTCAGGTCGTCCGCGAATGTTCGCTCGATGACATCGCGGTTGCCGGCCGCGAACGCATGGAAGATGTCTCGCACCACTCGAGATCGGTCCAGGGCGGTCCCTCCGCGTGAAGGTGTCGCCGTCCAGCGTAAGGACGGGTCAGCCCGGTGCCAGGGGGACCTGGTCCGCGGTCGAGCGCCGGCCCCGGACGTCGGCCAAGCAGCGCTGGATGTCCGCCGGCGACTCCAGGTGGTAGACGAGCTTGTCGCCGCGCGCCTCCGCGACCAGCCGGCGATAAAGCGGGGTCAGCCGCCGATGACACAGCCAGATCGTTCGGTAGCAGCTCAGCGTGCTGCTGATGATGGGGCTGCCGGGTGGCCACCCCTCGGGCGTCCGGTAGATTCCCTGCAGCAGGCGCTTCGTCGCCCAGGCGTAATGGGTCACCAGCGGCAGGTCGACGTACACCAGCGTGTCGGCGGCCGCGAAACGCTCCCAGGCCGACGCGCGGCAGCCGTATCCGTCGATGATCCAGGCGTCGCGACGCAGGATCTCGGCGTGCACGGCCAGATACTCGTCGTGGGGGACCGCGGCGCCGCCGGGCTTCCACTGGATTGAATCCAGCGGGTAAAGCGGCAGGCCCGTTGACGCGGCCAGCTTCCGCGCCAGCGTGGACTTGCCTCCGCCCGCGTTGCCGAACACCGCCACCCGTTTCATGGCCAGGGCCAGTCTCTCACGATTGGTCCCACCTCCGGCGCGCCCCTTGGCCGCTCGCTCCGGCCCGTCGGCGCGCCCGGGGGCGGCAACATGCGCGCTGGCCGCCGGTGAGATTCGCTCGATCAAGTCCGGTGCCGCACGCCGCCGGCGGCCGGCGGAGCGCGACGGGCAGGCGGCCGCGCGGTTCCTGGCGCCGGACATGTGGCGAATCCCGAGCGGGCCACTCTCGGGCGCCGCCGCGCGAGATGCGGCGCGGGACCGGATGGTCTGGACGACTTTTTATGACAATCCGGGCCCTGTTCGGACAACCAACGAGATCGGCGAGTGTTGCCTGGCGGACGCACCGCATCAGGCGCCCACCGGTTCCCCTGGGCTCGAGGCCCGGCCCGCAGATGTTCGCCGGATCCCGAGGTCCCTTCTCGAGAGGAGCTCCCATGAAATCGATAGCTTTCGTTTCAAGTCTCGCGCTGTGCTTGGCGGTCGCCGGCTGCAGCTCCTCGGGCGGGACGACGGGAACGGGGGGGGCGACGGGGTCCGGCGGGACGGCCAGCGGGTCGGGGGGGACGACCGGGACGGGTGGGGCGGCCACCGGCACCGGCGGCACCAGCACCGGCGGGACCACCGGGACCGGCGGCGTGACCAGCACCGGGGGCGTCTCCGGGCCGGGCGGGCGCGGCGGCTCGGCGGGCTCCGTGGGCGTCGGCGGTCGCGGCGGCTCGGGCGTCGGGGGCCGCGGGACCGGCGGCTCGGGCGGACACGTCGGCCCGACGGGCGCTGGGGGGACGACCGCCTCGGGCGGCACGACCGGAACCGGCGGCTCGACCGCCGACGGCGGCAGCGTCACGGTCGATTGCACGGCCACGTTCCCGTCGGGCGGCCAGGTCCACACGGGAACCAACATCAACGGCACCGCCGACGGGCTCAATTACGGCATCTGGACCAACGGCAGCGGCGGCAGCATCACCGTGTTCCCCGACACGCACGCGTTCTCGGCCTCCTGGAACAACAGCATGGACTTCCTGGCGCACCTGGGCCTCGACTTCAACACCAACAAGGCCTACACGGCCTACGGAACCATCCAGGCGCAGTACGTCGAGATCAAGTCGGGCAGCGCGGGCGGGTTCTCGTCGATCGGCATGTACGGCTGGATGCACAGCCCGTGCATCGAGTGGTACATCAACGAAGACTCGTTCAACGGCCTGGGCGCCAGAGGCAACGTCACGGCCACCATCGACGGCGCCACGTACTACCTGACGACGACCACCACCACCGGAACCGGCGGCGCCAACGCCTGCGAATCCGGTCACACGGGCGGCTGGACGCAGATCATCAGCACCCGCAAGGGCGCGCGCACCTGCGGAACCATCACCGTCAGCGACCACTTCGCGGCCTGGGAAAAGCAGGGCTGGGCGCTGGGCACCCTCTCCTCGGTTCACATCAACGTGGAGGTCGGCGGCGGCAGCGGCAGCATCCAGTTCCCGATCGCGAACGTGACCACCACCAGCAAGTGATCCGCCGGGCCGCCGGCCGGTGAATCCCCGTCGGGATCGCTGGCCGGCGAAACTCGCGTCCGAGCCGCTCCCTCGGCTGGGCTATGGTACCGGTGGCGCGCCGCCGCGCGGCCATCCAAGGGAGCAGCGGAATGAAGATCGCGTTCGTCGGGTGCGGGTACGTTTTCGACATCTACATGCGCACGAAGTGGGCTCACCCCGAGCTCGACGTCGCCGGCGTTTTCGACATCGACACCGCGCGCTCGGCCACCGTCTCGCGCCACTACGGGTTCCACGTCTACCCCAGCTACGACGCGCTGCTGGCCGATCCGGCGGTGGACGTGGTCGTCAACCTCACCAGCATCGGCTCGCACTACGAGACGACCCGGCGCGCGCTGCAGGCGGGCAAGCACGTCTACTCTGAAAAGCCGCTCACGCGGGAGCTGGACCAGGCCCGCGAGCTGTTCGCGCTGGCCGAGAGCCGCGGCCTGGTCTTCACCGGCGCGCCGTGCAACCTCTACACCGACTCTGTCTCGACGCTCTGGAAAGCGGTGCGCGACGGCGCGATCGGCAAGCCGGTGCTGGTCTACGCCGAGCTCGACGAGAACCCCGCCCACCTGTCGAACCTGGAACGGGTGCGCAGCCCCACCGGCGCGCCGTTTCCCTACGTCGAAGAGTTCCAGGAGGGCTGCACCGTCGAGCACATCGCCTACCACCTGGTCTGGATCTGCGCGATGTTCGGCCCCGCCACCTCGGTCACGGCGTTCTCGAAGGCGCTGGTGCCGCACAAGACCGACACGCCGCTGGCGCGCACCGACACGCCGGACTTCTCGGTCGCGTGCCTGGACTTCGCGGGCGGCGTGGCGGCGCGCATCACCTGCACCTGGATCTCCCCGCGCGATCATCGCCTGCGCGTGATCGGGGAAGAGGGCGAGATCTCGGCGGACAACATCTTTCACGACCAGGCGCCGGTTCGCCTGGAACGGTTCTCGAAGGTGAGCCTCGGCGCGCGCAAGGCGTACACGGCGCGCAACCAGCCGCTGGTGGGGCATCCGTTCGGCGTCGGCGGCAGCCGGGTCCCCCTGGTGCGCCGCTGGAAATCACACGCGGTCGAGGCCGAACGCGGCGTGGGGCGGTCGCTCAAGCACAAGTTCGTGAGCTGGCTGCGCCGGCGCGAGATCTACGCGCAGGACAAGTTCCTGGGGATCGCCGAGATGGCCCGCGCCATCCAGGAGAAACGACCTCAACCCATGCCGCCCGACTTCCTGATGCACATCAACGAGCTCACGATGCTGGTCCATCGCGCGGGACCGACCGGGGTCGCCGTCGCCCCGGCGACCACCTTCCGGCCGATCGCGCCGCTGGAAGACGTGGCCGGCGCCCCTCACGTCTACCGGCGGAGCCACCGCCCGCGGCTGCTCGAGCGCGCCCTGGCCGGCGTGGTCGATGCGCTTCAGAAATGAGGCGCGGCGCGCGGGCCTGCGAGCTGGCGGCCCACCTCGGCGGCGATCTCGAACGACCGCAGGCGCGCGGCGTGATCGTAGATCTGCGCCGTCAGGATCAGCTCGTCGGCGCCCGTCCGGTCGACCAGCTCTTGCAGCTCCTGGCGGACGGTCTCCGGTGATCCGACCGCCGCTTCCGCCAGGACGCCGTCCAGCATGGCGGCGTGCTGCGGCGGCAGTTGGTCGGCGAACCCGGGACGGGGCGGGGGCAGTCGGCCGGGGCGGCCGCTGCGCAGGTTGACGAACGCCTGCTGCAGCGACGTGAGCAGGAGGCGCGCCTCGTCGTCCCGGTCCGCCGCCACCACGTTCACGCCCAGCATGAGGCGCGACCGGGCCAGAAACGCCGAGGGCCGGAAGGTCCCGCGGTAGATCTCCACGGCCTCCATCAGCAGCGCCGGCGCGAAGTGCGAGGCGAACGCGAACGGCAACCCCATCGCCGCGGCCAGCTCGGCGCCGAACAGGCTGGAGCCCAGGATCCACACCTCCACGTTGGCGCCCGCGCCCGGGTAGGCGCGCACCGGCTCGCCGCCGCCGGCCCGAAAGTAGCCGAGCAGCTCGACGACGTCCTCCGGGAATCGGTCGACGTCCCCCACCAGCGTGCGGCGCAGCGCCCGCGCCGTCGCCTGGTCCGTCCCCGGCGCCCGGCCCAGGCCCAGGTCGATGCGCCCCGGGTAAAGCGCGTCCAGCGTGCCGAACTGTTCGGCGATCACCAGCGGCGCGTGGTTGGGCAACATGATGCCGCCCGCGCCCACCCGGATGGCCGACGTCCCGGCCGCCACGTGGGCGATGGCGATCGACGTCGCGGCGCTGGCGATGCCGGGCATGTTGTGGTGCTCGGCCAGCCAGAAGCGCCGGTAGCCCCAGCGCTCGGCATGGACGGCCAGATCGCGGGAGTTGTGCAGGGCCTGGGCGGCGTCCGCGCCTTCGACGATGGGCGCCAGATCGAGGACCGAGAGCGGGACCACGAGCGAAACGATAGCACCCGCCCGGGGGCGCGCCGCCTCAGCGCAGGCCCAGGCAGCGGGCGATCATCTCGAAGCGGTCGCCGAACGGCAGCGCGCGCGCCAGCACGATCACGTGCACCAGCGCGCTGGCCGCCTGGGTGGCGGCGGTCCCGGCGGCGCGCGACCAGCTCAGTCTCAGCGTGTGGTCGTCGGCCGCGCGGCCCACGCCGCGCAGATCGCGCACCAGCAGGCAGCCGCACACCAGCAGCCCCTGCAGCAGGAAGTAGACCGTCTGGTCGCGCCAGCCGCCCGGGCCCACCTCCCAGTACTTCGAGCCGAACCAGCCGCTGTGCAGCAGCAGCGCGCTGGCCAGGAAGGTGAGCATGATGTTGCGGGCGCGATGCCGGTGCCCGCCGCCGAGGGGAAAGTAGACCAGCGCCAGCAGCACCTTGCGGTTGTAGATGCCCCAACGCCGCCAGAGCTCGGCGGGGTTCCAGGCCAGGAGCGCGTAGCGAAACGGCGAGGGCATCGGCCAGCCGTAAAGCCGCGCCAGCAGCACGGCGACGTCCGCCGTCCCCGAGAGGATCAGCACCAGGTCGACGTAGCCGACGGCCACCACCAGCCACAGCTCGGCGCGCGACAGCGCCGCCAGGTGCGCCACGTCCAGCGCGCCATAGCTCAGCTGTCCCAGGAACGGCGAGCGTCCGATCGCCAGGTGGACCGCGCCTTTGACGGCGATCAGCAGCAGGCTCACCGCGAGGCCCCGCAGCTGCAGGCTGCGGCGGCGGAAGACGTCGCCGGGTGAGAACACCATCGGGTTGAGCACGTGCCCGGGGAAGAGGTACATGACCGCCCAGGCCAGCGGCGGCGCCGTCTCGCCGGCGGGCGCCAGGCGGCCGTCACGCCGCGCGCGCCACCAGCAGGCGGTCACGAACAGCACCAGCGCCAGGCTCGGCTCGTTGATCCAGTTGTAGGCGGCGCGGACGTGGTACTGGGTCGAAAAGAGGTGCTTGGGAAGCCAGATCGCCAGCAGGCTCAGCAGGGTGGCCAGCCCCACGGTCCCGCGGCGCGCCAGGAACAGCAGGCCGACCAGCGTCGAATGGAACAGGGCGTACGGTGGGTTGGCCGCCGCCAGCGCCACCGCCCCGGCCAGGGCGGTGATCTCCAGGGCCCGTTCGGGAACGCGATGAACGGCCACCGCCCCGACCGCGATGACCACCAGCACGGGGGTCGGCGGGTCGATCCCCAGCCACGGCCCGAGCAGGGCCACCGACCCCACGGTGGCCGCCACCAGCGCCAGCAAACCCAGCAGCCCGGGAACCGCCAGCTCCGTGGCGGCCAGGGCGGCCGCGGGCGCCAGCGCCGCTCCGCCACCTCCGGGCTCTCCGATTTCGCGCCAGCGTTTCATCGTGTTTGAGGGGCTCACCCTACGTACGGTATTCGACCGAACGCCGTCAACCTGGTGATCGGCCGGTCACAATCGGCAAGCTTTTGGCGTCAGCCCGGCGGCCGGGTCAAAACGCCCCACCCCCGGCGGCGCTGAACACGAACCCCAGGCCGAATCCCGCGTAGTAGCCGATGTGTCGATGAGGGAAGATCTCCGCCAGGCCCGCCTGCGCGCTGATCAGCAGGTCCCCCAGCTCCAGGTTCAACTGATACTCGGCGTGCGCGATGGCCGCGAAGTCCGCGCGGAGCAGCCAGGAGGCCGTGACGTCCAGCTGGTGGCTGAGCAGCCCCGACACGCCCAGGCCC
>Ga0068855_100004002_pt1 | contig 17990 bp, 15 predicted proteins | sample KBSCornC52_FD_66592 | JGI IMG/M metagenome (GOLD analysis project Ga0068855, IMG submission 66592) | Corn rhizosphere microbial communities from Kellogg Biological Station, Michigan, USA - KBS Corn C5-2 | ecosystem: Host-associated > Plants > Roots > Rhizosphere > Soil ...
TTCTTCAAAGAAGTCGATGGTCTGCGGCTTACCGTCTTCGGTGATGGAGAAATTAGATTGAGGTATCCGCGCGACCGGGTCGCCGTTGTGCGCGCTCACGATTACGTCGACGAGGACCTGGTGGGTCGTGGTGCGAAGTACTGGGGTGTCTGGTATATCGGGCGCGGGACTCGGCGGAGCGGGTGTCGCTGCGGAGGCCGATGCGGCGGAAGGAGGCTGAACGGCTGCGGGTTCGGAGAGTTTGGAGGACGCGTCTGCGGGAGGAGCGAGAGCAGCGGGAGTAGCTGGAGCGGACGGTGCCGGTTTCAGTTCTGCGCCGGCGGAGGGCGTCGCGGCGGTGTCGCTGGAAGGTGCGGCCGGTGCGGGCGCGGTTTGCGGTGGGGTGGAGGGTGGCTCTGGTTCAGCAGTGGCGGTGGGTGCGGGTGTCGAGGCTGAGTCGTCAGGCTGGCCCGTCATCTTCGCGGCTTCGGCATCGGTGAGAATGCGGGATTCACCGCGGAAGATGTGATAGTTGGTGAAGTTCACCGCATTGAGCATGGTCTGCCGGGGGGAGTGATCTAAGCCTTCGGCGGGGATGACCCCGTGCTGCGGCTTTCGTTCACGGACTTGCGCAAGAGCGACGCTGTGAACCGGGCAGATGTACGGCCTGCCTCCGATCTCGATGGTGCCGTACTCGACCATGATGGAGCCTGTTATAAGTCCTGTGCTGTGTTCCAGGTCTGTCCCCGTATCGAGGTCGGCGATTGCCGTGGCACGCAAGATGGCGCCCGAAGTTGGATCTGCCGCGATCTCGCCGTGGTAGCCGGTGAGGGTTTGTGCGCAGCCAGGATTTGAACTGCACATCTGAACCTGGTACTGGGAGTTTTTGCTTGGAACGGAATATTGGAAGACCGCCAGGGAAGTACCCGAACCATGCTCCCAGTGGCTCCATGAGAGCCGGCTTCGGGCAGCGTCAAGAAGGATTGTGGTGAGAATGGGACCAAATTCGCCCCAGGAAACCAGCCCGTCGGGCGCAGGAGCCTTTTTGCCTGCGGCGGTCCGGTCCACCTCTTTGCCGTCGCGATAGAGAACTGTTGCGACGAACTGATTGGTCTGGTGGAGAGGAAGGTAACCGTACGTGCCGGCAGGGCGGTCCCGAAAGCTGCGCGTCTCGCGCGTGGCCAGGAAATTGGGAAGCTGGTTGATGGTCTGTGTCACGTAGTTGACAACGCGACTCATGATCTTTCGCTGCTCAGCGACATTGGGCGCAGGATCGGGCGGGACGTCAGCAGGGGGCAGATCGAGGAAAGAGGATTCGTCGGCGAGAATAGCGAGTTCCTCCCGCGACTTTGGGCCGGGCAGACCGGACTGAAGGTGTACGAGAGTGGATGAGCTGATTCGCTGAGTGAGTTCGAGAGAAGAGAGCTGGTCGGCGAGCTTGTCGTCGGGCGTGGAATGTGCGGACGTTACGGTGCGCTCAAGTTCGGCGACAGTGACCTGAGTAGCAGCGCAAAGGGGAAGCGCTGCGATGCCGAAGAGAAGCGTTACGGCAAGGATCTTCATGGTGGGCTTCCGGCGGGAGATGCGGGATTGGCGGACCTGCCGTTCGATTTGCCAACCATAGCATAGCTGTCGGGTGCGGTGTAACGGGGCCTTCGGCAAATTGTAGGGAGGAATGGCGTACGAGTTCTGGGGATGCTCAGGAGGAGGTTCGCTCCGCTCGAAATGACAACCGATTCTGCGCGCCTCGCTTGTGTTTCAAATCAGCGATTGAGGTTGAGGCGATGGAAGACTGCGTCGACGACGCGGTTGCATCGGGGCGCCTGGAAGACGAAGGCTTGGGAGCCGGAGGCGCCGGCGCGGGACATCAGTTGGGTTCGCAGCAACTCATGGGCACGGTGGAGACGGACTTTAACGTTGGTGTCGGTAATATCGAGAGCCTCGGCGGTTTCGCTGGTGCTCAGCTCCTCGAGGTCGCGCAAGATAAGAACTGTCCGGTACGCGGGCGGGAGCGCCAGGATTGAGTCCTCGAGGAATGCGGCCAGTTCGCCGCGGGCTGCGTTGCTTTCCGGACTTGGAGTGGCTTCGTCGGAGAACAGCATGGCTTCATAGTCCCCATCGGAATCTTCTCGGTTGAGCGGGTCGAGTCTGCCGCGGGCGATGCTGCGCTTGATGGACTCGTTGACGGCGATACGCGTGAGCCAGGTTGAGAATTTTGCGCGGCCCTCGAATTGACTGAGGTGCTCGAAGGCGCGAACATAGGTTTCCTGCATGATCTCTTCGCATTCTGAGTCATCGCGAATGATGCTGCGAATTGCCCGGTAGATGCGCTGGTTGTGGCGGCGCATGAGCACTTCGAAGAGAAGCACTTCTCCCTGGAGGACACGTTGGACAATGTGTTCGTCGGTCCAATGGTCAACGGGCAGGGCGGGGGAAATCGGGTTGGTTGTCATCATCACGTTAGCGAGGCACCTGCTCAATGGACCGGCGAGCTCCGGTTTGGTTACAACGATTTGTTTTGTAACCGAGTCGTGGGTTGCCGCTCCATTGAGCAGAGAAAGTGGACAAGCGAAGGAGGCGAGATGGCAAACGATCACCGACTGAATGTTGCATGGTGGACGCTCCGCATCGGGCTGGGAGTGGGGCCGTTTCTTGCGGGTCTGGACAAGTTCTTTAACCTGCTGACGAACTGGGACATGTATCTGAATCCGGTGATTCCGCAGATGCTGCATGTCGCTCCCGCAACGTTTATGCACATTGTCGGGGTTGTGGAGATGGTGGCGGGGCTGCTGGTATTTACGCGCTGGACACGTTACGCGGCATACATTGTGGCGGCGTGGCTGGTGGCGATTTCAGCGAGCCTGGTGAGCCAGGGATTGTTTCTGGACATCGCGGTGCGAGACCTGGAGCTTGCGCTGGGAGCGTTTGTGCTGGCGAAGCTGACTGAGATTCGTGAGGCTGTGCATCTGCCTGCAACGTCAAGAGCCGTTGAGGTACCGGGCGAAGCGGTTCATCTTAGTTAGTCGAAATTTAATTCTACAAAGGAGGAAAGCCGATGAAGAGAGTGGTTTCTGTGTTGGCAATTTGTTTGGTGCTGCCGGCGTTTGCGGCGGCGGAAGATTGGTCGAATGTGTCGATGATTGATACGCAGTGCTCGACGAAGGCGAAGGCAAATCCGGATGCGCATACGAAGTCGTGCGCGCTGGCGTGTGCCAAGAGCGGATTTGGCATCGTGGACAAGGACGGGAATTATCTGAAATTCGACGCGAAAGGAAATCAGGAAGCGAAGAGCCTGCTGGAGAGTAGCAACAAGCAGGATCATATCCGCGTGGATGTGTCGGGGAAGAAAGAGGGCAATGTAATCCACGTGCAGTCGGTGAGAATGCTGTAGATAGGTTGATTGCATTGGGCCGGTGGGTCGAGAAGACTCGCCGGCCTTTTGTATTTACGCGCGGAGGTCAGCGGCAGCGGCGAGGACTTCAGTGACGATGGCGTGGATGTCTTCTTCGGTGGTGCGGTGATTGACGACGCAGGCGCGGAGGGCGAAGTGGCCGTGGATTGTAGCGTTGGAGAGGTAGACGCGACCGCGGCGGATGACGCGATCGAGGATGCGACGGTTGAGGTCGTCGAGATCGTCAGTGGATGAGGCGGTGTAACGGAAGCAGACGGCGCTGAGGGCAACGGGAGCGAGGCGCTCGAGTTTTGGTTCGGCGTCAATGAAATGGGTGAGTACCTGGGCGAGATGCAGGTCGTCGCTGATGGACTGCTGGAAGGCGCGGAGGCCGAAGTAGCGGAGAGAGAGCCAGAGCGAGAGAGCGCGGAAGGGGCGGGAGAGTTCCATGGATTCTTCGAAAAAGGCGAAGCCCTCTATCGGATCGGTTGTAAGAGAGCGGGCGTAGTCGCCGGAGTGGGAGAAGGCGCGGCGCGCATCGGTGGCATCGGGGTAGAGGAGACAGCCGCAGCCGGTGGGTTGATAGAGCCACTTGTGGGGATCGAGGGAGATGGAGTCGGCCAGGTCCATTCCGTCGAATGCTTCGGGGATGGCGAGAGAGGCGAGTGCGCCGTAGGCTCCGTCGATGTGGAGCCAGAGATTGTGTTCGCGGCAGATGGAGGCGATTTCGCGGAGGGGGTCGATGCTGCCGGTGGCGGTGGTTCCGGCGCTGGCGACAACGGCAAGGGGCTTAAGGCCAGCTTCGATGTCGAGCTGGATAGTCTGGCGCAGATCGGCGGTGCTCATGCGGAAGGAGTCGTCGACTGGGATGAGACGGACGGCATCGTGACCGAGGCCGAGGAGTGCGGCGGCCTTGGGAGTGGACATGTGGGCTTCCGTGGAGCAGTAGATGATGCCGCCACGCGTCCCGGATTGATTGGCGGGCGCTTTGGCCTCGCGCGCCATGCAAAGGGCCATGAGGTTTGCCGATGATCCGCCGAGGGTGAGGCTGCCGCTGAATCCGCTGCAGCCGATCGCAGAGGCGAGCCACCGGACAACAGTGCGTTCGATGGCGTTGGCGGAGGGGCCGGAACGCCAGGCCGTGGCGTTTTGATGGAGCACGGTGGAGGCGAACTGCCCGAGGGCGGAGATGGGCTCGCCGGAGCCGAAGACGTATCCGAAGAAGCGCGGGCAGGCCGGGCGGGAGTTCTCGAAGATTTCAGGGAGGAGATCGAAGGCGGCGCCGCCAATGCCTTCGATCGGGATTTCGCAGGAGAAGAGCTGTTCGACGTCCGCGCCGTTGATGTTTTCTGGGTAGGAGCGGATGGTGGGGAGTCGCTCGAGGTAGTCGGCGGTGAAGTCAGAGAGGGAGTGCGCGAGGGCACGAAAGTCTTCGGAGGAGAGAGTGAGAGGTCGTTGCATAGGAGTTCCCTCGCAATCTTAATGGACTTGATGCATGGTGGAATCCGGTGTCCAAAAGCGAGGCACCGAGGGCACCTCGCGAATGCTGAATGAGGTTCATTGTTTCCCACCCAAGCCGCGATAAAGTTGCGGTTTGAATGGGGCACCCGATTTCATGCAGCAGAGCGAGCTATGGAGGTGAATGCATATACTTGCTGGTTCTGAGAAAGTGGGGGTTCAAGCGCAATGCGGATTGCGAGATGGATGCTGGGGTGGATGTTCGCCGGGGTGAGTGTGATGGCGAGCGGGCAGATGGGGCCGGTGCATCTGCAGGTGGATAATCTCGATCGGCCGCTGGGGATTGATGATGTGACGCCGCGGTTCTCGTGGCAACTGAATGATGCGGTGCGAGGGGCGAAGCAGACGGCGTATCGCGTAATGGTGGCGACTCGGACGGACTTGCTGGCGGACGCCAAGACGGATGTGTGGGATAGCGGGAAGGTCACATCGGGGCAGTCGCTGAATGTGAAGTATGCCGGGCCGGCGGTGAAGGCGAGTACGCGATATTTCTGGCGGGTAGAGGTGTGGGATAAGGACGGGAACGCTTATCCGGCGAGCGGGGCCGAATGGTGGGAAACCGGGCTTCTCAATCAGAGCGCGTGGAAGGGCGAGTGGATTGGATGGGAGACGCCGGAGGAAGCGGCGGAGCGGAAGGCGCCGGCGAAATGGATTGCGAATCCAGATGCGAAGCCGGGCAAGCCGAGCAGCGAACAGAAGTTTGCGTATCGAACGGTTGTGAATGTGGACAAGCCGGTGAAGCAGGTGGTGCTGTTTGCAACGGGGGAGGATACGGTTTCTGCGTGGGTGAATGGGAAGCAGGTGCTGACGGCTGCGGCGTTTCCGCCCTATCACCATCTGCCCTGGAAGAAGTTTGTGCGTGCGGATGTGAGTGCGGAGGTGGTTCAAGGGGAGAACACGATTGCGATTGAGAGCGTGCACTACATCGACAAGTACGGCGAGAAGGAGCGGAAAAATGCTCCGCCGATGGTTGCGACGGTGGTGGTGCTGTATGCGGATGGAACGTCGTCGACGGTGGCGAGTGATGGGCAATGGAAGAGTGCTCCGGAACCTGCTGCGGGTTGGGAGTCGAAGGCCTTTGATGATGCGGGATGGAAGAATGCGGTGGTGTGGGAACAGGCGAAGGATTCCGACAGTGCGCCAGTACTTCAGCCGTGGATTCCGGACAGCGTGAAGGAGTTGCGGAAGGATTTCGATGCGGGCAGTTCAGTGAAGTCGGCGCGGATTTATTCGACCGCGCTGGGGACGTATGAGCTGTTTCTGAACGGGAAGCGCGTTGGTCAAGATGTCATGGCTCCAGGGTGGACGGATTATCGAGAGCGCGTGCTGTATCAGACGTACGACGTCACGCAGTTGGTGAAGGGCGGGAGCAATGTGCTGTCGGCGCTGCTGGCGCCGGGATGGTACTCGACTTCGCTGGAGTGGTTGCAACAGCCGAACAATTACGGCGATACGCCTCCGGCGCTGAGGGCGCAGTTGCGGATTGAGCATGCGGATGGAAGCGTGGAGTGGGTGGCAACGGATGGGAGTTGGAAGGCGAGGCCGTCGTACATTCTGCACTCGGAGTTGTATGACGGGGAGACGCAGGATCTGAGGATACCTGCGCCCACTGATCACGATGCAACCGCGACGGATGGGACACAGTCATTCGAACCGATTGAAATTGTGAAGCCGAAGGAGATCATCATCAAGGCTCAGGATTTTGAGCCGATCCGGGTGGAGCGCTCGATCGATGATCCGAACATGACGCAGCCGAAACCGGGGGTGTTTATCTATGACTTTGGGCAGAATATGGCTGGCGTTGAAGCCCTGAAGATTTCGGGGCCGACGGGTGCGGACGTGCAGGTTCGGCTCGGCGAGATTCTGAATCCTGATGGGACTTTGTATACGGAGAATCTGCGCACGGCGAAAGTCACAGATCATTTCCTGCTGAGCGGGAACGGAACGGAAGATCTGGTTCCGCAATTTACGTTTCATGGGTTCCGGTATCTGGAAGTGACGGGATCGAAGACCGCTCCTGATGCGAAGGATGTGAAGGCGCTTGTGCTGCACACGGCCTTTCCGTTTACGGCGGAGCTGAAGACCGGCAATGCAATGGTGAACAAGCTGTGGAGCAACATTCTGTGGGGGCAGCGGTCGAACTTTGTGGGAGTGCCGACGGATTGTCCGCAGCGGGATGAGCGGTTGGGATGGTCAGCGGATGCGCAGGTGTTCTGGAGAGCGGCTTCTTTCAATGCGGACCTCGCGTCGTTCACACGGAAGTTTGCGGCTGATCTGCGCGGGACGCAGGTGGGCACGCCTTACTACGGGATATATGCGCCCGGAACGGCGAAGCCCCACATGGGTACGGGTGCGGCGTGGAGCGATGCGGGCGTGATCATTCCCTGGACGTCGTGGATTCAGACTGGCGACACGATGGTGATCGACCAAAACTGGCAGGCGATGCGGAAGTATGTGGATGCGATCGACGAGAGCAATCCGGAGGGGATCTGGCATAACAATTCGGGGACACCGTTCGGAGACTGGCTGTCCTTGGAGGGAAGAACGAAGGAGGACATTGTTGCGACGGCGTACTGGGCCTATGACGTGGAGATGATGCGGCAGATGGCGCACGCGACCGGACGCGCGGACGAGGAAGAGCACTACGCGAACCTGGAGAAAAAGATTCGCGATGCGTTTGAGAAGAAGTTTGTGGAGGCGGGTGGCTATGTTCCCGGTGCGGATAACAGTCCTTCCCCGTTTGGAGATATCAATAATCCAAATGCGAAATCGAAAGCAGGGGATACGCAGACGGGGTATGTGCTGGCGCTGCACATGAATCTGCTGCCGGAGAATCTGCGGAGCGCGGCAGCTGACCGGCTGGTGAAGAAGATTGAGGCGAATCACGGATTGTTGAATACGGGGTTCGTGGGGACTCCATATCTGCTGGAGGAGTTGACCAAGACAGGGCATCAGAAGCTGGCCTATGACGTGCTTCTGAATACCGGCATGCCGTCGTGGGGCTACGTCATCGAGCATGGCGGGACGACGACCTGGGAGCGATGGAATGGCGACCAGATGATTGGCGATCCGCAGATGAACTCGTATAACCACTATGCATATGGAGCGGTGGCGGATTGGATCTATCGCTACGCGGCGGGTGTCGATGCGTCGCCGCTGGATGCGGGTTTCCACACGGTGGTTTTGCATCCGGTGTTCGATGCGCGGTTGTCGCCACTCCAGTTCAGCTATGCGTCATCGTATGGGGAGATCAAGTCGAACTGGACTGTCAAAGGCACCACGGCGGAGTGGAACGTCACGCTGCCGGCGAATACGGCGGGGCGGCTGGAGTTGAAGGCAGCGGAAGCAGCGCGTTGGAAGCTGGAGGGTGTGGCGCTGGACAGCAGTCCGCATGCGAAGAAGGTGGATGGCGGATTTGAGTTGGCCGCGGGGAGCTACCGATTTGAAATCGAGGCAGTAGGGAGTAGGAAATAGGGAGTAGGGAACAGGGAGTAGAGCGGGCCTATGAGACGAGCTTTCGTATTTGCCATGATGCTGGGTTCGATCACATGCTCGGCGCAGGCGCGAAATCCCTGCGAAGAGGTGCTCGAACTGATCGCCGATGTCCCAGTGCCGGGGCCCGCGGTGCGGTTCGACTACCAGAGCATGGACGCTGAGCACGGGCGACTTTATATCGCGCATATGAACGCAGACCAGCTGGTTGTGTTCGATACGGCGAAGCGCCAGGTGATGGCGAATCTGGATGGATTCAAGCGCGTGCATGGCGTCATCGCTGTTCCGGAGATCGGAAAAGTGTTTGCTTCGGCAACTGGGGATCACCAGATGTTAGCGGTGGATATGCAGACGCTGAAGATAGTCGGGAAGGCGGGACCAATTGAATATCCAGATGGGCTGGCGTATTCGCCTGGTGCACAGAGGGTATTCGTATCGGACGAGCACGGTGCATTGGATGCGGTGGTGGACGCGAAAACGAACAAGCTGATTGAGAAGATTTCACTTGGCGGTTATGCGGGGAATACGGTGTACGATCCGGGATCGGGACGCATTCTGGTTGCGGTTCATGGCTTGAATCAGCTTGTTGAGATCGATCCGGTGGCGATGAAGATCATTGCTCGCCATCAGCTTTCCGGAGTCGAGAACCCCCACGGCATTGCGCTGGATGTTGAGATGCGTTTGGCGTTCGCTGCTGGGGAAGAGAATGCTTCGCTGGCAGTGTTTGACCTGAGGGCATCAAAGCAACTTGCTGTCCATCATGTAGGAGATGATCCGGATGTATTGGCATATGACGCGGGGTTAAAGCTGCTTTATGTATCCGCTGAATCGGGCACGGTTAGCTTGTTTCGCGAAAGAGGCCGAGAGCTTCAGCCTATAGGGCATTGCAATATGCCCCATGCGCATTCCGTGAGCGTAGATCCGAAAACGCACCTTGTGTATTTTCCGCTCGAGAATGTGGGCGGGAAGCCACTGCTGCGGATCATGCGGCCGAAGAGGCATTGAGCAGAGGTTAAGGCGCGGCTTGCCAGATTGCGGTGGGCCGCAGGCAATCTACTTTCCCTGGAAGCGCGGCGCCCGCTTCTCGAAGAATGCCCTGATCCCTTCCTGGTAGTCTTCGCTGTCGTAGACCTCGCGGCGCAAAGCCTGCACTCGCTCGAATGTCTCCGGCCCCAGGTTGTGAGAGGCGGACAGGAGCCGCAACTCTTCCTTGAGCAGGCTGATGACCAGGGGTGAGTTGTTGGCAATCTGCTCGGCGATTTTTCTTGTCAATGGTTCAAGCTGATCCCGAGGAACGGCATGGCTCACAATTCCCTGGACCAGTAGCCGTTGTACCCCCATCGGCTGTGCGGTGAAGAGCATCTCCTTGCACAGCGGCATGCCTCCGGTGTTGAGAAAATTCTGCACGCCCGAGATGTTGTAGGGCATGCCCAGTTTCGCCGGAGTCACAGCAAAGGTGCTGTCGTCGCCGGCCACGATGATGTCGCAGCTCATCACCAGTTCGCAGGCACCGCCCCACACGCTGCCTTCCACCATGGCGATCACCGGAGCAGGGAAGAGCTCGATGATCCGAATCACCCGCCGAACCGGGTCGCCATAGGTCAGCGGATCGCGCCCGTTCGTTGGCAGCTCTTGCACATCGTGTCCCGCTGAGAAGACCTTTGCCCCGGCTGGAGCGCGCAGCACTACCACGCGCACCTGGCTGAGGAGCATCTCTTCAAGCGCGGCGCACAACTCGTCAATCAAGGCGGTACTCAGCGCATTATGTTTCTTGGGATTGTTCAGCGTGATCACGCCAATTTGATCCGTGATCTTTACGTCCAGAAGTGCACAGGTTGTCTGCACGTCACACCACCGGGCCGTCCATTCAGCCGCCGGAGAGTGTAGCCGAAACGCCGCCGCTCCGCTGTGACGCAGCAGAGCTTTCGTATGTCAAGTAATTACTTTAGAAAGCGAACTGCTGGTGACGGTTCGGAGACACAAGCTGCGTCCTGACCGGGTGTGCTGGGTGCCAACTGAGAAGTTGGAGCTGAGTTATTCGCCTACGATCGGCGGAGCCTGGATCAGCGAGAACATTCCGCCGAACACCTGCTTCAGTTCGCCGATGGTCATGGCGCCTTTGTGGCCGGGCGAGCACTGGAACTGGCTTACGGTTGCATCCTCGTCGAACTGCAGCACGTCGCCGTAGAAGTTCACGCTGGCATTGTTCTGGGTGGTGCCGGTAATGACCATCTTGCGGCCGGGAACCAGGCGCCGTACCACCGGGCTTTCCACCGCGTTCAGTCTGCAGCTTGGAGCTTTCTTGTCGATCTGCTCCCACGTGGTGATGGCGCCATTCTGCAGGTAAATTGTCCCCTGGTTTGCGGGCAGCAGGATGTCGGCATTTACGGCTACAGTTGAGCCGGCGCCAATGGTCGCGATGGGAGCAGTATCCGGAAGGTCAGCGCTCTGGGCGCTCAGATGCAGCGATGAACCAAACGCAAATGCCACAAAGGCAACCGCAACAGGAATTTGGCGAACAAGGCGCATCACCGGATGACTCCTTTTCAATGCAAATCAGAGGATCGATTTGGCCTGAATTCTAGCATTTCCATCCCCCAGCCAGAACAAAATTCCGACCTTCCTGGACCATCCGACGTTACCAATCGGTCCTGCATCACAGACGCAACGAGGAGAGTTTTTGATGCCAAAGTCCCCGAAGTCCGCTCCGGAGCCGAACACCACAGCCGCCAGTCTCACGGACCCCCGCGAACGCTTCCCAAAGCCGCCATTCCCAAAGCAGCAGCAAACACCTCCGGGCAATTCGCGCGACCTGAAGCCGCCTGCCGACTACGGCGAGAACACCTACACCGGATACGGACGCCTGCAGGGGCGAGTGGCCCTGATCACGGGTGCCGACAGCGGCATCGGCCGCGCTGTAGCCCTGTGCTACGCCAAGGAAGGGGCAGACATTCTGTTCACGCACCTGAAGGAGGAAAAAGAAGACGCTGATGAAACCGTTCGCCTGGTTGAGTCGGTCGGGCGCCGTGCCATCGCAATTCCCGGAGATATCCGTAAACGCGAGTTCTGCCAGAAGCTGGTTGACCAAACCTTCTCCCGCCTTGGGCGGCTGGATATCCTGGTGAACAACGCCGCTTACCAGCGCACCTACGCCAAGCTGGAAGACATTCCTGAAGAAGAGTTTGACACCACGTTCCGAACCAACGTATATGGAACGTTTTTCCTGACGCAGGCCGCGCTGCCGCGCATGCAGCCCGGCGGAGCGATCATCATCACTTGCTCCATCGAGACGTTCACGCCTGAGCCGTCGTTAGCGCCCTATGCGGCGACCAAAGCTGCACTTGCCAGCCTGACGAAAAGTTTTGCGAAGCTTGCCATGGAGCGGGGTGTCCGGGTAAACGGGGTAGCTCCAGGTCCGGTGTGGACGCCACTGATTCCATCCACAATGGAACCCGATCATGTGAAGGTATTCGGGCAGAACACCACGTTCAAGCGGCCCGCGATGCCGGTTGAACAGGCTGCGATCTTTGTCTTCCTGGCGACGGATGATGCCAGCTATGTGAACGGCGAGATCTACGGCGCGACGGGCGGCAGAATGCCGATTTAGGGGGAAGGGAATTCCGGGCCGAGGTGCTTTCCGGCCCGGAGATTAAGCGCTGGTGGTCTACTTCTTCTTCGAACTGCTCGACTTCGAGCTCTTTGACTTGGTTGCTGAACTCTGCCCCGAGTTGTGCGATGACGCCCCTCCTGACTTGGAGGATGATCCGCCAGACTGGTTGGACTTGTTCGATTTGCCTGACTTGGTTGACGAGCTACTTGCAGACTGTCGCGGCTCGCCGTTATCGTCCAGATCGTCAGCACCGGCGACCTCTTCCAAGTCGTCATCGAAGTCTTCGTCATCTTCCATATCGGTTTCATCGGTAGCGCTATGGCTGGTGCCGGAGGAATGTGAACCTGTTGATTGTGACTTGGAGCCGCGCGATCCACTCTTCGACCCGCTCGCGTCGTCGCTGTCGGATTTGTTGCTGCGCCCGCTGTGCGATGACGAACCGGACTTGCTCTTGGAAGAGTGTTCGTCGCTGGAGGGGTGCACCAGCTTGTTGAAGTTGCTCTTCTGGCCGTCGGCTGTCTTCTCCTGGTAGACCAGCTCGAGATCGTTTTCATCGAATTTTTCGAAGAAGTCGTCCCAGGGAATCTCCTTCAATTTCGAGTCGTTGTGGTTCGGTGCCTTGGGAAACTCGAAGCGCAGAATGCCAGGTTCTCCGGCTCTCTCGGTGCTCGCTACCTCGGCGGGAACTGCTCCGTGGTTCTCAGCCCATTTACGAATTTCATCGTGGTCCCTTGTGGTTTTCGATAGTGTCATCTTCACTGCTCCTACAGCCAAAAGATTGCAAACCCACTGCTCCGATCATGGATTCAGGGGCCGGGTTTAAGGTTGGCCGCCGGTCAAGGACGAGGGCGCGCAGACCAGATGTTTTCGATTGTTCAGAGTTCCTTTGGATTGTTAATTTCGTAGACGGAGGACTTCCCCAATGACAAAAACGCGCAAGTGGATTTCAGGCAGCCTTTTAGGCTTAAGCCTCGCCATCACCGGCATCACAATTGCCCAAGGCCCTGAGCACGACATCAGCGCCCGTCGACACCCGATTCTTGCGGATGCTCAGCGGCTTTGTGACCAGGCCTACAATCGCGTGAGTGACGCCCAACGTGCAAACCAGTGGGACATGAAAGGCCATGCGGCCAGGGCGAAAGCACTTCTTGAGCAGGCGAGCCACGAGTTGAAGGAAGCTGCTCTAGCCGACAATCGCAAAGGTCGATAACGTTCTGCGATTCTCGCGGAATTTGGCCGGGCCTAGGCCGTCGGAATTCCGGCGGCCATCCGGTTGCCTGGCTCTCTCTTGTACACTCTTCCCAAGCCTATGCGGACTCATGCTTTGCTTGCCTCCCTGGTGGTCGCGGTATCAGCCACGTTGTGCGCACAAACTGCCGCCAAGCATTCACCGAAGATGACTACAAAACTATCTCCTGAACAGGTCGAGCGTTCTGCGATCGTGATCGACACCCACGCGGACACTCCGCAAAGGATCGCGGATGAGAACTATGACCTGGCTGACCCGCTGAATGGCGGGAACTGGAACCTCGAGTCCGCGCAAAAGGGCAATCTGGGCGCCGAGTTCTTTTCCATTTGGGTTGACCCCGGGCCGAACAAAGGCCAGTTCGCTCGTCGCACGCTCATCCTGATTGACGCGGTGAAGCAGCAGGTGGCCAAGCACCCAGACAAGATAATGTTCGTCACTTCGCCAGAGGGCATCGAACTCGCCCATCGCGAGCACAAAATCGCGGCGCTTATGGGGATCGAGGGTGGCCACTCGATCGAGGATTCGCTTGCACTGCTGCGGCAGTACTACGCTCTTGGCGTTCGGTATATGACGCTCACCTGGTCCAACTCCAATAGCTGGGCCGATTCTTCCGGCGACATCAATGATGCGAACATCCCGCACACGAAGGAAGGCCTCACGGAGTTCGGCAAAGACGTTGTCTACGAGATGAATCGCCTCGGCATGATGGTTGACGTCTCTCACGTGTCGGACCGCACGTTTTATCGCACGCTGGTCATCACGCGGGCTCCGATCATCGCCTCGCACTCGGCCGCCCGGGCGCTCTGCGATGCGCCACGCAACATGACCGACGATATGCTCCGTGCCATCGCGAATTCTGGCGGTCCGGGCTCCAAGGGCGGAGTTGTGCAGGTTAACTTCTACTCCGCGTTTATTTCGCAGCAGTATCGCGACGCTCAGAAGGCCATGCAGCCCGAGGTAGAAAAAGCGGTGCAGGCGCTTAAAGACAAGTACAAGGCTGAGGGGAAAGAAGCTCCGTCAAAGGAGATTGACGATTTGCAGCGGCAGTACGCCGATCGCATTCCGCGGCCGCCGCTCTCGGCTTTGATCGACCATATCGACCACATTGCGAAGGTTGCGGGCGTCGACCACGTCGGCATCGGCTCGGACTTCGATGGTGTCAACGGGCAGCTCCCCGAGGGTATGGACTCACCTGCCGATTTTCCAAAGATCACGGCTGCGTTGATGCAGCGCGGCTACTCCGCTGAGGACTGCCGTAAGATCCTGGGCGGCAATTTACTTCGTGTGTTTCATGAAGTTGAGCAGGTCTCGAAGCAGCTACAGGTTGAAAACCGACCCCGCATCACGAACAAGCAGCCCTACGACAAACCGGCGGAATAGGACCACTACGGCAATCGGCAGGCGAATGGTCAACGCCCGAAGATTCTCGTCAGCAGCGCTCCTGCGCAAAACCAGATCGCCGCGTTTGCCACGATTTGACCAATGGTGAGCAGCAGCATTGTTGACGAGCCGTCGTTCACGCCCGAGAAGAATTGCGTCATGAGAAGATGCGCAGGGCACGCAATATTGATGGCCCAACCCCAGCGCGTTTCCAGGTCAGAGTAGTTTGCCATTGCTCCGTTGACCATGAGTGCAGCGCTGGCCAGGAAGCCGAACAGCGCAAGCACAATCGCGAGCCGCCATCGATCGAGCATAAGCACTCCACGAACAGAGGGGATTTGGGAAAGCTGCCCTATGATAGCCCCGGCATCGACGCCATCGGAATGAATTCCTACGCGCGTATTAGGCATGTATATTGACCAACATGAACAAACGTTTCGTTTTGGGGGTCACGTTGGGACTCCTGCTTGCCTCCAATTTTCTGCCTGCGCAGACTTTCTCTGTGACATTTCCGCAGAGTCTCAGTGGCCAGCCGCTCGATGGTCGATTGCTGCTTCTGCTGTCTACTGAATCCGGTGCAGAGCCGAGATTCCAGATCGACGACACTCCGCGTTCGCAAGTGGTCTTTGGAGTGACTGTGGATGGCTGGCGCGCAGGAGAACCCACGCTGGTTGATTCCGCGGCGCAGGGTTATCCCATACGCAGTCTGAAAGACCTTCCTCCCGGTGAATACACCGTTCAGGCGGTTCTCAACAAGTACGAGACTTTTCATCGCAGCGACGGAAAAACGGTTAAGCTGCACCCCGATATGGGAGAGGGCCAGCATTGGAACATCTCTCCCGGCAATCTCTACTCCAAGCCGAAGAAGATCACTATCGGTTCAGGGGGCGCTCCGATCACCGTCGAACTCACCGAAATCATTCCGCCGATCAAGCCGCCACAGGACACCAAATACATTCGCCACATCCGCATCCAGAGCGAGGTGCTCACGAAGTTCTGGGGCCGTCCCATGTTCATTGGCGCCGCGATCCTGGTCCCCGAGGGCTTCGACGAACACCCGAATGCACATTTCCCGCTGATTATTTTCCACGATCACTTCGTAGACGATTTCGACGGATTCCGCACTACTCCACCCGATCCGAATTTGAAGCCGGAGTACAGCGATCGTTTTCACCTCGCTGGCTACAACCGCATAGTGGAGGAGGAGGCGTACAAGTTCTACCAGCAGTGGACGTCCCCAAAGTTTCCGCGTGTTCTCATCATCAAAATCCAGCATGCCAATCCGTTTTACGACGACTCGTACGCGGTAAACTCCGCCAACGTCGGGCCGTATGGTGACGCAATCGAGAACGAACTGATTCCTGCGATCGAAAAGCAGTTTCGCGGGCTTGGCCAAGGGTGGGCGCGCTTTGTCTATGGCGGATCGACCGGTGGATGGGAGTCCCTCGCTGTCCAGATTTTCTATCCCGACCATTACAACGGCGCATTCGCGGCCTGCCCGGATCCCATTGACTTCCACGCATTCACCAACATCAATCTCTACGATCACAAGAACGCATTTTTCCTGGAGGGCGCACACAAGCGCGTTGCTCAGCCGGCCATGCGGGACTATCTTGGCCACACCTTTATTACTACGCAGGAGGTGAATGGGTACGAACTCGCGCTCGGCGATCACGGCCGCAGCGGCGAGCAGTTCGACATTTGGCAGGCGGTCTATTCCCCTGTCGGGGACGACGGCTATCCCAGGCAGATTTTCGACAAGCAGACCGGCGACATCGACCATAGCGTTGCCGAGTATTGGCGGCAGCACTATGACCTCGAAGCCATCCTGGAACGCGGCTGGGCCACGCTCGGGCCTAAACTTGCCGGTAAGATCCACATCTACGTCGGGTCCGACGACACCTACTTCCTCAATGACGCCGTTTATCGCATGGAGGATTTTCTGAACTCGACGAAGAATCCGGCCTACGGTGGGGAAGTGACCTACGGTCCGCGTGCAGAGCACTGCTGGAATGGTGACCCCAACCTGCCGAACGCATATTCCCGACTGCACTACAACGCGCAGTACCTGCCAAAGATCCTGGAGCGCATTAAGCAGACAGCTCCGGCGGGCGCAGACCTTTCAAGCTGGCGGTATTAGGTCTCAGATATGCGAAAGGCACGCTTTCGCCGTGCCTTTTGTCGTAGATCCTAAGATTGTGTTGTTTCGATGTAAGCGGTTACTTTGTGCCCAAGCTGCCGACCGTGCGGCCCTGCAAATCGCCACCATTTCTGACAGGCGAAGGAGAAGACTTTCTTGCAGTCTTCTTAGCTTTGGCCTGGCTGTGGGTGTTTACGGTGTTGACCCGAAACTTTGGCGTGACGGCCTCGGATGCATGCGCAGGCGGCACAGCGGGCTGCGGCCTCTGGATCATCTCTGTCGACGTCAGCGAGGGATCGCGATGCTGCGTGGCATGGGAAGGTACTGCGGCGGCAAGGAAGAGAACCAAGGCAACTACAGCAGCGAAATAGAAGGCGATGCGAGCTTTCATCAATTCCAGCTCCACTTAACGAGTTTTCCAACCGGCAGGTTTAGTGTGAATCGTCCTGCTCCGTGGTAACCAGTACATCGCGTCCAAGAGTTACTGTACATACAACCCCGGCCGTGGTGCACTCCCACAAAAGTGGCAAGGTTACAGAGGAAAGCCGGCCCTCGATCGAGAGCCGGCTCCAAGCGACAGTCAGAACTACTTTGCAGGTTTGTGGTTTCCGGGGCGGGTGTGGGTCGTTCCATCCTCGCCGTCCTTGTATTCCAGCACTGGCCTGGATCCGTTGCCGCCGCTGGAAGGTGCGGCTGTTCTATCTTTCCCCTGGTAAAGCGGATTAGTACCCTCGCTGCCGCCGTCCTTGTACATCGGGTTTGATTGAGCCTGGGACAATTTGGCAGGGTCCTTCGATGCAGCATCAAGGGACTCAGTGGCATGCGCGGAAGTGCGCGCATTCTCGTCGACATGAGGATCGCCGGAAGCCTGCCTGCCCGTTGGCAACGCGGCTGCCTGAGTCACGTGCAGGAGTCACAGATTCGCTATCCTGCACAATCACGCTGCCGGACTTGCGTCCAGTGGCCATCCCGCTGCTTGCTTCGCGTGCCGTATCTGTCGCGGGCTGATGCTGCCGGCGGCCTGAGGCCAAGCCAGAACTCATCTCCCGTTCGGAAACAGACGGGGTGCTGGACTGGCGATCCTGGGAGGCGCCTGTTTGCGAGGGTTTCGCATTTTCCTTCGGCGTCTGTGCCGCAGCCACTGCGGCGGCAAGCACTACAACGGCAGCAACATGAAAAACGATTCTTGCTTTCAAGATTTGTGACCTCCCTTTGCGTGCGCTTCGATCGA
>Ga0068855_100004004_pt1 | contig 17986 bp, 19 predicted proteins | sample KBSCornC52_FD_66592 | JGI IMG/M metagenome (GOLD analysis project Ga0068855, IMG submission 66592) | Corn rhizosphere microbial communities from Kellogg Biological Station, Michigan, USA - KBS Corn C5-2 | ecosystem: Host-associated > Plants > Roots > Rhizosphere > Soil ...
GGCGCGCGCCGTGGCGCTGGGCCGTGCGCGGGGCCCGGCCGAGGGGCTGGCCGCGCTGCCGGCGCCCGACGGCAATCCGTACAGCCATGCCGCGACGGCGATCTTTCTCACGGAGTTGGGCCGGACCGACGAAGCGCGCGGGCACTTCGAGAAGGCGCGAGATCTGGCGCGCACCGAGCCGGAACGGCGCCTGCTGGAGCGAAGACTGAGATCCTAAGTTCACGGCAATTGGTGGAGAGAAGGTCTCTCCGCTACGCCGCGCTGCGCACGGCTTCGGTCGAGACGACGGCTAACTCAAATTGAACCCGTCGTCTCGACCGCAGCGCCGTAGGCGCGAAGTGGAGAGACCTTCCCTCCACGAGATGGGTCGTTATGTCCTGAACCGCAGCAGCAGGTGGTTGACGCCGTTCAGCTTGACGTAGAGGTCCTCGAACTGGGCGTAGAAATCCTCCCACTGCGGCAGGCCGCCCTGGGCGCCCAGCGAGGTGTAGATTTCCGCCACCGTCCGCCGGCCGTCGAACTGCGAGATGATGCGCGGCGCCAGCGCCGGCAGCTGCGCCCGCCATGGGAAGCCGTCGAGGTTGGCGACCAGCGGCGCGCCGGGCTGCAGGCCGCCGGCCAGCTTGGCCGCATCCATGTCGCGCAGCACCGGGATGGCCGAGGTGTCCTCCGGCCGCGCCACCGTGTCGAAGCCCGCCCGCGAGGCATAGAAGATGTGGGTGCGCAGGTTCCCGGCCAGCCGTTCGGCGAAGGCCGCGCGCTCGACCAGCGGCAGCGAGCTCGCCTGGCGCGCGATCACCGGATCGCTCATGTAGGTGGCGGGCTCGTAGCGCACCGGCTCGAGGAAGGCCACGATCCGCAGGCCCGCGTCCGACGCGAGCGTCGCCAGCTCGGGCACGGTGTAAGCCTGGTCGCAGGAATGCAGCAGCAGGTCGTAGAGGCCCGCATCGCCGCCGGTGACGTGGTCGTTGAGATAGGGGTTGCGGCGGAACAGGTTGGTCGTCGGCAGGAAGCGGATCAGCCGCTTGGCCATGGCGATGCGGTCCTCGAGCGCCATCGACGGCGGCGCGATCGAGCGCAGCATCTCCTGCAGCGGATAGACGCCGCTGCGGCCGTACTGGCCGTAGAGCATGACGCCGATGCCGCCATCGGGCTGCAGGACGGAGACCAGCGCCGCGAGGCCGGCCGACGGGTCGGGCAGGTGGTGCAGCACGCCGGTGCAGTCGATGTAGTCGAACTGGCCGATATTCATGGCCGGCAGGTCGAGCAGCGAGCCGGTGTGGAAGGTGATGTTGCGCAGGCCGCGGATACTGGCGCGAGCCTCGCAGATCTCGCGCGAGGCGGTCGACAGGTCGAGATAGACGACCTCGCCGGGGCAGCGCCGGTCGGCCAGCTGCTGGGCCAGCATGATGCAGGCGTCGCCGGTGCCGCCGCCGGCCACCAGGGCGCGGAACGGCCGGTTGAAGTTCAGCCGGCCGGCGAACAGGTAGTGATTGACCTCGAGGATATGGCTCGGCGTGCCGGTGATCAGCCGGACCGCCTCTTCCCGGGGATCGCGGGGTGGGTAGGGGAGCGCTTCATACTGGGCGCGGACGTCATCGACGGGCGACGAAACAGTCATTCTGGTCAAGGTTCATGCTACAAATCGCCCGACCATGAAAGGCTATTTCGGCATCGGTGTGGAAGGGATCAGCAAGGCGACGAATGTCGGGACCCTGCTCAGGACCGCCCATGCCTTCGGCGCCTCCTTCGTCTTCACCGTCCGGGCCCAGTACAACCGCCGGGAAGGGGTGCAAAGCGACACCTCCGACACGCCGCGGTCGGTGCCGACTTATCATTTCGCCGATCTGCAGGATTTCCGCCTGCCGCTGGGCTGCCGGCTGGTCGGGGTCGAGATCACCGAGGATGCGATCGAGCTGCCGAGCTTCCGCCATCCGCGCCAGGCCGCCTATATCCTGGGCGGCGAGCGCGAGGGCCTGTCGCCCGAGCTCCAGGCGCGCTGCGACTATATCGTGAAGATCCCGATGCGCTTCTCGGTCAACCTGGGCGTGGCGGGCTCCCTCATCATGTACGACCGGCTGATCAGCCTCGGCCGCCATGCACCCCGCCCGGTCGCCGAGGGGGCGCCCACCGAGCCGGTGCCGCTGCCGGTGTTCGGCGACCCGATCTACAAGCGCAAGCACCGTGCGAAGGCCGCCAAGGCTGCCAAGGCCGGCAGTCACGCCAAGGCGGCCGCCGGGCAATGACTGTTTCGCGGATCCGGCGGCGGGCTACACCGGCGACAGCATCCTGAACTCGCTGATGGACAATGTGTCGATGATGACCGGCTTCGCACTGGCCCGGCGGCTCGACTGGAAGGCGACGGTGGCCCTGGTGCTGGTCCTGGAGATCGGCGCCGCGGCCCTGGTGCACGACAATCTCAGCCTGAATATCCTCAATTTCATCCATCGATTCCCCGCCATCGAGGCCTGGCAGATGAAGGCCCAGCGATAGTCGTTGCGCGAGGCGGTCCGTCCCCCTATCTCCCCCTCCATGGCGACCCTGCCCCACACTCCTGCCAGCGAACCGCTGCAGATCACCGAGCCGCCCGCGCGGCGCGGCCGCAACGACCTGCGCCGCAACCTGGTGGGTCTGTCGCGCGACGACCTGAAGGCGACGCTGGCCGAGGCCGGGCTCGAGCCGTTCCGTGCCCAGCAGATCTGGCACTGGATCTATTGGCACGGCGTCACCGACTTCGAGCGCATGAGCAACATCGCCAAAAAGGCGCGCGACCGGCTCAACGAGCTGTTCGTCGTCGAGCGGCCGCAGATCGTGACCGAACAGCGCTCGGTCGACGGCACGCGCAAGTGGCTGCTGCGCTTTCCCGACGGCAACGAGGCCGAGACGGTCAACATTCCGGAAGAGGACCGCGGCTCGGTCTGCGTGTCGAGCCAGGTCGGCTGCACCCTGACCTGCAGCTTCTGCCACACCGGCACACAGCCGCTGGTGCGCAATCTCACGCCCGACGAGATCGTGGGCCAGTTCATGGTGGCGCGCGACAGTTACGGCGAGTGGCCGACGCCGACGCTCGAGACGCGCATGCTTTCCAACATCGTGATGATGGGCATGGGCGAGCCGCTCTACAATTTCGACAACGTGGCGGCGGCGCTCAAGATCGTCATGGACGACCAGGGCATCGCCTTGTCGCGCCGGCGCATCACGCTCTCGACTTCGGGCGTCGTGCCGATGATCGCCAGGGTGGGCGAGGTGCTCGACGTCAATCTCGCGGTTTCGCTGCATGCCGTGAACGATGAAATCCGCGACACGCTGGTGCCGATCAACCGCAAGTGGCCGATCGCCGAGCTGCTCAAGGCGTGCGCGGCCTATCCCGGCGCGCGCAACAGCCGGCGCATCACCTTCGAGTACGCCATGCTGAAGGGCGTGAACGACAGCGACGCCGATGCGCGCGCGCTGGTGAAGATCCTGACGCCGATCCACGCCAAGGTGAACCTGATCCCGTTCAATCCGTGGCCAGGCGCGCCCTACGAGTGCAGCTCGAACAACCGCATCCACCGCTTCGCCGAGATCGTGAACGACGGCGGCCTCAGCGCCCCGGTGCGCACGCCGCGCGGCCGTGACATCCAGGCCGCCTGCGGCCAGCTCAAGAGCGAGAGCGTGCGCGCGCGCGGCGAGAAGGTGCAGCTCTAGTTCGTTTCCCTTGGTGCGACGGCATCGAGACGACGGATCAGATGGCGACGCCGCGGCGCTGCTGGCGGTCCCACAGCACGAAGATGGCGGTGCCGAACAGCGCCACCGGCAGCGTGATCCAGCCGTGCAGCAGGAACATGAAGGCCAGGCCATAGGCCAGTTCGACGATGTCGATCTCGCCGGCGGTGACCGACGCCGTGCCGAAGATCAGCAGATGGCTGGCCGCGACGATCAGCAGCGCCAGCAGTCCGTAGCCCACCCAGCCGGGCTCGCGGCCGCCGCGATGGGCCAGCGCCCAGCCGAGGCCGGCGACGATGCCGGCGGGAATGCAGAACGGCAGCAGGAAGCTGATCGCGCGGACGCCCGGGTTGGGCCCGTCGAACATGCTGTCGCGGAACGCATCCTCGGCGCCGAGGTCGACGATGGCGAAGAAGCCGGTGACGGCCAGCGCCATGCAGAAGGCGGCCCACAGGCCGAAGGAGAGCGCGGTCTTGTTCATCAGGGTTCCAGGGTCGTGACGCGGGAGAGGAAGGCGCGCTCGGTGTCGACCACGCGGAGGCCGGCGCGCGCCGCCCCGCCGGCGAGGCTGCCGCCGACATAGTCGGCGTAGTAGGGCTCGTGGAAATAGTGCGGGAAGAGATCGAGCAGCCCGTCCCACGCCGGATGGTCGCCCTTCTGCAGCGACTCGACGACGACGATCCGGCCGCCCGGCGCCAGCACGCGCGCCATTTCGCGCAACGCCGCGACGCGTACCTCGGGCGGCAGCTCGTGCAGCAGGAACGACGAGAACACCAGGTCGATGCTCCGGTCGCCGAACGGCAAGGCTTCCGCCGCACCCTCGACCAGTTTTACGCGCGCGGTTCTGCCGATCAGCCTGCGCGCCTCGCCGAGATAGGGGGCGCTGAGGTCGAGGCCGGTGAGCCTGAGACCCGGCCACGCCTCGTGGACGAAGGCGAGCAGGCGGCCGGTGCCGCAGCCGACGTCGAGCGCCCGCAATTCGCGCTGGTTGCGGCCGGCCATCCAGTCGGCGATCGGCTTGAGCGCGCGACGGCGCATCACGTCGGCGGCGCCGGTGAACAGCACCTCGACCTGCGTGTCGTAGAGCGCGGCGGAATGCTCGCTGAGCCAGCCGTCGCTCTGGAAGTGGAAGTTCTGGCGGTAGTACTCCGGCAGCCCGTCGCCCTGCCGGCCCGGCGGCAGTTCGTCGTCGCGCTCGCCATGCCGGCGCGCGTCGACCGCGGGCAGGTCGCGGAAATAGAGCAGGCTGCGGCGCAGGAACTCCACCGGTTCGGGGGCAAGGGCGCGCGGCGCGGGGAACAGTCCGGCGGCGATGTCGCGCCATTCGCAGGCGAAGACGGCGCGCATGTCGGCGGTCATCTCCTGGCGCGAGGGCGTCGGCCCGATGGGATAGTCGGGCTTGGGCATCGGCTTCAGCAGGCGCCGCCCCGCCGCATAGTGGCCGGCATACCAGGCGACACGGGCGGTCTGGCGGGCGGCGTAGGACAGGCGGTCGAGGGTGGAAACCATTATTCTCAGGGCCTTGCGGGCATTATAGCGCGCCTGCGGGAGACTTGCCCGCGCGGAGTCGAAGGCTATATTCGCGCGCCCTCAACCCAACCGGAAGAGTCACCGGAGCCTTTATGCCCTTCGATCAGGAACGGCGACCACCGGAACCGGGCAGAGGCACGCACGAGCGGGCGATCAACCTGCCGCCGGCGATCCTGTGGCTGATCCTCATCAACGTCGCGGTCCAGGGCATCCGCGAGTTGCTGGGCGACGCCGTCGACGACCAGATCATCGGGCAGTTCGGGCTGATCCCGCTGCACTACACTTCCAACGGCGCCGCCGACTGGTTGTCGCTGATCGGCGCGCCGATCGCCTACCAGTTCCTGCACGGCGGCTGGATCCACCTCGGCGTCAACATGCTGAGTCTCGCCGCCTTCGGCGCGCCGGTCGAGCGCCTGTTGGGGCCGCGCCGCTTCGTTCTCTTCTATCTCGTGACCGGCATCGTCGCCGGCGCGGTGCACGTCGCGATTTTTGCCGATTCGCCCGATCCGGTGATCGGCGCCTCGGGCGCGATCAGCGGCGTGTTCGGCGCCGTGCTGGTGCTGATGCGCCGCGGCGGGGCGCTGTCCTCGCTGCTGCCGATCGCCGGCGTCTGGATCGCGCTCAACATCTTCTTCGGCGTCGTCGGCGGCACGCCGGGCGCCGAAGGCCAGCCGGTCGCCTGGGCCGCCCATATCGCGGGCTTCGTCTTCGGCCTCATCGCCATCCGCTTCTTCGTGCCGCGGCCACCCGTCCTGCCGGACCTGTCGCAGGACCCGGGCTAGGCGCGGGCGCGACGGCATGGCCGACCAGCCGCTTCCGCTCCGCCGCACGCTGTCGGCCAATGTCGTGGCGCTGGCGCCGTCCTACGCCGCGCTGATCGCCCTCTACGTCCGGGGTGAGCTTGCCGGCCGGCCCGCGCTGCTGGCCGGCGCCGGCATCACCGTCGTCACCGTGCTGCTGGTCCAGCGCTACCTGGGCTCGCTCGCCCGTTTCGCGCGCTTCGTGAGCGAGCTGTCGGACGTGCAGGAGCCGGTCATGCCGCGCCTGTCGTTCGCGCCGGCGACCGAGGAACTCGCCGCCGCGGCCGCGACCTTGGCCATGGGCTGGCGCCGCCAGCGCGCCGCGATCGACGATCTCGCCGCCTCCGCCCAGGCCATCGTCGACGGCCTGCCCGATCCGCTGATCGCGCTCGACCGCCAGCGCCGCATCGTGCGCACCAATATCGCGGCCCGCGCGCTGCTGGGCGTCATCGCCGCCGAGCGCGACCTGTCGATGACCTTGCGGCATCCCGAGCTGCTGGCCGCGATCGACGCCCTGCTCGAGACCGGCGCCGACGGCAACTTCACCGCCGCCGACCAGATCGCGGTCGAGATCGCGCTGTCGGGCACGCCGGAGCGCGACATCATCGTCCATGCGCGCCGCCTGCCGCGCGCGGCGGCCGACGGATCGCTGGCGTTGCTGGTCCTGCACGACACCACGGCGCTGCGCCGCGCCGAGCGCATGCGCGCCGACTTCGTGGCCAACGCCAGCCACGAGCTCAAGACGCCGATCGCCGGGCTGGCCGGCTTCATCGAGACCCTGCGCGGACCGGCGCGCGACGACACCGCCGCGCGCGAGCGCTTCCTCGGCATCATGGCCGAGCAGGCCGACCGCATGCGCCGCCTGGTCGACGACCTGCTGATGCTGTCGCGCATCGAGCAGCACGAACATGCGCGGCCCGCCGGCGCCGTCGATCTCGGCCGGGTGCTGCACGGCGTGCGCGACCTGTTGCAGCTCAAGGCCTCGGCGCGCCAGGTCGCGGTCGAGCTCGCCATCGAGGACGGCCTGCCCAAGGCGGTCGGCGATCACGACGAGCTCACCATCGTGTTCCAGAACCTGGTCGACAACGCGCTGAAGTACGCCCGGCCCGCCACCACGGTGCGCGTGACGGCGCGGCCGCTCGGCCCGGATTATGTGGCCGTCGCGGTGAGCGACGAGGGCGACGGCATTCCGGCCGCCCACCTGCCGCGCCTGACCGAGCGCTTCTACCGGGTCGACAATGCGCGCTCGCGGGCGCTGGGCGGGACGGGGCTGGGCCTGGCCATCGTCAAGCATGTGGTCAGCCGCCACAGGGGCCGGCTCGACATCCAGAGCACACCGGGAAAAGGCTCAGTGTTTACAGTGACTTTGCCCGCCGCCTGAGGATTCGGCCCCCAGGGGCCGGCACCGGTGTCACCGAACTGTCATAACTCGGTAATAGAAGGGAATCCGAGCGGCCTTACGGACATCCACGTTTGTTGAACGAGGAGGGTTCCCCAGTGAAATTCACCAAGATTGCTGCCCTGACGGCGGTCGCGCTCGTGGCGACGTCGTGGACGGCGTTCGCCGCCGATCTGTCCGGCGCCGGCGCCACGTTTCCCTATCCGGTCTATGCCAAGTGGGCGGATGCCTACAAGAAGGCGACCGGCGTCGGCCTGAACTACCAGTCGATCGGTTCGGGCGGCGGCATCAAGCAGATCAAGGCCAAGACCGTGACCTTCGGCGCCTCCGACGCGCCGCTGCCGGGCAAGGAGCTCGACGAGGCGGGCCTCGCGCAGTTCCCGATGGTGATGGGCGGCATCGTGCCGGTCGTCAACCTCGATGGCGTGAAGCCGGGCGAACTGGTGATCGACGGGCCGACCCTGGCCAAGATCTTCCTGGGCGACATCAAGAAGTGGGACGATCCCGCGATCGCCAAGCTGAACTCGGGCGTGAAGCTGCCGTCGAAGGCGATCGCGCTGGTCCATCGCTCGGACGGGTCGGGCACGACCTACAACTTCTCCTACTACCTGTCCGACGTCAGTCCCGACTGGAAGACGAAGGTCGGCACCAACACGGCCGTGCAGTGGCCGGCCGGCATCGGCGCCAAGGGCAACGAGGGCGTCGCCAACAACGTGGCGCAGACCAAGGGCTCGATCGGCTACGTCGAGTACGCCTACGCCAAGCAGAACAAGCTCACCTTCACCAAGATGGTGAACAAGGCGGGCAAGACCGTCGCGCCGACCTCGGAGGCCTTCCAGGCCGCCGCCGCCAACGCCGACTGGAAGTCGCAACCGGGTTACGGCGTCATCCTCGCCAACCAGCCGGGCGACGGCTCGTGGCCGATGACGGCCGCCACCTGGATCCTGATCTACAAGAAGGCGCCCGACGCGGTGGCGACCGGCGAGGCGCTGAAGTTCTTCGCCTGGTCCTACGGCAAGGGCCAGGACATGGCCAAGGAGCTCGACTACGTGCCGATGCCCGCCAATGTGGTGGCCGACATCCAGAAGATGTGGAGCGCCGAGATCAAGGACGCGAACGGCAAGCCGCTGTTCGCGCTGACGCAGTAAGCACGGGACCTGGGGAAGGGCGCCGGTCCCCCGGCTGGCGCTCCTCCCCTCCGTCCTGTAGCGAGGGAGCGTAAGGTGTCTGAAGTGGCCTTGAACGACCCGGCAATGCGGACGGACGACGGCGCGTCGCGCGCGGCGGTGCTGAAGCGCCTGCGCGTCACCGACAACGTCTTCCGGCTTCTCACCCGCAACGCCGCGCTGTTCGTGCTGGTGATCCTGAGCGGCGTCATCCTGGCGCTGGTCATCGGCGCGCTGCCCGCGCTGCAGAAATTCGGCATCTCCTTCGTCTTCACCGAGGTCTGGAACCCGGTGACCGAGGAATTCGGTGCCCTGGCGCCGATCTACGGCACGCTCGTCACCTCGGCCATCGCCATGATCATCGCCGTCCCGGTCGGCATCATGGTCGCCTTCTTCCTCACCGAGCTGTGCGCCAAGTGGCTGCGGCGCCCGATCGCCATCGCCATCGAGCTTCTGGCCGGCATCCCCTCGATCATCTACGGCATCTGGGGTCTCTTCGTCTTCGCGCCGTTCCTGCAGAAGCACGTCCAGCCGTTCCTGATCGACACGTTCGAGAACGTGCCGGGCCTGTCCTCGCTGTTCGAGGGCCCGCCCTACGGCATCGGCATGCTGACCGCAGGCCTCATCCTGGCCATCATGGTCCTGCCGTTCATCACGGCGATCTCGCGCGACGTGTTCGACGCAGTGCCGCCGGTGCTCAAGGAGGCGGCCTACGGCCTGGGGTGCACGCGCTGGGAGGTGTTCCGGCACGTCATCCTGCCGTACACGAGGGTCGGCGTGATCGGCGGCGTGATGCTGGGCCTCGGCCGGGCGCTCGGCGAGACCATGGCCGTCACCTTCGTGATCGGCAACGCGCACAAGATCTCCGCCTCGATCCTGCAGCCGGGCACGACCATCTCGGCCGCGATCGCCAACGAATTCACCGAGGCGGTGAGCGATCTCTACACCTCGTCGCTGACGGCGCTCGGCCTCATCCTGTTCGTCATCACCTTCATCGTGCTGGCCGCGGCGCGCTACATGCTGTCGCGCATCCAGAAGCGGGCGGGCTGATCCGATGGCGACATTCGCGTCCAATCCCCTCTATGCCCGCCGCCGCCGCGTCGACGTCGTGTCCAAGGTGCTGGCCTATGCGGCGACCGCCTTTGGCCTGGGCTGGCTGGTCCTGATCCTGGGCATCCTGGTCGTGAACGGCATCGGCGGCCTCACGCTCGACGTCTTCACCCACGACACGCCGCCGCCCGGTTCGGCCGGCGGCCTGCTGAACGCCATCGTCGGCAGCCTGCTGATGACCGTGCTGGCGGTGGCGATCGGCACGCCGGTCGGCGTGCTGGCCGGAACATACATGGCCGAATACGGCCGGCACGACAAACTCGCGTCGGTCGTGCGCTTCATCAACGACATCCTGCTCAGCGCCCCGTCGATCGTGATCGGCCTGTTCGTCTACCAGATCATGGTGGCGCCGATCGGCCATTTCTCGGGCTATGCCGGCGCGGTGTCCCTGGCGGTGCTGGTGATCCCCGTCGTCGTGCGCACCACCGAGGACATGCTGATGCTGGTGCCCGACACGATGCGCGAGGCCGCCGCCTCGATCGGCCTGCCGCGCGCCCACATGATCGTGCGCATCGCCTATCGCGCGGCGCGCGCCGGCATCGTCACCGGCGTGCTGCTGGCGGTGGCGCGGGTCAGCGGCGAGACCGCGCCGCTGCTCTTCACCGCGCTCAACAACCAGTTCTTCAGCGTCAACATGAACGCGCCGATGCCCAGCCTGCCGGTCGTCATCTTCCAGTTCGCCCTGTCGCCCTACGAGGAGTGGCAGCAGCTGGCCTGGACCGGCGCCCTGATCATCACCGTGACGGTGCTGGCGCTCAGCATCCTCGCCCGTTCCCTCACCGCGAGAAAATAGCCATGGATACCGCCACCGCGCCCTCTGCGCCCGCCAATCCGCCGACGAATCCGCCGACGAATCCGATGGTGCTGCACGCCGCCGTCGGCACCGACGGGCTGGCGGAGAAGGTCACGATCCGCGATCTCGAGTTCTTCTACGGCGAGAGCCGCGCGCTCAAGGGCATCAGCCTGCCGCTCTATGCCAACAAGGCCACCGCCTTCATCGGACCGTCGGGCTGCGGCAAGTCCACCCTGCTGCGCATCCTGAACCGCATGTACGACCTCTATCCCAACCAGCGCGCCACCGGCCAGGTGCTGTTCGACGGCGAGAACCTGCTCGACGCCGGCCAGGACATCAACCTGCTGCGCGCGCGCATCGGCATGGTGTTCCAGAAGCCGACGCCGTTCCCGATGTCGATCTACGAGAACATCGCCTTCGGCATCCGCCTCTACGAGAAGCTGCCGCGCGCCGAGATGGACGCCCGGGTCGAGCGGGCGCTGCGCCGCGCGGCTTTGTGGGACGAGGTGAAGGACAAACTCGCGGCCAGCGGCCTCAGCCTGTCCGGCGGCCAGCAGCAGCGCCTGTGCATCGCCCGCACCGTCTCGGTGAAACCCGAGGTCATCCTGTTCGACGAGCCGTGCTCGGCGCTCGATCCGATCTCGACCGCCAAGATCGAGGAACTGATCGACGAGATGAAGAAGGACTACACGATCGTCATCGTGACCCACAACATGCAGCAGGCCGCGCGCGTCTCGGACTTCACCGCCTTCATGTACCTGGGTGAGCTGATCGAGTTCGACGCCACGGCGAACCTGTTCACCACGCCGCGGGACAAGCGCACCCAGGCCTATATCACCGGCCGCTTCGGCTAAGAGGAACAAGACATGGCCGACCACATCCTGAAGCGGTTCGACGAGGACCTGGAGAAGCTCAACGCCACCATCAACGAGATGGGCGGCCTGACCGAGAGCCAGTTCGCCAAGGCGCTCGATGCCGTGCGCGAGCGCGACACCGGACTGGCCGAGCAGGTGATCGCGGCCGACGCGCGGGTCGACCAGCTCGACGCCCAGGTCCAGCAGCAGACGGTCCAGCTGCTGGCGCTGCGCCAGCCGATGGCGGTCGACCTCAGGGTCGTGCTGTCGTCGATCAAGATCGCGGCGGCCCTCGAGCGCATCGCCGACTACGCCAAGAACACCGCCAAGCGCGGCATCGTGCTGACCAGCGGCACGGCGCCGCCGTCGGCCGTCGCCGGCATCGACCGCCTGGGCAAGCTGGTGCGCACGGCGCTGAAGGACGTGCTCGACGCCTTCGCCGACGACGACGTCGAGAAGGCGCACGACGTCTGGCAGCGCGACGAGGAGATCGACCAGGTCTACACCGGCCTGTTCCGCGAGCTGCTGACCTACATGATGGAAGATCCGCGCACGATCACCGCCTGCACGCACCTGCTGTTCATGGCCAAGAACATCGAACGCGCCGGCGACCACGTCACCAACATCGCCGAGCTGGTGAGCTTCCGCCGCACCGGCAAGACCTTCGCCGAGGCGCGGCCCAAGGGCAGCGGCTCGCTCTACACCACCGGTGCGTCATGAGCATGACAAGCACGGCGCCCTCCCGTCGCGACGCCCAGACGTCCTCGATGAAGCCGCGCGTGCTGATCGTCGAGGACGAGACGGCGCTGGTCGAGCTGCTGCGCTACAACCTCGAGCAGGCGGGCTTCCGCGTCTCCGTCGCCACCGATGGCGAGGAGGCGCTGACCGTGGTCCAGGAGGACGCGCCCGACCTCATCCTGCTCGACTGGATGCTGCCGCTGATGTCGGGCATCGAGGTCTGCCGCCAGGTGCGCCGCCAGACCGCCACCGCCAACCTGCCGATCATCATGCTGACGGCGCGCGGCGAGGAGGGCGACCGGGTGCGCGGGCTCGACGCCGGCGCCGACGACTATGTCGCCAAGCCGTTCTCGCCGACCGAGCTGGTGGCGCGCATCCGCGCCGTGCTGCGGCGCATCCGGCCGGCGCTGGCCGACGAGGCGCTGAGCTACGCCGACATCGTCATGGACCTGGTGGCGCACCGCGTGATCCGCGGCGGCAAGCCGGTCCATCTCGGTCCGACCGAGTTCCGGCTGCTGCGCCACTTCATGGAGCATCCCGGCCGTGTCTTCTCGCGCGAGCAGCTGCTCGACTCGGTGTGGGGCAAGGACGTCTATGTCGAGGCGCGCACCGTCGACGTGCACATCCGCCGCCTGCGCATCGCGCTCAACGGCGGCGACCAGAGCGACCTCATTCGGACCGTCCGCGCCGCCGGCTACGCGCTCGACGCGCAGGGATAGTTTTCCACATTGGCCGTCATCGTCCCGTAGCCTGCGCAGCGTAGCTGAAGGATGCCTGTTTCTGGCCGGCTCGCCCCACGCCCCGCCCCGAGGCAGGCAGGTTCCCCGGCTCGGTCGATACCCGCAGCCGCTCTCCAACTCCCCTCCCTCCGTCAGGATGGAGGGGTTTCTTTTTCGAAATGACGGCGCACGACGATCGCCAGGATCAGCGCCGGGAGGCCGAGCAGGGCGGTGTAGACGAAGAAGCCCTCGTAGCCGCCGAAGGCGCCTGTCGAATAGCTGGCGGCCTGCATGTTCTCGACGATCAGGCCCGAGAAGCCGCCGATGATCTTGCCCGGCAGGGTCATGATCGAGCTGAACAGCGCGTACTGCGTGGCGGTGTAGGCGGTGTTGGTGAGGCCGGAGAGGAAGGCGATGAAGACGGTGCCGGCGATGCCGCCCGCCAGGTTGTCGATGCTGATCGCCGCCGTCAGCAGCAGCGCATCGGGCTGGCCGATGTGGGCCAGCCACGCGAAGGCGAGGTTGGAGGCGGCGATGACCACGACCGCCGGCGCGAGCAGGCGCGCCGCGCCCACGCGGAAGACGAGAACCCCGCCCAGGAGCGCGCCCAGCATCGACATCACCACGCCGTAGATCTTGCTGATGTTGGCGACCTGTTCCTTGGTGAAGCCGATGTCGACGTAGAAGGGATTGGCCATCACGCCCATGGCGATGTCGCTCAGGCGGAACACGCTGATGAAGGCCAGCACGACCACCGCCATCCACCGGAAGCGCACGAAGAAGTCGACGAACGGGCAGACGATCGCGCCGTAGACCCAGACCAGTGCGTCGAGCATCATGGGCGGCAGGCCGCCGTGGCGCTGGGCAAAGGCCGCGATCTTGCCCTCGCGCAATGCCGTGCCGGGGGCGATGCGCTTTTCCGGCTCGGTGATCAGCAGGGTCGTCACGATGCCGACGAGGCCCAGCGCCGCCATGGCCTCGTAGGCGACCTTCCACGACGCGAACGCCGCGATGTACAGCGCGCCCGCGCCGGCGGCGAGGATGGCGATGCGATAGCCCAGCTGGTAGGTGGCGGCGGTGGCGCCCTGCAGGGACTCGTCGGTGGCCTCGATGCGGAAGGCGTCGAGCGCGATGTCCTGGGTGGCCGAGGAGAAGGCGACCAGGACGGCGAAGGCCGCGATCCACCACAGATCGACTTTCGGGTCGTGCTGCGCCATGGCGAACAGGCCCGACGCGATGCCCGCCTGTGCCAGCAGCATCCACGAGCGCCGGCGGCCGAGCCATCGCGTGAGGAACGGCAGGGGCATGCGGTCGACGACCGGCGACCACACGAACTTGGTCGAGTAGGTGATGCCGATCCAGCTCACGAAGCCGATCGTGGTCAGGGCGACGCTGGCTTCGCGCAACCAGTAGGACAGGGTCGAAAAGACCAGGAGGAACGGCAGCCCGGCCGAAAAGCCCAGGAACAGAAACGTGACGACGCGCGGATGCGTGTAGATCGCCATCGTCTCACGCCAGCCCTTGGCGGGCGTGAGCGGGCTCACATCAGGTCCTTCAGCGCCTTCTCGGGCCGCGCGCCGACATGGGAGATGATCTCGGCGGCGGCAATGCCGCCCAGCCGCGCGCACTCGGCCAGCGGCTTGCCATGGGTGAAGCCGTACAGGAAGCCGGCGGCGTAGAGATCGCCGGCGCCGGTCGTGTCGACCACCTTGGCGACCCTGGCTGCCGGAACGGCATGCGTCTCGCTGCCCTTGATGACGACCGAGCCCTTCTCGCTGCGCGTCAGCGCGGCGATCCTGGCTTCCTTGCGCGTCATCTCCAGTGCCTTTTCGAACGTGTCGACCTCGTAGAGCGAGGTGATCTCGCTCTCGTTGCCGAACAGGATGTCGACCTTGTCGCGGATCAGGGCGCGGAACTCGGCGCGGTAGCGGCCGACGCAGAACGAATCGGACAGCGTGATCGAGACCTTGCGGCCGGCGGCGTGGGCCGCGTCGAACGCCTTCAGCACCGCCTTCTTGGCCTCGGGTGCATCCCACAGATAGCCCTCGACGTAGGTCACCTGCGCCGAACCGACCAGCGCGGTGTCGATGTCGTCGGGCCCGAGGCCGGTGCAGGCGCCGAGGTAGGTGCTCATGGTGCGCTGGGCGTCGGGCGTCACCGAGATCAGGCAGCGCGCCGTCGCGGGACCGGTCGTCGCGGCCGCCGTGGCGAAGGACACGCCGATGGCCTTGAGGTCGTGGCCGAACACGCCGCCCAGCTGGTCGTTGCGCACCTTGCCGATGTAGGCGCCCTTGCCGCCAAAGGAGGCGACGCCGGCCATGGTGTTGCCGCACGAACCGCCCGAGACCTCGATGCCGGGTCCCATGGCGGCATAGAGCGCGTCGGCACGCTGCTCGTCGATCAGCATCATGCTGCCCTTGGTGAGCGTGTGCTTGCCCAGGAAGGCATCGTCGGCACGCGCGATCACGTCGACGATGGCGTTGCCGATTCCCAGCACGTCGAAGGCGGCGGATGTCATGAGATCTCCAAAAGATGCATGCCGGGCTTGGTTTCTTCCAGCAGGGTGACGATACCGGCGACCGTGAACGGCACGTCGGCGCGCAAGCTCGTACGGTCGATGCTGAGCGAGCGCAAGCCCATCTCGCACACGATGAAGCGCACGCCAAGCTCGACGCAGGCCTGCAGCAGGGTCTCGAAGTCGCCGACGCCGCGCTGGCGGTTGGTGGCGTCGCGGGTCCAGTCCTCGAGCGGCGGCGGCGGACCGGTGAGCGCGCGGATGCCGGCCATGGTGAAGAACAGCACCGCGGGCTTGTTGACCGCGACGGCTGCGGCAGCCATCGCCAGCGCATAGTGCACGTCCTCGTACTTGCCCGAGCGCACGACGATCGAGAGACCACCTTCGTTCATGACGCACCGCAGGTCGGGCAGCCGGCGCGCTTGGCGATCGCCATCTCGTCGAACGCGCCCGCGAGCGCGTCGTACATCACCATCCGGCCCGACAGCGAGCGGCCGACACCCAGGATTTCCTTCACGACCTCCGTGGCCTGCATCGAGCCCAGGGTGCCGGCGAGCGCACCCAGGACGCCCGCCTGCGCGCAGCTCGGCACGGCGTCCTCCGACGGCGCCTCGGGGAAGAGGCAGCGCAGGCAGGGATGGCCGGCGCCGTGGAACGCCTTGTAGGTCGAGATCTGGCCGTCGAAGCGCAGGATCGCGGCGGAGACGAGAGGCTTCTTCAGGGAGAAGCAGGTGTCGTTCACAAGATAGCGCGTGGCGAAGTTGTCGCTGCCGTCGGCCACGATGTCGTAGCCGGCGATGATCTTCTCCGCGTTGGCGGCCGTCAGTCGCTCCTTGTGGGCGCGCACCGCCACTTCCGGGTTGATCTCGGCCAGCGCCCGGCGGGCACTGTCGACCTTGGCCGTGCCGATATCGGCCGTGCGGTGGATCACCTGGCGCTGCAGGTTCGACAGGTCGACCCGGTCGTCGTCGATGACGCCCAGGGTGCCGACGCCGGCCGCCGCCAGATAGTGCAGGAGGGGTGCGCCCAGCCCGCCGGCGCCGATCACCAGCACCCTGGCCGCGATCAGCCGCGCCTGGCCCGTGCCGCCTATTTCGGCCAGCACGATGTGCCGGGCGTACCGCCGGATTTGCAGTTCCGTCATGTCCGGAAGGGCCGTCATTGGCGTGCTTATAGCATGGGATGCAGGGTGATTGGCTGCTACACCCGCGCCCGATGACCGCCGCCCCCGCCGCCGCGCCCGCACCCGCGCGCCCGACCCTGACGCCGGTCCTGCTGGCGTTGCTGGCCCTGCTGTCGGCCTTCACGCCGCTGTCGATCGACATGTACCTGCCGGCGCTGCCGGTGATCGCCGTCGACCTCAAGGGCAGCATGGGCGACATCCAGCTCACCCTGTCGGCCTTCATGATCGCCTTCGGCTTCGGCCAGATCTTCTATGGCCCGGCGGGCGATCGCTTCGGCCGCCGCCCGGTGATCCTGTGCGGGCTGGCGATCTACGTTCTGTGCAGCCTGGGCTGCGTGCTGGCGGCCGCCGCCAGCCATCTCATCCTGCTGCGCTTCCTGCAGGGCCTGGCGGCCTGCGGCGGCGTCGTGCTGGCCCGCACCATGGTGCGCGACCTGGCCGAGCGCGACCAGGCCGCGCGCGCGATGTCGCTGATGATGGCCTGCACCTCGATCGCGCCGATGCTGGCGCCGCTGATCGGCGGCCAGGTCCTGTGGTTCCTGGGCTGGCGCGCGATCTTCTGGGTGCTGGGCGGCATCGGCGTGATCGCGTTCATCGCCGCGGCGTGGCGCCTGCCCGAGACCCTGCGTCCGGAGTACCGCCAGCCGCTGCGCCTGTCGGCGATCCTCAAGCGCTACGGCGAGCTGGTGCGCCACGTGGCCTTCCTCGGCTACGCCTTCACCGGCGCCTTCCAGTTCTCCGCGCTGATGTCGTTCCTGTCGGGCTCGCCGTTCGTGTTCATCGAACGCTACGGCATCGCGCCGCGCCTCTACGGCGTGATCTTCGGCGGCATGGTGGCGTTCATGACCATCGGCAGCCTGCTCAACGCCAAGTTCGCGCCGGTGTTCGGCGCCGATCGCATCCTGCGCTATGCCGTCATCGTGCCGGCGGTGTGCGGCGCATCCGCGCTGGTGCTCGGCCTGATCGAGGCGCGCTACGGCACGATCGGCATGTGGCCGTTCCTGCTGTGCTTCGGGCCGCAGATCGCCACCATCAGCATGATCGCGCCCAATTCGACGGCGCTGGCGCTGCAGCGCTATCCGCACATGGCGGGCACGGCGTCGTCGCTGATGGGCGTGATCCAGTTCGGCATGGGCGCGATCTTCGGCGCCGTGGTCGGCCAGACCCTCGACGGCACGATCGCGCCGATGACGATGGCCATGGGGCTGGCCGGCATGCTGTGCTTTGCCGTCAACCGGCTGTTGGTGCCGCGCTACTAGGCCCGCCGCCGCGCGACGGAGCGCCTATCGCCTGAGGTCGATCAGCAGCATGTCGCCGTTGTCGGTGCCGGCGGCAATCGACGTGCCGTCGGGCGACCAGGCGAGGCAGGTGATGGCGTTGCCATCCACCATCCGGATCACGGCCGAGCGCCTGGTCTTGATGTCGCCCACCTGCAACTCGCCCGAATCGTAGCCGCCGGCCACGTACTCGGCGG
>Ga0068855_100004005_pt1 | contig 17986 bp, 20 predicted proteins | sample KBSCornC52_FD_66592 | JGI IMG/M metagenome (GOLD analysis project Ga0068855, IMG submission 66592) | Corn rhizosphere microbial communities from Kellogg Biological Station, Michigan, USA - KBS Corn C5-2 | ecosystem: Host-associated > Plants > Roots > Rhizosphere > Soil ...
GCATCCAGGACCCGTTCCAAGAGCGCGGCCCGGTTGTACGTGCACAGTTGAATCGTCGCTCGCATCAATCGTCCCCAAGCCGTTCGAGAGCTATCTTGACGTCGGTCTTCGTGAAGTCGTCGCCCTTGAAGAGCAGTGGTTCGTTGAGCATCTGCGCAAGCGCGTACGCGGCGCAGTCGCCGAAGTTCAGCGCTGCGGCGTGTCGCCCCTTACCGAAGCGCAAGAAGGCCGCCGTCGCGATCCTTTCGCACTCCTCGTCGAAGGGCATGCTCGCGATGGCGGCCCGGGCCAAGAATTGCTCGACCCGAGCGAGATCGGCACTGCCGAACCGGTTGGCGACCACGATGTTGAGCTCGAGGATCGACACCGCCGACATCCGGCGCTCGTCGAACGCTTCGATCGAGGTCGCGAAGTCCTCCGCATCCGGTTCTTCGGCGATGATGGCGAACGCCGCCGACGTGTCGATGACCATCTAGTGAGGCAGACCGTCGTCGCCGTAACCGAGCAACTCGTCCATCGGGCGAGGATCGAGCGCCGGAGGCGCCGCGCGCGCGATGCGCATCAGGTCTTCGGCGAGGCTCCCGCGCCTGTTCCTGACGCGAGCCAAGCGTTCGCGGACGGCTATCGTGACCGCGTCGGTGATCTCCTCACCCGTCGCCCGGGCCAACTCACGGGCCAGGCGGTCCGTCTCAGGATTTCTGATGCTGAGTGCCATGTATAGAAGTATACACCATTTGTATATACGAAGCATCGCCTGGGACCTAGGCCCCGCTTGCCGAAGGCGGCCGGATGGGTCTCGATTTCACGACCGTGCTCGAGGTGCCGCCGGAGCTCGGGTTCGAGCCGCTGGTGCGGGCGTTCGTGCTGGACGCCGCCGCCCGGGCCGGGCTCGCGCCCGAGCGGCACGAGCCGTTGGCCGAGGCCGCGGCGCTCGGATGCGCGACCATCGTCGCCGAGGCGATGGCCGAGTCGCGCTCGCCGATCAAGCTGACCGCCCGCGGGACCGCCGACGCGCTGACCATCGCGCTGCTCGAACGCGGCCTCCCGCTCGACGACGCGGCCGCCGCGCGTGATCCGCGCTGGACCGAGCTGTCGGCCGTCGTCGATGCCTGCGCCTGGCACGCGCACGGGACCGGCGGCAGCGAACTCCGCCTGACGGTGGCCGCCGAACCGCGCGCGTCCGCCGATGCGGCGACCGACGCGATCGATCCCGGCGACTCGCACGAAGAGGCGCCGACCGGCGCCGCCTCGGCGCGCACCTACATCTATCGTCCGTTCGAGCCGCGCGACGCGGCGGCGGTCGCGCGCATCTTCTACCGCACCTACGGCTATCGCTACGTGCCGACGCTGTTCTATTCGCCGGAGCGTCTGATCGCGGCCAATGCCGCCGGTTCGTTCCACTCGTTCGTCGCGGAGGCCGACGGCGGCGAGATCGCCGCCCACTACGCGATCCGCCCCGACAACCGCGCGACCGGCGAGGGCTGCGCGGCGGTGGTGCTGCCGGAACATCGCGGCCACGACGTCATCACCCAAGCGCGCGCGAGCGCCGAAGCGGGCGCGCGCGCGATCGGCCTGCAGGGCTACTACACCGAGCCCGTCACGACGCATCCCTTCACCCAGAAGGCGAGCGAGCATTTCGGGGCGACCATCTGCGCGATCGTGCTGGGCGCGAGCCCGAGCGGGCTGCGGCCGTCGCACATGGACGTCGCGATCACCGACCAGCGGCAGAGCCTGACGTTCTATGCGAAGATGCTCGACGGCGCGGCGCCGCGAGCCGCGCACGTGCCCGCGCGGCACCGGGCCGTCGTCGCGGAGCGCTACGAGAAGCTCGGGTGCGCCGTCGAGATGCGGGAGGGCGCGGCGCCGCGCGGCCGCGGCGCGTTCTCGGTGACCTACAACCGTGCCAAGGAGACCGGCTCGATCGCGGTCGCGAAGGTCGGCGCCCAGACGGCGACGCTGGTGCGTCAGGCGGCGGCCGACCTGCAAGCGGTGCAGCACGCCAAAGCGATCTTCGTGCGCCTGCCGCTCGACGATCCCGGTACGCCGTCGCTCGCCGAGGCGCTCGAGCGCGACGGCTTCTTCTTCGGCGGCATCCAGCCGCTCGTGCTCGGCGACGGCCGCGACGCGCTGCTGATGCAGCGCCCGCTCACGCCGATCGACACGGGCAAGCTCAGCATCGCCGGCGACGACGGCAAGGCGCTCTTGGCCTACATCGACGCACAACGCGCCGCCGTGCGACAATCGTCGTGAAGGTCGCTCAAAACGCGCCCGCCGAACCCTCTCCGGGATGAAGTACGCGGCGCCGGACAGCCTGTTCTTACGCGCTTGCCGGCGTGAAGCGGTCGCGCAGACGCCGGTCTGGCTGATGCGCCAAGCCGGGCGCTATCTGCCCGAGTACCGCAGCATCCGCGAGAAGCTCACGTTCCTGGAGCTCTGCACCCGTTCCGAGGTGGCGGCCGAAGTGACCGCCGGCACCGTCCGGCACCTCGGCGTCGACGCGGCCATCGTGTTCGCGGACATCCTGCTGCCGCTGGTCCCGATGGGGCTCGGGCTGACGTACGAGAAGGGCGACGGACCGCGCGTCGCGGCGCCGCTGCGCACCGGCGGCGACGTCGCCAAGCTGCCGGCGTTCGACGTCGGCGAACGCCTCGGATACGTCGGCGAGACGATCCGGCTGACGCGCGGCGATCTCGGCACGGCGACCCCGATCATCGGCTTCGCCGGCGCGCCGTTCACGGTCGCGTCGTACGCGATCGAGGGCGGCTCGTCGCGCAACTACGTCCACGTCAAGACGATGATGTACCGCGACCCCGCGACGTGGGACGCGCTGATGCGTTACGTCGTCGACGTGACCGCGGACTATCTCAACCTGCAGATCGCGGCCGGTGCGGATGCGGTCCAACTCTTCGATTCGTGGGTCGGCTGCCTGTCGATCGGCGACTACGCCCGCTACGTGCAGCCGCACGTCGCGCGCCTGGTCGCGCGCATCACGCCCGGCACTCCCGTCATCCTGTTCGGCACCGCGACCGAGAGCCTGCTCGAGGCCGAACGCGACACCGGCGCGAGCGTGATCGGGTTCGACTGGCGCGTCGACCTGGCATCGACGTGGGAGCGCATCGGTCACGACGTCGCGATCCAGGGCAATCTCGATCCGGTCGCGCTGTTCGCCGGTCGCGATCACGTCGTCGAAGAGACGCGCAAGGTCCTGGCGGCCGCCGCCGGGCGGCCCGGCCACATCTTCAACCTCGGGCACGGCATCCTGCCGGAGACGCCGGTCGACAACGTGCTCGCGCTGGTCGACGCGGTGCACGCCTACGAGCACCGCTGATGGCGCCGTGAGCGACGACGTCGACGCCGTCGTCCTGCTCGGCTTCGGCGGTCCGCGCACGCCGGAGGAGGTGCGCCCGTTCCTCGACCGGATCCTCGCCGGGCGTCCCGTTCCGCCCGCGCGCTACGAGGCGGTCGTCGAGAACTACCGCGTCATCGGCGGCTTCTCGCCCTACAACGAACGCACCGAACGGCAGGCCGAGGCGCTCGCCGCGGCCTTGCGCGATCGCGGCATCGCGACGCCGGTGACGATCGCCTATCGCAACGCCGCACCGTTCGACGACGACATCGCCGGCCTGCTCGCGCGCATGGGCGCCCGCCGCGTCCTGGGCGTGCCGCTCGCCGTCTTCGGCGGCGAGGAGAGCGACGAGCGCTACATCCGCGACTTCGATCGCGCCCTCGCCGCCGCGGGACCGGATGCGCCGGACGTGGCGTATCTCGAACCGTTCTTCGACGATCCGGCGTTCGTGCGCGCGCAGGCCGAGACGATCCGCGAGGCGCTCGCGTCGCTCGGTCGCGCGAGCTTCGACGGCGTCCGAGTGATCTTCACGGCGCACAGCATACCGACCGCGACCCCCGGCGCGTACGCCGACGATTTCGCCCGCGCGGCCCGGCTGGTCGCCGACGAGCTCGCCCTTCCGGATTGGAGCACGGCCTATCAGAGCCGCAGCGGCAGTCCGCAGACACCCTGGCTCGGACCCGACGTGCGCGACGAGGTGCGCGCGCTGCCGGACGCCGGCGTCGCCGACGTGATCCTGGTCGCGATCGGCTTCCTGTGCGATCACGTCGAGGTGCTCTTCGACTTGGACGTCGACGCGGCCGGCATCGCGCGCGAGGCGGGCGTCCGTCTCGTGCGCGCGGAGACGATGAACGCACGCCCTGCCTTCATCGCCGCCCTCGCCGATCGCGTCGCCGCGGCGCTGCGATGAAACGCGTCGCGGTCCTGGGCGGCGGCATCGCCGGACTCGCATCCGCGTACTATCTGCGCGAGGCGGCGCGCGCGCGCGGCGCAGAGCTGGAGATGGTCCTGCTCGAACGCTCGCCCCGCGTCGGTGGCGTCATCGAGACCGCACGCGACGGCGAGACGGTCCTCGAGCTCGGCCCCGACTCGCTCGTCGTCACCAAACCGTGGGCGCTGGAGCTGATCCGCGCCCTCGGGCTCGAGAGCCAGACGATCGGCGTGACCGAAGGCGGCTACGCCGGCGTGCTGCGCGGCGACCGCATCGTGCCGCTCAACGACGGCTTCCGGTTCTTCACGCCGACCTCGCTGCGTTCGCTCGCGACCAGCGGTCTGCTCGGTTGGAAGGGCCTGGCGCGTGCGGCCGCCGAGCCGTTCGTCCCGGCGCGCCGCAGCGAGACCGACGAGAGCCTGGCGTCGTTCGTCACGCGTCGCCTCGGACGCGAAGTCCTCGACCGGCTCGCGCAGCCGCTGATCGGCGGCGTCTATTCGGGCGATCCGCAGACGCTCTCGATGCGCGCCACCCTGCCGCAGTTCGTCGAGTACGAGCGGAGGTACGGAAGCCTGGTCCGGGCGATGCGCGCGATCCCTGCGCCGAAGCGCGGCTCCGTCTTCACGACCCTGCGGGGCGGCCTCGGCACGCTGGTCGACGCACTGCGTCGCGAGCTGGGAGCGATCGCGCGAGAGAACGTCGAGGTCGCGAGCGCGAGCTACGATGCGGGTTCTGGCTGGACCGTCGTCTGCGCCAACGGATCGCCGATCCGCGCGGACGCCGTCATCTGCGCGCTCCCGTCGTACGCCGCGGCCGCCGTCCTCGCTACGCAGAACGAGCCGCTCGCGCGAGCGCTGGCGGCCATCCGCTACCATTCGGTGGCGACGGTCTCGCTCTCGTTCGACGAGCCGCCGGCGGCGATCCCCGCGACCTGTTACGGGTTCGTCGTCCCGTTCGCGGAGAAGCGCTCGATCACGGCCTGCACGATCGTGTCGCGCAAGTACGCCGGTCGCGCGCCGGACGGGGCGACTCTGGTGCGCGCGTTCGTCGGCGGCGCGCTGCAGCCGGAGATGCTCGCGCTCGACGACGATGCGCTGCTCGCCGCCGTCCTGCGCGACATCCGGCCGCTGCTCGGGATCGACGCGGCGCCCACGCTGGTCAAGATCCGCCGTTGGGAACGCTGCCTGCCGGAGTACCGCGTCGGCCACGTCGCGTTGGTCGACAGCCTGGAGCGCAGCGCCGCGGAGATCCCGGCGTTCGCGCTGGCCGGCAGCGCCTATCGCGGCTCCGGCGTGCCGGACACGATCCGCACCGCGAAGATCGCGGCGGATGCGATCGCGGCGCTGCTCTAAGCGAGCAGCTTCTCCGTCTCGGCGACGATGCGATCGACGTCGAGATGCGCGACGCAGGCGTAGTCGACGCAGTTCTCTTTCGTATCGCCCTTGTGGCACGGATAGGTCGGACGCACGATCGCGGTGCGCGGGCCGGCGGGCGCCCAGCGGTCTGGGAAGTCGCTCTGGAACGGGAAGATGCCGACCGTCGGACAGCCGACCGCGGCGGCCACGTGCATGGTGCCGGTGGTGATGCCGACGAAGCCGCGCGCGCGTCGCGCGAGCGCGCCGAATGCGCCGATGCCGAGCCGGCCGGCGATCGAGGTCGCCCCGGAGTCCGCCGCGATCGCATCGACGATCGGCGCGTCCGCGGCGGTGCCGCTGATCAGCACGGGAAGGTCGAGGCGTTCGCGCAAGGCGCGCGCGAGCGCCGCCCAGCCCCGCGTGGGCCAGATGCCGCGCTTCGTTGCTTCGGCGTTGGTCGGGTGGAGGATGAGGAACGCGCGCGGCGGTCCCTCGACTCTGGTCGCTCCGCTCCCGACGCTCGGGATGACAAGGGCGGAACTCTCCGCCTCGTCTTCGTCCGTCGGAACGAACCCGGGCACGGCGCCGGGCGCGTCGCATCCGAGCGCGCGGGCGAAATCGAGTTGGATGTCGCTCCAGTGGCTGGTCGCGTCGCCGGTCTCGCTGCGCACGACCACGCGATCGGTGAAGCGGAACGCATACAGCCGGCGCGCCTGACCGACGCGGACCGGGATCTTCGCGAGCTGCGGGATCTTGGCCGTGCGCGCCGTCGCCCAGGTCACGACGCAGGCGTCGTAGCCGCGCGACGCCAGCGATCCGGCGAGCGCGCGTTCGTCGCCGCCGTCGTCGACCAGGACCGCGTCGTAGTCCGGCACCCGCTCGAGGGTCGCCCGGTGACCGGGCAAGGTGAGCGCGTCGACCCGGTCGTAGCGCTGCCGAAGCGCTTGCGCGACCACGCTCGAGACCAGCGAGTCGCCGATCCCGCCGCCCGCGGAGTACACGAGCGCGTTCACGTCAGGCGTCTTCGTCGAGCGTCTTGACGAGCTCTTGCAGATACATCCCGTCGAGGAACTGGCCGCGCGCGAGCGCGCGGATCGGCGCCGGTACGTTCGCGCCGTCGGCCAGTCCGGCCATCCACGCCAACACCTTGTCGTTGAGGAGATACCGGCCGCGGAACAGATTGAACCCGTACGCCCCGGTCGCCATCTTCACGCGGGTCGACGACGACTTCTCGAGAAAGCGCCGCGCCATCCGCGCGCGCTCGAGCGCCTTGCGCGTCTCGACCACCAGGGTGTTGTCGGTCGGCGGTTTGATGTGCCAGATGTAGGCGTCCCAGGCGAAGCTCCAGCGCATGCCGTGCTCGCGCAGGCGGACGCCGAGTTCGGTGTCCTCCCAGCCGTACAGTTTGAAGTCCTCGTCGAAACCGCCGACCGCGTCGAGCGCGTGCTTGGGGACCGAGACGTTGCACGTGCACAGGAACGCGCGCGACAGGTTGGCCGGCGTCGGCTTCGGCCGTTCGCCGTAGCCCGAGACGTTGAGGATCGGCCCGTTGACGACCATGTTCGCGGTGTGGTGCGCCGCCTCGTGGGCGGCGACGAAGCCGGGCGGCGCGACGACGTCGTCGTCGCAGAACAAGATGACGTAGCCCTCGGCGACCTTCACGCCGGCGTTGCGCGCCTTGCCGCGATTCGGTTCGGGCTCGTAGACGTAGCGGACCGGCACGACGCGGCGGGCGTGCGCGCGCTCGGCGACGCCCTTGGTGTCGTCGCTCGACCCGTTGTCGACCACCACGATCTCGAACGACGGCGCGCCGATCTGATGCTCGAAGGACGCGAGCGCGTGCTCGAGATAGTCCCGACGGTCGCGCGTCGCGATGACGATCGAGATGCGCATCAGCTCGCCACCTCCAGCAGCGAGGCCGCCATCCGGTCGGCGGCCCCGACGTGGCCGGTGTAGAGATCGCGCAGGCGCGCGCCGATGCGCGCGAGCCAGGCCGTATCGTCGTAGCGCTCCAGGGTGACGCGCGCGACGCGGCCGGGCGTGAGCGTGCCGTGCAGTTCCGCGATCAGCATCTCGCCGGTGTCGATGTTCGGTTGGGTGTGGTACGTGAAGCGCGTCGCCGCCGCCAGGACGGCCGCGCCTTTGAGCTTGCGTCCGACCACCGGGATCCGGTCGAGGTAGGTGAGCGGACCGTTGATCGTGATCAGCTCGGGGGCGTTGAGCGGGGTGATCGAGACGACCGGCACGCCCAGGGCGGCCAGTTCGATGGTCTTGGTCCCGGGCAGGGTCAGCACCAGGCGCGCGCGCTTGGCGGCGGCCAGCGCGTTGCGCAGGATCGGCACGCGCAGCGACCCGTCCAGGCTCTGCGCGAACGCGGCCGCGCCTTCGTGGACCAGCCGGCCCTTCTCCGACCAGATGCGCGGATCGCCGCCCCGGGCGAGCGCCGCGCGCACGGCTTCCAGTTCGGTGAACGGCGAGATGCCGAACGCGATCGGGATCTCCGGCCGTTCCCGCTTGATCCGGCGCGCGACCGTCAGGAAGAACGGGATCAGTTCCTCGACTTCATGCGGGCGCGATCCGGGCATGATCAAGATGCCGTCGAGCGGAGCCGCATCTTCGAGCGGCTGCTCGGCCTCGAGCAGGGCGCCGTCGATCGCCAGGTTGCCGACCTTGGCGATCCGGTCCGCCGGGACGTCGCATCGTTCGAGTTGTTCCACGTTCGCATCATCGACCGCGTACGCGCGGGCCAAGGTTGCAGCGTACCGGGGCTTGGCGAACTTATAGGTCGTCGCGATCCCGCCCAAGCGCTTGTGCAGGCGGGCCGCGTGCATCAGGTCGCCGCCCAGATACTGCACCACGTCGACCGCCGCCGGTTCGCCGGCGACGCCCCGGCCCAGCGCGAACCGGACGTATTCGGCCGGCTCGTAGACGCGCGCGTCCGGGAAGAGCGCGCGCGCCATGGCCGCCTCCGCTCCGGTGGCGTAGTCGTCGGGGACCAGGAAGACGTGGGCGTCGAGCTGCGGATCGCGCGCGTACAGGCGCCGGAGCAGCGGCCGCACCCACCCCGCCACCTCGCCGGGTCCGTTGGCCGTCATCGCGATGCGCACCGTCCTACGGCTCCGGCGCGTAGCGCGCGACGATCCGCGCGATCGTGTCGGTGGTCGAGGTGCCTTCCACGTGCGGCGCCAGCCGGATGACGCCGCCGTGCGCCAGCACGATGTCGCGTTCGGGCAGTTCCTCTTCGCGGTACTGCGCGCTCTTCACGTGCACGTCCGGACGTAGGCCTTCGAGCAGCTGTTCGGGCGTATTCTCGCCGAAGCCGACGACCGCGTCGACGCTGCGCAGCGCGCACAGCACGCGCGCGCGTTCGGCGAACGGGACGATCGGGCGTTTCTCGCCCTTGAGCCGGCGGACCGAGTCGTCCAGGTTCAGCCCGAGGATCAACGCATCGCCTTGCTCGCGCGCCCAGGCCAGGTACGCGACGTGGCCGGCGTGCAGCACGTCGAACACGCCGTTCGTGAAGACGACCCGTCGCCCGGCGGCGCGGGCCGCTTCCCGCCACGCGATCGCGCCGGCGAGATCGAGGAGCGGCGCGAAGAGTTCAGCCACGGTCGTGTTCGACCAGGGCGACGATCTCGCCGGCCGAGGCCGTCGCCGTGCCGAGCTTCTCGACGACCGCGGCCGCCGCGAAGTTCGCCAGCATGACCGCGCGGCGGACCGGCGCGCCGGCCGAGAGCGCGAGCGTGAGCACCGCGATGACGGTATCGCCGGCGCCGCTCACGTCGAACACCGCGCGGGCGACCGACGGGATCGTGAAGCGCTCGCCCTCGCTGCCGAAGAGCGCCATGCCGTGCTCGCCGCGCGTGATCACGACGTACCGGCAGCGCAGCCGTTCGAGCAGGCGCGCCCCGGCGATCTCGAGCGAGGCGTCGTCGACGATCGGCACGCCGCTCGCGGCGGCCGCCTCGTGCACGTTCGGCGCGACGCAGGTCACGCCCGCGAACAGGTCCAGGTTCTGCGGCTTCGGATCGGCCAGCACCAGCGCGCAGCCGAGGGCCGCTTCGACGATCTCGCGGGAGAGCAGACCCTTGGCGTAATCGCTCAGGATGATCGCGTCGCACGACGCCGCCCGCTCGCGCACGAACGCGACCACGCGCGCGCGATCCGCGTCGGAAAGCGGCGCGGTCGCCTCCCAATCCGCCCGGACGACCTGCTGGTTGTGCGCGACCACCCGGGTCTTGCGCGTGGTCGGGCGGTCGGCGACCGTCAGGACGCCGGACTCGTCGACCTGCTCGTCCCGCAGCAGCGAGCGGACGTTCTGCGCGAACTCGTCGTCGCCGACCGACGAGACGAACGAGACGTGCGCGTCGAGCGCGCGGAGGTTGTTGGCCACGTTGCCGGCGCCTCCGAGGGTGAACGAGTGGTCGCTCACGGCGACCACCGGGACCGGCGCCTCGGGCGAGATGCGCGAGACGGAGCCCCAGATCCATTCGTCGATCATCACGTCGCCGACGACCATGATGCGCTTGCCGCGCATCGCCTCGAAGAGCGCGCGTGCCGCTTCCGGTGCGAAGCCCTCGCTCATGCGCTTCAGGCCCCGAACATGATGCGCTGTTCGACCAGATCGCACACGATGTGGGCCATCACTTGATGGACTTCCTGGACGATGGCCGCATAGCCGTCGGGACCGAGCAGCACGTGGTCGGCGATCTCCGCCACCGTTCCGCCGCCGTTGCCGGTGAACGCGATCGCGATCGCGCCCTTCTCGCGGGCCGCCTCGAGCGCCAGCACCACCGTGCGCGACGTGCCGCTGGTGGTCATGCCGATCACCACGTCGCCCGGCTGCGCGAACGCGAGCACCTGTCGCGAGAAGATGTGGTCGTAGCCGTAATCGTTGCCGATGCAGGTCAGCGTCGAGGTGTTGACCGAGAGCGCCTCGCTCGCGTAGCCGGGACGCTCGCGCAGATACCGGCCGGAGAGCTCGGCGGCCATGTGCTGCGCTTCGGCGGCGCTGCCGCCGTTGCCGCACCAGTAGACCTTCTTATCGCTCGTCAACGCCTTGACGATCGCATCCACGATCGCCTCGACCTGCGCCTGATAGTACGGACGCTCGAAGATGCCGTCGCGATCGGCGAGCAATTCTTCGAAGCCGCGCTTGGCGTGGTAGTCCGGCACTACGCCCCGATCCAGAAGAGATCTTCACCTTGCGAGACGAGCTCGCCGTTCTCGGGGATGATGCGCACGATCGTGCCGCCGAAATCGCTCTGGATCTCGTTGAACAACTTCATCGCTTCCAGGATGCAGACCACGCTGCCGGCATCGATGCGCGTGCCTTCGACGACGAACGGATCGGAGTCGGGCGACGACGAGCGATAGAACACGCCGGTGAGAGGTGCGGTGACGCGCTTCACATCCGGCGGCGGCGCGGCCTTGCCACCGGCGTGGGCGGGCGCGGCGGCTGCCGCGGCGGGCGCCGGAGCGTAGGCCATCGGCATGGCGACGGCGTTCGGGTCGCGACGGACCAGTTCGTAGACCGCGTCGCCGACCTTCACCTTGATGGTGTCCAGGTCGTGCTCGTGCATGATCGCGAGCAGTTCGCGGATGGTCTTGGCGTCGTCGGTTTCGGCGAGGGTTTCCACGTCATGCTCCTTCAACTTCGTAGTGTGTGCCCTCACGCAGTATCATGCCGCGTGAGCCGGGCATCCCCCGGCGATAGCACCCTTGGAGGCGGCCACTCCGCCTTCGCCAGGATGTTCCGCGCCGCGTTCACCTCGGCGTGGTCTCCATGACCGCACCTTATGCAGACGAACCGCGTCCCCTTCCGGCTCTCCGCCGCGACGGCCCTGCATGCAAAGCACGTCTGCGACGTATATCTCGGGTCCACCACGGCGACCATTCGAGCGGCCCATGCTGCCTTCTCGACAATCAACTGCCGAAGTGTCCCAAATCCCGTATCGAGCAGGGCCCGATTCAGCCCGCTCTTGGCCGCGACGTTGCGGCCCGGCACCCCTATCGTGCCCTTCGCCGACCGCGTCATCGCTCGCAAATCCAACCGCTCCATCGCGATCCCGTCATACGCCCCAACTAGCCGCGAGGAGAGCTTGTGCAGCGCGTCGCGACGAGCATTCGCCTCGGATTCCTTGGCCCGCGCTAATCGCCGCACGGCCGCTATCCGCTTTGGGTCGCGGCGATTTTCCGGTCGGCCAAGTGCGTCTTTGACGGTTCTTTCGTCGAGCCGGATCGCGGCTCGTTCGACCGAGGCCCGGTGGGCGTCGAGGTGCCGCGGGTTGACGATGAGGTCACCGTCGCTGGTGGCGAGCAACGCGGTGATGCCCGCGTCGATTCCAACGACGCGACCCGAGACGGGCATCGGCTCGACCGGGCGCTTGCACTCGAAGACCGCGCACCACTTCCCGTTCTTTCGGACGACGAACGCCCGGCCGTAGTTGGACGGAATCTCCCGGCCTTTGCGAAGCCGCACGTCCCCGATGCCTGGGATGCGCAGTTTGCTCTGGTCCTCGTTGAGTTTGAGAGCCCGATTGCCATGCGAATATTCGAGTTGGCTCCAGCGAGCGTCGCTCTTGAAGCGAGGAAAGCCCGGGGTCTCGCCACGCTTGATGCGCCGGAAGAACGCCTGCATCGCCAACTCTAGCCGGTGCAGCACCGTATCTTGGCACTCGCGATAAAGCGCCGCATCGCAGGCGGACAACGCTCGTAAGTCGGTGACTTCGGCATACTGCATCTGCGCGGTCACCCGGCGCCGATGAGAACGGTACTCGTAAATCCGCTGTTCCAGGGCGGCGTTCCAGAGATTGCGCGTCCGATGCAGGGTGTGCTCGAGTCGGGCGACTTGAGTCGTCGTCGGATAGAGGCGTACCTTGTGCATCCAGCGGAGCATGGTCCAAGCCTACTCGCACGGGATGACATATGCGTGGCACACACGATTGTCAAGAGGTCTGTCGTTCGTGCTTTACCGTGCGCCGCATCACTTTCGCATGGCACGAACGCGCCGAGATGTCGTCCGCGCTTTGCGTCCGCGTCGCTCGCATCCCTAGTCGCTACCGAGGACGGCGGCAAGGTCTTTTCCGGAGCTCAAGGGGACCTTGCGGTCGGTCCGGGCCTCCAGGTCGCGGACCACGATCTCGCCGGCGGCCAGTTCGTCGCCGCCCAGGATCACGGCGAAGCGGGCATTGTTCCGGTCCGCCACGTTGAGTTGCTTGACCAGTTTGCGGTCGTCGTACTCGGCGAAGACCGGCGCGTCGATCGCGTGGCGCAAGGCTTCGATGACCGGCACCAACACCGCGCGGGCCTCGGCACCGAGCGCGATCGCCTGCACCCCGGTGCGCGGCGGGACCTTCTCGCCGTCGAGCGCATCGAGCATCATCAGGAAGCGCTCCAGCCCGAGACCGAAACCGACGGCCGGGACGTCCGGACCGCCGAGCGACTTCACCAAGCCGTCGTAACGCCCGCCGCCGCAGACGGTCGACTGCGCGCCGAGGACGCTCGAGGTGATCTCGAAGACCGTGCGCGTGTAGTAGTCGAGGCCGCGCACGATGCGCGAGTTGACGACGTACGGGATGCCGAGTTCGTCGAGGTAGCCCTTGACCGCGGCGAAGTGCGCGCGGCAGTCGTCGCACAGGATCGACTCGAAGGTCGGCGCCGTCTCGATCAGCGGGCGGTCGGCTTCGGCCTTCGAATCCAGCACGCGCAGCGGATTGCGCTCGAGCCGCGCCTGCGAGTCCTCGCTGAGCGCGGCGACGTGCGGACGGAAATGCGCGAGCAGCGCCTCGCGATAGCGCGGGCGGCAGGCCGCATCGCCGATCGAGTTGAGGTTCAGGGTCGCGTCCGCGATGCCGTACGCGCGGACCAGCGACCACGCGAGCGCGATCACCTCGACGTCGGCCTCGGGCCCCTTGAAGCCGACGCACTCGACGCCGAACTGGTGGGCCTGGCGGAGGCGTCCCTTTTGCGGGCGTTCGTACCGGTAGATGGGCCCGATGTAGAACAGCCGCTGCGAGCCGGCCTCGAACAGATGGTGCTCCAGGGCGGCGCGCACCACCGGCGCCGTCCACTCGGGGCGCAGGGTGATCGACCGGCCGCCCTTATCGGTGAACGTGTACATCTCTTTTTCGACGATGTCGGTCGTCTCGCCGACGCCGCGCACGAACAGGTCGGTCGACTCGAACGTGGGCGTGCGGATCTCGCCGTAGCCGTACCGGGTCGCGAGCGCGCGAATGCTCGCCTCGAGGGCTTGCCAACGCGCCGACTCGGGGGGAACGACGTCTTGGGTACCGCGCGGCGCGGTGATCTTCGAGGCCATGAATCCGATTCTGCTAGCGTGCGTGGGAGTGGCGGCGATCGCCGTGCTTCCGCCGGAGACCGTGCGCGAGGTCGTTGCGACCGCGTCCGCCACCCTGTTCGAAAGCACGCCGTTTATTCTTGCCGCCACCCTGGCGGAGCGCTTCGTGCGGGTCCGCCGGTCGTTGCCGCTGCTGGGCTGCGGGTGCGGCGGCGGCCCGGCCGCCAGGTCGCTGCCCGCCGCGGCCGCGACCTGGCTCGCGTTCGGCCCGTGGGTGGCGCTGGCGCGCTGGACGGCCGCGTTTGCGGTCGGACGCCTGATCGAGCGGACCGGCTGCCGGCACGACGCACCCGGGTCGGCCCTCGACGGCCTGGCCGGACTGGTGCCCTACGCGCTGGTCGCGGGACTCGCCGCCCGCCTGATGACGCTGGCCGGACCGGGACTGCCGGACGGGCCGGCAGGGGTCGCGGCCGGAGCGGTCGCCGGATTCGCGCTCGCCCCGTGCGGCTTGGGGGTGGTCGGGATCGCGGGCGCGCTGCGCGCGGTCGCGCCGGCCTGCGCGCTCGGATTCCTGTGCGTCGCCGGAATCGTCGACGCGCGCGCGTTCGCGCGGCCGCACCGCCATGCGGCGGCGCACGACGGGACCGCTTACGCGCTGGTCGCGATCGGGTGCGCGGCCGTCGCGATGCGCGGCGGTGCGGCGCTGGTCCATCCGCGCTTTTCGCTCGCGCTCGCGGCCTGTGCGGCCGCCTTCGCGGCGCTGGCGTGGCGGCATCGCCGCGCCCGCGGCGCGCGGACCGCGATCGCACCGGCGCTGATGTGCGCCGCGCTCGTGCTCGGCGCGCCTGCGCCGGCGTATCGCGCGACTGCGACCACGCTCGCCGACGCATTTCCCGGCGAACCGCTGGTCTTCGAAGGCGTCGTTTCGCGACGCGCCGGTGCGACCGCGCTCGTCCGATACGCGATCACGTGCTGTCGCGCCGATGCCGCACCGATCGTCGTCCGGCTCGCGAACGCCGTCGACGCGCGCGACGGCACGTGGGTTGCAGCCCGCGGCACGCTGGTCGAACGGTCCGGCGAACTCCGGCTGCAGGTCGTACGCGCGGATCCGCTGGCCCCGCCGAGCGATCCGTTCCTCTATCGCTAAGCGCGCGGTTCGAGCAGTTCGACGGGGATGCCGTTCGGATCTTCGACGAAGGCGATCGCGCGCGTGCCGCCGGGCGACTTGTAGACGTCCTTGAGGACCTTCACGCCTTTGGCGCGAGCCTCGGCGACGAACGCGGCCAGGTCGCCGTCGACCTCGAGCGCCAGGTGTTCGTACCGGTTGCCCGGCTCGTACGGCGGATGCTCTTCCAGATCGAAGACCAGTTCGATATATGCGTTCCAATCGTGGCCGACGAACGCCATGTCCGCATTCCCGGGATAGTGGAACGGGCCGTCGAGCAGCTTCAATCCGAGCTTCTCGGTGTAGAACGCGATCGACTCGGCCATGTCGTCCACGAAGATGGAGGTGTGGAGAAATCTTGGCATAACCCAGACTGCCGGAGGTGTCCCATGCTTTCCTCTCTCGCCCTCATCCTCGCGGTCGGGCTGACGCCCCAGCACTGGACCGCGCTTTCGCAGACCGCCATGAGCATCACCGGCGACGTGACGTTCCAGCCGACCCGGATGACGTTCGCGGGCGGCACGTCGGTCGCGCTCTCGTACGTCAAGAAGGTCGGGCAATACGCGCTCTATCGGGTCTCCGCGAAGTCCAATCCGCGGCTGCTGCGCGGCAACACGATCTGCGGGCCGGCTCTGCCCGGCTACGTCGCGGTGGCGCGCGACGGCGGCGACGTGGCCGTGAGCTTCTTCTCGGCGGGCATCCCGCCGTCCGACGTCAACGCGCAGAGCTTGTGCGCGACGTACCGCTACATCGCCCATTAGGCCGGCGTCCCCGGCCGGGCAGGCCTACGGCCGGTCGGGGAGATCCAGCAGCGAGCGGTGCGCGATGTAGAGGTCGCGTCGGTGCAGGACCACTTCCATGACCTCGACGACCATCTCCCAGGCGGTGGGGTCGTCGACGAACGTCGGCGCGAGGATCCGGTTGACGTAGTCGCGCTTGCGGACCTCGGCACCGAAGTCTTCGGCGACGGCTTTGACGTCGTCGTGCTTGAGCATAGGATCGAGCTCCTGGGCGGTGATGAGCCAGGTCATCTTCGTCGCCGCAGTCGGGGGCAACTGCTCAGTGCAGGAAGTACCGGTGCGACGAGAAGACCAGCGAGATGCCGCGCGCGTCGGCGGCGGCGATCACCTCGTCGTCGCGGACGCTGCCGCCGGGAGCGATCACGGCGCTGCAGCCGGCCTCGGCCGCGGCCTGCAGTCCGTCGGCGAACGGGAAGAAGCCGTCGCTGGCGCAGGCCGCCCCGCGCGCCGGCTCGCCGGCGCGGTGCGCCGCGATCTGGACGGCGCTGACCCGATTGGTCTGACCCGCGCAGATGCCGCGGGTGGTGCCGCCGCTCGCGATCACGATGCCGTTGCTCTTGACGTGCCGCACGACGTCCCACGCGAACGCGAGATCGTGCCACTCCTGGGCCGTCGGCCGGCGAGCGCTCACGACGCGCCACGCCTCCGCGTCGAAGGCCGGATCGTCGTCCTCGGCGAGGATGCCGCCGAGCGCGCTGCGCACGCGCAGTTCGCGCGCGAGTCCGTCGGGCAGGCCCGGCGCGAAGCGCATCACGCGCAGGTTCTTCTTCTTGCGCAGGATCGCGAGCGCGTCGTCGGTGAACCCTGGCGCCGCCACGATCTCGAGGAAGTACGGGGCAAGCGCGGTCGCGGCTTCGGCGTCGACCACGCCGTCGGTCGCGACGATGCCGCCGAACGCCGAGACCGCGTCGGCCTCGACCGCGTCGCGCACGGCCTTGCCGACGCGCGAGCGCTGCGCGACGCCGCACGGCACGGTATGCTTCACCACCGCCGCGCGGACGAAGCGTTCGGGCTGCGAGCCGATCTCCGCGCCGAGCGCCGCGCGCGAGAGCAGCCGCAGGGTGGCGTCGAGGTCGAGCAGGTTGTTGTACGAGAGCGCCTTGCCGTGGAGCTGCTCGGGGACGCGCTCGGGGCGGTCGAGATAGAAGGCGGCGCGCGATTGCGGATTCGTGCCGTAGCGTAGGCGCTGGACCAGCGGCAGCGTCAGCGAGAGCGCGCCGGGAAGTTCGTCGGGCAGCGCGCCGCCGGCGCTCGCCGCCAAGTAGTGCGCGATGGCCGCATCGTATTCGGCGGTCCGTTCGAATGCGGCCACCGCCCAGCTGCGGCGCCGCTCGTCCGAACGCGTTCCGCTCCGCAGCTCGTCGAGATACGCGTCGTACTGCGACGGATGCGAGAGCACCGCGACCTGCGCGAAGTTCTTGGCCGCGGCCCGCAAGAGCGAGACGCCGCCGATGTCGATCTGCTCGATCGCCTCGGCCAGGGTGGCGTCGTCGCGCGCGATGGTCGCCTCGAACGGATACAGGTTGACGACGATCGTGTCGAGCGACGGGATCGCGTACCAGTCCTTCTGGCCGACGTGTTCGGGGTCGTCGCGATCGTAGAGGATCGCGCCGAAGACCTTGGGATGGAGCGTCTTGACGCGCCCGCCGAAGAGCGCGGGGAAACCGGTCAGGTCCTCGACGTCCTGGGCCGGGACGCCGGCCTCGACCAGGAACGTGCGCGTCCCGCCGGTGGCGTAGATGGCGACGCCGCGCTCGTGGAGTTCGCGCGCCAGGCCGTCCGCGCCGCGTTTGTCCGAGAGCGAGAAGAGCGCCGCGCGCTTGCTGTGCTCGAAGGCCTCAGGCAAGTGCGAGTTCCGGCTCGGCCTCGGTCAGTTCGGCCGAGACGATCGAGGTGACGCCGGCCTCTTTCATGGTGACGCCGTACATGCGGTCCGCCAGCTCCATCGTCTTCTTGTTGTGGGTGACGATCAGCATCTGCGAATCGGCCGCCATCTCGCGCACCATCTCGGAGAAGCGTTCGACGTTCATGTCGTCGAGCGCCGCGTCGACCTCGTCGAGCAGATAGAACGGCGACGGCTTGACCTTGAT
>Ga0068855_100004007_pt1 | contig 17984 bp, 11 predicted proteins | sample KBSCornC52_FD_66592 | JGI IMG/M metagenome (GOLD analysis project Ga0068855, IMG submission 66592) | Corn rhizosphere microbial communities from Kellogg Biological Station, Michigan, USA - KBS Corn C5-2 | ecosystem: Host-associated > Plants > Roots > Rhizosphere > Soil ...
CCGCGCCTCGACCTGAACATCAACGACGGTTGGGCGTTCGAGCGCAGCGACCCCGCGCACGCCGAAACGCCGGACTTCGACGACGCGGCTTGGTCGAAGGTGTCGCTTCCGCACACCTGGAATGCGCAGGACGGTGCGCTTGCCGAATATTACCGCGGAGTGGGCTGGTACCGCCGACAGCTCCCGCTCCCGAGCTCGTACTCTCGAAAGAAGATCTATCTACAGTTCGACGGCGCGTTCCTAGTCACCGATGTGTACGTGAACGGAACGCACGTCGGCGCACACCGTGGAGGCTTTGCAACGTTCCGCTTCGACATCACCTCCGCGGTCCGCACCAGCACGAGCAATCTGATTGCGGTCAAGGTCGACAACTCGAAAAATCCCCATCTGCCACCCATCGAGGGCGACTTCACCTGCTTCGGCGGTCTGTACCGGGACGTGCACTTGCTCGTGGTCGATCCCGTCCATATCGAGCTCGAGGATTTCGGCTCATCCGGCGTCTACCTGACCGCGTCGGAAATCGGCGTTTCTTCAGCCACCGTGCGCGTCTCGGTCAAGTTGAAGAACGCAGATCTCGAGGCGCACAGGGTGCAGGTCAGCGCCAGCTTGAAAGAGGCCGACGGCAGGCGCGTGGCAATCGCGAGCGAGACCCAGCTCGTTGGCTCCGGCGCTCGCGACGACGTCAGCCTGAAGCTCACCGTCCCTTCACCGCGACTGTGGGACGGGCAAGCCGATCCCTATCTCTATCGTGTGGAAGTGAGCTTGAGCGAAGGGGGAACAGTACGCGACGCGGTGACAGAACCGCTCGGCCTGCGCTCGTTTCGCGTCGACCCAAACACCGGCTTTTGGCTGAACGGCAGAAAACTCGAGCTACACGGCGTGAACCGCCACCAAGATCGACCGGGCAAGGGTTGGGCGATCAGTGCTGCCGATCAAGACCAGGATCTTGCGTTCATCAAAGAGCTGGGCGCCACCGCGGTGCGCTTGGTGCACTACCAACACGCCCAATATTTCCATGACCTATGCGACAAAACCGGGCTCATCGTTTGGGCGGAGCTGGCCATGGTCAACCAGATCACGAGCTCTCCGGAATTTACCGCCAACGCGCGCCAACAACTCACCGAGCTCATCCGCCAAAATTACAATCATCCGTCGATCTTCTTTTGGGGCCTCGAGAACGAAGTCATCGACAACCTCACGGATCCCAATCCACTGATCGCCGAACTGAACGCGCTCGCGCACGCCGAAGATCCCTCGCGTTTGACCACCGTGGCGGCCAACTTGGGCGACGAGAACCCGATCAACTGGCACAGCGATCTGGTCGGCTTCAACAAATACTACGGCTGGTACTACGGCGTGAACGGCGACATCGGCGCTTGGGCGGACCACGTTCATGCCGTCTATCCGCAAGGCCGCATCGCGGTGAGTGAGTTCGGCGCCGGGGCGGGCATCACGCAGCACGCACTGCCGCCCTCCCCTTTGCTCGCGCCCCAACAGGGGCATTCGGAGGAGTACCAGGCGCTCTTTCACGAGCAAAACTGGAAAGCGATCGCGGCGCGCCCATTCTTGTGGGGCGCATTCGTGTGGCAGTTGTTCGACTCCGCGTCGGCCGGGCGAAATGAAACCGCAAACGGCGCTGATGCCCGCGGCATCAACGACAAGGGCCTGATCACGCTCGACCGAGCCACCAAAAAGGACGCGTTCTACTGGTACAAGGCCAATTGGTCGCACGAGAAGTTCGTCTACATCACGGGCCGGCGAGCCAGCGAGCGCACCACCGCCCTCACCTCACTCAAGATCTACAGCAATCTCGAAGTGGTCGAGCTCACGCTCAACGGCAGGTCACTCGGCGAGCAAACCAGCAGCGACCACATCTTCACTTGGAACGACGTCGCGCTCGCCCCCGGCACCAATCTCGTAACCGCCAGCGGGCACGCTGGCGACAAGCTTTGCACGGATACGGTGACGCTCGCGCGGGGCGCCCAACCGAGCGCGGCAGCGCCAAACACGAGCGCGCCCACACTCGTCAAGCACTGAACCGAGCGCGTGCCCGGGCAGGTCGAGCCAGTCGCTGCACTGGTGGAACTTGGGTTGATGGTCACCCCGCGCGACGCAGGCCGGCGCAGCCTTCGGCGTCAAAGTCCGCCCCACCGGAAAGAGCCGACTCGAAAGCTCACGCGATGACTACTGCCAAGCATTGACGCTCTGCCCCGAGAAGCGTAGAAAATTCAGCTGGAGAGAGCGGCGTGGGCGCGCGGGGCTGGCTAAGATGATCGATTCGCACCTTTATTTCGCATTCATCATTGCGACCAGTTTGCTGATGTTGATCCCAGGGCCCAACGTCGCGCTGATCGTGGCCAACAGCGTTGCGCATGGGTCGCGCTACGGCATCGTGACGGTGCTCGGCACCAGCTCGGCAATGGTCTTGCAGCTCGGGTTGACGGCGCTGGGCATGGTGACCGCGCTCGGGCGGTTGGCGCTCTGGTTCGACGGGCTTCGCTGGCTCGGCGTCGCTTACTTGATATTCCTCGGCATCAAGCAGTGGCGTGCGAAGAAGGTGGACCTCACTGAGACGCGAGCCTTGCCGCGTTCTTCGGCTTGGATTTATCTGCGCGGCTTTCTGGTGTCGCTGACCAACCCGAAGACGCTCGTCTTCTACGGCGCGTTCTTTCCGCAATTTCTCGCACCCGGTGCGCGCGCGAACGCGCAGCTCGCCTCGCTTTCGTTCACCTTCCTCGGTCTGGCCCTGTGCTTCGATCTGGGTTGGGTCGTGCTCTCCGGCCGCGCTCGGCGCTTTCTCGCGGCTCGCGCCGAACTCCGAAATGGGCTGTCCGGCAGCATCTTGATCGGCGCGGCGGTCGGGCTCGCCGTGGCGCGCCGCAAATGAGCGGGCGGCGTCCGCGCGGGCAGCGACGATGACGTTCGGCCTCCAAAAGCGGCCTGCGCCCGGCGCGCCCGGCGAGCGATGAAACCGCGCGCCGCGTTCTTCCTCTTTGCGCCAGCTGGCGTGCCGATCTACGCGCACGCCACGCTGCCACTCGGGCTCGCGTTGGCGAGCGGCTTTTCATTTCGACCTCAATTTTGCGCCGGGTTGCTCGCGATGATCCTGCTTCACGAGGCTGGGCACGCGCTGCTCTTGCACCGCTATCGCTTGCCCGTGCTCGGGATCGTGCTGCACGGTTTCGGCGGGGAGTGCCAAACCGTGAGTTGGCTGAGTCCGTGGCAGCAAGCGGTCGTCGCCTGGGGCGGTGTGCTCGCCCAGTTCCTGCTGCTCTTGCTCGTCACGAGCGGCGCCAGTCTCGGCCTTTGGCCGACTGGCTTCCTGCGCTCGGATTTCTACGCGACCATTACCGCGACCAATTTCCTGATCGCGATCTTGAATCTGCTCCCGCTCGGCGGGCTCGACGGCAGACGAGCTTGGCCGATGTTCTGGCTGCTATTTCAGCGCGCTCGCCACGGTTGGCTCGCGCCGCGCAACAGGCGGCCGAGCACGCCGCGCAGCCAACGGCGCTGAGCGCGAGCTGCAGCGCCAACTTGACACACGCACTAGTGTCGTTTTCGATTTCGACGAACGGCAAGCGGTCCGCGGGCTACCTGCGACAAACCGGGTGGGTGCTGCGCGCGCGAAGACCGCCGCTGTGGGTGTGAATCTCACCCTGAAGAGTAACGGCTGTCGCGCAACAGCGTACCCTGCGCGAGAAGGGTTGGCGCCGACGCTCGGCCAGCCTAAGCCTGATCGCACCCCGAGACGCATGATTGCGCCAAGCGGGCCGGAGCGCGATGTTCGAGGAAGACGCCGAGCACCCCATTTTACCCAGGGCATTCGAATACGAAATCGTCGGGCTACACCTCGAACGCGAGCCCATCGAAGAGCGCGAACCATTTTTGGATCTGGTGCTCCGGCGCGGCGCTGAACGGCGCGTGCTGCGCTTTTGGTCTCCCGTCGACATCGAAATCGAGCGCGGCGGCCCGACCATGACCTCGGGCTTGGTCATTCGCGACGTGCGCCGGCACGGGCTCGAAAAGATCGGCGTGCGCGTCGACGATTTCGAAGGCACGCAAGGCGCGGTGCGCTTTTCCGCGCGCGCCGTCGAGCCTCTGGACGAACCCACCAGTTTGACGGACATCACGTTCAGCGAGAACGGCCCGATCGACGTCGCGCAGCTCAACGCACTCTATCGCCTCGTCGGTTGGGATCGCCACAATCGCCGCTCCGACGCGGAGACGGTGGAGATGCTGGGCGCTAGCCGCTACTACGTGGCCGCGCACGCGCCGCGCGTGGGCCTGGTCGGGTTCGCGCGCGTGTGCGGCGATCCGTACGTCGTCCAAGTGCTCGACGTCATCACCCACCCGGATTATCGAGGCCGCGGCATTGCCAGCCATTGCATGATTGGCGTCGTGCGCCACCTCGAGCGCTCGCGCTACGTCACCGTGACCGCCACGCATGGCCCGGGCCTCGAGCCGTTTTATGCGCGCTTCGGCTTCGAGCTGCACCCAAATGGCACCCGGCTCTGGCGTCCGTCGCCGATCGCCGATCGCTGACGTTCTGGTTTTTTTGATGGTCACCGAGCGCAACAAAGCTCGGCCCAGCCTTCGGCGGCGCATCCCGCACTCCGCCCTCTACGGCCAGATGCGAGTGCCTTCGCACGCCAGGTTTCAGCGCGGCAGCTCCGCTCGTCCGCAACGCGCGCGTTTCCTGCGCGCTGCGGCATGGCGCAACGCGCCAAAAGCCAGCAAAACTGGCGCTATTCCTCGGCCCTATGGTCGGACTTCAAAGTAGTCGACGTCGCGGAACCGTGGTGCAACATGTCGAGCGAAATTTCGATGAAGGGTCCGAGCATGCGCGGCTACTACAGGCACACAAAAATCATAGCGACCATCGGCCCTGCCACGGAGAGTGACGAGCGGCTCGCACAATTGATCACCGCGGGCGTGGACGTGATTCGCCTGAACATGGCGCACGGCTCGGGCGATTGGGCCAGAGCGCTGATCGAACGCGTGCGCCGCGTATCGACCGAGCTGGATCGCCACGTCGCCGTGATGATGGACGTGAAAGGCCCCGAGATCCGCACCGGCGTCGTCGAGGAGCCGATCGAGCTCCAGATCGGCGACAGTTTCGAGTTTTACACGGATGGTCCCTCTGGCGACATTCGCGGCGTGTCCGTGAACTACCCGGGGCTACCGACGGACGTGACCGTCGGCGCCACGATCTTGGTGGACAGCGGTTTGATGCGGCTCGAAGTGCTCGAAATCGACCCGACGCACGTGCGCTGCCGCGTGCTCACGCCGGGCAAGCTCGGTTCGCGCCGACACGTGAATTTGCCCGGCATGAACGTGGCGCTGCCCTCGCTCACCGAAAAGGACGAGCGCGACATCCGCGCCGGCGTCGAAGCGGGCATCGATTTCGTGGCGCTGTCTTTCGTGCGCAAGAGCGAGGACATCGCCTTGCTCCGCGGCGTGCTCGACCGGCTCGGCTCCAAAGCACGCATCATCGCCAAAATCGAGGACCAGAGCGGCGTGCGCAACCTGCACAGCATCATCAAGGCCACCGATGCGGTGATGGTCGCGCGCGGCGATCTCGGGATTGAAATCGATTATCACACGCTCGCCCTGGTGCAGACGCAGATCGTGGATTTGTGCCTGATGGAAGGCAAACCGGTGATCATCGCCACGCACTTACTCGAGTCGATGATCAGCGCGCCGATGCCGACGCGCGCCGAAATCTCCGACATTTCTACGGCCGTGCGCGAGCGCGCGGACGCAGTCATGCTGTCCGGCGAAACCACCACGGGCCTCTATCCGCTCGAGTGCGTCGAGGTCATGAAAAACATCGTCGGCAGCATCGAGCCGACCGAACGCCGACCGAGCAACGAAACCTTGCAGCTGCTCGAGCCGAAAGCGAAGATGCTGCGCGCTGCCACCGTGCTCGCGCGAGAGCTCGGGGACTCCGGCATCGTGGTCTTCACGCGCAGCGGTTTTCTGGCCTACACCTTGGCCGCGCTGCGCGCAGTGGGCGTGCCCATTTACGCCTTCACCGACGACGAGGCGACGTTCCGCCAGCTGCTCTTGCCTTGGGGCGTGGAACCGTTCCTGATGCCGTTCAGCGACGATCCGGAAGAGACGGTGCAAAACGCGCTCGCTTATCTCAAGCGGCAAAATTGGTGCGGCGACGGAACTTGGTTGGTCGTGATCACGAACGCGCTCGCGCAGGGCCGGATCATCGACACGCTGCAACTTCGCCAAATCGCCGGCGGCGGGCGCGCTCCGAGCTGAGCTGCGGCGAGCCGCGCCGCGCCGCGCCAAAGAAGTGTGGGGAAACGCGCCGGGCGTAGGTTCCCCTGCTCTGCTTCCCTACGATGGTCCGGCCGCTACCATTCTGCACGGGTCGTGCGCGGCGCGATTTTCGGTTGTAGGATGTCGGAACTCCACACCGGGTTGTGCGCGCTTGTCGAGCTTGGCTGTCGACGCGCACTTCGTGGGCTTCATGCATCTAACCCCCGTAACCGACGCCCAATACGCCGAGTTTAGCAAGCGGCACCTCGTCGATTACGCCGAGCAGCTGACGCTCGCGGGCGAGGTCCCGAAGGCGGAGAGCCTGGCCGTCGCTCGCAAGCGCTTGCACGGCCTGCTCGCCGATGAGCTGCGGATCAACGGGCATCAGTTCTATGTCGCGCGCTCGCGAATCCTCAAGCCAACCATCGGTTGGGTGTGGGTTTCGCCGGCGCCCGCCTTCCTCGGCCGCAAGCGCGGTTCTTCCCGCTGGCTCTCGCAGCTCACGGTCGACCGAGCGGTGCGCGGCCATGGCTGGAGCCGCGCGCTGCTCGAAGCCACCGAGCAGCACCTGATCGAGCTCGGGGTGGAACAGCTCTGGGTGCGCGTCTTCGACTGGAATACCGCCGCGCGCGCCCTCTACGACGAGCACGGCTACGAGCTCGTCGAACGCTTCGGCAAAGATTCCCATTTGCGAAAACAGCTCGCCTAGCGTTAGCGTGCGCAGCGTGGAACCGCTCGACATCAGCCTGCAAGTCGTGACGGAGCGCGACCGCGGCGTGCTCTCGAACCTGCTCGAGCTGTACGTCCACGACATGAGCGAGTTTTTTCCGCAGGTCGAAGTCGACGAAAGTGGGCGCTTCGGCTACGAGCCGCTGCCGCGCTATTGGGCCGAGCCCGAACGACACTTCGCGTTTTTGATCCGATGCGGCGGAAAGCTCGCCGGCTTTGCGCTGGCCACGCGCGGCTCTCCGGTGAGCGAAGATCCGAGCACGCTCGACGTCGCCGAGTTCTTCGTGCTGCGCGGCATGCGCCGCCAGAGCGTCGGCCGGGGCGCGGCGCATGCGCTGTGGAGCCGCCTTCCCGGGTGCTGGACGGTCCGCGTTTCCGACGCCAATGCCGCGGCGTTGCCGTTTTGGACCGAAGCCATCCAACTTTACACAGGCACGCCGGCTAGCGCGACGCTCTGGCCCGGCAAGCGCGCGCCCTGGCACGTGTTCAGCTTCGACTCTGCCGCGCAAGCAGCCGGGCACTGAGCCGCCGCCAGCGCCGCACGAGCGCGCCAAAACATGTCGGAATGGGCGCGAGGCCGCAGCGCGACGCCGAAGGCTGGGCCGCAAAGGTCCGCGCCGCGTGACCATCAAAACCCAACCAACTCCGATTGGGAGAGAGCGGGGGCAAGCGCGCCGCCCTCGGCACAAAAAGCGAACGGCCCGCCGTGATCGCTCACCGCGGGCCGCTCGTTGCTTGCGTTCAGTGCTTCGTACTCAGTTCGTGATCGCCGAGCTGACGCTGGTGGCCGCAGCCACGTCCGGACGAGCGATGCAGAACGTCTTGTAACCGTTGGTGATGCCGCATTGACTGCTGTCGACGCAATCGCTGGCAATGCTCGTGCACGCGCCCTCCACGCACACCGAGTTACGGAACAAGCTGGTCGTCACGCCGCCGACGATGTGCCCACTGCCCGAGCAGTCGGTATCGACCGAACAGCTCTGGTAGCAGGTGTTGGTCTTGGTCTGGCACTTGAAGTCGATGCTGCCGCCGCGGGTGGCACATTGCGCATCCGTCGTGCAGACCGTATCGGGCACGCACAAGCTCGAGGTCTTGTCGCACACTTTGCCGGTTGCGCAGTCGAGGTCGCGCGCGCACGGGCGATAGCACTGGTGGTCGGTGTAGCAGGTGCATTCGCCAGCCACACACGTCTCGCCGCCGCGGTCGGTGATCGGTTGATCGACGCAGCTCTTGTCATCGGTGCAAGCCGCGGTGCCGGCGCCCGTGCACTTGAGGGTCTTGGCGTTGCAGCCGGGGACGGTGTGACCGAGTCGCGTATAGTTGGGGCAACCCTTGGGCGAATCCGGCAGTGCCGTGGCGGCGCAAGCGACATTGTACTGGCACTGGTTGTCCGTACACTTCCAAGTGTTCGTCGTACAGCCGCTGCAGTACGTGGCGTCGAGGAAACACAGGTGCGCGGAGGTCGTGCCGGCAACTTGCGTGGCGTTGCAGTCGACGCTGCCCGTCTTGATCGCGTCGGCGACCTCGGAGCAGGACGCATAAACTTCGGCGGCCACACCCGAGACCGACGGCAATTGGCAGCAATCAGCGGCCTTCTCGCACTCGCCGCCGCAGTACATACCCGTCGGCGTAATGCCGAAATTCGTGACATCACAGATGCCGACGCCGGCCGCGGTGTTGCTCGGGATGCACGACAAATCCTTGTCGCAATCGGCATTGACGCGACACGTCTCGCCGCGCGCGCCGAGCTGCGCCACCGGCGAGCCGCCGTTGTCGCCGCCCGCACCCACGGAATCCGACTTGGTGCAGCGTTGATTGAAGCAGGCGAGCCCCTCCTTGCAGTCACGGCGCGAGGTGCAGCTTTCACCGTCGCCGCCGAGCACCGGCCCGACCACCGCGGATCCGCCAGAGCCGCCAGAACCGCCAGCGCTGCTGCTGCTCGAGTAGCAGACGTTGGCGATGCAGCTCAGGCCATCGGCGCAATCTGCCGTGCGCACGCAAGACTGGCCCGCTTTGCTCGACACCGGCTTGGCGTCGTTGTCGCCACAGCCTGTGAGTAGTGCAGCGGCCAGGCTCGCGGCACCGATCAAGGTCATTACTAGAGAGCTTCGCATCTGTTCCTCCAATTAATTTAGGCACACGTGCCGCCAACCCCTGAGGGCGAACCTGGCGGCTAGATCAACCACACCTTGGAAACCTGCGATCTGCCAGCTCAGCGGAGCCGGCCTCGCCTCACTTCGTCACCAGCTTGAATTCAATGCGGCGGTTCTGCTGACGGCCTTTCTCCGTCTTGTTGTCCGCGATCGGGTCATCCGGGCCAGCGCCGCGGGTATCGATGCGGCTCGCCTCGATGCCCTTTTGCACCATGTAGTCCTTGACCGCCTTGGCGCGCGCCTCGGACAAATCGAGGTTCGTTTGGCGATCGCCGACGTTGTCGGTGAAGCCGCTGATGAGCACGTGCAAATCTTTGTACTCCGCCAGCACCTTGACGGCTTCGTCGAGCAACTTGTTCGAATCCTTGCGGATCGTGGCTTTGCCGAAATCGAACTCGATGCCCTTGATCACGCCGGCGAATTTGGCGACCGCTTTCGGGAGCTCATCCGGGCAACCGTCGGCGTCTTCGAAGCCGTTCTTGGTTTCCGGCTTGTCCGGGCATTTGTCGAGCGCGTCCGGGATGCCGTCGCCGTCTTGGTCTTTGACCGGGCAACCGTCGGGCGCGACGCCCGGTTCGGTCGGGCATTTGTCGTCCGGTACCAGGATGCCGTCGCCGTCCGGGTCCTTGTTCGGGCAGCCGTCGTTCGGGCTCGGCGGTTGACCGTCCTCGGCTTCGGTCGGGCACGGGTCGGTCGCATCCGGAATGCCGTCTTTGTCGGTATCGACCACAACGGGCGCGGGGCAGCCGTTCGGCGCCACGCCGGGCTGCATCGGACACAGATCTTGCGGGTCGACGAAGCCGTCGTGATCGGAGTCGAGCGGCGCGGGTTGTGCGTTCGGGTTCCACGGCGTGCGCCCGATCGTGTAGCTCAAGCCGAGCAGAAATTCGGTGTTGCTCACCAGATCGCCGTTCGACACGCCGGCGAGCAGCAGATTCTTCTGCATCAAGTTGTCACGAAAATCGAAGCGCGCGCTGAAATCCTGGCTGATCGCGAACTTCAGGCCGGCGCCGAAATGCATTTCCGGATCGCTGTCATTGCCGAGCGTGTCCGGGTGGCTCTTGATCGTCATCCCGCCGAGGCCGGCGACCACGAACGGCACCAACCGGTAGCCCGGATATTGGGCGACCAAGTGCGCGCGGTACGTCCAGACCGTCGCTTTGATGTTGTCGGTGCGGGTCTTGGTCGGCATCACGCCGAGCTCGCCTTCGACCCCGAGGAACGACAAGGGATAGAAGCCGGCGCGCAGACCGAGATCGAGCGCGGGGCCCAGCCGTTGATGGCCGTATTGATTGTTCGCGACCAAATCCAGGTCTTGCAGATTGTGTTGATCGGCGAAGAAACCCGCGCCCGCGTACAGCCCGAGCTCGAGCGCCATCGGCAACGGGCGATAGTGTTCCCAGAAGCCCTCTTCGCCGTCGGCGGTGGGGGCGGTCGACTGCGCGGAGAAGCTGCTCGGCCCGCCGAGCTGAAATGAGCCGGAGGCCGAGGCTCCTGCTGCGGGCGGTGCCGGCGCCGGAGCTGCTGCGGGTGTGACGGCAGGCGCCGTCGCGGCTGGCGGCGCTGCGGGCGCCGAAACGGGCGCAGCCGCTGCGGGCGTGGCCACGGTGGTCGACGGCGCGGCAGGCGCGGGCGGGGTCGGCGAAACGGGTGCTGTCGCCGCGGGCGGAGTCGGAGCTGCCGCAACCGGAGGCGCAGCCAGCGCAACGGAAGCAAAAGACGGGACCGATAGGACGCACGCCGCGCCGAGATATTTCGATAGACCCATGTCAGTTCACCACCAAGAAAAAGGGAACCGATAGACCACCTGCCCGCACATGGGCAATCTTCAAGTAAGCAATTCGACCCGAACGCCCCGATCCCACGCCGATCGTCGCCGCCACGCCGCCCTATTTCCACGCCTAGACGCGGAGCGAGTGCTCGAGGGCGCGTGCGTAAACGTGCGCCGCTTGGCAGCATATTAGACGGGTCGACACTATAGAAGAGCCGACACGCGCGCAGAGCTGCAGGTCAAACCCGCGTGTTCGCCGCTGCCAGCCGGTGCAATTGGCGTCCGCTCGGGCCGATGTTAGGCGACCGCGTGCGCATCGTCGTTGCTCCCAACGCACTCAAAGGCAGTTTGTCGCCCTTCGAGGCGGCGAGCGCGCTCGCGCGCGGCGTGCGCTCCGCCTGCCCGCGCGCCGAAATCCTGTCGCGGCCCATCGCCGACGGTGGCGACGGCACGAGCGCGGTATTGATCGCAGCGCGCGGCGGACAAATGCGCGAAATGATCGTGCCCGATCCGCTCGGTCGCCCGGTCCGCGGCAGCTACGGGTTGCTCGACGGCGGTCGCTGCGCGGTCGTCGATGTGGCGACCGCCTCTGGCCTGGCGTTGCTGAGCAGCGCAGAACGCGATCCGCTGATCGCCACTAGTCGCGGCACGGGCAAGCTGATCAGCGCTGCGCTCGACACCGGCTGCGAGACCGTGATCATCGGGGTCGGCGGAAGTGCCACGGTCGACGGTGGCGCAGGCCTGCTCGCCGCGCTGGGCGTGGCGCTGCTCGACTCCGACGGCACGCCCATTCCGGCCGGCGGTGCCGGCCTTTCGCACCTCTCGCGCATCGATCTCGGGCGCGTGCACCCAGCGCTTGCGCGCGTGAAGCTGCGCGTGGCCTGCGATGTGGACAGCGCACTGCTCGGGCCGCACGGCGCGGCGCGCTCGTTTGCGCCGCAAAAAGGCGCCAATTCGAGCGGCGTGCTCGAGCTCGAGCGTAACCTCGAGCATTTTGCGGATGTGATCGCCAAGCTCACCGGGCGCGACGTGAAGCAGCTCGCCTTCGGTGGCGCGGCGGGTGGAATCGCCGCAGGGCTGAACGGCGTGCTCGGCGCAACCCTGGAGCCTGGTGTGGACCTCGTGCTCGAGATGGTGGGCCTCGACCAGGCTCTGATCGACGCCGACTTGGTGATCACCGCGGAGGGTTTCTTCGACGCACAGAGCTTACGCAACAAAGGGCCCTGCGGCGTCGCGCGCTGGGCACGCCGACGCGGCGTGCCCGTGATCGTGCTCGCGGGCGGCATTGCCGACGATCTGCGCCCCGCTGACGTAGCTGACTTCGCTGGGATGTTCTCGATTTGCCGCCGGCCGATCGCGCTCGAAGAGGCGATGCTCCACGCGGCGCCGCTGCTCGAAAGTGCGGCGGATTCGCTCGCGCGCCTGTTCTTTCACGGCTCGCGTTCGAGCACGAGCACCCCGTAAGCGCCGAGCGTCAACTCACGCCCGACGGTGCCGCCCTCGAGCAGGTTCTTGGCGCTGAAGCCGGGCTCGGCCGCGAGTGTTTGCTCGCGCGGCGTGGCGTTGAGCAAAAACAGAAATTCGCGCGCGCCGTCGGTTCGCGTCTGCGCGCTCACGCCTTCCGGCAAATCGCCGGGAAATGCGCGGCGCAGGTCGAGCTCGGCCGCGAGCCTGCCGTGTAGGTCGGCGAGGAAGCGATCATCGTTGCGCGAGGCCATGAAATAGGCGCTGCCCGCGCCGAAGCGGTGGCGGGTGAGCGCGGGATTGCCGGCGTGAAAATCCGAGCCGTAGCGCGCCAAGACCTCCGCTCCTTCGGCATGCACGATCGAGCACAGCTCACGCGCGGCGTAGCTGCCGCTGAGCCCGAACGTGCCCTCGGAGGTGGGCAGTACGGACACGGTTTCTCCGGCGTACAAACCGTCGATGTCCTCGACCCAAATGCCGAACAAGGGACGCAGCGGCCCGGGCATGCCACCCGTGAAGCACAGATCGCTCTCGTTCACGATACCGGTCAAGTACGTCGCGAGCAGCGTGCCGCCGCCTTCGACGAACGCCGTTAGCCGTTCGGCCACGCCTGGCCGAAGCATGTACAGCATGGGCGCGACGATCAAACGGTAGCGTGAAAAATCAGCGATCGATTCGAGCACGTCGACGGCGATGCCGCGCTTCCAAAACTCGCGATAGTGAGCGCGGCAGGTCTCATCATACTGCTTGGCTTGGTTGTTGAAGCCGCTCAGCTGCTCGATGCCCCAGGCATTTTCCCAGTCGAAAATCAGCGCGACCTGGGCATCGACCGACGAACCGAGCACCGGCTCGAGCCGTTCGAGCGCCGCTCCGATTTCGCTGATCTCGCGAAACACGCGGGTGTGTTCGTGGCCCACGTGGTCGACGATCGCGCCGTGGAATTTCTCGCAGCCGCCGCGGCCCTTTCGCCATTGAAAGTACTGCACGCTGTCGGAGCCATGCGCCACGGCCTGCAGCGCCTCGAGCTTCTGTACGCCCGGGCGCTTGAGCTTCGGCACGGATTGCCATTGCTGCGTGCCGGGTGCGCTCTCCATCAATAAGAAGGGCTTGCGCTTGAAGGAGCGGTTCAGGTCGTGAACCATGGCGATATCGCTCGCGACCTTCCAGTCGTCGGCGTCGTGCTTCCAGCACGGGTAGCTGTCCCAGCTCACCACGTCCAAGCCGCGCACCAGGCTCGCGTAATCGAGGCCGGGAAACATTCCCATCAGATTGGTGGTCACCGGCACGTCACTGCCGTGGCGACGGACGGCGGCGATCTCGTGCTGCATGAAATCGACGGTGCGCGCGGTGACGAACCGCTTGTAGTCGATGGCCAAGCCGGAAATGCTCCAATCATGCTCGTGGATCTCCGCGAAATCCGCGAACGTATGGCCCCAAAACGCGGTCCACCACGCTTGATTGAGCGCGCCGATCGAGCCGTAGCGCGCCTCGAGCCATTGCTGAAAGGCGGCGCGGCAGAGCGTGCAGTGACAGTCCCCGCTGTACTCGTTCGAGATGTGCCAGAGCACGAGCGCCGGGTGCTTGCCGTAGCGCTCGCTCAGCCGCTCGTTGATGATCGCGATTTTCTCGCGGTAGATGGGCGAGCTATAGCAGTGGTTGTGACGAAAGCCGTTGGGCTCGCGACTGCCGTCCTTGAGCACGCGGCAGACCTCGGGGTACTTCCGGCTCAACCAGGCGGGCTTGGAGCCGCTCGGGGTCGCGAGCACCACGAACGCGTCCTGACCATGGAGCGCCTCGAACGTGCGGTCGAGCCACTCGAATTCGAAGCGCCCCTCGCTCGGCTCGAGCGCTGACCAGGAGAAGATACCGACGCTCAGCACGTTGACGTGCGCGAGCTTCATCAAACGCAAATCCTCGCGCCGGATCTGTTCGGGCCACTGCTCGGGGTTATAATCTCCACCGTGCCAGAAGTGCGGGCACTTGGCGTTTACGAATGAATGCGGGGACGGCACGCGCGCATCCTAACGATGCCACCAGTGTCCCAGCCCGAGTCGCGGTGTCCAAATCCGACTCTCGGTGGTTCGCGACCGACGTCACAGGCCGCGTGCCGGGCCGGCCTTGTCGGCCTAGCGGCATTCGAGAAGAAACCGGCCGTTCGAGCCCCGCCCCTCGCGGCCTTTTCCGGAGCAAGCGTCCTAGGCCGATTTCCGTGCCCGCTTTGGGCGGCTAGCGGCAACACTCGGGAAACACCCGCCTTTCTGGCTTGGCCTGGCGTGCTTCCGAGCGCCTCGAAGGGCTTCCTTCTCTCACGCCGTCGTGCGAAACCAAACACCGTGAGCCCAGCAACGCACCCGGACGTTCGCCCCCAAGACCGACCCTTGCAGGAGGACGTGCGTTGGCTCGCATCAGCGCTCGGCCAAGTCATCAAGCGACTGGAGGGCGAAACCGTGTTTCAGGCGGTCGAAGATCTGCGCTCCGCCTGTCGCGGGCGCAGGCGTGGAGAGGCAACCGCGGCCGACCTCGATACGCTGTTCGCGCGAGTCGGCGATCTGCCGCTCACGGTGGCCGCTCCGGTAGCGCGCGCGTTCACGCTGTTTTTCTTCTTGATCAACACGGCCGAACAGGTGCACCGCGTCCGCCGCCGGCACAGCTACGAGGACGGCGAAGAGCTCGCCGCCCAGCCCGCGAGCATTCGCTGGGCGTTCGAGAAGCTGCGCACGAACCAGCGCAGCGCGGCCGAGGTCCGCGAGTATTTGCGCGAGCTCGAGGTGCGCCCAGTGCTCACGGCGCATCCGACGGAGGCCACCCGCCGCACCTTGCTCCAGCTGCAAGCGCGCCTGGCCGACGCGCTGCTCAAGCGCGAGGCGTCCTCGCCCGAAGAACGGCTGCGCGTCGAGCACGGTATGGAGGCCGAAATCGAGCTTCTGTGGTTGACGGACGAAGTGCGCCGCGACCGCCCGAGCGTGCTCGACGAGGTCAGCTCCGTGATCTGGTATTTGGAGGATCGCCTGCTCGAAGCCTCGGTGCAGGTCAGCGAAAATGCCGAGCGCGCGTTTCAACTCGCGTTCGGCGAGCCGCTCGGGTTTTCTTTGCGCCTGCCGCTCGGTAGCTGGGTGGCCGGTGACCGCGACGGGAACCCCTTCGTCACGCCGGAAATCACCATGGCCGCCGCGCGCCGGACCGCGCACGCCCTGCTCGGCCTCTACCACCGCAAGCTGTTTCAGCTGGTGCAGCGGCTGTCGGTCTCCGATCGCCTGGGCGGTGTGCCGGACTCGCTGCGACAATCACTGGAGAAGGACAAGCCGCTCTTGCCCCGGCTCTGGGAGATGAACCGCCGCCGCGACGCGCACGAGCCGCTGCGGCTCAAACTCACCTTCATGATGGGGCGGATCGACGCCACACGCCAAGAGATCGCCTCGCGGGACGCCGGCAAGCTCGAGCACGTCTCCGGCGCGTACCGCTCGGTCGAGGAATTTTGGCAAGATTTGGACGTCGTGCGCCAGGCGCTGATCGCCGCGCGCGCCGAGCACGCGCGGCGCAGCCTGCTCGATCCGCTGATTGGCCAGGTCGAGGTATTGGGCTTTTGCGGTTACTATTTGGATCTGCGTGAGGACTCCGAAATGCACACTCGGACCTTGGCGGCCATTGCCAAAGCCGTCGGCGTGCCGGAGCTCGATGACGCGGCGATTCACCGCGAGCTGCTTGGACGCCGCCCGCTCGTGTCCGCCTACGCGCCGCTCGACGAAGAAGCCGCCCGCACGAGCAAGCTCTTTCACACCATGCGCGAGGTGCAGGACGAGTTCGGCGAACGCGCCGCGCAGACCTACATCATCTCGATGACCAAGAGCGCGACCGACATGCTGCGCGTGTTGGTCCTGGCGCGCGAGGCGGGGCTGGTCGATCTGGCGCGCGACGAGCCGTTTTCTCGGCTCGACGTGGTTCCGCTCTTCGAAACGCAGGCAGACCTGTTCAACGGCCCTTCGATCATGAAGAGCCTGTTTGCGGACGAAGTCTACAAAAGGCAGCTCAAAGCCCGCGGCATGCGCCAAGAGGTCATGCTCGGCTACTCCGATTCGGCGAAGGACGTGGGCGTCGTCGCCGCGGCCTGGGAGCTGTACCGCGCACAAGAAGCGCTGGCCGACGTGTCGCGCAAGGCCAACGTCACGCTCACGCTTTTTCACGGCCGCGGCGGCACGGTCGGCCGCGGTGGCGGCTCGCCCGTGTACCGCGCGCTCACGGCCTTGCCACCGGACACGGTGTCCGGGCGCATCAAGATCACCGAGCAGGGCGAAATCATCTCGCAGAAGTTCGGCATTCTGTCGATCGCGGAGCGTAGCCTCGAGGTCATGCTCACCGGCACGCTGATGGCTCGCTTTTCGGATTTCCGCCAAGAGCTCGAGCCCGGCGCGGAGGCGCGCTATCGCGAAGTGATGGAGCGGCTGAGCGAGACCTCACAGCAAGCGTTCCGAAAAGTCGTGCACGAGGACACCGCGCTCTTTCAAATGTTTTTGAAAGCGACGCCAGTGCGCGAGTTGACGCACGTGCACTTCGGCTCGCGCCCCGCCTACCGCGAACGCGGCGCTGGCACGATTCAAGGCCTGCGCGCGATCCCGTGGAACTTCGGCTGGACGCAGATGCGGCTGATGGCCTCGGCCTGGCTCGGCGCCGGGACCGCGCTCGAGCAGATCATGGCCGAACCCGGCGGGCTCGAGCTGCTCCGACAAATGGCCAAGAAATGGCCGTTTTTCGGCGACCTATTGGACAAGGTAGAAATGGTCTGCGCCAAGGCCGACATCGACATCGCGCGCCTGTACGCGCGCGAGCTCGGCGCCGATCCGAACGTCATGGGCGATCTCGAAGCCGAGTTCAAGCGCACCGTGCAGTCGCTGCACGTGATCCGCGAGCGCGACATGCTCTCCGATCACCGCTTTTTGCAAGGCGCACTCACCCTGCGCAACCCCTACGTCGACGCGCTCAACCTGCTCCAAGTGAGCCTGCTCAAAAAGAAGCGCAAACTCGCCGAAGACGACCCCGAGCTCAAGCTACTCGACGCCGCCCTCGGCACGACCTTGAACGGGATTGCGCAAGGCATGCGCAATACGGGCTGACGAACCGCGCCGCTCAGAGCGCGCGCGCGTAGATGGCGCTCCCGTCGGTCCAGTACAAACTCGTCGCCGTACCGATCCACAGGAACGGGTCGAAGTATTGATGCACCGAGCGTTCCAGCAAGCGGACGGGCGGCGCATCCGTCGTGAAGGAAGCGGTTTGGATGGTCACTCCGCGGCCGTCCAGCTGCGCGTCGGAACCGACCGCCAGCGATGTCGCCGACCAAAAATAGCGATCCCCGGCGATTCGAAGTTCCGAATTTCCGCCCGCTCCAAGCGCGCGAGTTCGTTGCCAGTCGCCGCCGGCCTTCGAAGCGCGATCCAAAATCAATCCCGTGCGGTTGTCGATCTCTTCAATCCCATAGAGAAAATCGTCTTTTGGAGCGAAGGTTCGCGCGTTGAGGCCGAGCAAGCGTGCCGGCCCCCCCGCTAGAGGCAGACTTTTGATCACAGCGTCGTCTACATTTCCATCATCCGGGCGTAGCAAGC
>Ga0068855_100004008_pt1 | contig 17983 bp, 15 predicted proteins | sample KBSCornC52_FD_66592 | JGI IMG/M metagenome (GOLD analysis project Ga0068855, IMG submission 66592) | Corn rhizosphere microbial communities from Kellogg Biological Station, Michigan, USA - KBS Corn C5-2 | ecosystem: Host-associated > Plants > Roots > Rhizosphere > Soil ...
TGTTGGCAAAGGGAGAACAGGGGGGATTTCTCCCCATATTTCCAGCATGGAACAGCTACACGTCCGAGATGGTTGGAGACCACGTCGATGCAATTATCGCGGACGCCTATGTGAAAGGAATTCGCGGCTTCGATGCTGAGGCAGCCTATCGGCTGATGCGCAAGAACGCGACCGAACTGCCGGATCATGAGTTGTACGTAGACGGCAGAGGAAGACGCGGCCTGGCTTCATACCTGAAATATGGGTATATACCGCTGGAAGACCATGTCGTTGACGCCTTTCACGGTAATGAACAGGTCTCGCGTACCCTGGAATATGCCTACGATGACTTCCTCGTAGGAGAGATGGCCGGATGGCTTGGTCACAAGGCCGATGCGAAGCTGTTTGCGGCGCGCGGACAGAACTACCGCAAGATCATTGATCCCGAGACGGGGTTTGCCCGAGGGCGGCATGAAGACGGGAGTTGGGCAACGCCATTTGATCCGGCTGGGAAATACACATACATAACGGAAGGATTGCCGTTTCAGTACACCTTCTTTGTACCGCAGGATGTGCCGGGATTGATCGAAGCTGTGCACGGACGGCAGGCCTTTGTAAAAAAGCTGGACGATCTGTTTGCAGGTGGCTACTACAACCACGGCAATGAACCGAGTCATCACATCGCCTATCTCTATAACTTCGCCGGTCAGCCCGAAAAGACGCAGCTACATGTCCATCAAATTATGGAAGGGGACTACCGGAACAGTCCCGATGGGTTGGCAGGGAACGACGACGCAGGTCAGATGTCAGCCTGGTACGTGATATCGGCGCTGGGATTTTATGCGGTCACGCCCGGGACTCCCAACTACGAGATTGGTACGCCGCACTTTGATGATGTCTCATTGGCATTGCCGGGAGGAAAGACACTCCATATTATTGCCAGGGGCGCGGAGTCGGGTAAGTTCTATGTTCACTCAATCCGTCTGAACGGCAAACTACTTCACAGGCACTCCCTGCGTCACGCAGAAATCATAGGAGGCGGAGAGTTGGTTTTTGAAATGTCATCTCAACCCGTGAGCACCGCAGAGCGGTGAGAGTGAGATCTGAACATGGAGGGGAGCCGGTTCCGTGAAGAGCAGATCATCGAGATATTGAAAAGCAGGTCGAAGCTGTAATAAAGACGGTCGATCTGTGCTGTGAGCAGAGTAGAGTCATCGTCCACGGGCAATAACTCTACTGAGTTCGCGAATTGTGATGAGGTCGCAACAAAAGCCGCTCCGGTCTCGGGGCGGCTATCTTATTGAAATTATGGAGGCGCGGGTCGGGATCGAACCGACGCATAAAGGTTTTGCAGTTTTTTGCGCACCTGCTAAGTGGTTATGAAAAGAAGGTACTTCCGTCGGAACAGGTGCCCTAAAAGAGTCGGTTTTTGCATCGTTCTTCACCTAATTGGCAGCGTAATGGCAGCGTGAAATACGAACCCTCATGTCCACGAATCGGATGAATTGTGGCCCCCACCCCTGATGCGGATTGAGACGGTCGAAGCCTGATAAGCATCGTTGGCCGAACCCCAAGATCTGTGCCCGCTTCGTTTTCCAAACCGCCCAGCGGCTCTTTCCGGCCCATCCCCCCGCTCAGTTAGTTCGCAAACCTGGCCGTCGTTAGACAGAGCGGACCCGACGTCGAGACATTTCCTTTCGACCATAAATCAGAATCTTCGTGCCCACGAACTGCAAATTTGACCGAGTTCGCGAATAGACCCATGCTGGCACCGCGCTTAAGGGAGGTGACCTGTGGGAGAACGGAGAAAGAGACTCGCGATCGTTGTGTCACTGACGATTCTCGCTGTCGTCGTGGCTGTGCATTACGGCAGCCTGGTCTGGCGAGCGTTTTCAGCAATCATCTGGAGCAGATTGTTCGTGATTCTGCTCGCCTCTTTATGGGCGACCTCTCCACTAAACCTATGGGTTCGCGCTTATTACGACCTCCGAGAGATGTTTCGATACCGCGGCGCGGCCGTTTCGAGCGGCAGGGGAATACTTCCGGCAGCGTTGGTCGAGGACCGCGATGTTTGATTCGCTTGTCGAGCTCTCCAACAAACTCTCTGCGACCAGCTACTTTATTGACCCAGTAATGGTCCAGGTTGTGTTCTTAGCCGCGAAGCTGAAGAAACCTCTGCTGCTCGAAGGCCCAGCCGGCTCAGGTAAGCCGCAGTTCGCCCTCTCCGTTGCTGCTGCCGCCGATACCCACGTCGAGCGCCTGCAATGCTATCATCTGGCCCCGGGAAGTAACCATCAGCTAAGCCGTAGTATAAGCGACAATCAAAAAAATGTTACGAGCGCGCCCCAAAACACATCTGAAAATGCCTTTAGTAGGTACAGGAACGCTTCCACGGAAGCATCTCTGGAAATCATCCGGAAGTTCGGAGACGCAAAGCGGTACGGAGTGGTCCCTCAATTCGATAGGTCAGATGCTTGTTCCACCGTGAATAGTGGTCTTCGCGTGTGGGATTGGACATCGAGGAACGAGGGAGAATTCGATGTTCGATGGTGCAGTACCGTCGACCACGATTGAACTTGACCTTTTCAGTCACCAGAAGATCGGTTCTCAAGGCGCACATGGCAACTCTCCCCAAATTTCCGAAGCGCTCCCCCGAGTGGAGTGCAGAGGCCAAGGCTATGGCTGCTCAGGCCAAAGTACTCTCCGGAAACAAGCTTGAGCAACTTGTGGTTCGGCTTCAGCGCCACTCTGGCCGAACCAAGGAGGCGTGCTGGCGTATTCAGTATGGGATCAAGGGAAAGGTCGACTACCGGCGATGGACTGAACCAGAGATAGACGCTGTGCGCGAGGAACTCGTGAAGAGGTCTGTGGAGGACGTTGCCAAGAAACTGAATCGCACACCCAAGGCGATTCGCAATATGCTCGAGAAAAATCACCTCACTGTCCGCGAGATCCGCTGTGATCTGTTTTCAGTGGAGAGCCTGGCCAGTGTGCTCCATGTTCGAAAATCGGAGGTCGTCTTCTGGATTGAAAAGGATTGGCTGGAGGCTACCGTCGGTAGCCGGGGCAAGAGGAACTTCTACATCATCACGCCGGAAGCACTGATAAAACTCTACAAGCAGCATCAGTCGGACCTCTTGAAACGCGGCATTCGAAATCAATCTCTCTTCGAGGCTTACCTGCAATACTGCTACTCACCCAAACATACAGTTGGAGAACAGCTGCTCGACGTTCGGCGAGACAAGCGGGAGAGGGACGCCTTTGCATCAGTGGAAGCTAAAGAACTCGACTGCAATGAGGATGAAGAGAAGGATGACGAGGATGAAGAAGCCGAAGTACATTGCCGCACCGATATGGAAGGGACATACGCGCCCCGAGGAGACTCTGAAAGCCCGTGCAAATGACATGTGCCCCTCCTGCGGTACCGAAGTCAACGCAGTCCACACGTCTCGGGCTTCGACTGGAGAGATGGTCGTGAATGTGATTTGCGGACTATATCGCTGGCCGTTGCGAACCCGGCATTGTGGGTCACTGAACAGTGGATCGAGAGGCAGAGTCATCGGGTGATTGATCGTATGATTTGGTCTAAACCCATTGAGAACCGGAACTTCTGAAGTGGGATCGGCATATGGCAGTACTTCTAGCGAATGATCGGAATGCGCATCCGCCCCATGAGAAACTTCCGCATGCTGGTAAGTCTTCCTAAGAAATAGTGGTGAGGAGATCTTCGTTGCTACCTGGGCAGCCGCGCAATCAACGGGAGCAAGTCGATCAAATTGAGGTATCCTCGCGACACCTTGTGCGACGCCCCAGGCCTAGTAACCTTGGAACGACACCCCATGCTGACGGAAGTAAATCACCAATACTGCGACGGAGCAAGAGGGGGCGACTCGTCTATTTAATCCTCCGCGCTCGGTACGAAGAGTCCCGATTATCGAAATATGGGAGATGGGCAATGCGTCGTGCTCGGTCATCAAATGTCCTTACATGAACCGACGGACCGTTGCAGTGCTGGTGACTTGTACAACACTTCTTCCGCTTCAGGGTCCGACGGGTTGAATCACCTACTGCACAAAGTACGCCCGCAACAGGATCACAAGCCCAACGGGCTGGCGCGACCGTTGCCCGCCTTCGCATAGTGCGGTTCGACTAACGCATGGGGCGCGGACCCCGGCACGATCCGCTCCATCTCGTTCAGAAGTACCTTGTGCAGAGGCTCTTTAGAGCTGCCCAAGGCGTTTATTCGAAGAGACGCTCCCTCTTGTTTTCGAGGAGACGGGAAGATCCAGCTCAGATTCGCTCATCCTCAACCCGTCGCAGTTATTCTGACCATTCCATTAGCCGAATGAAAGTTGTTTCTCAACGCTGTGTCTTTGTGGCGTGACTTATGTCACTGCGTGGGTAGAGGGCAGAGGATATCGTTAGGAATGAAGTCGAGAGAGGTTTCTATGATTATTACGTCAGAGACAGCAGTACGTGATATTGCAATCGAGTTTCCATCTGCGATCCGAGCGTTTGAGCGGATCGGAATTGACTACTGTTGCCACGGCCAGCATTCGCTGGCAGAGGCATGCACGAAAAGCAACATAGAACTTGCACCCGTGCTGGAGGAACTCGAGGGGTACCAACATCAGAGCGGAAAGCCGGTAGCAACGGAGTGGCTCCACGCCCCGTTGAAGGACCTATCTGAATACATCGTCAAAAAGCATCACGCTTATACCCGCGAGCAGCTCAAGCTGATCGATACTCTGATGGCCAAAGTGGAACAACGCCACGGAGCCGAGCATCCCGAAGTCTTCCAGATGGGTAAAGTGGTTGCGGTATTCGGTTCGGAGCTGAAACATCACACCGAATGCGAGGAGAAAAATCTCTTTCCCTATATTGCGGCCATGGGAACCGATCAGCGGCCGGAATTGCCGGTGTCGGCGAAGGGCAGTCTAAAAATGCCAATCACTCACATGATGACGGATCACGATCAGACAGGCGAGGAACTCCAAGAGTTGCGAAAGTTAACCAACAACTTCACTCCACCATCTGAGGCATGTCCGACATGGCGTGGATTGTACCGCGCAATAGAAGAGTTGGAGTCGGACCTGCATCAGCATATCCACTTGGAAAATAACATTCTTTTTCCGCGCGCATTAAAACAAGCAGAGAGTGAGGCCCAGAAAACGAGCGTGCACTGAGGCATGAGATGTGCAGGGGGATAAGGAAAATTCTCTCAAAGTGATGACCAACAGGCCATCTCCACATCAACGATCGCCACGGTGTGCTAAGTGTCCGCGAATACAGCGCAGCGCTGAGGAAATGTTGTACTGTATCCCTCGCTTTCATCTTCTAGCCGGTTCTCACGTAGCGTCTCCCACCCAAGAAACAAAAGGAGAACATGGCCGCTGCATCAAAGCTATTATTGATGTTCCTTTTTCTGACTGCGGGAATAGGATCTGTGTTCCTTGCGGTGGTGCTGTCTACGCGCCACCCGGTTGAGGATCAGACTGAAATACATCATCGCGGGTATGCTATCCGATGGAAGTGGTTCCTTTTTGTGACGCTATTCCTGCTGTCAGCCTTCGTGTCCACGCTCCCCTTTTTCCCGTATCTTCCAAGTGTGACGGCACAGGGACCTGCTTTAAGGGTGCCAGTGATCGCACAGCAATTTACCTTTATCATGCCTTCCCACGTGCCATTGCAACAGCGGATCGTTTTTGAGGTGACCTCGCGGGATGTCAACCATAACTTCGGGATCTATAACTCGAAGGGAGAACTCATCGCACAGACTCAGGCGATGCCCGGTTATGTAAATGATCTGGAAGTCACCTTCCGCAAATCCGGACGTTACACCGTGCGATGTCTGGAGTACTGCGGAGTTGGCCACGCGCTCATGGAGAAAGAGTTTACCGTCGGAGGGTATTGAGTGGTCTCAACAAGCGATCCCGTTGGCCGTAGCGTGATGAAGCTCTACCTCGCTTCGGGTCTGGTCGTAGCAATACTGATGATGTTGGTAGGCCTGGCCATGCGCATGTCACAAGCGCAATGGCTCTCGATGCCGCCAGAAATTTTCTATGAGTTACTGACCTTACACGGCGCTGGAATGATTATCGCGCTGCTTATATGCGCGATGGGCGGGCTATGGTTCCTCATGCGGCGGCGAATCACCCTCAGCGCGCCGCTGGCGGTAGCGGCATGGGCTCTGATCATACTGGGAGTGGTGGGTGTAGTGATATCAGCAGTGTTTGGGAACTACGCCGGTTTATACACTTTTCTTTATCCCTTGCCTTTTATGGGGAACTGGCATGGCTGGGCCACAGGGGTGTTCCTCATCGGCATGATGCTGATCAACACGGGGTGGATGATCTGGTGCTTTCAAATGCTGGGGCTGTTTTTCGGGCGTATGGCGGTTTACGCGGGGCGATGGGTTGGAATTTTGTCTGGCGTCCCAAAAAATTTGCTGCTGCCGGTCACAAACCACCGCCGCCCGAAGCCTTTCCTGCGCTGGTTGCGGGCGTGGATGGGCTGCTGACCGGAATGGCCGGCATGCTGTTAGGTATTGCTCTCCTAGTGCGATGGATTGATCCGCGCGTGCTCATCGACCCGCTTTGGGCAAAAAACTTCACCTATTTTTACATGCATGCGATAGCCAACCTGATTATTTACATGCTGGCAGCATTTATTTATGTCGGCTTATCCTATGCGACCAAACGTGAATATCACACTTCGAAGGTATTCGTGATTGGCTGGTGGAGCTCACTGGTCTTTATTTTGACCAATTACTTCCATCATCTTTATATGGATGTTTCCGCACAGCCCCAGATTTTGCAATATTTTGGCGAATTATCATCGTATCTGACTGCAATTCCTGTGACTGCGGTAACGGTGTTTGGCGCCCTGATGCTGGTGTGGCGTTCCCGGACGCGATGGACCCTCGGTGCCGTCTTTATGTACTCCGGTTTGATTGGTTGGGTGGTCGGCGGAGTTGGTGCTGAGATTGACGCCAGCGTTCCGTTCAACGTGCACCTGCACAATACACTTTGGGTGCCGGCTCATTTCCATACCTATTTGCTCGGAGGCTGCCTGCTGTTCATCCTGGGCTGGGTATTTCTCCTGTTGGAATCACGCAGTGAGCACAGCACGAGCAAACTGGTGCGCTGGCTGATCTTCACTCTGTCGTTTGGTGGCATGATGGTCTTTCTATCTGGTTTCTACTTCGGTGGCGCGACCGGGGTGCCGCGAAGATATGCCACGCAACCACCGCCTGGACCGCTCATCGCCCAGTTCGCCACAATTGGGGCCATCATCATGCTTGTCGGCTTTACTCTAGCGTTTTTTGAAGGGCTGCGGCTGCGCTCAAACTTTTCAGCAGACCGTATGTTGTGGCCCCAGGATTTGAAGGACAAGGTCTCATGAAGGCTAGCAATTCGACCTCACGAATGATAACCGGGGGGATGGTAGTTGTTGGCACCATTCTCATCTTTGGCGGCAGTGCAGCGACTCTAAGCCCATTGGGGATGACGAGCATTCCTGTTCACCATCTGCTGCATGCCGCTATGACCCTGGGTGCAGGGATGGTGGCAATCGTTCTGGCTGCCAGGCTCCCGGTAAAATACTCCGAACGCAGCGTATGGGTCGTTTCGGCAGTTCTTGCTCCCATCTTCGGGTTGTTGCTGATGTGGCCGTCGGAATATGCCTATCTCATGGATCACCACGGATTGCACCTGCTTGACCACGTGGGGATCATCGCCTTTAGCGGGCTGGCAGTCTTCGCAGCCCAGGCTTATGTGCGTGGCCTGGGATGGCCTATGTTGGTGATGATGGTGGCCATGAATGCCGCCGCAGCAGGCGGGTTCGGCGTAGCTCCTGCCCCGAGCGCCTTGCTGTCTCTTCCGCTATCGACCGTTACTGCCGAAAATATGGGAGGGACGAGTGTGCTGGCAACCGCGCCCACGTCGCTTCATGCTCTGGGGGAGCAGGTATCTCAAAATATGGGCTGCGGGGCGTGTCATCGGGTCGATGGCACCAAGGGTATTGGACCGACATGGAAAAACCTTGCGGGCTATCCACAAAAACTTGCAGATGGCACAACGGAGGTTGCTAATTACCAATTTTTGCGTGATGCTATACTCCACCCCGAGCATTTGCAATTGGAGGGCTTTCCCCCAAATAGAATGCCAACGACTTATGGCGCAATGCTCTCTGGCCCTGCGCATAGCGATGAACATGAGTTGAATGCGATTATCTGGTACATCAACAGCCTCAGCGATCTCTCCACTCCCGCAAGTCAACCGCCGGTGCCAGACGCAATCAAAAAATAACGGAGGGTGATGAGCTCATTCCTTAGCGAGGAATTCCTCGTACGTCTCAACCGAACGGATGGGGCCGTAAGCGACTGATTCAGGCAGTCGCTTACTCTCGCTCACCGACCAGTGAGATTGCTCCAAGGTGCTCTCCATATCGAGCGAAGAGACGCCGCATGGAACGAACCCGCGAGCCGAGCTCCGGGCTGGTTACTACACGGAACGCAATGCTCAGAGCGCGCATCAGTCCTTCGTCCTGCAGCAACCGTCGCGGCTCCAGCAAGTGCATTGGTGCTTCGCCACTCCAGGTCACCTTGAGTCCATTCTGCCTGAACAACTGGATCCATTCATCCCGGCAAAGCGGCTGCACCCCCACATGGATATCTCTCGACATTGCCGCCTGAATCTCCTGGCGCAGGTGGTCCGGCATGTCATTTGGCAGGAGACAAAGCTCATGAATTCCGTAGTGCCCTCCAGCAGCCAACAGGCGGCAGGCCTCGGCCACGATGCGATTCTTTTGCTGTGGAGTTTGCATACTCAACATCGCCTCACCATAGACCACGCTTGCACAGGCAGAAGGCAGCCCCGATTGGTCAGCACTGGCCTGCACAATCTGAGTACCGGATTCTGTAAATCGCTGCTGCAGCTGCTTAGCCGCAGAAGGTTCGCGCTCGACGCCCCAATACGCCCGAGGCCCCTTCTCTAAAACTATCTTCGCAGTAACGCCAAGGCCCGGAGCGAACTCGACGACCCGGTCCTGCGGACGAATTGCGAGGGCATTAAGCATTTTCCGGGTGAGCTCAATTCCGCCTGGCCGAAGCACTCTCTTGCCAACACGGGCCAGTACCCAGTGCCCCTGCATCTTGTCGGGACGTTGCCCTGCGCCAGGCAGCTCAGAAGGGGTGAGACAGGAGGCACTCTGGATGGGACTGGTTTGAGAAGGTTGCATCATGATTTTCCTCCGCCTTTTATCCTGAGCGTCGGAATATCTGTTGCATAGGACTTTAGTCACTGATCTCCTCGAACAGACACCCGCGGCTACGAAGAAAGATCAAGCCCACCGGATAATTCTCACCGGGAAAGCAATACCTCTGCGCGGCTCCCTGTTTCACCGCGTTGCACAAGCATCGCAATTATGGAGTGGTGTAGGGTTTGGTGGGATCCATCTTCGCCTTGGCCTGTAGACCCGCGGCATTGAGGATTGTGATGCGATGTCCATGAATGGCGATCAGGCCCTCGTTTACGAACCGGCGTAAAATCCGTGTGATAACTTCGCGCACCGAGCCCAGGCGCGAGCCGATCCTTTGATGAGGATCTGGCAGAGAAAAGGAGACGCCGTCCTTGACATCGCCGGTACTTGCTGCTTCTTCCATCAGCATTACCGCCAATCTCTGGGCAACATCCTGCAGGGAGACTCGTTCGAGTAGTGCCGCCATCTTTCTGAGCCGGCTGGCCAGGACACCCAGGGCTGCAAGCGCTGCCTCCGGATTCTGAAGCAGAACGTACGTCACATCTTCTTTTGCAAGGAACAGAACCACGGATTCCTCTTCGGCGATTACCGTGGAAGGATAAGTTCCATTATCGAAAACCGGAACTTCTGCGAACGTACCGCCGGCACGTTCTACTCGGATGGTTTGTTCCCGCCCGTCCTCGTTCTCGCGGTAAGCGCGGAGCGCCCCGGAAATAGCCACATACAACCCTCGGGCCGTCTCTCCACCAACAAAGAGGATTTCTCCTCGATGCAGGTGTCGTTCCACAGCGTGGCTGGCCAGCAGTTTCAGAGCCGCCACTGAAACATTGCCAAAGAGCTCCGTTCTATGCAGTACCTCTATCCGCTCCTGCAGCGTCATTCTTCCACTCCTACTGAAAGATGTGCATGTGTGACCCAGAGGACGACATTCCGGTTCACATGGTGCGATCATACATTTTGAAGGAGAGTTACCGCTCGACGTTGGAGCAACATATTTAGTGTCCTGCTGAGACAAGCAGATCAGCAATGACACCTAGGTCAACATCATACTCGGATCATCCTCCACCGCGTGAAGCGGGGCTACGCCATAAAGGATACGGCAATCCTGCAAGCCGGTTAATGATAAACGCCTGCGTAGCCAGCAACACCACTGCGATCTCGATGATTGGAAGATATTCGAGCTTGGCGAGAATACCGAGCGAAACAATCATTGTGGTCGCCCCAGCGGGTGGATGGTTCACGTGTAGCAGCACCATGATGGCTCCGGTGAGTGACAGCGCAAGCGCAGACGCGATAATACGAGGCCAGTAGACTTCTCCCACAAATCCTAGGGGGAAGGCATGCATTCCGGTAACGGTGTACGCCGCAAAGCCACAAACCAAGGCAATCGCATGGCCATACACCGCGTTTCGTGGGCTTGAAGTTTCGCCAAGCGGCGTGAAAAAAAATAGGTAAGCAGTCGGCCCCAGAGAAGGAAATACAAACGGATTATGGGTAATCAAGGCTAGCAGAGTCAGCAACGCGATGGTAATAAAGCTGTTCAGGAAGACGTACACCGCCCACACAAACGTCGGTGGCAGGTGAGTCAGCAGCCAATTTAGACGTAGCCGATTCATCAACTGACGGGCATTCTCGGCGCGAGTGTGACTGAGTGACTGGGCCATGGGTCGGTAGGGTTGCTTCATCGCTTTGGGCTAGATATTCGGGAGCAAGTCGAAGTACTCGTCGTCTTCATTCGTTCCTCCTTCACCTTTGCCGACCAGCTTCTCCGATTCGAGAAATTCAATGCGTTCGATCCACTTCACCATCTTGTATCCTAGCTGGTTCTCAACTCGCAATCTCAGTGGTGCTCCATAATCCTTTGTGAGCGGCTCGCCATTCATGGAGAATGCCAAGACACACTGCGGTTTCATCGCGTTATAGATACTCTGTGTGTCGTAATAGAGGTCTCCGTAAAGCGACGGCCCAAAGGAGTAGAAGACCACCACTTTGGCCGATGGCAACGGCTTAACATGCTCAATCAGCTTACGCATGGACACACCGCCCCACTGCGCGATGCCCGACCAGCCTTGGATGCAGTGATGCATCGTAATGTTCTCTTCATGGCCGAGCGCATGAAGGTCATCGAGAGATAACTCGACCGGGCTCTTGACGAGGCCAGTGACCTTGAGCCTATAGTCCTTGAAGCCGTCAGCGGCGAGTTGTTTCCAATCTTCCCGTACCGGCAGCTTCCCATTTGGCCAGAAGTGCGGCGAGATCTGGTCAACGGTGTACGTCTCCTTCGGGATCAAGCGATCAAGCGTGATCAGCATGACGGGTTCAGTAATGGCCTTTCGCGCATGTTGGAGACCACGCGGGAAGAACCATGAGACGTAATGGGCGAACACCCAAAACAGTACGACCAGCGCAATACCAATCAGCCCCAGGATCATGCCGTCGGGGCGCAGGTCGTCCGTGCCTAGAACGATGTGGTTCATGTTGCGCTCAAACCCGGTCATTGCAATCAACGTTACGTGAACGATGATGAAACCGATGAAGCCAACCAGCATCAAAAAATGGAGCGACCGTGCGGACTGCCTCCCGCCAAACGCTCTCGCATATGCAGGGAAGCGATTCACTAACGCAGGCGACATCGCCATGCCCGTTAGGATTGCCAGTGGAGCCATCACAAAAATTGTCGCGAAATACGCAAGCTGCTGCAGTGAGTTGTAACCATAAAAACCATTTGGCTCAGGCGGAAAGTGGAGACTCGCATAAATCACAAACGTGTTCCAGCCCTGCACGAAGACGCCGGTTGAGGTAGGCACAAGGCGCTGCCACTGTGTGCTGGTGAGAAGACCGATAACAAAGAACACGCCTGTCAATACAAAGCCATACACTGTAATAAAGTGCCACGAACGGGCCACTCCGATCGTGTGGCGGTATCCCGGAGTCGATACGATTGGCGAAATATACCGCGCGTCGTCTTTCGCCGTCCATATGCGGTCTTTCGGAACTTCGAGCGGAGTGAAGCGGATCCACTCTGTACCTGGCGTGCAGTCATCGTTCCAATAGAGTCGTGGATGATCCATTAGGATGGAAAGGCCGCTGCGGATCAGCATAAAGAGGAAAAAGAGATTCGAGAAATGGCTCCATCGGATCCAGAAAGGAAAGCCATGAGGCCCGCTCACAGTACCTTCAATAGATGCGGAAGAAGGTACAAGGTTCGGCAGACCGAAGAGTGCATATTGCACCCACGCTAACACTAGGGGTACAAGGATAAGAGCCGCAAGTGTCAATAACGCTGATCGACTCATCCAGATGCGAAAACGACGATCCGTAGGATAGTGAACGGCCCTATGGGCAGCATCAAAATGGATCATCGATCGACCTCCAGATAGACAGAGAGGCTTCCAGAAGCAGATTAGGAGGCCCAGCCAAAATATACACGTACTTATACTTCATTGCAGTAATGGAGACGCTATTCGCACAGTATGTGTTGTTGAGATGGTCTGTCGTTTGACCAGACCGGGCATAATCGAGAGCAGTTCCAGATGGCTGAAAGGAATCTGCCGCTGCGACACGTGAAGCTACACGGGCTGGAGAAGGCCGACTGGTTGTTCGTCTTCAGTTGCGCGAGAATAACCTGATCTGGGTGCCAAGGCTGATCACGTAACAGACCTCGGCAGGATGCAGGGAGTACAGCGTGCTTGAACTATGGTTGTTTGTAGGACTAAACCTGCTTCAGTCAAGTATCACGAGATGGTGCCTGGCGGAGTCCATCCTTAGAGGTCTTGGATTCGGGAAAGCCTGTAGCATCGATTCGAGAAAAGTCGACATACGATAGGAGACTAAGGACGGCGGTCTCAGAGCCATATGTCGAAGACGGAGTGAGCAGCGGAAGCGTTTTTGCTTAGGGATGTGATGCTGACAGATTGTTACGATGGAGGTCGCGGGATTGAGTCCTGTCGTCCGGTCATCGTCCGATGGAGCTTGGAATGATGGGGCCTAAAATGGCAACAATAAAGGTCGCATTGGGGCCTTTCTCCAGTGGGTTATTGCCAAGCAGATCGGGGACGTCCTTCCGTGCCGGCGATTTAAAATACAGAATACTGTGATCTGGGTCACATACGATCAATCAGGCGTGAAGGATATACTTGGGCTGTACATTGAGTTCCTTATATGACTTCAGTCTCTCGAATGATCGGTTCATCTTCTATCGCATCGTGTTGCTGTTGGCCCCCATATTCTTTGGCGTGAGCTAAGCTTCGATTCCAAGTTGGATCCTTTTGAAAAACTTATTAACTGTCACCTGAGCCATCCACAACCGTTCTGGGGTGGTCGGCCTTTAATGACTCAGGACGAACGATGAAAAAGATCAAGGAGAACCGTATGCAGGAACACATCGGCGTTGAAACGGCACGCTTTCGGGTTGTCATTATTGGCGGCGGGACTGCTGGGATCATCACGGCCAGCTTATTGCAGAGGGCAGGTCAGACAGGAATTGCCATCATCGAGCCATCAAACCAGCACTTTTACCAACCCATTTGGACGCTGGTAGGTGCCGGCGTTGTAAGGAAAGAGGTGAGCGCCCGTAGGGAAGTCCGCTATATTCCAAAAGGGGTCCGATGGATTCAGGATTCTGTTGAGGAAATTGCTCCGGACCAGCAATATGTCAGGACGCAATCAGGCGGTCGCATTGGATATGACTTCCTGGTGGTGGCGGCGGGTATTCAGCTTAATTGGGACGCTATCCCGGGGTTGCAGGATGCCATCCGTCGAGGCGATGCTTCAAGCAACTATTCTTATGATCTTGCGCCCAGGACGTGGGACCTGATTCGAAATTTCAAGGGCGGTACCGCTTTGTTTCACATGCCAAGTAATCCGATCAAATGCCCTGGAGCTCCGCAAAAAATTATGTATCTAGCTGCCGATCATTGGCGCAAAAAAAACATTCTGCAGAATGTGAACGTCATTTACGGATCCACCACGCCCTCGATCTATGGAGTCAAAGAGTATGCAGCCGTTTTGGACCGGGTTGTAGGCCGCTATGGAATCGATGCGAGATTTAAGCACGAACTGGTTGAGGTACATCCTGAGAAGAAAGAAACAGTATTTCAGATCAAGAACGATCCCGCGAACACTCGAGTCACCATCCCCTATGACCTCTTGCATGCGGTTCCTCCCCAGACCGCGCCGGATTTTATTCGCAAAAGCCCGCTCGCCGATCCGGAGACGCCCAAAGAGGGTTGGGTGAAGGTGGATAAATACACGCTGCAGCATCTGAACTACCCCAATGTTTTCGCGCTCGGTGATGTCGCGGGAACACCGAATGCAAAGACTGGTGCTGCAGCTTCTCGCCAGGCACCGGTAGTGGTGAGTAATCTCCTCGCGGTTATGAGAGGGCTGGAGCCGACGGCGCAGTACAACGGTTATATCGCCTGCCCGATCGTTACCGCCTATGGACGCATGCTGCTGTGCGAGATTGACTATACCCACCAGCCCGCACCGGCCATACCATGGATCGACACTTTCCGCGAGAGATACGACATGTGGCTGCTGAAGAAGTATGGTCTGCCATGGCTCTATTGGAACGTGCTACTGCGCGGACGAACCATACCCTTCAAATCCAATCGCACAATTTTCGAGAAGCTTCAGGAGGCGAAAGCCTGACTCACAGAGGCAACAGACCAACTCACGCTAAGACATAAATGAGTTCCTCTTAAAGGGGCAGGCTATTTGTAGGTCTTGTTTCAGAGGTCGCGAAGAAGAGGAGACCGACAGATAGCCTGACCGAAAGAGGCGTACAGCAACGAAATCCCTCTTCACCCGCCATGCACCTAATGTGATGGTAAGACTCCAAAGAAAGCGGCACTCTACCTAGCGAGCGCAGAGCGATCAGGTTACTCTAGCTCCCTAGAGGCCAATCTCTACCCAGTCAGAGTACGGTAGCTATATGCTCCGCATGGACGAACTCAGGCACTACCGCTCTGACCGGTGGTAGCGGCGCTAGAAGCGTCGTAAGTACATCCGCCACCTTGTAGCTGGAGCAATCTGGTGCCAGAAATTGTAAGACATGGCTCAGGTCGTCTCCCGCGGTCACAATCCCTCTTTCGACACGGTTTCCGTTCCTCACCTGCGGATAACCGATATTTGCCACCAGAGCATTACAGATACATTTTCTACCCACGGTATCTTCCACTTTGCCACCCTTCGAAAGATAGAGGCTAACTGGCTCGGCAGCGCAACGATATCCGATACCTCCCTCCGGGGTTTTGTAGGGCTCACGTAGAAATCCGAGATCACAAATACGCGGTCTTGATAGGTACATCTCCTGCTCGGAGTTGGTGCCTTTCAAGCGCGCAATCTTGAAGGGGAATCCTGTTGGCGATGCGAGCGGATCGGTGAACACCTGCGCTTCTCCAGCAATCGCCTTGGCTAGCAACGCCTGTTTATAATCTTCACGCAGCCCGGATTCGTCCGCGAACTCAAAGGGAGTTCCTACCTGTACGCCTGCCGCTCCCTGAGATAACGCCTCACGCAACTTTTCAGGATGCCCATATCCACCTGCCAGCCAGAATGGCACGCCCAACTCACGCAGCTTTCCAATGTCGATCGCATCCCGTTCGCTATAGAGCGGTTCCCCTGTCTCTGAAAGCTGTAGCTTCCCGCGCGGCGGAGCGTTGTGCCCTCCGGCCGTGTTCATCTCGATCACCAGGCCGTCCACTCTGCCGTTCGACCTCTTCAGAATCGTCGTGGCCAGTGTGTTGGAAGAAACAATGGGGAGAAACCTCGGCCGCCGTAACGGGGCAAGATTGCGCTCCATGAAGTCGCGCGGATCGAAGCGCCTAACCGTGTTATCACCTTCCTCTGCGCCCGTTACATGCAGCGCATACTCGACAAGCTGATGCTCTGCCAAGCCATCCAGCACGCCTGGGATTTTCAACGGGATTCCCGCGCCCATGAGAACATAACTAACTCCAGCGAGCATGGCGCCATATAGGGAGGACAAGTGCGGCGGTTGGATTTTTTCAAGAAAATTGATGCCTACGGGATTTTCGTGGCCTTCTCGAGCCAGAAATACTTCGACGAAATTACTCACGATGCAGAGTTCTACTACCTCATGTGAATTGTCTTTCACATGCGCGGGAGCTAATTCATACGGCGTTCTTTCTGCTTTGCCGCCGGGTATGAAGTACTGCTGCCAGATGCGCTCCGTCATACGCGGAAAAGGAAAGGCGTCGAATCCCCGCCGCATATGTCCCCCGGGATCGCCATCTTGAAGACGACGAATCAGAATCTGATCCAACGCTGTTCCTGAAACTACTCCCAACTGGCCCAATTGAGAGACAACTCTTGCAAGTCGCCAATTCGACACACCTGCACCCATACCGCCCTGAATAACTACTGGATATTCACTCATCACATCTGTATTTTGCCATCTGGCGACGCGATCGAACGTCGCAGTTCTGTAATTAAATCGATGGCCGATGTCACGGCCTCCAGCCACTGCTCTGCATATTCCTACGGGGGTGAGGGAGTGAGCATCAGTATGCTATGTGACATAGGTCACTGTACCGTTCGCGCCGACGCATTAGTTTTACCATGACAGGTATCGTTTAGCCTCATCAAAGGAAGCATGGCTAAGCCGAGACGAGTTTGTCGCCTGTTGTGCATGGATATCCGTTGCTTTGTGGTGGTGCGATGAAAAATGTAGTTGTTATTGGCGGTGGCATTTCTGGCCTTTCGGCCGCGTTTTATTTACGGCAGTACCTGGGCGATGTGGTTGATCTCACGCTGATCGAAAGTACGTCACGTCTTGGCGGAAAAGTTATCTCGGCGCGTGAGAGCGGTTTTATTATTGAAGGCGGCCCAGATTCGTTCGTCACCAAGAAAGCGGCAACCGTGGAAATGTGCCACGCGCTAGGCCTGGAAGACCAATTCATAAGCTCAAACAGTGCGGAACACACCACCTATGTATGGAGCCGCGGAAGATTGCATCCCGTGCCTGAAGGCATGATGCTGATGGCCCCCACCATGGTTCTTCCATTCCTGCGCTCACAGCTTATTTCATGGCCCGGCAAGTTGCGTATGGGGATGGAGATGCTGATCCGCTCTAGTGGCAAGGATGGAGATGAAAGCCTTGCGAGCTTTGTGCGCAGGCGGCTTGGCACGGAAGCACTCGAGAAGATTGCCGCTCCATTGATGGCTGGCATCTATTCCGCAGACCCGGAAACTCTAAGCCTGCAAAGCACTTTTCCATTATTTCCAGAGATGGAGAATAAATACGGCAGCCTACTGCGGGGATTGATGATGCAGAAGCGTGCGCAAAAAGAATTACCCGAGAAGCAAGATTCGCAAGAGAAACGCGTTCCCATGTTCATGACGCTGCGCGGCGGCTTGCAACAACTGATCGATGCGATTCTTGTGCAATTACGTTCAGAAGATATCCTGCTGAATCGTCGCGTTCTCTCTTTGACTCGCAAAGGCGACCGGTACGAGAGCGTCCTAGACGATGGGCAGCGAATTCTTGCCGACGAAGTTGTATTTGCCACTCCGGCCTATGAGACCGCCGCTCTGGTTGAAAGAATTGATCCTGTGCTGGCATCTAAATTGCGCACGATCCGGTATGTCTCTACAGCAACGGTGTCGCTGGGATTCAAGCGCAGCGATATCAACCACCCATTGAACGGGTTTGGTTTCGTTGTGCCGCGCAGCGAGAACCTAAGATCACTGCGTCTTCCTGGTCCTCGGCAAAATTTGA
>Ga0068855_100004009_pt1 | contig 17982 bp, 13 predicted proteins | sample KBSCornC52_FD_66592 | JGI IMG/M metagenome (GOLD analysis project Ga0068855, IMG submission 66592) | Corn rhizosphere microbial communities from Kellogg Biological Station, Michigan, USA - KBS Corn C5-2 | ecosystem: Host-associated > Plants > Roots > Rhizosphere > Soil ...
CAATATGCAAGGACGGTTACCCAGGCGAGAACATACGAGTAAATACCGAACGTCTCCGCGCCGACGATCCGAGCAATCAAGAGCTGCGAAAGAGCAGTCAAGCCGGCGCCGACAACATAAGCCGCGAGCGCAACTATCCCCCCAAGGGCGACTCGCCTGGCGGGTCCGCTGCCGAGGATCGTGTCAAACATGCTGGCACTCTTCACTGGACAGGCTCGCCGAAAACACCCGATGCTTTTGATGAAGCGAGCGAAACTTCGTGGTGACCAGTTCCGCGGTCCTGCTCGCCTCGTCAGCGAGCGAACGCGGATCGGATGTACTGATCGCGATTACCGCTTCTCCCCGCGTCCGTAGCATATCATGCAACCGTTCGAAGATTCGATTTGCTTCCATGGTGGCTATTGGATCGATCTCGAGCATACGTTCGACGACGCTTTGAAGGCGCTGCCGGTTACAAACCCGAGCGGTCAGAATGTCCGCCGGGGCGTCCAGTCGGATCAGCACGTCAGGCTTTGGTATGAGGTCGAGCGCGTCCAGGATCAGTGCTTCGTCCGCCGCTCGACAGAATAGCGCGAGTGAACTCACCGCCTGAACGAAGGCCTGGTCAAATACCGAGATATGGCTTGATTCGGATGCGAGATGCCAGGAGCGGGATAGCCGAAGAATGTATTGGTATAGTCTGATCGACGAAAGGAGGGATTTGGGCGGCAAAGCTCGCATCAGGCTCGAAGTGGTTCTGACATCGTGCGACGAATCCAATGGATGACGCGTCATTGCAAGTAACTCAATGACCGGTCTGATCAGTCGGTTCACAACGGCAGCTGCCCCATCCGGTTGCAGATTGCGCAATGGCGTGTCCGGTCGCAATCGCTCGGCTGGCCGGTAGCTGAGCACAAGATCCACCGTCTGCTGTCGTTCCTGAAGCTGAGCAGCAAGCGCTCGGGTGAAGGTCGTTTTGCCTACGCCTTGAGGTCCAAAGAGCTCGATAATCACGGTGAAGACTCCTCGGGATTCGCCTACAGTAGATCCCATATCTCAGATTTCGCGCGAAGGATCACTTCGGCCAGCGGTGCCTCGGCGCTCACGGTGACTACACGTTTCGCACCGAAATCGAGGTAACGTAATGCGTCGATTCGCTCGTGAATGACCGACGGTTCCATCGCAGGTTCGCGAGCTTCAGCCGTTGGCGCCGTGATCTGCAACTTGATTACAAGATCGGGCGGGAGCCGACGTGCGAGGGCGTAGGCAGATGCTTCGAGGCGTCGAAGCCACCGCGGTACGCGCGTCAGCCGGCCGAGGAGCGGACCATCATTGAAGCTGGGCAGTTCGCTTTGGGGATATCGATCCGTCAATACGATCAGTCCTCGATCGGCCCCGCGGCGCGCGGCGAGCAATTTGCTCTTTTTTTCCAGGGCCACAGCGACGGCCCAGACCGTGAGAAGCACGCTGTAGAGAATGCCTGGGCTGCGGTTCGATACGTTACCGTGGGACGATCCCTTGGGGCGGGTGCGGAGGACACGTGAGACTAGCGGCAACACTTTCTTGAACGGAAGCAGCAGCAGGGAGGGGCGGCCGTCACCGGTGCCGAAGTACATGGGGACGGCGTCAATCTCCGGCTTTAGCCAATCCATAATCGCCGCGACGATGGTGGATTTTCCGCTACCATCGAGGCCGACGATCGCAACCACGGCGCCACCGCCGGGTGCGCGTCGGCCCCATGGTCGGGGTAAGTGAAGGAACTGCTTGTTGATGCCACCGGCGATCCAAAGGATCGCGCGCCAGGCTGCGCGCATGTGTGCTTCGACCATGTTGTAGGTGCGGTACGGTGCAAGAAAGGCTTCGACCTGGCGCCTCAACGATCGCTGATCCTCCAACGGCTTGTCGCCATAGACGACATCAACGATCGCATTCGCAATATGTTCGTTCAGGAGGGTAGCTGCGAGATCGTGAACCGCGACGCGGTCCACGCGGGCGCGGAGTGTCCGGCGATCCCTGGCGAACTTCCGCGTCGTAGCCCGCCAATGGCGAAGCGCAACAGGATCCTGCAGGCGAAGCTCGAGGCAACTGCGAACACTCAGCAGTATCGCCTCGCTGGGCGGATCGAGTATCATGACGGGGAGCGTCGGATGGAGGATGGCGCGTGCGAGGATCACTTCTTCCCAAGGAAGGTGGTAATTCTTGAGCAGCCGCTCGCCGACGACCAGACGGAAGTGCAGATGAACGTGAACCAATCGGCCGGTCAGGTCATCGTATCCGAGAAAGCTTAGAAGCGCCGGATGATCGCGGCACGGCATGGTCGGGAAGAGCTTGAGCCCGTTCTCCAACAAGATGATCTCGCAGCGGTGTTGATCGGCCTTTGCGACCAGAAGGTCGAGATCGCTGTGGCCGGCCAACACCGAACCAATGTTGTTGCTGCTCTTCCAGTAACAGTATGCGACCTTCTTCAGGTGAAAATCGTGAAGAACCGACAAGAGGATTGGCGTAAGGGAGTTCTCCGCTCCCGATCGGTTCGTTTGAATCAATTCTCTCAAGACATTTGTCTGTCTCATAATCGGGGCGCTCCAGCGTCGATGGTGCTCGAGATCAATTGCAGAGATGGCGTCATCCGATCAGGAACCAACTGAACGAGAGTAGTAGTTGTCGTATTTCACGAGAGCTTCGCCGAAATCGCCGTAGCGATAGCTTGCGTGCTCCTTCAGATTGACCTGCGTGAGAAGGACGGCAGGCATGTCAGCGGTCTTGTCGAGAGCGCCGTTTGGGCTGTGCAGCAAGTTCATGGCGTTCTGCACGACTTCGCGTCTTGTGCTGCCCCATTTCACGACCAGCAGCACCTTGTTGACCATGGGAGCGAGCAGCCGCGTCTCGGTGGTCACAAGGAGAGGCGGCGCATCAATGATGATGCTGTCGTATTTTTCGCTCAATTGACGAAGCAAAAGTGGCATCTTTCCACCGGCTAGAATTGGCAAGACGTCGATCGGAAAAGCCGGCATGGCGATATAGTCAATTCCAAGGTCCGGAATATGTGTGGTGACGTCTGCCGGTGCCTGCTCGCGCAGGAGAATGTCGAGGAGCCCGGCTTCGGCGCTGACGCCGAGTTCACGCGCGACGGACGGCCGCTTGAAATCAAGGTCGATCAACAAGACCCGCCGTCCGAGTGTTGCGGCACATACTGCAAGGCTTATCGCAGACGTCGTCTTTCCTTCTCCGGGTACGCTGGAGGTTACCAGAATAGTCGTCGGCTTGAATCGGGGGGTGGTTAGCCACAGCTCGCCGACGACGGCGCGAATTGCTCTGGTGTAGGGAGAGAAGGGCTCCGTGAGCATGTATTGATGCGGCCTCAGATTCTTCACGCGGGGCAGCCGCGGAACAAGCCCAATGCAGGGAATATCGAGTGCATTGCTTATGTCGCGCTGGCTGCGCAATCCTCGGTCATTCTGCTCGGTGATCACCGCGATAAAACTTCCTCCGATAAGGAAAATGATCAGCGCCGGCAGAATGAAGATAATCGGATTGTGTGAACTGGGCTGGTCCGGCGGAGTGGCGAGGGAGAGAATGCGGATTTCCGACCCAGTACCCTCCCGCTGACCCAGGAGTTCCTTTTCGCGATTTTGAAGCTTGGAGTATGCAAGGCCGCTTGCCGCGGCTTCTCGCTCAAGGCCGCGAAGACGGTCGTACGCTTCCCGGGCCTGATCGCCATCGCGAGCCCGTGCCGCCAGATTCCATTCCTGCGAGGCCTTCTGTACGGCGGAAGTGGTCGTTTCCATATTGTTTCGCGCCTCAGAAATCCGAGCGCGAAGCCTGGCGAGCTCAAGAGATGTGTATTTCGAGGCCTGCGCGTTTTGGCCATCGATATACATTTGAACTGCCTTGTTCGCGACGATCGACGCCTCCTCCGGGTTTCTCGACGTATATCTGACGGTAATGATCTCGGAGCGGCCGTCCTGCGCGACTTTCAAGCGGCGCTCAAGATCCTCGATGTCCAGGGGAGCTCCGTGCCTGTTCCGGAACAGGGTTGCGATCCAGACGTGAAGACGCCGTTTGAGTTCGGCGATGCCGGATGTTTCAGCCGCCGTTGTCGACGGGTTAACTGGCTTGTCGGATGGCTCGGCCCCCGCCTCGGCGCCGGGTCGGTTTGTCACTGCGATGAAATCGGGATCTGTCAGCAAGTCATCGACAACCCGTTGCAGATGATCGGGAGACGTCAGCATCTTCACTTGCGTATCGATCGCAACTGCGTCTGATTGCGCAGAGCGAGGAAGACCGGTGTTTTGAGCGGTTTCAACGATGATCTGGGCCGAAGCAGTATACTTCGGCGATACCAACAGGCCGGCCACCGTCGCCAGCGCTGTTCCGCATATTGCAATCGTGAGGATACGCCAGCGACGGCGACGGAGTGTGTCCAGTAGTTGCACCAGGTATAGCACCGGTGCCTCCGGCCGTCCGTCGGCGGGTGGCGCGTGCTTGATGTCGTAGACGCCCGACGGCGGCCGAAGGATTGCAGGTAGCCGTTCGGTGGTACTGTTTTCGACGCGCATCCAGTTCACGGCCCGACCTCCACAAGACGTTGGGCTGCGGCGTGGGCGGCCGGGCGGGAAGTGCGCTCGTTGCGGTTCGCCGCAAGCCAGGATTGAATCATCAGCACGGACCATAGATAGCGCGACTGGTCGCGCCGCCCTGTAAGGTGCTCCTGCCAGCACGCCTGGACGCGGCGCGAGTCGAGGAAGCCATCATTGCGAATACTGCGCATGTCGAGCAAATCCTGGGCCCAGTCACGCAGCGGTCCGCGGAGCCAGGAACCGATCGGCACATTGAAGCCCTGCTTCGGCCGTTCGAAAAGGTCTGTCGGAAGGTAACGGCGAAGCACTTGACGCAGCAGCCACTTGCCCTGTCCATCGCGAATCCGCAGGGACGAAGGCAGTCGCCACGCAAATTCAATCACGCGATGATCGAGGAACGGGCTGCGCGCTTCGAGGCTTGCTGCCATTGTCGCGCGGTCAAGCTTCACTAAAATATCGCCTACGAGATAGCTGATCGTGTCGGAATAAATAAGGCTGGCGGTCGCGTCGGGCAGATCCGGAACGGGTTCGGTTCCGATCAGGTCGGGTCCGGTCGGGCGAGGGTCGCCGCTGAGCGTCATGAGTCGATGATAGCGTTCGCGATCGTCGCTCGCATTGAGCACGCGAGCGAGCTTTTCCAGGTTCGCCGCAGTCATGGTTGCCTGCAATTCTCCGGACAGCGGCAGATGGCTAAGCACGCGTTCCCAACTCTCCGGGCTCAGCATGGAGAGTGCCGAAACCGACATCTGGCGTAGCCTTAGCGGAAGCCGGAGGAAGGGAGCGAGCCGCGCTGTCATGACGTGGCGGGCGTAACCCCCAAAGCATTCGTCTCCGCCGTCGCCGGACAGTGCGACAGTGACGTGCTGCCGGGCAAGCCGGGCAAGAAGTAGCGTGGGGATCTGCGACTCGTCCGCGAAAGGTTCGTCCCAAATGTGCGGAAGTTCCGGAATAACGGCGAGCGCCTCGCGCGGCGTCACCCGGAACTCCGTATGTTCGGTCCCGAGGTGGCGGGCGACCAGTGAGGCCTGATGAGCCTCGTCGTAGTCGGACTCCTCAAACCCTATCGTGAACGACCGGATGGGCCGTTGCGATTGCGTTTGCATCAGTGCGGCGACCGTTGAGCTATCGATTCCGCCTGAAAGGAATACGCCGAAGGGCACATCCATTTTCATCCGCTCTTGCACGACGGTCCGCAGCAATTGATCGAGTTCGCTTTCGAGTTCTGGAAGGTCAGTCGCAGCCGGATTTCGCTGACCGTCCTGTGCAACCGTAGCGAGGGACCACCAGCGTCGAACCTGTTGCTGCAGGTATTCGATGCCGCCCTTCTTTAGATCGTTGGCGGCCACCGAAAGCATTGTGCCGGGCGGCAGTTTGAAGACGTCCTCCCAGATGCAGGAATGATCGGGAACGAAGCCGTACCGCAACACGGCGGCTAGAGCCTTGCGATCTACCTTCGGCTGGAAACCCGGATACGCCAAAATTGCCTTGAGTTCGGACGCGAAGACAATGCCTCCGTGAACGGCGGCGACGTACAGAGGCTTCTTTCCCAACCGATCGCGTACGAGGTGCAGGATACGGTGATTTCGATCCCAAACGCCGAGCGCGAACATTCCGCAGAACTGCGCCAGCGCGGCCTCCATGCCGAAGCTCTCGAACGCTGCCAGCATGATCTCGCTGTCGCTGCGCCCCTGGAACTGATGGCCCAACGCCTCCAGTTTCGATCGCAACTCCGGGAAGTTGTAGACCTCACCGTTGAATGTCATCGCCAGGCCTTCGCCATGGGACAGCATCGGCTGCTTGCCTGCCGCCGACAGGTCAACGATCGAAAGCCGACGATGGCCAAGGGCGATCCCGGCTTCGGCGTCGACCCAGGTACCGCTGCCATCCGGCCCGCGATGATGCAGGGTCGAAGTCATCTCTGCGATGGTTGCGAGCCGGTGCGGATCGGCAGCTCGTTGAGTGAGTAGGATGCCGGCAATTCCGCACATGTCATTTGCTCCGAGTTAGCCGGGGAGAGAGGTCGCGGGCGTTGGTCCCTGCAACCATTGCGAATGCGATTGCGAACCAGAACAGCGGATGGCGGATCACCAGATGAAAAACGCAGAGGATGGTGATGCCGCACAGCATTGCGGTGAGCGCGTCGAGTGGCACCCGGTAAACCAGCCGGAACGCTGTCGCGATGAGCCAGCCAAATGACAAAACTGCTATCAGTCCGCCCTGCGTGAAAAGATCGAGGAACGTGTTGTGGGCTTCGAAGTTGGGCGTGCCGTTGACTTGCGGGTGTTCGATGTATTTCGGCTCGACCGCGTCCTGTCGCGCAGCGACAAGAGTTGGCGGGATCTCGATATGGGGTCCAGGCCCCAATCCGAGCATTCCCGATTCGATGCCGCGATCGATCGCGCGGCTCCACGCGTCGAGCCGTATGTTGGCCGTCTCCGACGTTTCCTCGCTTGTTCCTTTCGCCATATCCTTGGCAAGGTCTGCCGTTTCGATCTCGACAAGGTTGGCGAATAGCAGGGCCGTAGCGCCGATAATCGGTGAGGCGACGAGGACAAGCCCGGCCGCCGCAGCTCTGAATGTGAGCTTTCGCCCGGGCATCAGCAGCCATGTTCTGAGCTTGAGCATCAGGAAGAGCAGCATCCCGGCGACAAGTATGAGACCGTAGGTGTCACTCTTCGTGAGGCGGCCGACATAGACAGACAGGATTGTGCACAGGAGCGCGGCAAGCCTTCTGCGGACCCCGGGAAAGTGTTCGGCAAAATGAAGCGAGAGAAACGTGCTGATTGCACAGAAGATGGCGAGCTGGTTGGGATTTTCGGACAGGCCGCGGAACCGATCCCAGTACCAGGGGTCCATTTCCGGAATGGATATGAGATTCCAGCCCCAGGCGAGCTGGATGGCAAAAAATACATTACTGAACCAAACGAGGAGCCAAGCGGAGCGCTGCAGGCGGCAGCCGGCGCTGGAGTCAGCCGTTGCCAGCAAGCTGATGGCGGCTAGAAGCGGATAAGCCAGGGAATCGTGGATGAACAGATTTGGGTCGTGAATGTCACTGATGGCAAAGGCGGTCATTGAGCCAATGCAGAGCGAGGTGGCGAAGAGAGCCCAGAAGACGAGCATTCGAGAGAGAGCAGGCGTGAGCTTCGAACGAAGCAGGTCTCTGGTTCCGCCCAGCATCAAGGCGATCCAGGTTACCAGGCAAAGCTCGCCAGGCCCGACCGGCAGACCGGTCGGCCGCAGCTGCGACGCCGTCGACAGTACGAGGCCCAGGGCAAGCAAGGCGTCCCGTATCACGAGCGCGCCTCCTGTGACGAAATTCCGCCGATTGCTCCGTGATAGCTTGCCAGCGAAGGGCTTCTTGCCGACGCCAGCGCCGCATATGCATCCACATAACGGGAAACCGTAAGCTGAAGGCCGAACTCTCTCCTTACCAGCCGCCCGGCTCGAACGCCCATTATCCGCGCGGTCCTGCGTTCGCAGAGCATATCGAGGACTCGCGCGGCCAGGAGGTGCGGCTTGCGCGGTGGAACGAGAAATCCGCTCCAGCCATCGCGGACGACGTCAGAGCACCCCGGCATATTCGTCGTCACGATCGGCAAATCCGCCAGCGCCGCCTCAAGCAGCACGCGAGGGACGCCTTCGCGATACTCCGTCGGGAATGCGAAGACATCGGCGAGGCCCAGGAGATCGGGTATGTCCGACCGCCTGCCAAGTGGTATCACGTAGGGCGCGTGACGATCTATCTCGGCTTGCGTGACGGCATAAGACCCTTCGCCTTCCCGCGGCCCGACCAGCAGAAAGCGAACGCTGGGACGCATCCTGTGCACCAGTGCTGCTGCTTCAAGCAGCGTCGGAATTCCCTTCTGCCGGGTCAGGCGCGTGACGGTAATGACAATCTCGGCATCCTCGAGGCCGAGTTGCTTGCGCAGCGCGGACCGGGACGGTCTTGCAGCGAGCGCACGGTCGAAGCTATCGATATCGACCCCCGAGCCGGGTATCAGGCGACTTGCCCCTTTGCCAAGCATCCGGTGCCGTTCAAAGAATGTCTGATCGTCGCGGTTTTGAAAAATTGTCAGCGCGGCAGAGCGGCCGGCTACGCGATGGAGCATCGGAAAGATCAGACGCAACATCAGCGATGTCGGCGAGCGGGACGAGTAGATCTGTCCCAATCCGTTGATCGTGCGAACCGTCAGGACGTTGGAGAGGTTCCTCGTTGCAAGCGGGACGAGCAGATTCGGCTTCGTGTCGAAGCTCTGGACAATGTCCGGCCGAACTTCTCCAATGAGCTTCGTGAGGGCAGAGATTGCAGCTCTGTCCGCGAGCGGGTTGACGAACCGGTCGAACCGGAATGGCCGATAGTCGAGGCCAAGTCGTGCGAACGGCGCCGGGTCGCCAGTGCCGGCCGCGGTGATGCGAAAGCCGCGATCTCGGAGCGCGAGCAGAAATGGAATACGCAGGTTGTGATCTTCTCCGCCGATGCAGAGCAGGTGTGGAGTTACGCGGCGTCCGTTGACAAGCAAGCCGAGACCATCCTCGGCGGTTTTCCTTGGCGGCCAGCCGGAGCGATCCGCAAAGATGTGATCATCGATCTTGAAAGAGAAGCCTTCGGACATCGACAGATCTCCAATCCAGCGGCGTCGTCTACTGTATCAGCGGCAGAGTCCGTAGTGTCGGTGCTTTAGGGAGTACCAAAAAAGGAGTAGTCCCCTCTCTGCTTGTGGGCGTCGCTGTCCGTGGCCAGCCTGCACGAACTCTTGTGTTCCGATCCGATCGTGAGCCCGACTACCGGAGATGGGTGGCCACCAGCGCAGCGAGCGAGGCGCGATTGGTGATCGAGAGCTTTTGATAGATGTGATGCAGGTGAACCTTGATTGTGCCTTCTGATATATTGAGCCGGCGGCCGGCTCCTCTGTTCGAGAAGCCTTCGGAAACGAGAAGCATAATCTCGCGCTCCCGCTCGGTCAGAAGCGCGAGCGGCTGAAGTTGTGCCTCGACCCGCGAGATCTCTTCGACGCCTGGCACCGGGAGCTGGGATCGTTTCTCGGTCTCGGACGGACGAAGATACCGCACCAGCCGGGGTTCCTTGCGAACTGTTCCGGAAGTTGTGTTTGCCAGCTGAAGGAGTTCGGCAGGCGTAGCAAGAAAGATCACGCGAGTGGATACGCGCGCGCCCGCGTCAGCAGTGAGGAATTCCAGTCTGAAGCTTCCAGGCAGGCCGATGTCGACTAGCGCGAGGTCTGGAGAATCGTTCCGAATGACCCGGGCGCACTCGGCACTGTTGCGGCAGCAGGCGACAATTTCGAAATACCCGTTCGCGCCGATCAGGTTCACAAGCCCTTGCAGAACCAACGGGTCGCGGTCCGCTACTACCACCGTTACGCGACGCATACTGCACCTCAGAAAAAGATGCGATTCCGACTGCCCTTCGGGTTGAAAAGGCTCCGAACGATTAATTGCCGCGGGATGTTACGATTATCCACGTCGAATTATTGGACTGTTCTGTATAACCGTACCAACGACAAATCAGTACGTCTTTCGATGTATGCGGCGGATCAAAAGACCTAGTCCGTGGCTCGATCCCCGGTGTCGGAATCGAACTCGCGAGCGATCCAGAACATTGAATCCGCTGAGTTTGTCGGGGCGCGAAGGGAATTATATCCTAGAGGTGCGACGATCTACCCCATATCGAACGATATATGTAGATGTCCTCGATTGTCATTTATCTTTCATACAATGCTCTCGTTCAGGCATCTCCAGGGCTTCGAGGCGAGCGGTCGCGCGCAGGAATGGATGCGCAGGTACGTGTCCGGACCAAGTGCGTGGCGGCTCCTCAAGCGTAGCAGAGTGCGTTGTAAATGACCGAACAGTGTACATGTGCCACGATCATCGCTGGACCAAACGTCGTTTTTCGTGAGGGTCTCGTTAGAATTCTCAGTGCGGAAAAATTCCAGATACTATGGGCGGCTGCCTGCATCGATCGCCATGACCTTGAGAAGCTGGCTGAACACGAAACTGTCCTGGTTATTCTCGATGCAAGCGAAAATCTGAATGCGGCGGTTGAGCAAATCGAACTTATCAGAAGGCGGTGTCCGGCCTGGCGGGTCGTTGTGCTGGATGCTGCCGATCAACTTAGAAATGCGGCGTGCGTCTATCGTGCTGGTGCGAGCGCCTATTTCGTCAAGATTGTGAACCCCGCTGCCCTGGTGAAATCCCTCGAATTGGTAATGCTGGGCGAGATCATTGTGCCTGCCGAATTCCTTCCGCTTGTCCTTTGTTACGAACGTCACGACGAGTGTGGCGACAGCCGTCGCGATGACGGGGCGAATACGTGTCGCGCCGGTTTCGGGGATGAAGTGCCGGCGACAGGGGAGGTTGCCGCCATGCGACAATTGTCGCCCCGCGAGAAAACCATCTTGCGTCACATCATTGAAGGATGTGCGAACAAGGTGATCGCGCGCAAGGTCGCCATTTCCGAAGCGACGGTGAAGGTCCACGTCAAGTCCATTCTCCGGAAGATTCGCGTCCATAGTCGCACGCAGGCTGCTATCTGGGGCTTGAGTTGCGACGCTGCCAGTTGGGAGATTGAAGACAACTTGACAGCTCTCGCGCGGTCTCCAGCGCAGCCATTCGCGCCCCCGCGTTCGTTACCGACCGTGCCCCGCGCAATGAGGACCGAGCTGTCGCTGTTCAAGGTAGACGCTCATAAGCCGTCATGAGCCTGGCGGTTCAGTCGCCGGAGGCGTGTCGAGGTTGGGGCACGTGGCGGAGTAGAGAATGAAGACGCTCAGGACGGCCATAGCGACAGGGCTCTTGTATGCGGCGTTTCTGGCTATCACGACGCACGATGTTGCGTGCGCATACGATCGACTGACGGCGATCCCGGTGGTGGAGGCTCCCGCCTTGGCCCGCCCTCGCTATCTGCAAGAAATGAAGGATCCGACCATCGGTACGGTCTTGATCCGTGTCACCGCTCCCGGAAAGGAGATGTTTGCCGGCGTTTCGTGCCAGCCTGACTATTGCACGCACAGGTATTCGAGCTCCCAGGCATGGAATGCGGACCAGAGTGTGCTGCTGATAACGAATGGTTGCTCCGGCTTCTGCTTTCTGGACGGCCGGACTTATGTCCCGCTCTTTCGGCGCGCAACCCCGAACGAATGCGAATGGCATCCTGTCGACCCGAATTTGATGATCTGCGTCAGCAGCCGAGCGATTTATACGTGGGCACCGAGGAGCGACAGCAAGACGGTCATTTTTGCAGGGGTTGGCTACCGGAACCTGCAGTTCGGACCGTACAAGGGTAATCCATCCAGGGACGGCAAGAAGCTGGTCGTGCGCGCGGTGACAGACTCAGGGCAGCTCGTTGCCTTTGCCTACGATATATCGACGAAGACCAAGTACCGGGATATCGCCCTTACAGACCTTCCAGGCAGCAACGGCTACTGCAGTATTTCACCGTCAGGCCGCTACATATTCTGTACCCAGAAACTGCCTGGCGAGATCGATGAAGGATATGTGTTTACTGTCGATGGGGTCGAGCTCCAGCACTGGCCGGAGCACCACCGCCCCGGTCATGGCGACATGACAATCGATGTGGATGGCAGCGACGTCTATGTGGGCATCAGCAAAAGCGACCCCGACAAGTTCCACATCATCAAGCGACGCCTCGTGGATGGCAAGGTTACTGATCTCGCGCCGTACGGCGAGGGGCAACATGCCTCGCTCCGCAACACAAACCTGCCCGGTTGGGTTTTCCTGAGCTACGGCGGAACGTACTCCGAAGTCGCCGAGCAGCCGGGTTGGGCGCCCTTCTATCAAGAAGTTGTCGCGCTCCGCATCGACGGAAGCGGAGAGGTGCGTCGAATCGCCCAGACCCGCAATCCGAAGCACGATTACTGGAGCGAGACCCATGCGTCGCCCTCGCCTGATGGCACGCAGGTGATTTGGTCCAGCAACTGGGGGGAACCCGGGGGGCCGGTCGCGGATTACGTTACCCGGTTGTCCTGGCCGAATGCGCCCATAATGCAATCCCAGCGAAACTAGGAGATATGCCATGCCGACCGTCCGATTGCCGCGTGGGATCCGCATCTCAATCGTTCCCAAGGGCTCAAGGCTGGATACGGCTTTGGGTGCCAAGCTGGTGCTGGTTGCGGCCGCGCTCGCTTTTTCATCGGCTCCGGCGAGAGCAGAATATCACCTGCAGGTCGGTGATGTTGTCGAAATTGCAGTCGCGAGAATACCGGAGCTCAAGCAGCGTGTACCGGTGCAACTCGACGGATCGATCACGTTTCCCCAACTCGGAAATCTGCCGATCGCTGGTCTGACACCGTCGGAAGCTCAAGCCAGAATTCAGGTGATCCTGGCCACGAAAGTGTTTCGGCAGAGGATGTCGGACGGTCGTGAGAGCAACACCCTGATCGACCATGACGAGGTGACGGCTACCGTCGTCGAATACCGGCCGATATACGTCAACGGCGATGTAGCCAAGCCGGGCGAGTACGCGTACCGGCCGCTGATGACGGTGCGCCAGGCCGTCGCTCTCTCCGGCGGTTACGAACTCATGCGATATCGGATGACAAATCCGGTCATCGAGTCGGCAGATCTGAGGGCTGAGTATGAAACGCTCTGGACCCAGTTCGCGAGCGAGCAAGCCCACATCTGGCGCTTGAAAGCGGAGCTGGGCGAAGGAAAAAACCTGGATCAAACCACCCTGAAGGATCTACCAGTGGCGCGATCGAAGATAACGGAACTTGTGAATTTGGAAGCAGAGCGGCTCAGCGCCAACCAGACCGACTTTGATCGGCAGAAGGCGTTTTTGCAACACGCAATCGCCCAGGGCAAGGAGCAGATCCAGGTTCTTTCGGAACAGCAGAAGGAGGACAATCAGGGCGCGCAAGCGGACATCGAGGAGTTGCAGAGAACAATTGACCTCTATGGCAAGGGGTCTCTGCCTAGCCCCCGCGTCGCCGATTCACGTCGCGCAGTCCTGCTGTCGTCGACCAGAAAGTTGCAGACCACGGCACAGTTGATGCAGATCCAGCAGCAACAGGACGGCTTTTCGCGACAGGTGGAGAAGCTGGATGACCAGCGCAGAATCGACCTGCTTCGCGAATTGCAGGACGCCAATATGAAGCTAAGCGAAATTCAGGCCAAGCTGCAAAGCACCGCAGAGAAATTGCAATACACTTCCATCGTGAAGTCCCAGTTGGTGCGTGGAGGCGGCAATCAGCCTGAGATCGACGTGATCCGGGCTGGCGACAAGGGTGGGGAGCGCATCGCGGCGAATGAGGAAACCAAACTTGAACCGGGCGACGTCGTGGAAATTGCACTGAAGGCCGGATTGCCGGCCTGGCAGCGGGGTCGACAGGAGAGCAATGCACAATAATCCTGCGAGGTGATCGGAATGTCAGCCGCCGCGATCAGAATCACAGGTTGGCTTGCCGTCCTGCTGGTCGTGATCATGTCGCTCGTACCCGGAAATTTGCGGCCTCATGTTCTACCGAACAACTATGAAGAGCATTGCCTTGCTTACGTTGTCGTCAGCTATCTCCTTGCCATGGGTAATCCGACGATCGGGCGCCGCGTAGCCCTCGGCGTCATGCTTGCAATTGGCGCCGGATTGCTCGAGATCGCGCAGCTATTCATTGTGGGACGGACCGCGAGCGTTGCAGATTTTGCCGCCGGCGTGCTGGGCGCGTGCATCGGTCTTACGCTACGTTGGTGATGCGGTGGCACGCGTGGCAGCGCGTCCGGGCTGGATCGGATCCAGACTACCGTTCGCGAATGACGTCGTGTCTGTATCGTGTAAGTGGAGAGAGCAGGTAACTCAGTATCCGTCGTGACCCAGTCTTGATTTCGGCTGTCACGGCCATGCCTGGAGACAGCCGGACAAGTTTACCGTCGATTTGCATCCCGGTCCGGTCAAGCGCAATTCTCGCGGCATAACTGGGTTCTTGGCTCCTTGGGTCGCCGTCGGATCTCGCCGCCGGGAAGGGCTGGTCGCGCGATTTCTCGGGAGTGATGGCGTCACGCGAGACGTCGACAACTTGCCCGTGAACAAGGCCGTATCGCGTGAAATTGAATGTATCAATCTTGACCTCGGCGCGCTGACCAGGACTCACAAAGCCGATATCCCGGTTCGATACCGCAGCTTCGATTTCTACTTCACCGTCAGTTGCGGCGACGACGGCGAGGGTTTGGGCGGGCATGACCACGCCGCCGACGGTGTGCACAGCGAGTTGCTGGACGACGCCGTCAATCGGCGCAGTGAGGACTCCAAGTGTTGCCTTTTGTTCAGCTTTGATGACGTCCTGGTCGAGGCCGGCGGCTTTCTGTTCCGCCTTCGCCGATTCATCGAGTAGCGCGCGCCGATATTCTGCCTGGAGTTTTGAGCGCGTTTCGTTCAGCGTCGCAATTGCCGCGTTGGTCTCCCGCTCCCTGCTTTGCTGTACGAGCCGTTCCTGCTGCTGGCCGACGAGCTCCTGCAACTCGGACAGATAACTGATCTTCGAACCGAGTTTTCCTTCGTAAAGGTATTTCCGGAGGTCGACGCGTTCCTGAAGCAGCGGGATCATGGCCTCCAGCTTGGCAACGGTAGCGGCGATCGTTTGTCGCTCCGCCTCCTTTTGGGCAATCTGGCGGTCGATCTCGGCGATCTTTACCCGATGTTCCTGCGTCTGGGTCAAGAGGAGCTGTCGCTGGGTTTCGACGAGGTCTGCGGGCATTTGCGGGAACGGCCCGAAATCGTCGAGTGGATCGTCGTGCGCGGCGAGGGCCGCGCGCAGGCGCATGAGGTCGAGTTTTGCGGCGATGAGGTCGCCTCGAATGTGTTTGACATCAGCGGTGCTGATCGTGGGGTCGAGTTCAATGAGAACATCTCCGGCCTTTACCACAGAGCCATCGTGAATGTGAATCGCCTTCACGACTCCGGCTTCAAGCGGCTGGACCAGTTTGGTACGGCCGGCCGGAACGACCTTGCCCGGTGCGATTGCGACGATATCGACGCGGCCCACGGACGCCCAGGTCAGTGCTGCGCAAAATAGCGCGACGATAGTCATGCCGATCGCGCGTGCTGTGGGCGAGGCGGGGGTCTCGACGATCTCGAGGGCGGCTGGAAGGAAGGCCGCCTCGTGGCCGCGAGAAGGCGGTTTTCGCGTGGGAAACCTGATGATATTTTTGACCGAGGTCATTGGAGTCTTGCCTGCAGAAAATGGAGGTTGGCATAACGTCCGTTAGATCGGATCAAGTCTTCATGTGATCCATCCTCGACCAGGCGCCCGCGTTCAATGGTAAGGATGCGATCGGCGCCGCGCACGGCCGAGAGTCGGTGAGCGATAATGATCGCAGTGCGCCGTTCGCAAATGCGTCGCATGTTGTCCTGGATGATACGCTCGCTTTCATAGTCGAGCGAACTGGTCGCCTCATCGAAAATCAGGATACGCGGATCGGTAACCAGGGCGCGGGCGATCGCGATTCGCTGTCGCTGACCTCCTGAGAGGCTGCATCCACGTTCGCCAACCGGCGTATCGTAGCCCTCGGGGAGTTCGAGGATAAATTCATGTGCGCCGGCGAGCGTGGCTGCCGCAACGATCCGCTCCATCGACATCGCCGGGTCGGCAAGTGCGATATTGTCGCGGACCGAGCGATTGAAAAGCATGTCTTCCTGCAGAACGACGCCGACCTGCCGGCGCAACCAGGCGGTATCGACCATCGCGAGATCGACGCCATCGATCAATACACGTCCGGTCTCCGGCACGTAGAGACGCTGGACAAGCTTGGCTAGCGTGCTTTTCCCGGAACCGGACGGCCCGACGATTCCAACGACCTGGCCGGCCGGTATCTGAAATTGCACGTCGCGCAGAATTTCCGGACCATCGACACGATAGCGAAAGCCAACGTGCTCGAAAGTGATTGCGCCCTTGATCCGGGGGAGGGTGGGGCGGGGGGCCGTCACCGCCGATTCAGGGCGTGTGTTGAGGATATCGCCGAGCCGTTCGACTGACAGGCGGGCCTGGTGAAAGTCCTGCCAAATCTGGGCCAGGCGCAGTACGGGCAAACTGACTCTGCTTGCCAGCATGTTGAACGCGACAAGCTCTCCGACCGTCAGGCCTCCGTCGATCACAAGTTTGGCCCCTAGAAACAGGACAGCCGCCGTTACCAGTTTGCTCACGAATTGAATGGCCTGGCTTGCCACGTTGCCGAGACTGAGCACGCGGAAGCTTGCGGCGACATAGCCGGCCAATTGTTCTTCCCAGCGACGCTGCATCTGGGGTTCGACCGCCATCGCCTTCAACGTTTCGATGCCGACGATACTTTCAACCAGAAAGGCCTGGTTTTCGGCGCCCCTCCGGAATTTCTCGTCGAGACGCCGGCGAAATACCGGCGTCGCGGCTGCCGAAATTGCGATGTAAAATGGAAAGGCGCCGAGCACGATCCAGGTCAGCAACGGAGAGTAGACAAACATTACGCCCAGGAAAATGAAGGTGAAGAGGAGATCTATGACGAGGGAAAGCGCCGAACTGGTCAGGAAAGTTCGAATATTTTCCAGTTCGCGGACGCGGGCAACCGAATCCCCGGTGCGACGATTTTGGAAGTAGGCGAGCGGCAGCGCTATCAGGTGATGGAACAGACGTGCGCCAAGTTCGACGTCGATGCGATTGGTCGTATGGGCGAAGAGATAGGTACGTAGCGCGCCGAGGATCGTATCGAAGATCGCAATGGTCACGAGACCGACGACGAGGACTTCGAGCGTATCGAGGCCGCGATGCACGAGGACCTTGTCGATCACGACCTGGAAAAACAGCGGGGTGACCAGCGCGAAGACCTGCAGGAAGAACGAGGCTATGAGCACCTCGCCGAGCAGGCGGCGATATTTCTGGATAGCGCCGAGAAACCAGGTGATGTCAAAGCGCCGCGACAGATCTGAAAGCGTTGCACGGCGCGCCATCAGAACCAGGCGGCCGTCCCACAAATCCTCGAATTCTGCCCTGGTCATTGCCTGGGGTTGCAGCCCCGGGGGGCGCTGGACAAGCACCTTGTCGTCACCTGCACCGCCAAGTATCAGGAAGCTGCCGTCGTTAAGCGCGGCGATGGCGGGAAGAGGTGTCCGCGCCAGACGCGTCCAGCTTGTCCTGACGGTGCGAGCCTTAAGGCCGTATTCCCTGGAGTAGCGCAACATCTCCGGTATGCCGATCGCATCCAAACCGATGCGATGACGGGTTTGATCGGCTTCTGCCGGAATGCCATGCATCCGCAGCAGCAGGACGAGTGAAAGAAGCCCCGAATCGTTTGCCTGGGTCATTCGCCGGTGTCCTCAATTCGGGAAGGAAGGCTCATGGTCGTTGTGCGCCTATCCGATGTGACCGGAGCCCCCCCACTGGTGCTGGGGCGTTGTGTATGGGGGTGGAGACGCCCCCGGGAGCGGCAGCCC
>Ga0068855_100004010_pt1 | contig 17978 bp, 22 predicted proteins | sample KBSCornC52_FD_66592 | JGI IMG/M metagenome (GOLD analysis project Ga0068855, IMG submission 66592) | Corn rhizosphere microbial communities from Kellogg Biological Station, Michigan, USA - KBS Corn C5-2 | ecosystem: Host-associated > Plants > Roots > Rhizosphere > Soil ...
TTGAGTAGTAAACGATAAAGGTAACCTTGATCTCAATTTAGACGGCGTTCGTTTGTAGCACGCACACTTTCAGCCCTTGGAGCGATTATTCTCAGTAGTCGGCCCGCGCGCCTATTGCTTTTTCGGAGAACCCCACAGCATAATTAATCATCCCGCGTGAGAGAACGGAGACCGCATCCGCCCATCTCGTAGAAGGGATACTGGCATTCAAATTTGCCATCACGTCGACGAGCTGCTCGAGAGGACGGTCGCAGTCACATGCGACAATCATCCCGACAGGCACATGATGCCATCCTTCGACCGAGTCCGTATCGTGACCCGGAAGCGCCTTGACTTTGCCGATTAGCGCGTATCCTTCCGCCAGAGACGACTCATTCAAGCTCTGCGCCACATGAAGAACACCAGCCACGGTTTCAGGGGCCACATACTGCGTCGAATCCTCCCACTCTGCCAATGAAGCGGTATAGATGAGGAGAGCCCGTTCGATCAGAACCTCGCCAGACGCGTCTCTTACGCCTACGAACCCAATACGGAAATCCGGGCTCAGCAGTGGTTCGAGCATCGCGCAAAGTTGCTGCGCGAGATCGTTCCCGGCATCCCGACGTCGCTCGAGAATTGAACTTCCGAGTTTGTGAATGGTTTCCGTGAGTGAGACTGCCATACCGAAGATCTCTCTTGTGTCTTATTTCATCTGGTGTCGAGCCTAATATGCACGCCAGTCGTTCCGTTCCGCCTCGTCGTCAAAGTCGCGCGCGTGGGTCTCGTGGCTCCTAGCAATCTCACGCAGCATGGCGGAGGTCCGGGGATCCAAATGCTCACGGACTGCCATTGTTTAGCCCTAGAAGGACATTTCTAGCTCGACTCCAGCATAGTCAACACGAGGAACAAGTTGACGATTGGGGCCTTGCTCGAAATGGATCAAACCGTATCGCTCCATCGTCCGCAGTGTTCGTGAAAGGTTCGACGTTGCTCTCCCTGATTTCTCCGCCAACTCGCTAAGAGACTGGGGATGGGTTTGGAGAATAAGCTTGAGCAAGTCCCGATTTTGGTCGGAAAGCACTTGCGACAACGTGCCTAGAGATTCAAACCAGACCTTCGGCTCATCTTTTGTGGGGACATACTCTCCCTTTGCTATCGCCAGTGTCCGCTTTTTGTAAGTTTCCCGAGAAGCAATTCCAACTCGCAAAGTCTTCATGGCGTTGTGCTCCTTTCTTGCAAAATCGAATCCACTTCTGCCCAAAAATCCGTCAGCAAGGTGACCGCATCTTCGTAGTCATAGAAACGGACGCGCTCTCCCTTGTGCTTGTGGTCGTATTCAATTCGTGTCCTGGCTCCGGGGCCTGCACCTTCCCGAATGGGATGCGCATTGTCGAAGCCCAACAGACGTTCACCGTCACCATCGTGCAGCGTCAGCGAATAGTCCAGACCGTGTGGCTTTTCCGGGGTAGTAGGAACCTGCTTCGCCTCAAATTTGACCCAGAAGTTGCCCTCAACAACGAATGTTTCTCCGTCAAGCCGGAGAAGAGTGTCGAGATTGTGATCCCGGTCCATAGCCTCTATATTATCACGGGATGATAACAAAGACCTCGGCGCTGTAGCCGACGCTGCCCCAGGACCTAAAAGCAATTATTGGGGAAGGGAGGAACTACATTGCACCGAGTAGAGCCCCGCAATGTTGTTGCGGTGCCAATTTCTGAGAAGAAGTCATTCTCTCGGGTTTCACCCAGATTTTGGCAGAGGTTGGAAACAGAAACCGTGCTCTCCGCGCCGGATTCCGAAACGAGCTTCACCTTTGACCGAATTCGCCGCACCTATTTGGAGGGCTTAACAAACCCGCGACGTTTGCCTTAAGGCAGAGGTCTGGACAGAGGTTTGGTGGACAGAGGACGTGGGTGCGATAAGGGTGCAATAACCGGTTCCAAGGGTGTCTCAGGGCTCCAAAAGTGGCCATCCGGGGCTCCTGATTTCAATAAGTTACGAAATCCTTCCTTGCTGTCACGGCAGAGCTCGGCAGGATCACTTTTAGGAAACGCCATTCTCTTTAGGCACCTGCGATGTGCGGCTCCCAGGACAGAGTTGCGGCTACTGATCCGGCATCAGCCAATGGAGCCGCGCAGTCTGAGCAATAGTGCTCTAGGTGGAATGCCGCTCACTTCGTTGATCGCGGGAAATACTCTTCGGACCCCTATCTCATGCAAATGATTTGAAAACCTCTCGTCAGGTGCAACCTGTTCAAAATTGCACAGCATAGCACCTTGCTTCATGGGAGACTTCCTTATTAGCCTCTATATTCGAGGCTTGGTGAGGTAGAGATGGTCTGCATTAAGGAACGACTCCTCATCGTAGATGATGAGCCTTCGATTCGAACGTCGTTGTCGCTCGTGCTTACTGAAGTTGGGTACAGTGTGCGTTCAGCAGAAGACGGCTTCTCAGCATTGCGTTTGATCCGCCAGGAGAGTCCCGAGGTTCTTCTTTCTGACCTCAACATGCCAGGCATGTCCGGATTCGAATTGCTCTCTATGGTTCGTCGCCAGTTTCCTGCAATTCAAACGATTGCCATGAGCGGTGCGTTCTCAGGCGGCGAGGTGCCTCACGGTGTTGACGCCGACGCCTTTTACGAAAAGGGCAGTGGCATGGGGATGCTTTTGCACATACTAAGAATACCGCCAGAAATGAAACGACCGAGCTCACAAACTTCGCCTCACCGCGGCGCTTCCCTGGATTGTGTTCGTGGCGCGTTGCCGAAGCTGTCAAGCCCGGAGTTATTTTGCCGCTGCATGGAATAGTCGGATGACTATGATCGGTAAATGGAATTTACTTCTTGTGCGCGCGGCGGCGTTTACTCTCGTCGCGCTGGTGTCCGGCGGATGTTCGTTTGCCTACTCCGTACTTACGCATGAGCAAATCGTAGACCTGGCATGGACAGCCGAGATTCGACCCCTTCTATTGCATCGCTTTCCATCTCTAACTGAAGACCAGATCACAGAGGCGCATGCATACGCCTACGGAGGCTCAGTCATCCAAGACCTGGGTTACTATCCCTTCGGAAACAGGGATTTCAGTGACCTGGTGCACTACGTCCGCAGCGGGGACTTTGTTCTCGAACTGCTTCGCCAAAGCCAGAATGCAGACGAGTACGCTTTCGCATTGGGCGCTTTGTCGCATTATGCGGCGGACATTGACGGCCACCCGGCGGTCAATGAGGCTGTCGCGCTCCGCTATCCAAAGCTACGAGCGAAATATGGAAGGTCGGTTCGCTATGCGCAGGGCACGTCGGCACACTTGAAGACCGAGTTTGGATTCGACACGCTGCAGGTGGCGAAAAATCGTTATGCATCGGACCAGTACCACGCTTTCATAGGGTTTCAGGTTGCGCTGCCGTTGCTGGAGCGGACCTTCCCGGTCGTATACGGGTTGCAACTGAAGGATGTACTCACACACGAGGACTTGGCGGTTGGTTCGTATCGCTTTTCGGTCAGCCGTTTGATTCCGCAAATGACAAAGGTCGCGCTGCAAACGCACCAGAAGGACCTGATGCAGGAGGTGCCTAACTTTGCGAAGAAGAAGTTCCTGTATCGCCTGTCCCGTTCCGATTACGAACGGGAGTGGGGAAAGACCTACACGGAGCCGAGCTTCGGCACGCGGGTACTATCGGCGCTATTGCGATACATCCCGAAAGTCGGTCCCTTCAAGGGCATGGGGTTCGATAACCCTACCCCAAAAACGGAAGATCTGTATATAAAGAGCATAAATAAGACGGTCGATAGTTATCTCGCGATGCTCGAAGAAGTGCACGCAGGCACGCTAGTTTTGCCCAACTGCGATCTGGATGACGGAAAAATAACCAAAGCGGCGGAATACACGCTCGCAGACGAGACTTACGCGAGCTTGTTGGCCAGACTGTCCGCAAGCAAGTTCGATGGAACTACGCCGCAACTGCGCGACAACATTCTCGCGTTCTATTCTGATCGCTCGCTGCAGATCGAGACCAGGAAAGATTCGGCTCACTGGCAACGCGTCGTGGCCGATCTTGGCGAATTGCAGACCTTAGTGGCTTTGCCGGTGTCCGGCCACCCTTTGCCTTGACATGGTCCTACTGCTCAGACCTAGGTAATAGGGACGAATAGAGTAAAGAAGTTCCGCAAGTCTTAGGTGCGAGTCCATATTCATGATGTTTCATATCTCACGGCGACGGTTTCTCTTTAGGTTGGTGGCCGCCTACTTCTTTGCTTCTCTCGCAACGATCATGGTGCCGGCTCAACAACTCGACACGGCATCCGCGATCTATAAGGTGGATAGAGCGGCTAAGGCTCGACTCGAGAATATTGAGGGATACTCTGTGACCGAGCACTATGCGGTCTACAGGAATAAAGATGAAATCCATCCTGTTGCCGAAATGACGGTAATGACTACCTACCGGAAGGACTCGGGCAAGAGTTACACCATCGTCTCGCAAAGCGGCTCTGATATCGTTCGAAACTTGGTATTGGGTTCGATTCTGGATAATGAGAAACTCCTGAGCCGGCCCGGCACCCGGGAGGGGGCATGGATTACTTCCGCAAATTATGAGATGACGTTGAAACCTGGTGGGACTCAGCGACTGGACGGACGAGACTGCCTCGTTGTGACCTTGATGCCCAAGCGGAAGGCTTCCTACCTTATAGAAGGAATTCTTTGGGTAGACGCGAAGGATGGTTCGATAGTCCAGGTTCAAGGAAAAACGTCCAGGAGTCATTCCATTTTTACAGGACCGACGCAGGTTATGCGCCATTATGCAAACATGGGCGGCTTTGCGCAGGCCACCCACGTTAGAGCGGTGTCAAATAGCTTTATGCTTGGCCAGACGGTCGTAAAAATCGACTACCAGGATTACCATTTCCAGCTTCGCCCACCCGTATAGGTGAGCGAACCTCTTCTTGTTTCTTGATAAGTTCATCGCAGGTGCCGGCTGTACCGCCCCATGGCTACAGCGAAATGCTGATTGCGATTCCTACTCCTGGATACCTGCGGTCATACAAGTAATAACCATTGTTGACGTAATTGACATAGACATCATCATTGTCGTACCAGTCATCTCCCCAATAGGATGGCCATGGGTCAACAAGGCTGAGCCAATAGCCGCCGTATTGGAAGCGGGGGTATCCACCTTGAATCATGAAAGGAAGGCTGCGAATTCGGAACCTGTGGCTCGGCCCAAAGTATCCACGAAACCGGCCGTCGGGAATGCGATATCCGTTATATCCGCCACGCTGTTGCCAGGTACGGTGATCTGATTGCCAACTGCCGGAGCGGTGCTGCTGCCAAACGCTCTGCTGAGCACTCTGCTGTGCTGTTGTGCGCTGGAATTGTCCATTTCCCCGTTCCTGCTGAGCGCGCCGCTGCTGACCGCGGTTTGTCTGCTGCATTTGCTCCTGCTGTTGTGCGCGTGGCTGCTGAGCTTGCTGCGGCTGGGAGTTATTCCGTTGCTGCCGTGATTGCTGGGCCTGCTGCTGTTGGGGTCTGCTCTGTTGCTGCCGCGATTGCTGAGCCTGCCGCTCTTGGGGTCTGCTTTGTTGCTTTTGTGGCCGCTGAGCCTGCCGCTGTTGGGGGTGGGCTTGCTCATGCGAATCCTGTTGCAGTCTGCTGTGATCTTGTTTGTCGCCTGGATGCTCCTGGCCCGCAAAGCCTGGAGCGGTGATTCCTAGAAGGGCGGCCAGTACTGCTGTGCCGGTGATTCGGATCGTTCTCATATATGTTTCTCCATGACTGCTTGCTAATGGTGCGGTGCTCCTTTTACCGACATTTCACTTTGTTCTTCAAGGCGTTTCTGGCGCTCACTCTTTGCCATGGTCATTTTGGAGGTTTGGTGAGGAAATGTCTGAGCTAGATTGCTCAAGTGGTGAATCGGGCTACGCAGCGACCAACTGATTGGGTGTGATGTCACAAACCTGGATAAGCCCGATGCGCCGACCTGCTCACTAGATATCGAGCCAGTTGTGCACAGGAGACAACAGCCGGCCTTCTGTGTATGCCTGACCACGCCTGACAGAGTTAAGAACAGAGTGCCATCATCGCGGTTGCGATTAGTGAGCTGTCTAGCTCAGACATGCAACCGTAGTGTGCGAGACCATGGTTCCGGAGAGGAGTCCGAGCTATCACCCCTACTCATGGTTCTGAGCTGAGCCGGGGCGTCTGACATAGGTCCCTCTTAGCTTCCAGAGCTCCCAGGACAATCAAGAATGTACCTGACCTCCCCGCTCTCGGCCGACGCCCTTACCCTGACGAACAGAAGCCCGTGGGCTATTTGAGTGAGGAGTCTCCTTGGGACTCAATAAAAATGGCTGAAACGCCAACACGCGACGAACAAACGCACCAGGGCACCCGCCCGTCACACCGGAGACACCATGAAAACGAAACTGATGTTAGCTCTAGGACTTACTCTCAGTCTGAGTGCGTTTACTCAGGCCTATTCTCAGGGAACTATTGCTGTCGAAACCACCCCGTCGGCACCCATGTTCCGGGTTGTCGTAATCAGCCGCAGCGTCGAGGCTGTCAACTATCAGCATCGCGGCGGATCCACAAAGCTGGACTTCGCGGGCACCGATCTAATGCCTACCGCTACGGGACAAGCCGAGATAGCTACTAGACATGGTGCCATCGAGATCAAAACAAAGTTAGCCAACCTTAAGGAGCCCGCATCCTTTGGGAGTGAGTATCTGACATACGTCTTATGGGCGATCTCTCCCGAAGGCCGTGCATCAAATCTTGGCGAACTGGTAGTAAGGGACGATCGCCAGAGCAAGCTAGTTGTCACGACCAACCTACAGGCATTTGCGCTCATTGTTACCGCGGAACCTTACTATGCCGTGCGCCAGCCCAGCAATGTAGTCGTACTTGAGAACGTTGTTCGCGCTGATACTCGGGGAACAGCTGAATCGGTGAACGCGAAGTACGAACTTATGGAGCGGGGCGGATACATTCCCACCGGCTACCAGTTCGATCCTGTGGTTCGGAACGCCAGGCTTCCACTGGAATTCTTCGAGGCAAGGAACGCACTGCGCATCGCTAAGTCAGAGGGAGCAGAGACATACGCCGGCGACAGTTATCAACACGCAGTCCAGCTAATGAACAGCGCCGATGCGTATGCCGCAAGCAAACACGTTAACAACAAGGCTCTGATCGCAGTGGCCCGCGAGGAAGTCCAGACCGCCGAGGACGCGCGCGAGATCGCCGTCAAGAAGACGGATGAAGCGCGCCGGGTGGGCGAACAGGAGGCGTCCGCGACTGCACTTGCGCAATCAAAGGCGCAGGCTGTCGACGCAAATCGCCAGAAGCGCCAAGCCAAGGATGATGCGGCCAAGGCGCAATCGGATATGGCGGCAAATCAGGCCGCATCCGCATCCGCAGTCGCGGCAGCTCAGGCCGATGCCGATCAGTCCCGGTTGGCAGTCCAGCGGGCAAATCAAAATATGCGGCAGGCGGAGACCGACAAAGCAGCTTTGCGAGCACGATTATCCGCGCAGTTGAATTCAATTCTTCAAACGCGTGATAGCGCCCGAGGACTCATCATCAGTATGTCAGATGTTCTGTTTGACACCGGGAAATTTTCGTTGATGTCCAGCGCAAGAGAGAAGCTGGCCAAGGTCGCTGGAATACTGCTGGCCTACCCTGGGCTGAGCATTGAAGTCGGAGGATACACGGACAATGTGGGCGGCGATGCTATGAATCAGACGCTCTCTGAGAACCGCGCGGGGTCAGTACGCGATTATCTGGTACAGGAAGGCGTAGCTGCCAATTCAGTCAGTGCAAAGGGCTACGGCAATACCTCCCCGGTAGCCTCCAACAACGACTCCTCCGGGCGTCAGCAAAACCGCAGGGTGGAGCTTCTCGTGTCAGGTGACGCCATCGGCAGTCCCGTCAGTGTTACAACGGGAAGCCTGTAGTCCAGGAGCACTCTAACAGTGGTGGACTCGGGCAGTCTCCACCAGACTGCCCGAGGTCCCATTAGCTCTTTCGAGTCCAGAAAACGAGGTGCGAACATGCTTGGAACTATCTTGATTGTCGTTTTGATCCTAGCTCTCATCGGTGCGTTGCCCCGATGGCCCCACAGCAGAAACTGGGGATACTACCCAACCGGAGGAATGGGGTTAATCCTCGCGATCGTCGTCATTCTTTTGCTTCTTGGACGGATTTGACGTGATAGCACAAGTTAGCGTCGACTGGCTTCATTGCCATCCGATCAATCTCATCGGCGCCAGTGATTCTCTTAGTCTTGCAGGTCGGGACTCAGATCAACCAGGGAGAACCTCAATATGAAGGCCCACCAATATATTGTCTTGCTTTTGGTTGTTACGAGCCTTGTAGTCAGGCCGCTGTTGGCGCCGGCGCAATCACTGGCCGATTCCGGATCTATGTCCACTACTTCGGCAAGCGTCATCCCTGAGCTGCCAGCCGTGGTGTATACGCGTCCGACCGAGGCAACAAAGCTCCGGAACTTCTCGTACGATACCTTTGGTCCATATCCGCTTGTCGGAGCAGCGCTGATTGCCGGAGTTGATCAGGCGACGAATACTCCACCGGAGTGGAAGCAGGGCGCTCAGAGTTATAGTGAGCGATTCGGGTCCGACTTCGGTATTCTGGCAGTAAGCACAACCACGCATTATGCATTGGCGGAAGCCTTCAAAGAGGACACGTTGTATTACCGCTGCGAATGCAGGGGAATATTTCCGAGGTTGAGCCATGCAGTAGTTTCAACTCTAACCGGCAGACACGGCGAGGACGGCCATCGGTTCTTCTCCGTTCCTGCGCTCGTGGCGCCATATGCAGGTGCGATGACGGCTGTATATGGTTGGTATCCGGACCGCTATGGGGCCAAGGACGGGTTTCGAATGGGCAACTACAGTTTGCTGGAGGATGTGGTCGGCAACATCGCTCTGGAGTTCGTCCATGGCGGACCCCATTCCCTGCTTTCGCACTTGCACTTGAACAACGCGCACGGCTCACCGACTCAATAAGCCGCTGTTACTCGAATCCAGGGGCAAGTTCCGTGGCTCGTCCTCGGCCTCTCGGCTCCCCCAAATGCCGAGCTGTGGAGGGGCGTGCATTCCGCAGCTGCTTTGTCTGCCAATGCAGCTATCGTGGCGAGTGAGCGGAATTGACCAGATTCCCCGTTTCTGCAAATGCGACACTTCAGTCAGTGTGCGGATGCGAAGCCATCTGGCTTTCCCATATGCGTACATCCACTGTTGAGCTTGCAAATATTGACTAATTAACGATTCATATCGGGCGTGATCGCTGTGGGATTGGAATCACAAGCTGCCAGTGGGTTCTCACTGCAAGGTGCAGGCCCAACCCGTTTCCCGGCGACGACTGAAACATCTCAAGAGGCCTGCTGTTCTTGGTGGGAAGTAATCGCGGGGGGCGCACGCAAGAGCGTATGTTGGTATTGCCGGGCGCCTTGTGCCGGCGAAATATACTTCGTATAGTTTCGTCGGATGGATTACATTGAAGCGACCTTCCGGTTCGCGGCCGTCCTGTTTTCCGGGCGTCCGGGCCCGTGCACAGGAAGGGAGCATTCGGGTACCCAGGCCGTCATTCTGAAAAGCCAAGGGCCAGAATTGCACGCGGGACAAGCGATAGAGTACCATCCTGTGCAGTCAGAGCTGCGCCGAGGCCATCTCCATGACCGATTCTCAATATCCGAAGTTTGACCCAGCGGCCTTCCTGGCCAACCCCGGCCTGGGTCGAAAGCTAGTCAGCCTGAAAGCTAAAGAGGCCTTCTTCTCGCAGGGCAGCCCCGCCAACAGCGTCTTCTACCTGCAGAGCGGCCGGGCTAAGCTCACCGTCGTCTCCGAAAGGGGCAAAGAAGCCACGATCACCATGCTCGCCGCCGGCGACTTCATTGGAGAGGAGTCGATCGCTGGCGTCCCAGGCCTGCGCATGGCGGCCGCCACCGCCGTCACGGCCTGTACTGCCCTCAAAATCGAACGCGCCGAGATGATCCGCGTGATGCACGAGGAGCATGGATTTTCCGATCTCTTTGTCTCGTTCCTGCTGACCCGCGCGATGCGAACCCAGGCCGATCTCGTCGACCAGCTCTTCAACTCCAGCGAGAAGCGGCTCGCGCGCATCCTGCTGCTGATGGCGGAGTTTGGCAAGCCGGGCGAGCCGGAGACGTTGATTCCCGCCATTACACAAGAGGCCCTTGCCGAGATGATTGGCACCACGCGCTCTCGGGTCAGTTATTTCATGAACCGGTTTCGGCAGCACGGATTTATTGAATACAACGGCCGAATCCGGGTCGACAAATCACTGCTGAATGTGATTCTGTACGATCGGCCACCTGGGCGGACCGCCGTGAGCGCAGCTCTTCTGGAGGCTCCGAAGAAGCGCACGAAATCGGCTGCGCGTCGTGTCCGGGGGTGATCTGGATTAACCGGACAACGAAGCCGCCGGATCTGGGTTTTGATTCTTCTCAATATCGTGAATTGTGAATGATATGAGCGGTTCGAGACGGAAGCGGCACAGGAGCGATTTGTAGCGTATGGTTAGGGAGTAGCCTGGCCGGTATTTTCTCGCGACCAACCTTCTCTTTGCTGCGTGCGGTGTGATATTCCGCTCGCCCACTCTAAACGGTGTCGCGCACCTGATCAGAGAATGCAATAGCCTTGCCGATGAGCAATCCTGCACATCGCTCACCATCATGACAGGTTCATGCTGGTAATGGGTGGCGGCCCGAATGAAAGCAGGAAACCATGTCCCTCCCAGAAATGCCTCATCACGAAGAACTAGCTGAAAGCTCGTTCGCTGCGACTTCTCTGTCGGGAGCATTGGGTGAGCAGCCTCTTTCTTTGCCCACTCGCATTGCATTCATCGGAAACTACCTGCCAAGGCAGTGCGGGATCGCTACATTCACGACCGACTTGTGCACGGCGGTAGCGGCTGAGTTTGGCACTGGCCGTCTCTTTGCGATACCAGTGAATGATCCGGACTCAAGCTATCAGTATCCGGAACGGGTTCGGATCGAGATTACGCAGGAAGATCTGTCCTCGTATGAGCGCGCCGCTGAATTTCTCAATTTCAATGGAAACGACCTCGTCTGCTTACAACACGAATATGGCATCTTCGGCGGTATCGCGGGCAGTCACATACTCGTGCTGCTTCGCAAATTGAAGATGCCGCTGGTGACGACGCTTCACACGGTCCTGCGTGAGCCGGACACGCATCAGCGGGCAGTGCTCGAGGAGATTGCCCGGCTCTCAGACCGTTTGATTGTCATGAGCGAACATGCGGCCTGTCTACTGCGCGAGGTATATGACATCCCGGCCTGCAAGATTGATCTCATTCCACACGGTGTACCAGATCTTCCATTCATGGATCCAAACTACTTCAAGGATATGTTTGGAACCCAGGGAAAATCGGTGCTTCTTACCTTTGGCTTACTTTCCCCAAACAAGGGGATAGAGAATGTGATTCGTGCACTGCCATTGATTCTCGAAACGCACCCAAACCTCGTATATATCGTGTCGGGTGCGACCCATCCTCATATCCGGCGCCGCGAGGGGGAGCGATATCGGGAGTCGTTGCAAGCGCTGGCCGTCGAATGCGGCGTATCCTCGCAGGTCCTCTTCAACAACCGCTTTGTCAGCAATGAGGAAATGATCGAGCACGTCGGCGCGGCCGACATCTACATCACGCCTTATCGTCAGGAAGCCCAAGTTGTTTCCGGCACACTGGCAATTGCGCTCGGAGCCGGAAAAGCGATTATCTCTACTCCCTATTGGCATGCAAAGGAACTCCTGGCCGATTCGCGCGGTGTGATCGTACCGTTCGACGACCCCTCGTCCATAGCGAAGGCGGCGGTCGGATTGTTGAGTAATGATGGCGAGCGGCATGCAATGCGAAAGCGCGCCTACCTGTATTCACGCGGAACTATATGGCCAAACACGGCGCAGGCTTACATGGCAAGCTTTCAGCGGGCACGTGTCGAGCGGATGTCGAGGCCCCGACCCACCTTGCAGCAGATTCTCACCCTGGAGGCCGCCGATAGTCTGCCTCTACTGAACCCAGGTCACCTGTTAAGCATGACGGACGACACGGGCATTCTTCAGCACGCGATATTCTCCCTTCCCAATTGCCTTGAAGGCTATACGGCAGATGACAACGCTCGGGCACTCATTGTGGCAACTCTGGCGAATGGATCGGCTACATCCAGGGAGTACTGGCATGCCAGTCTGTCCCGGCGTTATTTAGCCTTTATGTGGCTTGCCTTCAACGATAAGGTGGGCCGGTTTAGGAACTTCCTCAGCTACGACCGCAAATGGCACGAAGACATTGGGTCCGAAGACAGCCACGGCCGCGCCCTATGGGCGTTGGGGACGGTGCTTGGTCACTCGGAAGACGCGAGTCTGAGAGGTGCTGCAGGCAGGCTCTTCGAATCCGCATTCCCTGCCACCCTGGCGTTCACGAGCCCGCGTGCGTGGGCGTTTTCCATACTTGGTATGCAGGCATATCTCGATTGGTTCCCGGGAGACAGAGTCATTCAGGGGGCCCGCAATGCGCTCGCGGATCGGTTATTGGATATCTTTGAGCGCAGCCACTCGAAAACGTGGCTGTGGTTTGAGAAGAGCCTCTCTTACTCCAACGCCAGGCTACCGCAAGCCCTGATGATCGCGGGTTGGCGAAGTGAGAACCAAAGGATGATCGATATTGGATGCGAAACCCTCCGGTGGCTCACTACCGAGCAGCATCGGAACGATAAAGCCATTTTCGTACCAATCGGATCCAGAGGATTCTACGCGGAGGCGGGGGAGAAAGCGCGCTTTGATCAGCAACCCGTAGAGGCTTGCGCCACAGTCTCTGCGTGCCTTCAGGCATACCGTCTCACCGGCGATGAGCATTGGCTCAAGGAAGCCTGGTGTGCTTTCCGATGGTTTCTCGGCAAGAACGATCTACAGGTTCCGCTCTATGACGCAACTACAGGCGGCTGCCGAGATGGACTTCATCCGGATCGCGTCAATCAGAATCAGGGAGCCGAATCAACTCTTTCCTTCCTGATGGCTCTTCTCGAAATGCAAAGTTTAGAAACGACCAACGTAAGCCAACTGAATCAGGAAATGAGCGTCTCCGTTTGAATCCAATCACCGCACTGGCTACGTTGCCTGAAGAGCAAGAATCGGAATTGCCCATGGATCGTCCGCTGTTCCTGCGTCACACGGCCAACCCTATTCTGAGCCGTAAAGATTGGCCGTACCCCATCAACAGTGTCTTCAACGCTGGCGTAACCCGGCTCGCCAATGGAGATACTTTGCTGCTTTGCCGCGTCGAAGACCGCCGTGGCCTATCGCATTTGTGCGCCGCTCGCTCTGCGAATGGCATTGATGATTGGCGCATCGATCCCGCGCCCACATTGATGGCAAATCCGCGTGAATTTCCGGAGGAGATCTGGGGTATTGAAGATCCCCGAATCACATACGTCCCCGAGTTGGAGCAATACGCGATTGCATACACCTCGTTTGCACGCGGAGGTCCAGGCGTTTCGCTCGCACTCACTAGAGACTTCAGGAGTTTCGAGCGATATGGAGTCATCATGCCGCCAGAGGACAAGGATGCCGCACTGCTGCCACGCCGGATTGGAGGCTTCTGGGCTCTGATCCACCGGCCTGTCACCACGCTTGGCGCACATATGTGGATCTCCTATTCGCCCGACCTGCGGCATTGGGGCAGTCACAAAGTGATGCTTGAGGCGCGACGCGGCGGATGGTGGGACGCGAACAAGATTGGGTTATGCTCTCCGCCGATTGAAACTGCAAAGGGGTGGCTGACCATCTATCACGGGGTCCGTAACACGGCGTCAGGCAGTATCTACCGTTTGGGTCTTGCTCTGTTCCAACTCGACAAACCGCACATCTGCCTGCAACGGGGAGACTCGTGGATGTTCGGCCCTGAGGCGCCCTATGAGAGGTGTGGAGACGTGAATGATGTTGTATTTCCCTGCGGCCAAACAATCGGGGCGGATGGAGATACGATTCACCTTTACTACGGAGCTGCCGACTCCTGCATGGCGTTGGCCACTGGCAGTATCCGCGCTCTTCTCTCCTGGCTGGATGCGAATTCCAGCGCCGGAATCGCAAGCGGTGAATAGCAATTCGTCGTCTGATCGGAGGCAATCTTCATGGACTTTTCCACTCACGGTTGGTTTGGTCGTCTCCCGCAGGTACTTTGGATCCAGCGACAATGCCCACTCTGTAGCTCAATTCGCTTCGAGCAGGCAGAGCCGGGCTCTCTCGACGGTCCGCTAGGTGTGTTGATGCTGCATCCGGTTCGTTGTGTCAACTGTTGGCGACGGTATTACTGGTTTGAAAAACCAGTACTTCCCGGATGTCGGGCACCGGATCGCTGAGCGACATCTGCGCTGGAAGGCCGCTGACACCGCCCGCCGCCGAGGTCAATTGGGTGAAATCGTGCTAGAGATAGCCAAAGAAGTCTATAGCCAGGGACTCTACCCCTCAGTTCCGAGGATTGCTGAGCGGGTTTCCCCGGGATATCGCTGCGAGTGGATGACGCTCAATGCCGCGGTTCGACCGCAACTCCGGCAAAAACGGCCAACCGGTCCGAGGTGATTTTCACTACGACGTTTTGAATCCCAACCCGAACTCCTACCCAACAGACTCGCTAATTACTGCGCCGCTTCATGCTGCTGAAGCCGTGGTAGATATCGGGATGACGAAGGCTGGAGTGTCGGGCACGGTAGGAGACAGAGCATGTCCGAGCCACTAGGAAGTCACGTGACGATATCGTCGTTCTCTGATATGCGCAGGGGTACGCTTTAGTGCAATCATCCTCGTGATCTTAGCGTGTGCTCTAGGACTATGCGGGCTGTTCTGCCTTATCGCAGTTGTAATGTTGTTGGCGCATCACGGGCAAAGCCTTACGGGTCTCTCTTTAGGGTTACTAAGCGTTGTGGTTTTGGCAACATCCCTTGTCTGCTTCAGAGCAGCCAACGCTCTGCGAAATGGACAACGCTGGGGTGCGAATGTAGCTACGGTTTGCGGGGGTCTCGCGGTCGCGTTCGGTGGTCTGATAAGCTTCGATTTGTTCCATGGGGGGTGCGGATGAATACTTCCTATACCCCGTTGCCCCAATCCTCCTTCTGCTTGGTGCGTGGCTGTGCATCTACCTGAACATGCCCCGTGTAAGGGTGGCTTTCGAGAAGCGATCAGATTAGTGCCGCGCAATAATGCTTTCGGCAGCGGGTTGCCGTTACGACAGCAAGGTATTGATGTATGACGAGGCTCAACGTTTGTGCATCCGGTTATACCGGCAAAGAAAGAGATACCGAATCAGGGCTGGATTACTTCGGGGCCAGGTACTACGGATCGAGCATGGGCAGGTTCATGAGCCCCGATCCTGTGTTCGCTTCAGCAGCACGCGTCATGGACCCGCAGCAGTGGAACATGTACGCATATGCTCGCAACAATCCACTTTCGATTACCGATCCGACTGGACTCGACTTCAATCTGAGTTGCTCTGGTGGCGATACGCTGACCTGTCAAAACGGAGTTCAAGGACAGACCCTATTGGCTGACGGAGGAGGTACTCGTTTCGAGGCCGCCGACGTGGATATGAACAAGCAAGGAGATCCAAGCGCCGGGTACAGCGACCAATTTGGCAACAATTACAAAGGCACATTTGATCAAAACAATGGAGTCAGCTTCACCGATAGTGCAAATGGACAGATTTCTTCGCATTCGCAATTCATCGACGGAAGCGATGCCACCCAACTCAGCGGTAGTGGGGCGTTCGCAGGTATCAAGGAAACTTCTTCGATGCTTGTGGAAGCGGCAGCTCATGCCAAGGTAGAGCCACGTTGTCTGGCCCGTCCAGCGCTTTCAGCAACATGGAAAATGCTCTTTCGAAATCGAGCCGCTTCTCAACGCTGCTTGATGGCCTATCTCTTGCACATCCGTTTATCACTGATCAGTACCGAGGCGGTGATGGTGGATACGCGCACGTAATCAAAGCTCCAGGTTATATGTGGGACATGCACTTCGAGGGGAATTCGCCGGGTGCGGGTGTCACGGGCTTCGCTCTTCACATGCTTGGCACTATCAAGGAAATTTCCAATGGAACTGCTGTGGGGGAACGGTCAAAGATGGTGCCACAGCCATGACTATGAAATGGATCACGACTGCGGTTGTGCTGAGTTCTGGCTTGTGCTGGGGGCAAGCGAGGTACACGATACCGCTCGTAAAGGCACAGCCGGAGCTTGCTGTGCCGACTATAGTTACGCGAAACGGAGTTGTGTATGCTGCCTATCGTTCCTTCGACTTGCTTCATCGCTCGGAGCAACTTCAGGTAGCTTCATATGATCTCGTGTCGCACAAAGAGTTGCGTCATGCAACGATAGCGAACACAACCGTAGATGTGGGAGTACTCATCTGCGCCTCGCATCCAGTGGATTTGCCGGTTGTGTAAATAATCTATTTTGATAATTAAGCAGCTTTTGCCGCTCCACCGGGTGCCGCATGTCATTGGATCAGCGGACGGGAAAGCTGTCCGGCAGTTCGATCACCGACGATCAGCTCTAGCGAACTGCCGGCAAATTCTATGACCATGCGTTGTACATCGAGGTCAGGCCGCTTTCGCAGTAATCTGCTTCGCATCTTTGCCGATCTTGATCTGGCGAGGCCGAGCGTCGGCCCGTTTGGTCATGCTCACATGAAGAATGCCATTCTCGAATCTGGCATCGACGGCATTCTGATCGACGGTCGCAGGCAGCGAGAATGTTCGGGAGAAGCTTCCGTACGACCGCTCGATTCTGTGATAGCGGTCCTGCTTCCGTTCTTTCTCCATCTTCCGCTCGCCGCTGACGGTCAGTGAGTTCCCTTCGAGCGTAAGGTTGAGGTCCTCTTCCCGCATTCCCGGCAGCTCCATGTCGAGGACGATGCGGTCGTCTTCTTCGTAAATATCCGTCTTAGGAGCGAACCAGGACGCACCCAAGGGCGACGGTTCGTTCATTTCCGGAAAGAAATCGTTGAATAGCTGATTCATCCGTTCCTGCAAAGACGTGATCTCGCGGAACGGTTGCCAACGTGTAAGTGTAGACATCGCTTTTCACCTCCATGGGGATTTCCCGGGATTGTTCCCGATAAATAGACGCTCCAACCGAGCGACCGGTTGCCGAACTTCATGTCCCGGCCCGGCGGCGGCTGCTGAACTCTTCATGTTGAGGCCCGCCTCTTAGCGCATCGCCACGACCTCTACCTCCCCTGTGCGGCGCAGAATATCGAATCCGACAGTTTCCGCGTGGCGCTCAAACGCAAGATCGATCGTCGCCGTGCCGATACGCAGATTGTGAATCTCCACTCGTTCCAGTGCCTGGGGCAACGCTGTGTGGCGCAGATAGATGCGGGACTCTAGGGCGCTGACCGACAAGCCCAGGCAGGACTGCAAAACAAGAAAACACGCGCCCGCCGCCCAAGCCTGCGGAGAACAGGCCACCGGATAAAGCGTGGGGCCCTTTCCCGAACGGCGCGGAAAGCCACAGATCAGCTCAGGCAACCTGCGCAGATCGACGAAGAGAGACAAGTCCAGCAGCCCTGAGAGAATTTTCAAAGGAAGTTCTTTATCCCGCAAGTTGAGAGCGCCATAGGCGATAAGCGCATTGTCATGCGGCCAGACGGAGCCATTGTGGTACGACATAGGGTTGTAACGCTTTGCTTCGGAAGCCACCGTGCGCACACCCCATCCGGAGAAAAGCCCTGGCGACAGCAGGCCGTTCATCACCAGTCTGACGTGGCTGGTAGACGCGATCCCCGAGAACAGGCAGTGGCCCGCGTTGGAACTGCGCACTTTGCACTGCCGTTTTTCTCCGTCCAGCGCCATAGCAAACATTGACAATTCGTCACACCAAAACGCCGCCTCAAATTTCTTGTGAAGATCCTCTGCCTTGGCTCGCTGCGCTTCAGCAACCGAATCATGGCCAAGGTCGGCGGCAA
>Ga0068855_100004013_pt1 | contig 17975 bp, 21 predicted proteins | sample KBSCornC52_FD_66592 | JGI IMG/M metagenome (GOLD analysis project Ga0068855, IMG submission 66592) | Corn rhizosphere microbial communities from Kellogg Biological Station, Michigan, USA - KBS Corn C5-2 | ecosystem: Host-associated > Plants > Roots > Rhizosphere > Soil ...
CCCCCGGAGACCGCCATGTCCATTCCCCTCGTGCCCGACGCCGGCGACGGATCGACCGTCGCGATGATCGCCCGCGCCGTGGTTCCCATCGCCGTCGCCCTCGCCGTGACGGCGCTCGTCCTCGTGGCCGTTCGCGCGCAGCCCGCATCCGGCGAGGAACGCGATGCCCGTCCCGCGTCCGGATCGACGCCGTACAGCGAGATGCACGCGGCGATCCCGCGGCCCGACGAGCCGGAGGAGCAGCCGCCGACGTTCTGACGCCGGGGCGGGCGGGGCGCGGTTGCGGCTGCAACCGCGCCGCGGCTTGTTGCGCGGGCGAAATGAGAACTGGTTCACACCCGCCGGACCGCAATCGGGTTTAGCGTTTCTCCGACCGGGGCGAAGACCCCTCGGCCAGGAGAGCCGCCATGCACAGCCCGCTCGTCGCCACCTCGCACCCGTCCGCCGTCTCCGACCTCGCGCGGCTCGCCATCCCGCTCGCGATCATCACCGCGTCGATCGTCGCCGCGCTCTGGATCGATCGCGGGGCCCTCGTGACGGCCGACAATTCGCCGGGCGCGTCGAGCGCATCCGTCCAGCAGACCGCGCCCTGACCGGGCGCGAGCGCCTCGGCCGAGCGGCTCGCCGCCGGTCGCGGCACGGCGGCTTCGCGGAAGGCATCGCCCGGCCTTGATCGGCATCAAAGGCGTGCCGGCGTCGCCCCCTACGATCGTGTGACCGCATCGGAAGTCCCGAAGGATGCCGCACGAGGCGCAGGGGATGGATCACCGCACGCCGAAGCGCGCGATCGGGTCCGCGTGAGCGCGGACCACTATCTCGCTCCGCTCTTCGAGCCGCGCTCGATCGCGCTCGTCGGCGCGTCGGACCGGCCGGAGAAGGTCGGCGGGCGCGTGCTCGAGAACCTGCGCTCGGGCGGCTACCAGGGCGCGCTCTTCGCGGTGAACCCGAAGTACGCCAACGTGCGCGGCGTACCGTGCGTGCCTGGCGTAGCGCTTCCCGCTGCACGGGCGTGAGATGGAACACGGTGCGCTTCCTAGCGGCAGACGAGGACGGGTGTGCGCGAGTGGGTGAGCACCTTGGTGGTCTCGCTTCCCAGGAGGAGCCCGGCGATGCCGCGCCGCCCGTGGGAGGCCATGACCACGATGTCGCATTTCCTGCGCCTGGCGGCGCTCACGATCGATTCCCAGGGCTGGTCATGGGTGACCGCGATGGAGTCGAAGCGCACCTTCGCGGCCTTCGCCGCGGCCTGCACCTTCCCGAGCGCGCGTGCGGCTTCCTTCTGCACGGCCTTGTCGTATTCGCGGGGCGAGAAGGATTCCGGGTAATACATGATGCCGTCGCCGCCCGTGGGCGGGACGTACGGCGCCATCACGTGGATCGCCGTGATGCGCGCCTTGTGGACCTTCGCGAGGGCGACCGCCGCCTTCGCCGCCTTGAGCGAGAGGGGCGAGCCGTCGGTGGGCACGAGAATATGCTTGAACATATGGGCGCTCCGTCTCAGTTGGCGTCGTGCATCATCGCCGCGCGCAGGCCGCGGGTGTCGAGGATCCGGATGTGCTTCTGCTGCACCGAGATCAGCTGGTCGGCCTGGAAGCGCGAGAAGAGCCGGCTCACGGTCTCGAGCGAGAGGCCCAGGTAGCTACCGATCTCGTCGCGCGTCATGCGCAGGTGGAACTCGTTGGGGGAATAGCCGCGGGCGACGAAGCGCGACGAGAGGTTCAGCAGGAACGCGGCGAGCCGCTCTTCCGCGCGCATCGTGCCCAGCAACATCATGACCCCCTGGCCGCGCACCAGTTCCCGGCTCATCACCTTGTGGAGCTGGCGCTGCAGGCCCGCTTCCTCCAGGCGCACGTAGGGGATCACGCAGACCTCGCTATCCTCGAGCGCGACCAGGTCGGCCGAATGGCGGTCGGTGCCGATGCCGTCCATGCCGACGATCTCGCCGGCCATGTGGAAGCCCGTCACCTGGTCGCGCCCGTCCTCGAGCACCACGCTCGACTTGAAGAACCCGCTTCGCACCGCGTAGAGGGACTCGAACGTTTCGCCGCAGCGGTAGAGCGTCTCGCCGCGCTTCACGCGCTTGCGCGTGTAGACCACGTCGTCCAGGCGGCCCAGCTCGCTCGCCTGGAGCCCGCAGGGCAGGCACAGCTCCCGCAGGTTGCAGGTGGAGCAATGCGTCCGGAAGCGCGCCACGGTCGAGGCGCCTCGCTGGGAAGGATCGGAGGAGGTGCGGTTGGTCGGGATCGGGCTCATGGGAATGGCGATGGCTGCCGCGGTTGTCATGGTCGGAACTTCTCCCTAGTGGCGCGTCGCTGCGATTTGCGCGATGACGTCGCGCACACGGTCGAACTCTCGGGACTTGTCGAGAAAATAGGTGGCGCCCGCCTCGGCGCAGGCACGGCGGTACTGCGGCTCCGGATGGTTCGTGAGGACGACGAAGACGATGGAGGGGGCCTGCGGCAGCACGGAGCGCATCACGTCGATGCCGGTCCTGCCCATGAGGTTCAGGTCGAGGAGCACGGAGTCGGGGCGCACGCGCAGGATCGCCGCGATCGCTTCGCGCGCGCTCTTCGCCTCGCCCACGACGCGCACGTTCTCCATGCACGAGAGCATCTCGGTGAGCCGCAGCCGAATCGCCGCGGAGTCGTCGACGATGAAGACGCGCGTCGCGTCCCCGGGCTGTGCCTGCGTCTCCGGCCGTGTCGTTTCCATGCCGCCAGTCTCCGCGCGACCGAACGCGCGCAACATCGGCACGCGCTGAATCGGCGGCTAGGCGCCCCCGCAAGAGCGCGATGGGAACAGTCCTAGGAAACGCCTCGGAATATTCCGAGAGTAGGTACTTATTGAAATGGCGGGCTCGGCGGGACGCCCGCCCGCGTGCGATGGAGATCGCAGGTGAGCGGACGCGCCGTGCCGAGACAACGGGAAGCGACGCTTTCGCGGGGAAATTCGCCGCTTCATTGCACCGGATCAAGCTTTCGCGCCTTCCGCGGGCGACGCTTGGCGGGACCGTGCTACGTTTCGAGCGCCTCAGGGATCCCGCGAAAGCCATGCCCAAGACCGCCGCAGCACCCAGGACCTTCTCGATCACGTCGCGCATCGATGCCGTCACCGGCATCCCCCCGCGCTATCTCTCGGACCGGCTTCCCGCGCCCCGCGCGGTGAAGATCGAGCTCACCTCGCAGTGCAACTACCGCTGCGGGTTCTGCGCGCATCGGCTGCGCATGAAGAGCCGGGGCGGGATGGACCGCGGCTTCTACGAGCGCGTCGTGGGCGAGATGGTGGACGCGGGCGTGGAGGAGCTCGGCGTCTTCTACATCGGCGAATCGTTCATGTGCCCGTGGCTCCCGGAGGCGATCGCCTTCGCGAAGCGGCGCGGCATCAGGTATGTGTTCCTCACCACCAACGGCTCGCTTTCGAAGCCCGACCGCGTGAAGGCGTGCATGGAAGCGGGCCTGGATTCGCTCAAGTTCTCCATGAACAACGCCGACGAGGAGCAGTTCAGGGAGATCGCCGCGGTGAAGCCCAGGCTCTGGCGCGATGCGATCGCGAACCTGAAGGCGGCCTGGCGCGTGCGCGAGGAGGGCGGCTACAAGTGCGGCCTTTTCGCCTCCAGCATCCAGTACGACGGCGAGCAGCAGGCGAAGATGATGGCGCTCGTGGACGAGATCCGGCCCTTCGTCGACGAGCATTACTGGCTGCCGCTCTACTCCATGGGGAGCCAGGCGACGCTCCGCGAGGAGGAGCTGGGCTACCGGCCGATCGCGGGAAACCAGGGCCGCATCGGGGCGCTGCGGGAGCCCCTTCCGTGCTGGTCCGCGTTCACCGAGGGCCACATCACCTACGACGGCAAGCTCTCCGCCTGCTGCTTCGACGCGGGCGACAAGTGGGTGATGGCGGACCTCGATCGGGTCGCCTTCATGGACGGCTGGAATAGCGACGCCTTCATGGCGTTGCGCCGCGCGCACCTCGAGAAGGACGTGAGCGGGACGATCTGCGAGTCCTGCGTCGCTTACCGGTAAGAGGCGCCGGAAAGGCTCCGTGCGGGTTTCCTTTGCCGCAGGTCAAAGCCGCGCGGCCAAAGCTGCATATCGTATGGACCTTATCGGATCTCCATTCGCCCATCGAAGGAAGGAACCATGAATTCGCGCAGACTCTGGCAATGGCTGGGCATCGTGTTCGTGCTCTCCTTCGCCGCGCTCGGCTGGCTCGGCCGCGAGATCTACCTCGCCGCGCCTCCCATCCCCGAAACGGTGCGCATCGCCGAGGGCGCCACCCTCTTCACGGCGAACGACATCCGCGAAGGGCAGCGCGCCTGGCTCTCGGCCGGCGGACAGCAGCTCGGGACGGTGTGGGGACACGGAAGCTACGTCGCCCCCGACTGGTCCGCGGATTGGCTGCACCGCGAGGCGAGCGCCTATCGCGAGATCCGCTCGGAGGCGCTCTACGGCGCCGAATACCGCAAGCTCGCGCTCGCCCAGCGCGGCGCGATCGACGCGCTCGTGAAGCAGGAGCTGCGCCGCAACACGTACGACGCCGCGACCGGCACGCTCACGGTGTCCGAAGAGCGCGCACGCGCGATCCGCGAGGTCCAGGCGCACTACGAGGGGCTCTTCGGGAACGACCCGCAGCTCGAGGGGCTGCGCGACCGTTACGCCATGGGCGACAACCTCCTGCCCAAGGCGGGCGACCGCAAGGCGCTCGCCGGGTTCGTCTTCTGGTCCGCATGGTCCGCGCAGACCGACCGTCCCGGGAAGCCCGGGCTTTCCTATACCAGCAACTGGCCGCACGAGCCGCTCGTCGGAAACCAGCTTCCGGGCACAGCGGCGATGTGGACGGTCGCGAGCATCATCCTCCTCATCGCCGGCATCGCCGGGATGGTCTGGTTCCAGGGATCCCATCCCGAAGATCCGGATCCCGCCATTCCCGAGCGCGATCCGCTGGTGAACGCGGTGGCCACGCCCTCGATGAAGGCGACGCGCAAGTACTTCTTCGTGGTGATCGGGCTCCTCCTCGCGCAGATCGGCGTGGGGGCCGTCACCGCGCACTACGCGGTCGAGGGCCGCGCGTTCTTCGGTTTCCCGCTCGCCGACATCCTGCCCTATACGGTGAGCCGCACCATCCATACGCAATTCGGCGTCTTCTGGATCGCGACCGCGTGGCTCGCGACCGGCCTGTACATCGCCCCGCTCCTCTCGGGACACGAGCCGCGCTTCCAGAAGCTCGGCGTGAACGCGCTCTTCTACGCGCTCCTCGCGATCGTGGTGGGATCCACCGCGTTCGGCTGGCTCGGCTCGCTGCAGCGCGCCGGGTTCGACTTCTCCTTCTGGCTCGGCAACCAGGGCCTCGAATTCACGAGCATGGGGCGGGTTTGGCAGATCCTGCTCTTCGCGGGGCTCCTTTTCTGGCTGCTCCTCCTCGGGCGGGCGCTGTGGCCCGCGTTGAAGACGCCCTCGGAGACGCGCGGCATCGTCGCGATGGTGTTCCTCTCGGCCGCGTGCATCGGCGGCTTCTACGCGGCGTCCCTCGCGTGGGGACAGCACACGCATTACGCGATGATCGAATACTGGCGCTGGTGGCTCGTGCACCTCTGGGTCGAGGGCTTCTTCGAGGTCTTCGCGACCGCCGTCATCGCGCTCATCTTCACGCGCCTGGGGCTCGTCGCCGCCGCGAGCGCGAACCGCGCCATCGTGGCCGAGACGATCGTGTTCCTCTTCGGCGGGATCCTCGGGACGCTCCATCACCTGTACTGGACCGGCACGCCGACTTCCGTCATCGCGGTGGGCGCCGTCTTCTCCGCGCTCGAAGTGGTCCCGCTGGCACTCCTCGGCTTCGAGGCGTGGCGCAACTACCGGCGCTCGGGCGCCGCACCGTGGGTGCGCGCCTACCGCTGGGCGATCCTCTCCTTCGTGGCGGTGGGCTTCTGGAACACGGTGGGGGCCGGTCTCCTCGGCTTCGCGATCAATCCGCCGGCCGCGCTCTATTACGTGCAGGGCCTCAACATGACGCCCGCGCACGGCCACGCCGCGCTCTTCGGCGTGTACGGAATGCTCGGCGTGGGCCTCATGCTCTTTTGCCTCCGCGGCCTCTATCCGCGCGCCCTCCATGCCGACCGCTTCCTCGCGCCCGCGTTCTGGGGCCTGAACATCGGGCTCGCGATGATGGTCTTCATGTCGCTCCTCCCCGCGGGCATCTACCAGGCCTGGTACAGCGTGACCGAGGGGCTGTGGTACGCGCGCTCGCCCGCGATCGTGCATTCGGGCGTGATGGAATCGCTCGTCTGGCTGCGCGTCCCGGGCGACATCGTGTTCGCGGCGGGTGCCCTCGCGCTCGCGGTCTATGCGCTGCGGCTTCTCGGCCGGCCCGGCCGCGTCGTTCCGGCGGCCGTGGGCTCCGGCGCGCCGCGCGGCGCCGATTGAGCCGTGCGGCTCACTTCCTTCACCGACTACAGCCTGCGCGTGCTGATCCACGTGGCGAGCGCCCCCGAGGGGCGCTCGACCATCGCGGAGGCGGCCCGTGCGCTCGACGTGTCGGAGCATCACCTGGTGAAGGTCGCGCATGCGCTCGGCAAGATCGGCGTCCTCCTCAACGCGCGCGGGCGCGGCGGCGGCCTGCGCCTCGCCGGGCCGCCTTCGAGCATCAACCTCGCCCGCGTCGTGCGATCCACCGAATCGACGCGCGTCGTCGAGTGCTTCGACGGGCCGCGGAACACCTGCGCGCTCGTCGGCAATTGCCGCCTCGAGACGGTGCTCCACGAGGCGGTGGACGCTTTCCACGGCGTGCTCGCGCGCTACACGCTGCAGGACCTGATCGTTCGTGCGCGGCCGGCGGAGCCCTCGCCGGCATGGCCGATCCGCATCGCCGGATGAGCGCGGCGCCCCCGCAGTACCGTTACGCCGGACCGCGATCCCTCGCGGCCACGATCGACGCGGCCCTGCGCCGCGTCGTCGATCCCGAGGTGGGGCTCGATATCGTGGGCCTCGGCCTGGTCTACGGCGTCGAGGCGAGCGCGCCGCAAGTGAAAGTGGCGCTTACCATGACGTCCGCCGCATGCCCCGTGGCCGAGCTCATCATCGACGACATCGTCGCGGAAGTCGCGGATGCGCTGGGCAACGGCGCGGACGTGCGCTGCGAGCTCGTGTGGGAGCCGCCCTGGACGCCGGAACGCATGAGCCCGGCCGCCCGCTCGGCGATGGGCTGGGATTGAGATGGCGACCGGACGCATCGTGCTCCTCGGAATGGGTGCCGCGTGCCTCCTCGCGGGCGCCATCGGCGGGCTCGCGCGGCTGGGCATCGCGATCGCGGCGCCGTCGGCCGCGGCGAGCCACGCCGCGCTCATGACGGGCGGCTTCCTCGGGACGGTCATCTCGCTCGAGCGCGCCATCGCGCTCGGCAAGCCGTTCGCCTACGCCGCGCCGCTCGCGTCCTCCCTGGGCGCGGTCCTCCTTCTCTTCGGATGGCGCGAAGCGGGCCTTCTCGTGTCGCTCGCGGCGCCGATCGTCCTCGCCGCGGCGAGCATCGCACTCCTGCGACGCCAGCCCGAAGCCCACATGGCGCTCCTCCTCGCCGCGGCGGTCGCGTGGGGCGTGGGCAACGCCCTTCATCTCGCGGGAGCGGCGCCCGACGCCTGTGCCGCGTGGTGGTTCGCCTTCCTCGTCCTCACGATCGCCGCCGAGCGGCTGGAAATGACGCGCCTCATGCGCCGTCCGCGTGCCGCCGCCCCGCTCTTCCATGGGGCCGTGGCGCTCGTCCTTCTCGGCGCCTGCGCGCTGGCGGGCGGATCCGCCGCCGGAGGCGTGATCTTCGGCGCCGGCCTCGCCGCGCTCGCGGCATGGCTCGGCGCATTCGACATCGCGCGCCGCACCGTGCGCGGCGAAGGCTTCGCGCGCTATTCCGCGCTCGCCCTCATCGCCGGATATGCGTGGCTCGCGGTCGCCGGGATCGCGTGGATGGCGATGGCGAGGAACGGCGCCTGGCGCGATGCGGCGCTGCACGCGCTGGGATTGGGCTTCGTGTTCTCGATGATCCTCGCGCATGCGCCGGTGGTCGTTCCCGTCGTGGCGCGCCGCCGCATGCGCTACACGCCGGCCTTCTATGCGCCGTTGCTGCTGCTGCACGCCTCGCTCGCGTTGCGTCTCGCGGGCGGCGCTTGCGTTCCGCTTCGCCAGTGGGGCGGTCTCCTCAACCTCCTCGCGCTTCTCGCCTTCGCGGGAACGCTCGCTCTTGCGCTGGGTCCTCGTCCGCGAACCGGCGCCGGACCCGCAATGCCCACCATTCCATGATCCAGGGAGCCTCCGTGCGCCATTCCATCCTCCATCCCCTCCATCGCGTTTTCGCGTTCGCGGCCGTCCTCCTCGCCGCCTGCCACTCGGGCGACAAGCCCGGGCAGGCCGAGGACCGTTACGACGTGAGCCGCATGGATTTCAAGCCCTCCGCCGCGGTCATCGCGACGGAGCGCCACACGGGCTCGTTTTCCAAGGGCGAGGCGCTCTCGCTCGGACCGGAAGTGAAGCCCCTCGCCCCGGCCGCCGTGAAGGAGATCCAGATCGACGTCACGCACAAGGTGATCGACCTCGGGCCCGGCGTGAAATACACGGCATGGACCTTCGGGGACCAGGTTCCCGGCCCGGTCGTGCGGGCCCGCGTCGGCGACCGCATCAAGTTCTCGATGACCAACCGCTCCGACGAGGCGATGCCCGCGGCGAGCTTCGCGACCGCGCCGATGATGCACTCGATGGACTTCCACGCGGCGATGGTGTCGCCCACGGACAAGTACCGCTCGATCGCGCCGGGGCAGACGATCAGCTTCGAGTTCACGCCCAACTATCCCGGCGTCTTCATGTACCACTGCGGGACGCCGATGGTGCTCGAGCACATCGCGTCCGGGATGTACGGCATGTTCATCGTCGAGCCGCGGGAAGGCTATCCCACCCATGCGGACCGCGAGTACGCGATCGTGCAGAGCGAGTTCTACACGAAGCCCGACCCCCAGGGCCGCAAGCCCGACGGCATCCCGCTCCAGGTCCTGGATACCGAGCGCGTGCGCGCGAAGGCGCCGACGTACACCGTCTTCAACGGCCGCTACAACCGCTTCGTCGAGAAGCCCCTCGTCGCGAAGGCGGGCGAGCGCGTGCGGCTCTTCGTCCTGAACGTGGGTCCCTCGAACACGTCGAGCTTCCACGTCGTCGGCACGATCTTCGACCGCGCCTGGATGGACGGGAACCCCGACAACCAGATGCGCGGCATGCAGACGGTCCTTCTCGGATCCTCTTCGGCGGCGATCGTGGAGTTCGTGATTCCGGAGTCGGGCGGCTACATCTTCGTGGACCACCATTTCGCGAACGCATCGCAAGGCGCGGTGGGCATCATCGACGCCGGCGGCAAGGGCGAGGAGGGCGCCGAGCACCACAACATCCCCGCGACTTCCACCCCGACGGATCCCGCGGCGGTGCAAGGCAAGCTCACCTTCGAATCCAAGTGCCTCGCCTGCCACTCGATCGGCGGCGGCGACAAGCTCGGGCCCGACCTCTACGGGGTCACGAAGCGCGAAGACGTCGCCTGGCTCACGCGCTGGCTGCACGATCCCGGGCAGATGCTCAAGGCCGATGCCAGCGCGAAGAAGCTCCTCGAGAAATACAAGGTGCCGATGCCGAACCAGAACATGAGCGACGAGGCGATCAGGGACGTGATCGCGTACTTCAAATGGGCGGACGAGAACCTCCACATCCACGGAACCGGCCAGCCGCAGGTCGCACCCGGAGCCTCGAAGCCGCCTTCGGAAACGTTCTCCGCGACGCCGACGAACGCGCCGCCCGCCGCGGCGCCCGCCAAGGGAGGCCGGAAATGAACGCATGCACGATCCTTGCCGGGCTCGTCCTCGGGCTTCCCGCCGCCGCGCTCGGATGCGGCGCGTGCGTCGAGGACAAGATCGCCGCCACCTACGATTACGCGATCGTCTCGCAGGCCGCCGCGCGCCACCATGTCGTCGTCTTCGCGGCGGTGGAGGGGCCCGGGGATCCGGCACGCGAGTCGCGCGAGCTGCGCAAGGCCGCCGCGCGCGCGAAGGGCGTCGACCGCGAGAGCATCCGCGCCGCCGATGCGCCCCATGCCCTTTCGTTCGCGCTCGACCCTCGCCTCGCCGCGCCGGAGGCCGCGCTTTCCGAGATCACGCGCGCCGCCGCGCTGCGCGGCGTGCGCTTGTCCCTCATCCGGGTGGTGCGTTGAGCGGCCCGGCGCGAGGCTAGGGCCGGATGCTCCGCATCGACGAGCCGTCGCCCGCGCCGGCGCGCCGCTTCGCGCTCTGGGACCTCGGCTTCCGGCCGTTCTACCTCCTCGCGAGCGCCTTCGCCGCGCTCTCCGTCGCGCTCTGGGCGCTGGAGTCCGCGGGATGGCTTCCGGGCGGCTACCTCGAGGCGCCCACGCGCCACGGGCACGAGATGCTCTTCGGCTTCGCGCTCGCGGTCGTGGCGGGTTTCCTCTTCACGGCGGTGCGCAACTGGACCAACGAGCCGACCCCGACCGGCGGCTGGCTCATGGCGATCGCCGCGCTCTGGCTCCTCGCGCGCGTCGCGATGCTCGTCGCGGCGCCGATCGTCGCGGGCATCGCGAACGCGGCCTTCCCCATCGCGGTCGCGATCGGCATCGCGATTCCGCTCGCGCGGAGCGGCAACCGCCGCAACTTCTTCTTCGTGCCGCTCCTCGTGGCCGCGGGACTCGCCGCGTTCGCCATGCAGCTCGCGGCGGCCGGCGTGCTGCCGTGGGAAACGCGCACGGCGAGCCTCACGCTCGGTCTCGACATCGTCATGTTCATCATCGCGGTGGTGGCCGGCCGCGTCGTGCCGATGTTCACGAACAACGCGATCGCCGGGGCGGGCGCCGGGCGCCGGCCGTGGATCGAGAAGGCGTCGCTCGGGAGCCTCCTCGCGCTCCTCGCGATCGACCTTTTCGGCGCGCCGCCCGCGTCGGTCGCCCCGATCGCGATCTTCGCCGCGGCCGCGCACGCCGCGCGCCTCGCGCTCTGGCGCCCCTGGCGGACGTTCCGCACGCCGCTCGTCTGGGTCCTGCACGCCGCTTATGCGTGGATCCCGATCCACCTCGCGCTGAGGGCGGGCGCGGCGGTCGGCCTCGTCCCGGCGCAGTTCGCGATCCATGCGCTCACCATCGGGGCGATCGGCGGCATGACGATCGGCATGATGACGCGCACGGCCCGCGGCCACACCGGACGCCGCCTCGAAGCCGATCGCTGGGAAGTCGCCGGCTACGGGCTCGTGCAGGCCGCCGCGGTCGTCCGCGTCTTCGGCGGGCTCGCCTGGCGCGACGCCTATCTCTCGACGGTGCTCGTCTCGGCCGCCTGCTGGTCGCTCGCCTACGGCATCTACGCCGTGCGCTACTGGCCGATCCTCACGCGCCCGCGCATCGACGGCCGCCCGGGCTGAACCGGTGGTCTGTGCCCGGTGTTCAGGCGGGGCCCTCGGGCTCCTCCACCAGGCGGTGCGCGATCGCGTAGCGGATGAGGTCGCCGGAGGTCGCCATGTTCATCTTGTGCAGGATGTTCGCCTTGTGCGTGCTCACCGTCTTCACGGAGAGGTTCAGGCGCTCGGCGATGTCGGAGATGGACTTGCCTTCCGCGACCATGCGGAACACCTGGAACTCGCGATCGGAGAGCGAGGCGTGCAGCGGGCCCTGCGCGTCGGGCATGGCGCCCAGCGCGAGCTGCTCGGCGACCGCGCTGCTGATGAAAGCGCCGCCCGAGGCGACCTTCCGGATGGCCTCCACGAGCTGGCGCGACGCGCTCTCCTTCGTGAGGTAGCCCGAAGCCCCCGCGCGGATCGCGCGCACCGCGTACTGGTGCTCCTCGTGCATGCTGAGCACCAGGATGCGCAGCTTCGGCTTCTCGCCCTTCACCTGCCTGATGAGCTCGATGCCGCCCTTGCCGGGCATGGACATGTCGAGGAGCAGCAGGTCGAACTCGAGCTCGCGCACGCGCTTGAGGACCTCGAAGCCGTCCTGCGCCTCGCCGACCACCTCGAGATCGCCCGCGGCGGCGAGGAGCTGCTTCAGCCCCTCGCGCACGATGGTGTGGTCGTCCGCGACGACGATCCGGATCATGCCGTGGCCTCCGCGTGCTCGGTCAATGGAATGCGCATCTCCACGCTCGTCCCCTGCCCGGGCGCGCTCTCCAGGCGGATCTCGCCGCCGAGCAGGTAGGCGCGCTCGCGCAGCCCCAGGAGCCCATAGGAGCCGTGCTTGCGCGGCGCCGAGGGCACGAAGCCGCGCCCATTGTCGCGCACCATGAGCGTCACCGCATCGCCCGCGCGCTCGAGGGTCGCCTCGACCTGGGTCGCCTGCGCGTGCTTCGCGACGTTGGTGAGCGATTCCTGCAGCACGCGGAAGACGGCCGTCGCGTACGGATCCGGGAGGTCGAGCTCGCCCGCGCCGAGCACGAGCTCGCACGCGATGCCGGTGCGCTGCTGGAAGTCGTGCGCGAGCCATTCGCACGCGGCGGCGAGGCCGAGGTCGTCGAGCATGAGCGGGCGCAGGTCCGCGGAGATGCGCCGCGCCGCGGCGACCGTCCCGTCGAGGAGCACCTGCATCGCCGCGAGCTTCGCGAGCACCGGCGCGGGCGAATCGCCGAGGCGCTCGCGCAGCCATCCCACGTCGATCTTGAGGGCGGTGAGCGCCTGCCCGAGCTCGTCGTGGAGCTCGCGCGCGATGCGGCTCTTCTCCTGCTCGCGCACGGTGCTCGCGGCGAGGGCGAGGCTGCGGATCTCCTCGCGCGACTCGCGCAGCGCCTCCTCCGATTTCACCCGCTCGGTCACGTCGCGCAGGATGACGGTGTAGAAATGCTCGCCTTCCTCGACGATGTGGGAGATCGAGGCGTCGATCGGGAACTCCTCGCCGTTGCGCCGCAGGCCCATCACGATCCGCTGCGCGCCCATGCGGCGCGAGGACGAGCCCGTCTCGCCGAAGCGCCGGACGAGCTGCGGATGCGCGTGCCGGAAGCGCTCCGGGATGAACCAGGAGAGCGGCGCGCCGATCGCCTGGTCGCGCGGGCAGCCGAAGACCTCCTCGGCGGCGCTGTTGAAGAGCACCACGTGCTGGCGCGAGTCCACGGTGATGATCGCGTCCATCGCCGAATCGAGGATGCCGCGCAGGCGCGCCTCGCTGCGCGCGAGGAGCCGCTCGCCCTCCACGCGCTGGGTCACGTCGCGCAGGATCACCGTGTAGAGCTTGCGGCCGCCCTCGTCGTGCTGCGAGATCGACGCCTCGATCGGGAACTCCTCGCCGTCGGCGCGCAATCCGTAGAGAACCGTCTGGCTGCCCATGCCGCGCGAGGTGGTCGCCGTGCGGCCGAAGCGCTCGATGTGGCCGCGGTGCGCCGCCCGGAAGGCCTCCGGCAGGAGCATGTCGATCCGCTGGCCGAGGACCGCCGCCCGGGGCCGGCCGAAGACGCTCTCGGCCGCGTGGTTGAAGAGCACGATCCGCTGCGCCTCGTCGATGGAGATCACGGCGTCCATCGCCGCCTCGACGATGCCGCCCACGCGCGCCTGGGCGTTCCGAAGCGCGACGTGGGCCGCCTTGCGCTCGGCGAGCTGGCGGTAGATGAGGAAGAACGTGGGGAGCGCCGCCGCGCAGCTGATCGCCGCCGCGGCGAACAGCATCTCGTAGCGGTACCAGTCGAGGACGGCGGCGACGATCGCCACGGCCGCCGTGAACGCGGCGACGCCGATGAAGGGACCGAGCATCGTCGCGAGGCGCGAGGCGGGAAGGTCCGGTTCGCGGGGCGGGGGCGGGTCCGCGCTACGCATGGGCCGGGGGTTCTTTGATCGCGATCAAGCGGGGACTGACGGAGGCCCTCATAGTGAGCCCATGAATCCTGCCATTGCAATCGCCGATCGCCGGGCCCCTCCGGCCGCGGAAGACGCCCTCGTCATCGACACCGACCTGCTGCGCAAGTACGGCGGAGCGGGGCCGCGCTATACCTCGTATCCGACCGCCGACCGGTTCGTCGAGGCGTTCGACGGCGATGCGCATCGGCATTGGCTGGGCCATCGCAGCATCGGTGGCCTCATCCGTCCATTGGGATTATACGTCCACGTTCCCTTCTGCGACACGCTCTGCTTCTACTGCGCGTGCAACAAGATCGCGACGCGCGACCACGAACGCGCCGTGAAATACGTGGGCTACGTGCAGCGCGAGATCCGCATGATCGCGGACGCGCTCGGCGACGACCGGCGCATCGTGAAGATGCACTGGGGCGGCGGCACGCCGACCTTCCTCGGCGACGGCGAGTCCGCGCGCCTCATGCAGGCCATCCGGACCGCGTTCGACCTGGATCCCGCCGGCGAGTACGCGATCGAGATCGACCCGCGCAAGGTCGACGCGCAACGCATCGTCTACCTGGGGGCGCTCGGGTTCAACCGCGTGAGCGTGGGCGTCCAGGACTTCGATCCGGAGGTGCAGCGCGCCGTGAACCGCGTGCAGAGCCTCGCGCAGACGCGCGAGGTGATCGATGCGGCGCGGTCGTGCGGCTTCCGCTCGGTGAACCTGGACCTCATCTACGGGCTCCCGAAGCAGACCGTGGAGGGGTTCGCGCGGACCCTCGAGCGCGTGCTCGAATGCGATCCCGACCGCGTGGCCCTCTATTCCTACGCGCACCTGCCCAGGGCGTTCAAGCCGCAACGGCGCATCAACGAGGCGGACCTTCCGTCGCCGGAGGTGAAGCTCGAGCTCATGACGGGCGCGATCCGGCGCCTGGGCGAGGCGGGCTACCTCTACATCGGCATGGACCACTTCGCGAAGCCCGCGGACGACCTCGCGGTGGCGCAGCGCCAGGGGCGGCTCACGCGCGACTTCCAGGGCTATTCCGCCGGCGGCGACTGCGACCTCGCGGCCTTCGGCACCTCGGCGATCAGCAAGATCGGCCCGACCTACGCGCAGAACGTGAAGACGCTCGACGAGTATTACGGCGCGATCGACCAGGGCCGCATTCCGGTGATGCGCGGGATCGAGCTCACGGCCGACGACCTCGCGCGCCGGGCGGTGATCCAGGCGCTCGCCTGCCATTTCGAGCTCGCCAAGGAATCCATCGAGATCGCGCACCTCGTGGAGTTCGACAGGTACTTCGCCGCCGAGATGAAGGACCTCGAGAAGCTCGAGCGCGACGGCCTCGTGGAGCTCGACTCCGACTGGATCCACGTGACGCCCCGCGGCCGGCTCCTGGTGCGCTGCGTGTGCATGGTCTTCGACAAGTACCTGCGAGCGGCCGAGCAGCGCGCCCAGTATTCCCGGGTGATGTGATGCCGCCGCTCGCCGCGGCCGCGTTCGCCGCGCTCGGCATCGCACGCCTTCCGGGGCTTGCCGATGCGCTCGCGGCCGGCTGGCATCGCATCGCCTGAAAGGAGGAGACCGTGGAACGCAAGATCGTGCTGCCGCCCAGGGCCGCGGCGACGGGTGTCGCTGCGCGCATCGAATCCGTGACGCGCATTTCCGCCACGCAGCTTCGAACCGCGCCGCCCGCGCCCAGGTCGGCGAACATCGAGCTCACCTCCGAATGCAATTGGGCATGCGCCTTCTGCCCGCAGCCCGGCCGCGCCCGCAAGCGCGGCGAGATGCGCTGGACGCTTTTCACGCGCCTCGTGGGCGAGATGGCCGACGCGGGCGTCGGGGAGCTCGGCCTTTTCTTCCTCGGCGAGTCGTTCCTGTGCGACTGGCTGCCCGATGCGATCGGGCACGCGAAGGCCCGCGGCATCCCTTACACGTTCCTCACCACCAACGGCTCGCTCGCGACGCCCGCGCGCGTGAAAGCGTGCATGGAAGCGGGCCTCGATTCCCTCAAGTTCTCGCTCGATTTCGCCGATGCCCGCGAGTTCGCCCAGGGGGCCCGCGCCCGACCGGGCCTCCATCGCGACGCGATCGCGAACCTCAAGGCCGCGCGCGCCGTGCGCGACGAGGGCGGGTATGCGTGCGGCCTCTACGGCTCGTCCATCGACCGCGATGGCGCACGGCAGGAGCGCATGGCGCCCCTCGTCGCCGAAGTCCTGCCGTACTTGGACGAGCACTACTGGATCCCGCTCCACGAGCCCGGCAGTCCCCTTCCGATCCCGTGCTGGTCGCTCTTCACCCGGGCCCACGTGACCTTCGACGGGAAGCTCTCGGCATGCGCCTTCGACGCGGGAGAAGCCGCGATCATGGCGGACCTCGCGAAGGAATCCTTCATGGACGGATGGCGGGGCGTGCGCTTCGCGCGGCTGCGCGAGGCGCACCTCCGGCGTGACGTCTCCTGCACGATCTGCGAAGATTGCGGCAGGATGCGCTGAACGCGAGGGGTCTCCATGCAGTCCGACGAGGGCGCCGTCCCCGGACGGCTCTATGTGCGGCATTCGCTCGCCGTGCGCGTGATGCACTGGGTGAACGTCGTCGCGGTCGTGGTCCTCGTCATGAGCGGGCTGCAGATCTTCAACGCCCATCCGGCGCTCTACTGGGGCAAGTCCTCGTACACGGGCGCGGGGCCGATCTGGGCGCCGGGTGCGTTCCCCGGCTGGATCACCCTTCCGGACGTGCAATGGCTCGCGATGGGCCGGCGCTGGCATTTCTTCTTCGCGTGGGTGCTCGTCGTGAACGGGATCGCCTACATCGCCTACGCGATCGCGAGCCGGCACTTCAAGCGGGATCTCTGGCCTGCGCGCCAGGAGTGGCGCACGATCCCGCGCTCCGTCGTCGACCATCTGCACCTGCGCCATCCCGCGGGCGCGGAAGCCGCGCGCTACAACGTGCTGCAGAAGATCGCCTACGTCGCCATCGTCTTCGGGGTCTTCCCGCTCCTCGTGCTGATGGGCCTCGGCATGTCGCCGTCGCTCGACACGCTCGTGCCGGGCTGGGTCGACTTCTTCGGAGGCCGCCAGTCGGTGCGCACGCTCCACTTCGCCGCCGGCGCCATCGTGGTCGCCTTCGCGGCGGTGCATGTCTTCGAGGTGGCGATCACGGGGGCCTGGAACAACCTGCGCTCGATGGTGACCGGCCGCTATCGCATCCCGCCGGAGCGCGCGCCATGAGCGCCGCCCGCCGCCGCTTCCTCGCACGGATCGCCGCGCTCGCCGGCGGCGCGGTGCTCGCCGGCTGCGATCGCCTGTCGCGCACGGACTGGTTCCCTCCGATCCTCGAAAGCGCCGAGGCGCTCACGCGGCGCGTGCAGCGGCTCGTGACGCCGCGCGATGCGCTCGCGCGCGAATACACCGTCGCCGACCTCTCGCCCAAGTTCCGCAGCAACGGGACGGCGGAACCCGAGGACGACGACTACCTCGCGCTCGCGGAGAAGGGCTTCGCGGAGTGGTTCCTGGAGGTCGGGGGCCTGGTCGAGCGGCCGCTCCGGCTTTCGCTCGCGGACCTGCGCGCCATGCCCTCGCGCACGCAGATCACGCGCCACGATTGCGTGGAAGGATGGAGCGCGATCGGGCAGTGGACGGGCGTGCCGCTCGCCGCGGTGCTCGCCGAGGCGCGGGTCCGGCCGCAGGCGCGCTATGTGGTCTTCCGCTGCGCCGACCCGATGGAGGGGACGGAGGAGAGCAAGTACTACGAGAGCATCGACATGGTGGACGCCTACCATCCCCAGACGATCCTCGCCTATGCGCTCAACGGCGCGCCGCTTCCCGTCGCGAACGGCGCGCCCCTGCGGCTGCGCGTCGAGCGCCAGCTCGGCTACAAGATGGCGAAGTACTTGATGTCGATCGAGCTCGTGGAGAGCTTCGCGGCGATCGGCGGCGGGCGCGGCGGCTACTGGGAAGACCGCGGATACGAGTGGTACGCGGGCATCTGACCGCGGTCCTCGGGGAATCAGCGCGCGCTCACGACGATCCTGCCGGCCATCCCGGCCTCGAGGTGCCCGGGCTCCAGGCACGCGTAGTGGAACGTTCCGGGCTTCGTGAAGCGCCACACGAGCGTCGCCATTCCGCCTGGCGCGACCGTCGCCATGTGCG
>Ga0068855_100004014_pt1 | contig 17975 bp, 19 predicted proteins | sample KBSCornC52_FD_66592 | JGI IMG/M metagenome (GOLD analysis project Ga0068855, IMG submission 66592) | Corn rhizosphere microbial communities from Kellogg Biological Station, Michigan, USA - KBS Corn C5-2 | ecosystem: Host-associated > Plants > Roots > Rhizosphere > Soil ...
GCGTGCTGATTGAAACCATGCGCCGCGAAGGCTATGAGTTTGAAGTCGGTCGTCCGCAAGTTGTCACGCACGAGGAAAACGGCGTTACGGTTGAGCCTATCGAAGAGCTGATTATTGAAGTTCCAGCCGAGCACGTCGGTACTGTACAGATGGAGTTGGGCCAGCGGCGCGCCACGCTGAAGGAGCAATTTGCCAGCCCGAAAGGTGTCACCAAGCTTATTTATGAACTGCCGACCCGCGCGGCACTGGGCATGCGCAACATCTTGCTGACCAGCACCAAGGGCACAATCGTGATGAATAGCCTCGTAACGGGCTACCAGCCGGTTGCGCCAGCGTTGCAGCAACTGCGTAACGGTGTGCTTATCGCCTTCGAAACCGGCGTCACTACGCCGTACTCGCTGCAAACCGCCGAAGAGCGCGGCATCGTCTTTGTTGGCCCAGCCGAAAAAGTCTACGCCGGCCAAATTGTCGGTCTCAACAAGCGCCAAGAAGATATGGAAATGAACGTTTGCAAAGCCAAGCATCTGACCAACATGCGCTCCTCGAGCTCCGACGGTGTCGTCCAGCTGACCCCACCGACCATCTTCAGCCTAGAAGAATGCCTCGACTTTATCGAAAACGACGAGCTTTTGGAAGTTACCCCTAAATCTCTCCGTCTGCGCAAGCGTGAGCTTGATCCCAACAAGCGCAAGCGCCTCGCCAAATAGCTCGCTTTCCGCACAAAATTTTCCGGGTGAGATGGCAAAAATACATCCAAATACCATCTGCCTCAGAATAAATACATGTCCGAACCCCTCTGGGCTGAAACCTAGCTGTGCATCAAGCGCAATCGCATAGGCAACTTAAGCAAGCCTTAAGCATCGAGGCATAGCATGAAAGTACGATCATTAATGATCCGAAGTAAAAGAAAGGGGTAAAAACGATGCGCAACATACGAACAAAAGACTACTGGTTAATTGAGAATGACCAACCGCGGGTGAGCCGTCGGAAGGCGTGGGCTCTGGCGACGCGAGGGGAGGCGTTACGAACGAGACGCAGTCTAAGAAAGTGGGCGACCAACTAGACTAGCTAAAGCTTAGTGGACGCGCGGATACAGTTTTGGAGCGCTCAGACCTAGATTGCACTGAGCGCTCTTTGCTTGGCCAAGCAAATTGGTGTAAGCGCCCTGGACAGTGTTGTTGTAGGTGTCAATGATGGCGTTTTGCTGGCCGATGTTCAGCAACATCGACAGCAGGCCCTGAACGCGCTGCCACTCGGCATTGATAGTCGTTTGAGTCAAACTGTCTTTCCAAGTCTGCTGCAGGGCCAGGCAATTCACCGAAGCTGGTGTGTCTTTGGTCGGCTGGGCAATGTCTTCTACAGTCGTCGGCTTCAGTACCGGTGAGGGTGTTGGCGTGGTGGAAGGCACGTTAGCGACGGCATGCGAGGACGGCTCAGGCGTTGTAGAATCCGACGAGGGCGATGGCGTGGGCGAGGCTGCAGCCTCAGCTTTATCGTTATTTAGGCTGTGTAGGCCGGCGCTAGCCGCTCTAATATTGTGCGGCGGCTTAGTGTTTTGAGCATGTACGATCACCCCTGTTAGCGCGGCCGCAACAAGCACCAAAGGCAACAAAATTTGCAATTTTATAGAACGGCTCAAGCCACGCATTATATTCCGCATATGTATATATTATACGCTATTTGTCAAAATGGTTTTGGGCTTCACAAGAGCTAGCATAAGGGTTACCATTTCAGGAGCGCTATGAATAAGAAGAGCCCGATACAACCGGTTGTGAGTAAAGCTAAGTCGATTGCCGGCAAGGGCAAGGCTAAGATAGCATCCTTTAAACAGGACGTTGATCTGACAGCCGATGATGTCCAGGCAGCCCGTGACTACATCCGCGACTACTGGCCCAAGCTCGAGCGCTACCACCCCAAGGACGACGAAAGCCTAGTCGGCCTGCCCAAAACCTATCTGGTACCATCGTACGCCGAAGGCCACGAGTTCGATTACGACGAGCTGTACTACTGGGACAGCTACTTTATGGTGCAAGGCATGCTCGACGACGAGCACAAAGACCTGGTGATGGGCGTGCTCGAAGACCTCGTCACCATTTTTAAGCGGTTCAAGATTATCCCTAATGCTTCGCGGCTGTATCTGACCAGCCGCACGCAGCCACCGCTGCTAACTAGCTTTATTTTTGATGTCTACCAGGCGTACAATCCGGGCAAAGCCTGGCTCAAGGCCAACATTGCCGTCGCCAAAGAGGAATATAACACCGTCTGGATGGGCACCCGCAAGCCCAATGCCCGCCAGGTCTACCGCGGCTTATCACGCTATTACGACTTTAATTATTTGCACGACATTGCCGAGGCCGAGAGCGGCTGGGACATGACGCCGCGGTTTGGTCGCAAAGCGCTCAACTACCTGCCGGCCGACCTCAACGCACTGCTGTACAAGTACGAAATGGACTTTGCCCGGGCGGCTCGCATCTTGGGCCAGCTCGACGAAGCCATGCAGTGGGAGCAAGCTGCCGAAGCCCGCCGCACCACCATGAATGAACTGATGTGGGACCGCCTGCGCGGCCTGTATTACGACTACAATTACACCAAGGAAAAGCGCGGCAACGTTAGCTCATTGGCATCATATTATGCTCTGTGGGCCGGCATGGCTGATGAAAAGCAGGCCCGCCAGATGTTGCGCGCCCTCAAGCGGTTCGAAAACAAGGGTGGCCTGGCTACCACAGATACTTTGCCGCTCAGTCAGCACGTTTTAGGCGGTATGCCGACCCAATGGGCCTACCCAAACGGTTGGGCACCGCTGCACTTTTTGGTCGTCCACGGTCTAGAAAGATACGGTTTTCACGCTGATGCCCGCCGGATTGCCATGAAATGGCTTAAAACTAACCTTAACTGGTTTATAGAGCACGGCATTTTCCTCGAAAAATACAATGTCGTTTCACCTGATAAACCGCCCGCCAAAGGTGTTTATCCGTCGCAAACTGGCTTTGGTTGGACAAATGCCGTCTTTGAGCGCCTCTGTCAAGAATATATTGACAAAAATAAGTAAAAGAGGTATAATACTGGCATGAATAAAGCACCAATTCCTGCAGACCGAGCTGCTGCTACCATGTGGTCGAGTCGCGGTATATATTCCCCGGCGTTTAAGCCACTGCTTGAGTCAGAGGCTACCGTCGTTACACCTATAGCTCTACCGGCTGACCTAGTCGTTGAAGCGCCAGCGCCGAACGAGGTAGCTGTTGAAGCAGAGGCCGTTGATCCCATGATCGCCGAACGCAGCAACTTTGGTTACATTGCCAGTGCAGTCGCAGGTTTACTGAGCCGCAACCGCGGCGAAAGCTAGTTGCATACCTGCCAGTAACAGAGCTACAATACCTGTATAAACAGGGAGACCGTCATGGCCGTAGCGATTATTGTAGTTCTGGTTATCGTTCTTATCATTATTGCTAACGGCGTGCGGATTATTGATCAGTACGAGCGTGGCGTGGTGTTCCGTTTGGGTAAAGTACAATCACCAGTCAAAGAGCCTGGCCTGCGCCTAATTATCCCAATTATCGATAAGCTTAGGAAAGTGCCGCTGCGCACTGTGACGCTGCCGATTGAGTCGCAACAAATCATTACCAAAGACAACGTATCCATCGGCGTGTCGGCCGTGGCTTATTACCAGATTCAAGATCCAATCCGCTCGATTGTCGAAATCGAGAACGTCATTGCCGCCGTTTATCAGATTGCTCAGACGACCGTACGCAACATTGTAGGCCAGAGCAACATGGATGACGTCCTCAGCCAAACCACGGCCATCAACGAAAAGATTAAAGTTATTCTGGAAGCTACCACCGAGCGCTGGGGCGTGTTTGTAAACACAGTTGAACTTAAGGATATTCAGCTGCCAGCTACTATGCAACGAGCGATGGCCCGCCAAGCCGAAGCCGAGCGCGAAAAGCGCGCCAAAGTCATTGCCGCCGAAGGTGAGCAGCTCAGCGCCGCTAAGCTGGGCGAAGCCGCCGACATCATCGCGCAGCATCCGATTGCGCTGCAGCTCCGCAACTTGCAGGTGCTTAACGACATTGCAGTTGAGAAGAACAGCACCATCATTTTCCCAGCCCAGTTCATGGACACTGTCGATAGCATCAAGAGCTTCATGGCTAAAGAAAACAAGTAGTTACAGCAGGTCGTTCAAATCGCCATTGAGGCTGCTGCTGTCGAGCGAGCTATTGACATCCGCGCTGGAGTTGCTCAGAGACTTGGCGGTGTTTTGCAGATCACCCTTGTTGTTGATGTTTGACGAGCTGCTGGCAGGCGTCAGGGTGGCGGTGGACGAGTTGTGATGCATCATCCGGTAGCCAACCAGGCCGACGACACCAACGACTAAGATGAGTAATGCAACTGCAACAATGTGTGAGCCAGATTGATTGAGTTTGCGCATGATTAGTTACTCTCCGTTGGTGTTGGTGAAATAGAAGGCGAAGGTGTGGCGCCGGCGTCGAGCAGGGCATTAACCAGGGCCAGCAGTGAGCTGCGGTAGGCTTGCAAAGCTGTGCGCGCGTCGGAGGCAGCAGTTTGCACAGTGGCAATTGAGCTGGCTGGGTCAGCCGTTGAGCAATCAACCGTTACGCTGACAGATTTTAAGGCATTTACAGCTGTAGTTGCGGCAGTTTGTTTGGCGGTGGCGTCGGCTACGAGAGTGTCGTAATTGCTAACGCTCAGGTTGTGGCTCGATTGGAAGGCCTGGACTTTGGTGAAGACATTGTTAAAGGCAGTCAGGTGATTTTGAGCTTTCGTGCTGAGGTTGGCAATTTTCTTATTGATGTCAGCTTGATGTTGCTGGCAGATTTTTTGTAAATCAGCTGTACTTTTAGCTGGCTTGTTCTGACGCTTGTCGTCGAGCAGCTGCTTGACGCGACTTTCGAGCGAGCTGCCGGATCCGTCATGGCTTTCGGTCTCGGTGGCTGAGTTGTGAGTTTCGGTTTCATTCTCGGTTTCCATCTTCGGTGTGCCGGTAGGTGTTATACGTGGTGACTCATGATGCTGTTCGACCGACGGGCTCGATGTTGGGGTCGGGCTGGTCGTGTTAGTGTTATCATCTGCGCCGTGTGAGGCCAGCGCAGCCGGTGTTATGCCGGCAAAGGCAATCACTGAAAGCGAAATGGAGGCTACCTTAAATTTTTGCTTAATATGCATAGTAATCCTTATGTTATGGGATAGGACCTATATTATAGCAAACTGGTTATGCATATAGCTGTAGGTGATTGACGCCGCCCAGCGCACAAGGTTGTAAAAACGGCCGTTAATCTGTAAAATAACAGGGTTCGCTACCCTGATGTGGCTCTTTAGCTCAGTTGGTAGAGCAGAGGCCTGAAGAGCCTTGTGTCCCCAGTTCGAGTCTGGGAGGAGCCACCACATTTATGAACACTCCAGTTTTAATTGCTGCGCGCAACGAGGCCGAACACATCGGTCGGTCTTTAGCCGCGCTGCCGCGAGACGTAGAACCGATCGTTATACCGAATGGCTGCGAAGACAACACCGCCGAAATTGCCCGCGACTACGGTGCAACAGTTCTGCGCTGCGATGTAGAAAGCAAAGTGCGCGCCCTCCAAACCGCCGTTTGGCATCTGGGCGAACGCGCCACTGAGCCATTTATTATCATGGACGCTGACACGCGCCCAATGCAGCCCAAAAACTGGCTATCAAAGATGTTACAAGCCCGTCGTAACTTAGCGGCAGATAAACCGGCAATTGTAGCTGGCGGTGTTAAATTTGAGGGCGGCGCAAGCCCCAACTTCCATTCACTTCGTTTTTCCGCTAAACAGTTTATAACCCGACACGACGCCACTCGCGGCGAATTCCGCGGTAACAACCTGCTGCTCCATCCGCAAAACCATTCAACCGTAAATGACATATTGCGCCTTGGTCTGGTATGGCCGGGCGAGGATTTGGCTCTCAAGGACATTATTTTGCGCAACGGTGGTGCCGGCATTAAAACCGTGCACCCCCGCGCGACGGTTTACAGCGATGGTAGTCGGCTGCTTTCGATGCACGATTGGATTCACGCCAGTTCGCATAACCCAACATCGTCCGATTACAGCGTCGATGCGCCCCCAGGACATGTGCCGTACACTGGCCAGATAGAAGATTTTTTGCAGGATATTCCAGCATACACACCACTGACGGTGCAACCCTCTTAAGCTAGGAGTATACTTGAGGTTACCAGTAAGGTAACTAAGGAGGGAAGCGTATGCGATTAAAGTATCGTAAATATAGCCTGCAATCAGGTGCCAAAATGGTAAAAACGAGGCTGGCGATGACCTTATCGGCAGCTGCTTTAATTATGGGAGGTGGCACAGGCGTTTCGCTAGCGCTGTTTGGTACGGCTAGTGCCGACTCGGGTAGTAGCGTGATTGTCACGCCAACTAACACACAGGGCTGGAGCACTGACGACACTCGTCCCGGTGGCGCAGTTACTTATAACACTGATACAACTGCTCCTGGCACACCTCACGCCGGTAGCCTGACATTAACCACTGATGCGACCACAACGTCCAAGGCGCAGTATATGCACGCTGCGAGTACACCGTTGTCGAACGTCAATGAACTGAGTTATGCAACGAAGCAAGTATCGGGTCCGGTTTTTGCTGACCCATCATACCAACTAGGAACTTGCTTGGGCGGTATCGTAAATAACGCTTGCGTGGGCTTCACCACATTTGTGTACGAGCCGTATGAAAACGGCGTGGTTACACCCGGTTCATGGCAGACATGGGATGTCGCAGCCGGTCAAGTATGGTCGAGCCGAACATACACTGACGGTGGGACTTGTGCCGTGCTTGCTGGCGCCGGTGGTGCACCATTCTACTCCTTGAGTGCGCTAAAAACAGCTTGTCCTAATGCAGTCGTAGTTAGCTTTGGCGTAAACATTGGCTCTAACAACCCAAGCTACAATGTCCAAGCTGACCTCGTAGACTTCAATGGCACAACTTACAACTTTGAGCCATTTGCTGCAGTGAGCGACAAAGACGCTTGTAAAGATGGCGGCTGGAAGACAGCAGTCGATGCTAACGGCAACGGCTTCAAAAACCAAGGTGCTTGCGTCAGCTACGTTGCGAGCGGCGGCAAGTCACAACACTAAAATCAAAATCTAAAGACGGCGAAAGTGCGCAGGCCATGCGACCTGCGCACTTTTCATGCGCGGCGCTTGTTTTATCAGGGGTGTTTTTGTATAATCACCTAAGTTATGCGGGTCTAGCTCAGTTGTTTAGAGCGCGTCCTTGCCAAGGACGAGGCCAGGGGTTAGAGTCCCCTGACCCGCACCAAAATAAGGCGCCCAGCTGGTCTGGGCGTTTTATTTTGGTCTGATCACGTGTGCCTAACCCTGGCCTCGTCAAAATCAGACAAGAGGCCATCTTCCTAGCACGCCTCGCGCTAGGGGGTTGGAGTCCCCTGACCCGCCAATATGACACCTAGAAAAGCCCCCTTGTTCGGGAGCTTTTTGTTTATTTACTGTGAGGTCGATTTCAACCTACTTCCGATGGAGGTAATCTCACGAGACAAATAGTGGTATTTTACAGATTGAAATAAGAGATATAACCCTGTCTAAAATTACTTAGAAATGTACAGTGAGTTCGTTAAGTTCAGGCGTTATCATAGGGCTTATGCTTGCCTCTGTTAAATAGTTAGAATATCCTTATAGCAGTACATTTTATTACTTGGTGGGCAAGAGGGTATATACCGTGGCCGATGCCGCACAAAAGCAACCACCAGAAAAAGAGATAAAAGAAAAGCTCCGGCAGCTTCGTACTACTTATACGAATGCCAAGAAGCTCGTTGCTGAAATTGAGAGCACTCATGAGAGGTTCAGTGAGTTACGAGATGCATTAGCGGATGAAGATAATGGAGCACAGGTCAATCTTAGGTGGGCAGCCCAGCAGAAGGCTGCAATTATTGATGTTCTAAGTGATGCCGATAAGGCACTGTCCAACCTACAGACCACCGCAGCCAGTATCGATGAACAAATCGCCGACATGGGCACGCAATATGCAAACTTCCAGGTAGCAGCTCAAAAGGTCTTCGATAAGAAAGAAGGCCTCCAACCTCTTCATGATGCCGCCAAAAAACTACGTGCTGCTATTGGGAGATACGAAACCCAGAGCAAGAAAAAAGTAGGTGATGCTCAAGCGCACCTTGATAACATGGCACTTAAGACGCAAGACATGTCCAAGGCCTACGATGAATTCCTGGTCATAAAAGGGAAAATCGATGACCAAGAGACCGGATTAGATGCTCTTCTGCGGAATGCTACTGAATACGCAAAAGGCGCTCTCCAGGCTAAGACTACCGCAGAAAGTGAATTGGCCTCAGTGAAGGCATTCAAGCAGGAGAGTGATGAGCTTGTTGGCGCGATAAAGGTTTCCCGCACAGAAGTCAGCAAGTACCAGCAACAGAGCCAAGAACTCACTGACGATATAAAGGCTACTCTGAACAAAACAGCTGCGTTTAGCCTGTCTGAAGCTTTACGTGAAAGGACGAAGGGTCTGAATAAGCAGCTCCTGCTATGGGGCATTTTATCGTTCTTAACGATAATCGTCTTAATTGTGGGTGTTGGACTAGTGTTCTATGCTCTCTTCTTTGTAGATACCAATAATGCGCAAGAGGTGGCTGCTCGGCTCAAAGATGGGCCCACTTTCATGTCGGTTATCTCGAAGATATTTTTCACAACACCATTAGCCTATGCCGTTTATTTTACTACTAGTAACTTCAAGCACGTACGAGATTTGCGGGATAAATATGGCTGGAAAGAAACAGTAGCCAAGAATCTTCAGACGTATGTTAAGACACTGAAAGAAGAGTTTGGCGACCACAAATATGAATACGATCGATTCAACTTTGTTATCGGGACAGTAAAAGACATCTATAAGGAGCCCAACCCAGCACCTAAGAAGAGAAAATACAACATTGGCATCAATAAGGTCTTTCAGTTAGGGCTCGAAGAAGAGGATCTCAAAGAACTTAAAACTACTATCGAGCAGGGTGTAGAACAGATAGTATCGGATAAAGTTTCTGAAGCTGACGCGGAAGCAGAAGACGAGGCCAGCCCAGAAGTTGTCTTAACAAAGGAAGTCCCTAAAGTGAAAGCAGCATCAAAGAAACCCAAATCTATACCTCTAGCAACTCCGTGATACCAGTTTCGTCAGTAGTGCTGCCTTATTGCTTAGATACGATTACGCACATCCACGCGTTCACGAACCGTGCTGTACCAAACTTATCTTCGCGATGGCTACCGTACCAAAACCACTCTGCCATCCCAGTAAGTGATATGCTTAACTCATGACCCACCGCCTTAAACGGATGACTGTTTTTACCGATAAGTTCCCGCTGCTCGGGCCGCTTATTTACGTTTTATGTTTGCAGTATTTGATAGTGCAGCCTGTTGTGGCGGCAGCTTGGCCACGGGCTTATAGCTGGGGCCACAACCTTATCAGCGACCTTGGTAATACCGCTTGTGGCCAATATACGGGTCGCTACGTTTGTTCGCCGGATCATGCGCAGATGAACGCGTCATTCATTCTGCTCGGCCTGACAATGGCTATCGGGTCACTGCTCATCTATCAAGAATTTCGGAAAAGTCGTGGATCTTTAGCAGGCTTTACTTTAATGGGTCTTGGCGGTGTCGGCACGGTTTTGGTTGGCTTGTTCCCAGAAAACGTTAATAGCTTAGGTCATGGTGTGGGTGCGTTCTTCGGCTTACTCGCCGGCAACGTGAGCATGATGATCTTAGCGGTTGCTATTTGGCAAGCTCGCAGCGGTTTTCGTTTGTACACTTTTTTGTCTGGCTTAGTGTCGAGTTTGGCGTTTTTGCTGTTTCTTTTGCACGTTAATTTGGGGCTGGGGCAAGGAGGCATCGAGCGGGTTGCGTCGTATCCGCAAACGCTTTGGCTAACACTGTTTGGACTATATATGAGCGCCACGCGCGTGCGGGTCTGGATGCGTAGCCGTTGATGTTTAGCAAGATACACGCCACCAAATCTGAAATAGCCATGTCGCTACCGGGCGACGATGTGCTGCCGGATGCACCGCTCGTAATTGATAGCGCCTTTGATTTGCCAGCCAGCCCGGACGTGGTGTACCCGTGGTTCGTCCAGCTTGGCAAGAAACGAGCTGGTTGGTATTTTACCCGTTTTACAGAGAAGTTTTTCTTGCCTTCGGCTCGCGGTATTCGGCACATTGAACCTAAATGGCAAAACCTCAAGGTCGGCGACCGCATACCCGACTACGGCAAAGACGGCTACTTTGACTGCTTTTACTTAAAACCGAACGAAACAATCGGCTATACGTCGGAACGTGGTAAGATCGCTATGACGTGGGTGCTCACCTTTCACAAATCCGCGGCGGGAACCAGGGTCATCATTCGGCAGCGCGCCAAAGGGTTTAAAAATCGTCCACTGTTTATGAGGCTGGGGAAGCTCATTGATAGATTAACTATCTCATGGCTGGCCGCAGGCTTACGTGAGCGCCTAGCCAAAACGTAACTAATTACTATCTATCTGTCAGTCCGCTGTGCTTCGAAGCTTTAATATAATCTCCACGCCGTACCAGCCCATTCCTATCATGTAGGCAATGACGCCGAATGTGCCGGTTGTTGCCCACCACCAAGACATATGGATGCCGCCTCCGCCTGGGAGGCTTAGGAAGCCAAGGATCGAGCTAGCGAATGACAGCACTATAAAGCCCATGCCTAGTTGGCGGCTAAAAACCTTTGCGCGCATCGTAGCTATGCCAAATATAATTCCTCCTACAGAAACGAGGCCGCTGGAAATTGCAAAGAAGAAGTTAAATATATTCGGGCCGGTGTTTAACGTGTGGCTCGTAATGCTGAGATGCGACAGCCAGGGATATATGAGTAGCAAAATAGTCGGGAAACCGACTGTTAAGGCCATGCCAAATACTGCCACCATAACAAATCCAACAAAACCGGCACGGCCACTTTCTGCCCGCTGGTAGAGGTAGGCAACGGGCCACGCCGACATCAGGATCAGGCCACCCAGGAGATTAATAAAGGCCGACGGGTAATACCCTCCGCTCGCTACCGCTTCTCTTGCGCCACCTTGAGGTGCCAGCAGATTTGCAAAGGTAACCAATAGCGCCCCTACTATGAGCGACCATGCTCCAATTCGCCAAAGAGAACTTTTAGTCATACTCATTCCATTTTAACATCTTAACCAATGACGTTTGTCCCACTGCCGCTGGCAAGTGCAGCCCCAATATGACGTCAGCGATTGCTATATACTCGGCACCCTAGTACAGTTAAGCGTAACAAGTACGATTGAAGTATCGCTGGACTAAGGGAGTCAATGACAAAACCGTCACAATACTAAATTTTTTACTGGAGTACACGATGTCCAAAGACAAAGGAAGAAAAGCCATCAAGAAGCCAAAGCAGATAAAAGCTCAGACTTAGTTTTCATATTTTTAGAATACAAAGGTTACCACTAGGGCAGTACACTAATCCCAGAGCTATCGGCCAGGGGTATGTTTGCTATTATTAGAAGGTGAAACCCGACTATAAAATCAGTGCTTTTAAAGACTCGGCTACGTGGCGTCGCTGGCTCGATGAGAACCATGACAAAATTGATGGCGTGTGGCTGAGACTTTATAAGAACGCCTCAAATGTGCCCACGGTAACTTACGCAGAGGCATTGGATGAGGCATTATGTTATGGCTGGATCGACGGGCAAGTGAAAAGATATGACGAAAAATCATATCTACAAAAGTTTACGCCGCGCCGCGCCAAGAGTATGTGGTCGAAGCGTAATATAGAACATGTGGCACGTTTGACAGAGCAAAAGCTTATGATGCCATCGGGCATGGCTCAAGTCGAGCAGGCCAAGCAGGATGGTCGGTGGGCGGCAGCCTATGATAAACCGAGCGAGATGGTAGTCCCGGAAGATTTTATGGCCGAATTAAAGCAGCATCCGGTGGCAGAAAAGTTTTTTGCTAGCCTCAACAAGGCAAATACTTATGCAATTGCGTGGCGGCTGCAGACTGCCAAAAGTGAAGAAACGCGCAAGCGGCGACAAGATAAGATAATAGCTCTTCTTAATTCAGAGCAGCGGCTGCATTAACCATATGGCAAGTTCCTATGAAACAGTGCGCCAAAAGTATAAGCCGCAGCATATCAAGTTTTTGTTGATTGCAGAATCACCGCCGCCAGCGTCACATATCCAAAGCAGCCGACAGTTTTACTACGCTGACCGCATCCGCACAGACGACCGCTTGTTTACCAACACTATCCGGGCCTTGTACCCGGAAACCGCAGAACTTAAAGAGGTGGATCTCGAGCAGGATAAAGAAAAATGGCTGCGTAAGTTCCAAAATGATGGCTGGTATATGATTGAAGCCTTAGAAGAGTCACAAAAACATGAGGTGACGAAGAGAGGTCGCCAAGACAAAATCGCCCAAGCGTTGCCACGCCTGCTCGAGCGTGTTACAAAGCTGGTCCAAAAAGACACTAAAATAATTTTAATTAAATCAAATGTTTTTGATGTAGCAGCCAAACCGCTCCGCCAAGCCGGCTACAATGTTTTGAACACAGAGCTGGTTGACTATCCGGGCCATTTTAATCAAAAAGCTTACCGCGAAAAGCTGCAGAAATTATCCAGCAGTTAGGCGGCACAGTTCCTGTTAAAATAAAACAAACTAACTATCTTAAAGGGACAATCAATATGCCAACCATTAACCCGTACATCAACTTCAACGGCAATGCCGAAGAGGCCTTTAACTTTTACAAGTCTGTCTTTGGCGGCGAGTTCGCGAGCGTCGTGCGCTTCAAAGACTTGGAGAGCGCCGAATTTCCCGTCTCGCCAGAGGACGCCGATAAAATCATGCGCATTGTTTTGCCCATCGGCGGCAATACTTTAATTGCCAACGATGTACCGGCTAGCCTAGGCCCGGTGAACGAAAACGAAAACCGGTCCAAGATAGCCATCACCGCCGAAACCAAAGAAGAAGCCGATGAGCTATTTAACGGCCTGTCGGAAGGCGGCGCCGTTGAGATGCCAATGGCGGAGAGCCCCTGGGGCACGTATTTTGCGATGTTTAGAGACAAATATGGCATCGAGTGGACAGTTGAATATGACGCGAATTGACCTGACAGATAGTGCGCTAGCTCAGTGACGCGCATCACAGACAATCTTCATCTATAAGGCCACACTGTAAGATAGCTGACAGGTGTCAGAGATCATTATTACAGCCGGGCTTAATTTTAAAGTTCGCGTAGAGGAGATTTATGAAAAAAACCACATATCCAGCCAGTCTGACAATAGACTTCGCCGACAAACACGACAGACTTACTTCCTTTTTTCGTCCGCTGTGGGCTGTGCCCATCTTGGTTTTACTATGTGTTTTAACGCCGTCCGTCAATGGCAGCGGCACTGTCGCCGGGCTGTCCGCCGCTACGGCACTGATGATCATTTTCCGGCAATGTTACCCACGGTGGTGGTTCGACTTTGCGCTAGAACTCAACCGATTTTCCACAAGGATCTTTGCCTACTTGTTCTTGCTAACCGACCAGTATCCTTCGACCGTCGATAGGCAAGCGGTTCATTTGAATATTGACTACCCAGATGCCAAAAAAGATCTGAACCGTTGGCTACCAATTGTTAAGTGGCTACTCGCCATACCTCACTACATCGTCTTAGCATTTCTTGGAGTCGCAGCACTCGTCACGACTGTTATTGCCTGGTTTGCGATACTCTTTACCGGCCGCTACCCCGAAAGTTTGTTTAACTTTGTGGTCGGAGTGTTGCGCTGGTCTACTCGAGTGAATGCGTACGCCTTCTTACTGACGACGGACCAGTATCCGCCGTTTAGTTTGGAGTGAGTTAAACATTATTCAGCCTAATATCAATATTGCGGCGCTTAGCATAAGCATATTATGATGAGCTTACAACTAATGGGGGAGGGCGGTATGAGAAAAAAGCTGCGTAGTATAGGTGTATTTATAGTGGCGTTATCAACCGCGGTGGCATCGTTTATGTCTGGTCCAATTGCTCATGCCACCCCTGTGATCACTGAGTATTATATTTCCACAGGATACAGCACGACCAACCGTGCGGCCGGAATTATCCAAGGTTCGGATGGAGCACTTTGGTTCGCCAACAACGTTGGTGTGCTTGGCCGCGTGACAACCAGCGGCGTATTTACGGCATATCCAATCAACGACGTTCGCGACCTCACTAAAGATGCATCAGGCAACCTTTGGACGAGCACTTATAACTACAATAAGGTATATGAAATTGCGAACGACGGAAGCATTGCGCAGCAGTTTACGCCACCAAGTGGCTACACTGGTCCGGTAAATGTTACGTACGGCAGTGATGGCAATCTTTGGATGTACCTGACCGTGACCGCAAGCGGCGGTCATGTGATTGCAAAGATGACCCCAACAGGGACATTCACTACCTATACAATCTCACACACCGTCAATGACATGACGCTCGGGCCTGACGGTAATATCTGGTTTACAGGGATTAATGGTAGTAATGGTACAGTGGGCTACATAACTTCTACTGGTTCGGAGACGCAGTATGTCAGCACACATTCAGCTGGTCACATTGCGACTGGCCCGGATGGTAACCTGTGGGTTACCGGCACAAACTACATTACCCGCGTAACGCCTACTGGTACGGTGACCGACTTTAGCTTAACGGGCAACACCTATCCTACCGAAGTTACAGCCGGCCCTGATGGCAATGTTTGGTATTCGGCGAGCAACACTGGTTTGTCGTACCCTGCCAGCGTAGGGCGTGTTACACCTACCGGTACAGTAACTGTATTCCCAGTGACTTCAAATAGCGGGCCGCAGCCACTGGGCATTACGACTGGTCCTGACGGAACAGTTTGGTTCACCGAGTCAATGGCTAACCGCATTGGCAAAGTAACTATTAACCCACCATCTCCAGCCTCTGGATTAACCGCGGCCGCCAGTCTGACAAACGGCAACAATACTTTAAGCTGGACAGCTGGTGCGGGCGCCACCTCATATGATGTGTACCGAGATAGTGTGAAAGTTGGTAGCTCGGCCACAACAACCTACACCGACAATAACACCACAGATGGCAACCACACCTACTACGTCATAGCCACAAACCCGGTTGGCTCCAGCACAGCCTCAAACAGCGTTACTGTTACCTCAGATCGGGTCGCACCGGCCGTATCAATTACCACGCCGACAAACGGCGCCACGGTTAGCGGCACAGTTACGTTTACCGGATCAGTCTCAGACACGCACTTTGGCTTCTACACCTATTCTGTTAATGATGGTGTAAGCGTCGCGGTGCCTTCAGTCGCGGACTGGACTGCCAAGAGCAATGAGACGGTTGCGACCTTTGACACAACGACCGTCCCGAATGGCACCTACTACGTGACATTTGTGGCACGTGACAGCGTCGGTAACTACACCGTTCAAGAACGACAAATCGTCGTAGCTAATTAATTTGCTACTATATAACTATGCAAAAAATAGCCACCAGAATCTTCGTCATCGCCTCAATTGTGTTTGGCGCGCTAGGCCTCATTCAAGTTTTAACTTTGTCAGAAGATAGCAGCGATGCATCGGGTTTTCACCGGATCGTTATGCGGCTACTGATCGCAAGTATTTTCGTCATCTTGTCATCGTTTGCCGTAAGTGTTGCCGGCAAGTATTTGACTGACAATCGCGAATAGCTTAGTAAGGCAAGAAGCCGATGCCCTGGTGTGTTTCCAGAGGCTTGCCGGTGCAGTCGTCGTGGTTAGCTCCGCCAGGGTTGGCGCAGCCGAGGACGCCGCCGAAGGCGGTGTCAGAGCCGACCCAGAGGCCGGCTGGGGTCAAGTACAGAATTTGGGCGCCAACGCCGCGGGTGCGCATTGGGTTCCAGCTGAGGGCTACGCCAGTAGCTGGGTCAAGCGCGCCAATGCCAGGGCGAGGTACGCAGATTGGCGAGCTACAGGTGTCGCTGCCGTCGGGGTTGTTGGCCCAGCGTTCGTGACCTCCAATGTAGACAGCTGTGTTGCTAATGGCAACGCTGTAGAGTGAGTCGCCGCCGGTGTAGTTAATCCAGGTTGGTTTGCTTGGTGCCATGATGTTGCTTTCGAAACGAGCGGCAGCGTCGCAGATGGTTGAGCCAAGATCGCCGTCGTTTGAAGTGTAGCCGGTGCCGTCCAGGACAAAGAATGAACCGTCGGGCGAGAAGCTAACGCCACGGATGTAAGCAGCATCTTCAGGAATCGAACAGTACTTCAGCAGTGGCTGATAGTACCAAGTAGACAGTGTGCCGGAGCTAGCGCCCAGATTTACCATGAAAGCTTGGCGGCGAGTTTGGCCGCTAACGGACGCAAACTTGCCGATGGCAACCAGTTGCGTGCCCTGAGGATTAACAGAAAAACGGTGGACGCGGACGCCGCTAATGCCGAGGTTGAGGTAGCCGGTGTCAGCACCAGTAGTTGGGTTTACGGCCATCAGTTCTTTGCTGAAGCTACCGCCAATAATCAAGCGGCCGTTGAGCAGCTTAGCGTCGTAGACAGCGCCGTTCAGGTTGGCGTTAAAACCAGTTACTAACGCGCCAGTCGTGCCATCAACAACGGCTAGGCCTTTACGTGCCACGCCGTTTACTTGTGTGAATTCGCCACCAATAGCGATCTGGTTATTTGGCAACGCAGCCAGCGCCCAGACGTCGCCATTTACCTGAGGTGCCCAGCTAGCTAATTTGCCAGTTGTAGCGCTGAAGGCGCCGAGGTTGGTGCGGGCTGTGCCGCTGAGTGACGCAAAGTTGCCACCTGTGTACATGGTGTCGCCAACTTGAGCGTAAGCGTACACGGCGTTACTACCGCCATTAGGAATTTGCGGTGTGTAAGTGGCTGGGCTGGCTTTAACGACGTTGCTGCCGGTTGGGACAGGGTTGCCACCGGCTGGGCCAACTAGGCTGTAAGCGTCAGTTTGTAGCGTGCCAACACCTTCGATCAGGTGCCAGACGGCTACTGCCGAAACGTTAGCCGGCGAAGTAAAGCTGCCAGTCAGCTGTTTCCAGTTGCTCGATGGACCGGCCGTCAGCAGGTCGTCGTAGCTGTCGTTGCCATTAGCGTCGAGGTAGGCGAGGACCACTTTGCTGTTTTCGGTAGACTTGTAGAAGTCGCTAAATGTATAAGCCGTGTTTGGCTGAATAGCGACATATTTCATGGTCCACTTAGCGTCACCGGTGCCAGCTTTGGTAATGTTTACAGATAGGCTGTGATTGCTATTGTAACCAGTGTTTTGGTAGGCAAATGAAGCTTGCGTGTTTCCCCAGAAGTCAGTCAGCCAATCAGTCAGCTGGCCGTTGGAGTTTGATTCGACCGAAGGATTGGTAACGAGGTTGGTGGCTTGAGCTTGGACCGGCACATGAATAATAGAAGAAGTAATAAGCGTAAGAAACGCGACTGCCATTAGATAAAACTTAATTCTTTTCATGTGCCCAGCTCCTATCACCTAAGATTATTAACATTACGATAGTACAAATTAACAAAAAAGTCAATAAAAGTGTCAGGTAAGCATAAGCGTCACGAAAACATTACAGCGGCGTCATAAAACTTTGTTATTATTTCTACTAGACGCATTAATTAAGCGGGGGTAGAAGTTATGAGAAAAATCATCGTTCAGTCTTTCGTTACCTTAGACGGTGTCATGCAGGCGCCGGGTGGCCCCGAAGAAGACAACACAAGCGACTTCAAATATGGCGGCTGGACCGCGCCGTACTTCCGCGAGGCCGACGACGAATCGGCCGACTTTATGGCCAAGTGGATGCAATCTACCGACATCCTACTCGGCCGCAAAACTTACGAAATGTTTGCCGAGTATTGGCCTAAGCACGCCGAAATGTGGCCTGGCATTCAAGATGTTACCAAGTACGTCATGACGACCACCATCGACGACAACAACACCGACTGGAAAAACGTCGTCTTCTTTAAGA
>Ga0068855_100004019_pt1 | contig 17967 bp, 19 predicted proteins | sample KBSCornC52_FD_66592 | JGI IMG/M metagenome (GOLD analysis project Ga0068855, IMG submission 66592) | Corn rhizosphere microbial communities from Kellogg Biological Station, Michigan, USA - KBS Corn C5-2 | ecosystem: Host-associated > Plants > Roots > Rhizosphere > Soil ...
GGTCTCGGATCTGGAACGAGTACGGGTGCAAGCCAGTGACATCGCGGACCTGCGGACCACCAATCTGAATCCTGATGTGGGCGGCGGACTGCACGCGATTCGGATCGCCGATGGCACCAAAGCCTGGGAGGCCGAGCCGCAGCATACTTGTCTTCCATCTCGTGCGGGATGCAGTCCGGCGCAGCCCGCGGCGGTCACTGCCATCCCGGGAGTCGCATTTTCTGGCTCGGACGATGGCCACATGCGCGCGTATTCCGCAGAGGACGGAAGGATCCTTTGGGACTTCGATACGGCTCGCGAATATAAGCCCGTGAATGGCGTTCCCGGGCACGGCGGGTCCATCGATGGGCCGGGCGCGGTAGTAGTAGATGGAATCGTTTACGTCAATTCCGGCTACGCTCGCCAGAACGGCATGCCGGGGAACGTTCTGCTGGCTTTCGGAACAGATTAGCGACCCCCGCCCTTACGGGACGGGGCTTGGATACAATCTCCGTGTATGTATACTCGACGTGATTTCGGCAGGATCGCTTTGGCTGCTGTGCCGGCTTCTCTGCTGGCGCAGAAGAAGATCAATTCCACCATCGGCGGCGTGATGATCGGCGCGCAGAGCTACAGCTTCCGCGAAAAGCCGCTGGTTGGAGTGCTGCAAGCCATGGTCGAGGTCGGGCTAGGCGAATGCGAACTGTTTTCGCCGCACATCGAGCCCAGAGGAGTCTCGCGCGAGGATCTCCGCAAGTGGCGCTTGACGGTGCCGCTCGATGAGCTCAAAGCAATCCGCAAGAAGTTTGACGATGCCGGGATCAATCTCTATGCGTTCAATCTCAGCTTCAATGACAGCTTCACGGATGAGGAAATTGACCGCGGCTTCGTGATGGCCAAGGCTCTCGGGGTGCCTGTAATCACGGCGTCGGCTACTGTTAGCTCGGCCAAGCGCGTCGCGCCATTCGCTGACAAACACAACATGATCGTGGCCTTCCACGGACATTCGGATATCAAAGATCCGAACCAGTTCGCCAAGCCCGAAGCATTCGCTCAGGCTTTGGCGATGTCCAAGAAGTTCGCGGTCAATTTGGATATCGGGCATTTTGTCGCAGCCAACTACGATCCCGTAGAATACATCCGCGCCAATCACGAACACATTCTGGTGCTGCACTTGAAGGATCGCAAGCGCAACGAAGGTCCCAACACGCCGTGGGGCGAAGGCGACACTCCGATCAAGCAGGTGCTGCAGCTTCTGAAGAAGGAAAAGTATCCGATGCGGGCACTGATCGAGTACGAGTATAAGGGTGCGAGCGATTCGGTGACCGAGGTCAAGAAATGCTTCGAGTACTGCAAAGCTGCGTTGGCATAGCGCTCGCGGGCTCATTCGCACACGCTCAGCTGATCAGCCGTCCGGTTCCTCCGTCAGATGCCGTGGAACGCGGGCAGAAGCAGTTCGTCGTACAGTGCGGATCGTGCCATGGCGCGAACGCGCGCGGTGACGACAATGGTCCCGATCTGGTGCGTTCTGAAATCGTGCTGGATGACGAGCAAGGCAGCTTGCTCGGCCCTGTCATCCGCAAAGGACGTCCGAACGAGGGGATGCCTGCGTTCGATTTATCCGATGCGCAGATTCAGGATCTGGCGGCGTTTTTGCGGGAACGTACACAGGCGGCGATCAATCGTAATGCGTATCCGCTGCAGAACCTGCTCACCGGCGATGCGAAAGCAGGACAGGCATTCTTCAACGGTGCAGGCCGCTGCAACACGTGCCATTCGGCGACGGGCGATCTGGCGGGAATCGGCAGTCGCGTGCAACCGGCGCAGTTGCAAACACGAATGCTGTATCCTCGCGGCGGCCGCGGCGGAGCATCAGGTAAACCGACAATGGCTACCGTGACGCCGCGCACGGGACCTGCCGTCTCGGGCACGCTCGAGTTTATGGACGATTTCACGGTCGGATTGCGTGACGCCGATGGATACTACCGTTCATTCTCGCGCGATGTCGCAAAAGTGGAACTTCAAGATCCGCTTGCGGGGCATGTCCAGTTGCTCCGGCAGTACACGGATAAGAATCTGCACGATATGCTCGCGTATCTGGTGACACTGAAATGAGAATTCTTTTCGCGGCATTCGTGATTGCGGGCGCGCTGTCCGCACAGCCGCTGGATCCAGCCAAACTGCTGCAGCCTCCAACCGACAATTGGCCGACGTACAACGGCGATTACACGGGGCGCCGCTACAGCCCTCTGAAGCAGATCAATGCATCGAACGTCACGACGCTGAATCTGACGTGGGCGCGACGTTTCACAGCAGGCGGAGGCCGGGGCGGCGCGGCTGCGGTCCAGATCAAAGCCACACCGCTCGAAGTCAACGGCATTCTGTATTTCGCAGCTCCCGACAATGCTTGGGCTGTGGATGCGCGGAGCGGTCGCGAACTGTGGCATTTTGACTGGCCCACAAAGGGCGGCATCCACATCGGGAACCGCGGTTTCGGCATGTACGGAGACTGGCTGTATTTCGAAACCCCCGATTGCTATCTGGTTTCGCTGGATGCCAAGACTGGGAAAATGCGCTGGAATCACCAGATTGCCGACGTGAAGCAGGAATACTTCTGTGGACCCGCGCCGATGGTGATCAAGAACCATATCATCACCGGCGTAGGTGGCGATTCGTTGGACGTGCCAGGCTACCTGGAATCGCGCGATCCGGAAACCGGCACGCTACAGTGGCGCTGGAACACGACGCCCAGACCTGGTGAACCCGGCTCGGAGACCTGGCCATCGCGCGAGTCGATGGAGCATGGCGGCGGTATGACCTGGCATTCCGGAACATACGATCCGGAGCTTAACCTTTACTATTTCGGCACCGGCAATCCGAACCCGGTGTATGCACCGCAGAGCCGATTGGGCAACAATCTATACACATGCTCAATCGTGGCGCTGAATCCGGATACGGGAAAGTTGGTCTGGTATTACCAGGTTTCTCCGCACGACAGTCACGACTTTGACAATGTCGAGACGCCGATCCTCATCGATGGCGAGTTCAAGGGACAGCCGCGCAAGATGCTGGCACAGGCAGCTCGGAATGGCTATTTCGTGTTGCTGGACCGGACCAACGGCAAGAATCTGGTCACGGCGCCCTTTGTGGAAGACTTGAATTGGTCGAAGGGCCTGGATGCGGAGGGCCGGCCGATACCTAATCCTGACAAGGAGGCCAAGCCCGATGGAACATTGGTTTCGCCCACCGAAGGCGGAGCGGCAAATTGGTTTGCACCCTCATTCAGTCCGCTGACGGGGCTGTTCTACACACACGCGTCCGAATCGTACGGATTGGATTGGAAGACCGATCTTTCGAAGACGCCCGAAGGATATGGGGGACGTAATCAGACCATCTGGATGCAGAACCTTTTGCAGGCACTCGATTATAAGACGGGCAAGGTGGTCTGGAGCCATCGCTACCCGAATCAGGGAGGCAATCGTTCGGGTCTGCTGAGCACCGCGGGCAGATTACTGTTCGGCGGCGATCCCACCAGCAACGTATTCGCCATGGATCCGGCCAACGGTAAGATCCTGTGGCATGCGGGTCTTCACGCGGCGGTGAGCAACGGGCCCATCACGTTCGAGCTGGACGGCCGGCAGTATCTCGTCGTCGGCGCGGGCGACATGTTGTACGCGTTCACGCTACCGGGAAACTAGGCCCGCATCTTTTTCCAGGTAGCCAGGCAGCGCTCCGCCGTTTCGAGCTCAGGGAAACGGCTGCCTTCCTGCTCTATCAGATAGTACTCAACACCACCCACGTTTTCGGCCGCTTCGAAGATCTTCGCCCAGGGCGAGTCGCCTTCGCCGAACAGAACACGATAATCTCGATCGGGACCTCCCCAATCTTTGCAATGGATGCTGCGGATGCGTCCGGGATTTGCATGGATCCAGGCGACGGGATCGGCTCCGGCCTCTATCACTGTGCCGACGTCGAGCTGCAATGTAAATTCTTTAGGCGTATTGGCCGCCAGAACGTCCATGGGACGCTGGCCCACTGCCCCGGCCCATTCCGTCTGATGATTATGGAATCCCGTTGCCATCCCGAGAGGCTTAAGTGTTTCGCTGACCTTAGTCATCCGGTCGCCCAGCGCTTTCCAACCGGCAATTCCATCCACAATCCCTGCGGTCGCCATGATGATGTTCTTGCTTCCGATGATCTGATTCAGCTCAATCGCCTTGCGCAGACCTTCGGCGGTGAACGATCGAAAGTCGTTGTGCGTCGAGTTGCAGCGAACGCCGAGATTGTCGAGCAGCTTTCGGACGTCCTTGGCCTGTTGAGGAATCCAATCGAAGTATGGGGCGTAGAACTCGACCACTTCGTAACCCATCTTTGCTACTGCCGTCACTGTCCCCATCAGATCTTTCGTGAGCGCGTCGCGCACGGAGAAAAGCTCCAGTCCAATGGGGATTTTCTTTTCCGCGGCGAGAGCCATTGGAACCACCCCTGATAGCGCCACAAATGTTCGACGCGACATGGTCATGCTCACGACGATAACACTTCGAACCGCAGTAATAGACCGCTCATCACAAATTCCGGCGCGGCCTCGGCGGCGGGCCGCAAAATCGAAATGTAAGAGTTTGGGATCATTCAACGGAGGCCTGCATGCGCAGCAAATCCGGCTACTGGATTTATCAGACGGCGTGGTGGGGATTCTACTCGGCGATCGGCCTGGCGATCAACGCCCTTAACGGGGGAACCCTTCGACTCCTGATCATCAGCCATATCCTTTTCTTCGCCTACAGCATCGGATTGACCCACCTGTTTCGCCAGGCAATAGAGTGGAGGCGAGCGCGCCGACCAACCTTCGTCCGCATGCGGCTGTTTCTGGGCGGCGGAGTCCTGGCGACGAGCTTCCTCCAAACGATGCTGGTGATCTCCATCGATACGGCCCTAAACGGGGCGCGGACGAGCAGTTGGACGCGTGGCGCGTTTTGCGGCGCTGCTTCGATACAACTTGAACCACGACCGGCAGCACACGGTTCCGCTGGCGCAAGAGGCCGAGGTGGTTGAGGATTACCTCGCGCTGGAATCCGTCCGATTCGAGGGCCGCCTCCGAGTGCAGTTTTCGGCGTGATCATGTCCTGCACTTTCTGGGGATCTTCAACCACCAGGCCACGGATGGAATTAAGACTGTTGAACAGGAAGTGCGGATTGATTTGCGCTTCCAGAGCGCGCAGCTCCGCTGTGTGCACGGCTCGCTGCATGTGGGACTCCCGCTCCTCCTGAATCCGTCGCTCTGTGACTCGCGTGTAAATCACGGTCCATATGAGCGTACCGATGTACATTTCCACACCAGGGAGCTGCCGCAGCGTGGATCCAGCGGGCGAATCGCTGCAGGTTCCTCCAATGATTCTGCAGGCTCTGGTGGAGAATGCGCTCAAGCATGGCATCGCAAAGGTGGCGATGTCAAAATCCACGCCGCCACCCACGACGGTGCGCTGGTTCTGGAAGTGGAAAACAGCGGGGAGCTCTCCCCAGCCCGTCCCGCGCGCGATGGGGACACGCAAATCGGAATCAACAATATCCGCGAGCGTCTACGTCTTCTCTACGGAGATCGCGCCAGTCTGTCGCTCAAGAACGGCGACGGAGTGGTGGCGGCGACGGTTAGAATTCCGATGACCGCATGAAGGCAGTCATCATCGACGACGAACGACTGGCCCGCGCCGAACTGCGCCGCATTCTTGCCGCGCATCCCGAGATCGAGATCGCGGCAGAAGCCGGTAACGAGATTCTGAGCCTCTAAAAGGCGCGTGCGAAACTGGAAAGCATGCAATATGCACGCTTAGGCGATACCGGACTCATAGTTTCCCGCTTGGCTTTCGGCGCCATGACCTTCGGCACCGGCAAAGGACCGTTTGCGGCCGTTTCCAAGGTCGGCCCCGAGCTGGCCGATCAGATCATCGGCAAGACTCTTGACGCAGGAATTAACTTTTTCAATACAGCCGACGGCTACACCGGCGGACAGTCCGAGGAGATGCTCGGGAAGGCGCTGGGCGCCCGGCGCAAGGATGTGGCGATCGCAACCAAGGTCGCATTCCGCACGGGCGAAGCCATGATTCATCAGGGCCTCTCGCGCCAGCACATCTTCGCATCGGCGGAAGGCAGCCTCAAGCGGCTAGGCACGGATTACATCGACGTGTACCTGGTTCATCGCGTGGATATCCACACGCCGGTTGAAGAAACGGTGGACACGCTGAATGATCTGGTGCGGCAAGGTAAGGTTCGCTATGTTGGATTTTCGAACTGGCCGGCGTGGATGGCGGCCAAGGCCGTGGGAATCCAGAAGCGGCACGGTGGGGCGCGATTCCGCGCGGCCGAGATGTATTATTCTCTGGTCGGCCGCGACGTGGAATACGATGTTGTGCCCTTCCTCGAAGATGCCGGCATTGGCATGATGGTCTGGAGCCCGCTGGCGGGCGGCTTCCTCACTGGAAAATATACGCGCGAGAATCCCCAGGGTGACGGCGGCCGCCTGACAGGTTTCGACATGCTCCCCTACGATCGCGAGAAGGGGCACACGGTGGTGGATAAGCTTCGCGAGATTGCCAAAGTGCATAACGCGTCGCCTGCGCAGATCGCGCTGGCGTGGCTGCTGCGCAAGCCGAGCGTTGCGTCGATTCTGATCGGTGCGAATAAGATCGCGCAGCTGGACGACAATCTGGGTGCGATCAACGTCGCGCTTTCGGACGAACAGATGACGCAGCTCGACGAACTGACCGCGCCCGCGCCGCTGTATCCGCATTGGTTCAGTGCCCGCGTGAAGGATCCAGTGGTTGCGGCGGCTTTAGCCTCCGGCAAACCGTGATCGCATAAGAATGATATGATCCCCATCGTATGAGACTCGTATGAGACGGCGACGCTTCATTCAGGCACTCGCGGCTGCCCCGGCAGCTCCGGCCTTGTTGGCGCAGCAGCCTGCTCCGGCACCAGCTCCCGAGGCTCCCGAAGCAGCGCCACTGGATTTCTCGATCGCCGATGAGGGGGCCGATCCCGTCTCTAAGTTTTTCAGCGCCCGGCAGTTCGCCACCTTGAAGCGGCTATGCGACCTTCTGATGCCCGCGGCGCCGGGCTCTCCCGGGGCACTCGAAGCACGCGTGCCGGAGTTCATGGATTTCCTGATTGGCGATGCTCCTGTCCAGCGCCAGCAACTTTGGCTGAGCGGACTCGACGGGCTCGAATATCAATCGCAAACGCGCTTCCGCAAAGCTTTCGCGGATACCGATGCGACCCAGGCCGATACCCTCCTCGCGCCACTGCGCCAGCCTTGGAGTTTCGAACCTCCCAACGATCCAGGCGCGCGGCTGCTGGCCGCCGCCAAGCAGGACGTCCGCACGGCGACTTTCAACTCGTTCGAGCGCAACATGGCCGCATCCGGAGGGAAGCGCCCCCGCGGCGGAGGCGGGCTGTACTGGCTGCCCGTAGAGTAATCATGGCGGCCACTAATTACGACGTTCTCATCATCGGCTCCGGCGCTTCCGGAGGCATGGCCGCGTACACGCTCACGAAGAAGGGCATCAAATGCCTGATGCTCGACGCCGGTCCTCCCGTCGATGTCCAGAACAACCAGGTCAGCAAACCGGCCTGGGAGCTGCCGTATCGGGGTTTGGGAAATCCCGCGCGACTGCCGCACGTCGTCCAAGCCAACGAGTACAACGCCAATCAGTGGGTAGATGAAAAGCAGGTTCCCTATACTCACGATCCCAACTCGCCCTTTAATTGGGTACGCGTCCGTTACGTCGGAGGCAAGTCGCTTTTTTGGTCGCGGATGTCGTTCCGCCTGAGCGATTACGAATTCAAGGCCAAGGACTACGATGGATTCGGTGACAATTGGCCGATCAGCCTGGCGGATCTGGCTCCCTACTACGATCAGGTTGAGCCGATCTTTCGCGTGCGCGGCCGCAAGGAAGGCTTGAAGCAGCTTCCCGACGGCAACTTCATTGAGGACACGACGTCGTGGAGTCCGGCGGTCCAGAAATTCATCGGCGAAGCTAGTAAGCGCAACATCGCGGTGACGAAGATGCGCAGCTCGCTCGGGCGTGGGCAGCTAGCCAGCTCGCTCAATCTTCTGCTGCCGGATGCGTTGGCGACAGGGAACCTGACCATCATCCCCGATGCGGTGGTTCGCGACATCACGGTTGATAAGAACACCGGCCGGGTGAATGGCGCGAATTTCCTGGATCGCCATTCCAGCCGCGAGATGCACGCGAAAGCCAAGGTAGTGGTGCTAGGCGCATCGTGTCTGGAAAGCACGCGCATCCTGCTGAATTCAGGGATCGCCAATTCGAGTGGCGCCCTGGGCCACTATCTGCACGATCAGTTTTATATCACGCAGTGCGTGCAGGCAGTGATGCCGGAGGTTCGCGATAAAACCGCACCCGCAGGCTATGCGTCGGGCGGCGGGTACATTCCCCGGTTCCGCAACCTGCAGACCAAAGAAAAAGATTTCCTGCGTGGGTATGCGTTCGATTTTAGCGCCGGTAGCACGCCCGACGCCAAGTTTTTCCCGCTGTACGGCAAGGCCCTGGACGACGCGCTCGAGGCCCATCGCGGGACGGGCTTCTCCGGCACCTGCATGGGCTCGGTGCTGCCGCGCTTTGAGAATCACGCGCGGATCAATAAAGATGTGACGGACGCCTGGGGCATTCCGGTGCTCCATATCCAGGCGCGCTACGGCAGCAACGAATTCAACATGGCGAAGGACGCCATCAACACGATGGCGGAGCTATGCCGAGCCTGCGGATGGGAAGTGCTGGCCCGGCACGATCAGCCCCTTCCTCCGGGTTACAGCATTCACGAGGTGGGCACGTGCCGGATGGGCGATAGTCCCAAAACCAGCGTGCTCAACAAGTGGAACCAAAGCTGGGACATCAAGAATCTGTTCGTGGTGGATGGCAGCAGTTTTGTCACGGCCGGATCGCAGAACCCGACCATGACGATCCTGTCGCTATCCATGCGCGCATCGGAATACTTGGCCGAGCAGATGCGCAAGAACGAACTCTAGCAAGAACTACAGAGTCAGCGCAGCTCGATGGTCTTTCCGCCCATCGTGATCCGCTCGGCGCGCATTTCATCTGCGTTCGTGCGATGCGGATAACCCACAAGCGTCGCCGTGGCTCCCACTTTCAGAGCCTCCTTGGGGAAACCGCGCGAATCCATCCGCGAGGGCGGCGCGAGATACGCCAGCCAGATCTTGCCCTTGCCCTCATCCACCTGGAGTTTGATTAGGGCGTGCGGATTCTCATAGCTGGCTTCGCGAATGACGCCCGACAACGTGATGGTTTTGGTTTCGTCGTATCCGGTCCATCCGTGATGCGCGAGCGCGAGTCCGGCCAGGAGGGCCATCCAAACGCCGCATACGGCTACATTAAGGATTGTGCGTCGCATCTTGTATAGAACCTCCGGTTTCATCGTAATCTGAAATAACATGCAGTGCATCGGTACGTCAATCGGATGATTCAGCAGATCGCGGACTACATACTGGCGAACTGGAAGGAACTGGTGCGCCCGGCAATTCTCTTCGCCGTTGTACTGATCTTGGGGTGGCTGTTCCATCACATCGTCTTCGGCCGGCTGCGGCGTTGGGCGGCGTCCACCAAAACCCGCATAGACGACATCCTGATCGACTCTTTCCACGGCCCGTTCATGTTGTGGATCCTGATTCTGGCGATTCACTTGGCCACGGAATATTCGTCGCTTCCGCGCGAGGTAACGCGCTGGTCAGGCAAGCTGTTGTTGGCGCTGTGGATTATTTCGCTGACCATGGTTTTGGCCCGCCTCAGCGGACGAATGATTCGGGTCTACTCGTCGAAGCTGGAAGGAGCGCTGCCGGTAGGAACTCTCACCGAGGTGTTGGCCACCCTCATCATCGGCATCCTGGGCGCCCTGACGCTGCTGCAGCAAGTTTTCGAAGTCGATATCAAGGCGATTCTGGCGGCCTTGGGCGTAGGCGGCCTAGCGGTCGCGTTGGCTCTTCAGGATACCTTGTCCAATCTGTTCGCGGGCTTCTACGTGAGCGTGGCCCGGCAGATTCGTATTGGCGATTTCATCAAGATCGACGCCGGACAAAGCGGCTATGTGCAGGATATCGGCTGGCGAAGCACCACGCTCGAGGAAACCGCCGGCAACCTCATCTTCATTCCCAACAGCAAACTGTCGCAGAGCATTGTTACGAATTACAATCTTCCAAAACGGAGCATGGCTGTTGCGATCACCGTTCCTGTCGCGTTCACGTCGGACCCGAGTCAGGTGGAGCGGATCCTTACGGAGATCGCCTCGGCTGCCACCGATCAGGTTCCCGGCTTATTGAAGGATCCTGCCCCATCGGTGCGCATGATCCCCGGCTTTGCAGAAACGTCGATGGATTTTACTCTCGCCTGCCACGTGGCACAGTATGCGGACCAGTTCCTGGTCCAACACGAACTTCGCAAACGAATTGTGTTGCGGTTTCAAGAAGAACGAATTACGTTTCGATCAGCGCCGGCACCCGCAAAATAGTGCTGAAACTTATTCGTTTGTAACGAATCTAAGTTCTTGACAGCAGCCTAAATTGGGAGGACAATTGCCGCATAGAGTGGCATGTTTGCACTCTGCATTGCCCTCTACGAGAGCGGGCGCTAGACCAACCTGAATGGTACGGGAGGCATATAGCGCGTGAGGACGAATCCAAAGAGCGGAACAGGGAAAAGCGTTAGCCGGAAGAGCGCGAGCATGGATCCGCCGGTTCCTCGAGTAGGAACCACTCGGTCAAAACCTAAGAAAACCTCCGAATCCGCAGCGGGTTCTTCCGCGACAATACCTCCAGGCACACCTCCTTCGACCGAGGACATAGCCAAACTCGCCTATGCCCTGTGGGAAGCGCGTGGCGGTTACGGCGGATCGGCCGAAGAAGATTGGTATCGTGCAGAACAGGAAATCCGCACACGTTCCTGACTGCAGCCTGTAACCCGTCTTTAGCATCCAAGAAGGGAATTCAGTGGAAGGTATCCTCACAATTCTGTTAGCCGGAGGTGCTGGCGAACGGCTTTCGCCTCTGACGCGCGATGAGCCCAAGCCGATGATGCCGTTTGGCGGTATCTACCGCCTAATCGATCTGACACTTTCCAATTGTCTGAACTCCGGGCTGAACAAGATTTACGTCTTGACGCAGTACAAAGCGCTGAGCCTGAACCGTCACATCCGGCACGTCTGGAATATTCTTTCGCCCGAGCTGGGGCAGTTTATTGAAGCTGTGCCGCCGACGCAGCGCCTGCGCAATACCTGGTATCTGGGTACCGCCGACGCGGTCTACCAGAACATCCAAAGCATCGTGGAAGAACGTTTGCCGTACGTTCTTATTCTTTCCGCGGATCACGTGTACAAAATGAACTACGCTCACATGCTCAAGTGGCATGTGGAGCGGGGCGCCGATGTTACCGTCGCCACCACGCGGATCGATCCATCGGAGTCCGCCAGGTTTGGCATCGTCAGCACGGATGAGGAATATCGGATTCAGGACTTTGACGAGAAGCCGCCCCAGGAGCGCGCGGCCCGCTCGCGCTTCAACCGGGACACCTGCAGCGCATCCATGGGCGTGTATTTATTCTCGACTCCGGTATTGCTGGAAGCGCTGGTGCAAGATGCTGCCGATGAAAGCTCCTCGCATGATTTCGGACAGGATGTCCTGCCCAAACTGATTGGACGCCGTCGCGTAGTCGCGTACGATTTCGTGAACGAGAAAGACGAGAACAAGAAGGACATGGTCTACTGGCGCGATGTAGGAACCCTCGAAACCTACTTCGAAGCCAATATGGATCTGGTCGCGGTTACTCCGGAGTTCAATCTGTACGATCAGGAATGGCCACTGCGGACCTCAATGCCGCCTCTGCCTCCTGCAAAATTCGTATTCGCCCAGGAAGGCAAGGGCATGGGCCTGGCCCTCGATTCCATCGTGTCCCACGGGTGCATCATCTCCGGAGGCCGGGTGCTCCGCAGTGTTCTTTCACCCGGGGTGCGCGTCGATTGTCAGGCGTCGGTGGAAGACTGCCTGTTGTTCTCTGGGGTACAAATCGGCGCTCACGCGCGCGTTCAGCATGCCATTGTCGATCACAATCTCCGGATTGCCGAACACGCCGTCATTGGCGTAGATCCGGAAACGAACCGCCGCGAGGGTCACACGGTAACCGACTCAGGCCTGGTGATCGTACATGCCGATTCACCCGGCGTCAGCACTACAGGCATCCAGCGCCGTCCGGCAACTGCGGAACAAGGCAAATTGCAGCACGCCAGGTTTCGCCGCGGGACCGGAGCTGGCTAGTAATACGACAGTGTCTCGATTCCCGTGCCGGCCTTGAACGTGTTTACCACCTTCGAGGTAGTCAAGTCGATCACCGAAATAGTCCCGTCGCCATGATTCGAAACCAGTGCCGTCTTCGAATCCGCGCTGAATGCGATCCCAAACGGAGTCTTCCCGACCGTCACCACCTGCTGCGCACCGTGCAAATTCTTGGTGCTTATGATATTCGCCAAGCCCTGCTGATCGTCGCAAGTCACTAGCTTCAATCCGTCCGGCGAATACTTCACACGGAATGGTCCGCGAGCGTTCTTCTCCACCGCGACCGTATCCACCACCTGATCCGTTTTCGTGTCGATGACGAAGAACTTGGGATCTTTGTAATCTACCGCCAGCACGCTCTTCCCGTCCGGTGAAACGGTGATTCCCTGCGTCCCGTTCGGCATGGAAACTTTGCCAGTCATCTTGCGAGCTTTGATATCGATCACACTCACGAACGGCCGGTCGTTCTTATTCGCGACGTAAGCTTTGCTGCCATCCGGCAGTACGGCAATCCAGTGACCGGTGCCCTCGGTGTCGATCGCGGCGGTAATGGCTCGTGTCTTGGGATCGATCACCAGAAATTTACGGCTCAAGTCGCAGGTGGCGTAGAGAACGCCATTAGCATCCACTTGCAGGCCATGCGGAGCGATGTAAGGAGAAATATCAATGGTTCCCGTCATTTTCTTTGACGCCAGATCGACGATTGCGATCACGTGTCCGGGGTGTGAATTCCGTCCATACACGCCGTCGCCGTAAATCGGGATATACGCGGTCTCATGATCGGGCGAGATGGCTAGTTCATGCGGAGGCCCGTCCGGGATGGCGAAGCTCGACAGTTCCTTAAGGCTCGCCGGATCGAAGAAGCGCACAAATCCGCCCAATTTGTCGATCATAATCAAGCCCTGCGTTCCCGTTGGATTATTGAAATCCAGGTTGGCCGCGGGTAACGCCAGCGCGGCGATGACCGCGAGTCCGAGTGTCTTGCGGAACATAAACTACTCCTTCAAAACCTTCACCACAAAGTAGCTCACTGACTTGGGGACCTCTTTGAACCAATGCGGCATACCCGCGGGGACCATCACGACGTCGCCCTTCACCAGATGGTGCGTCTGACCGCCGGTAATGTCGGTGCCGAGCCACTGGCCGGCTTTGCTCATCTTCCCGCCGACCATGGTGCCGCCCGTGACAAACGTCGCGTCGCCATCGGTGACGTATAAGATGTCAGTCTCTTTTTCGTGAACCTCTACCTGGCCCGCCTTGTCGCGATGGGCGCCAGAGACCGTGTATTCCTTGGTCGAGCCCAGCGGTCCGCCCTTGGTCAGCGCTTCAGCGACCTTGTCATGAGCGACATAGGTGGCCTCATCGGCTCCGATTAGAAGCGACGCACTCGCCACGATCATCAGTGTTAGCCAGTTTTTCATGAAAGTTTCTCCTAACCGTCGGGAGTCTATCACACAGACGCGACCGACGCGCCCAGCGCACGACGCAGCGCTGCCGCACCATCCGCCAGGGCAACCTTGGCAGTCTCGATGACGCCGGAAAAGCTAAAAAATGCATGGATCATGCCGTCATACCGCTTCAGTTCCACTGGAACTCCGGCGCTCTGCAGCTTTCGAGCGTAAGCTTCGCCCTGATCGCGCAATGGATCGTACTCCGCCGTAAGGATCATGGCCGGCGGCAGTCCTCGAACGTCTGTCGCGTTCATCGGCGAAGCGGTAGGCTCAAGTCCGGCGGCTCGATTGGATAAATAACAATCGGTGAACCAGTCCATCGATTCGCGCGTCAAGAAGTAATCCTTCGCGTACTGTTGCATGGACGGACTATTGTCCGCGAAATCCACCAGAGGGTAGATCAGCAACTGGAACTTCAAAGGCGGCCCTCCGCGATCCCGCGCTAACGTCGCCACGACTGTGGCAAGATTCCCGCCCGCGCTGTCGCCGCCAACGCCAATGCGTTGTGGATCGATGCCGAACTCCGCGGCGTGTTCGGCAACATATTGAGTAGCCGCATACGCATCCTCCACGGCCGACGGATACTTGTTCTCGGGCGCGAGCCGGTAATCCACCGAAATGACGGCACAACCCGACGCGTTGGCCAGGTTCCGGCACTCCCGGTCATGCGTATCCAAACTGCAAATCACGAATCCGCCGCCGTGGAAATAGATCAACGCCGGCAGCGTTTCCTTCACCACGGGTCGATACACGCGTACGGCAATCGGGCCGGCGGGACCGGGCACAGTGCGATTCTGCACCTCGGCAACCGGTTCTTCCGGTCCGCCGAAGTTGCTCAGGCCCGCAGACATGAGGCGTGCCTCCTCGACCGGAAGTTGTTCCAGCGGTTTACCGTCTCCCGACGCGAGTATGTCCAGAAACGCTTTGCATTGGGGATGTAACGCCATGCTTACCTCGCTTTGCTCGACATTCCCTCTTCGTAGCTCGACCAACCCGAAAGCATGCCGTAAGGCACAGTGTGCTGCACGGCTTCTATACGCCGGATCTTGCCGCCCTCGATCTTGTACATCTCGAATGCAGCGATGGTCGTCGGCCGATTCTCCCCGGCAGTGATCTCGCGGCCGTCCGAAAGCTTAAACGTCGCGTACTTACCGGCAGGTTCATCGGCCGCGGCGATCACCATAACTAACCCGCGCTCGCGATCGACAGCCACGAAACGCCGGTCTCGAACACGTGTGACGAAGTGGAAGTAACCCAGCTTGAACTGATCCGCGCATCCCAGCTCCGTGATGTTGATTTGCAGCCCTTGCGGCTTGGGCGGAGCCGGCGGCGGTTGCTTGCCTCCACGGCCTCCGCGTCCAGGTGCCGGAGGTGGGGTCATCTGCGCGACTGCGTCCGGATTGTTCGTCGTCTGGACGCCGTTTTGAACGCGCTGGCAGTCATCAGCAAAAGGAGGAATGCTTTTCCCGTCGTTCTTCTCGAGCGCTGACAGGTACGTGTTGCCGACACGAATTAAATCCACACGCGAAGCTCTCTGCGCCGCAGGAATCGCCGCCAGGAATACCGGATTCGGGCTGCCGATCTTTTCCAGGTTCGTCGCCGCCAGGTTGTCGCGGACAACTATGTTTTCGATCTCTGAAACCTGACGATTCTCGATTTTTAGCCGAACGGCGAGAATCACCGGACTGGGCATTGGAGTGTTCACTTCCCGCATAGTTCCCAGAAACGTGACTTGCCCGGTTTCCGTATCGGTCACGAACAGCCGATAGGAACCCTTGGCCAGCGCAGTCCGCCAGAATCCGTCGCCCGGATCCAGACGTACGCCGTCTTCGGTATTCTTCACGCGCGCCGTCATGGGCAGTTTCTTCACATCATGCGCGATTAACGCGTCCATGTATTGATCGACGAAGTTTTCGAGACACGCGCGATCGCACGCACCACTTTGGCCGGCGAGCGCACCGGCGATCAGGACTCCCACGGACAGGACCGAAAATGAGTTTCTCATTTCAGTTCAGTCATGATGCCGTGTTGCTTGCCGCGCACCAGCGTTTCCGTGTGGCTCCGATCACGAAGGTTGAAACGGATCATGCCGGGTCTGTACTCATTCACAGTCTTCTCACCACCGGGGGTAGTGGACTGGAGATCGCCATCGTCGAGATAGTAGACAACGACGTCCTTGTCATGGAAGTGCATGGGAGTCGGAACGCCGGGAGTCCACGAATAATCCCAGACAACAACGCGAGCGTTCTCAAAAAGCTTTTTGCTGCCGGGGCGCGGAAACGCCGCAGGATAACCCGATTTGTTGGCAAGCGGCTCCACTTTGAAGTCCTTGAGGCCGATCAGAATGCCCGAGCCGTCGGCGGCGTGTTTGTCGCCCTTCTTTAAGAAAGCCGCATGGCCGGTGCGCGAAACCCAAATCGAATCGTACGGAACCGCGTCCACCGCGCCGTTGATCTCGCGAACCTGCACGCGTTGATTATCGATAGCGGGAGCAGCCGAGGGAGTCTGGAAACCCAGCAGGGTCAAAGCAAGAATGATGAAAGTCATAACTTATTGTTTGGTCTATTGTTTGGTCACGTCGCGGCCGCGATCGCTCAACCCGTCTTCCCAGGAGCTCCATCCCGAATTCATGCCGTACGGAGAACGCTCCATGATGGCCTGGATCTGATGCAGTTGACCCTTGCGGATCTCGAACAGCTCGACGATTTGCCAGGTCCAGGGCTGCTGCGGGCCGGCTGTCACCTTGCGGCCGTCGGGTGTTTCGAAGTTTCTCGTATCGCCGGCGGAGTGATCGAAGAAGCCCAGGCTGAAAACCAGTCCGCGCTCGGGATCGACAGCCACGTAGCGGCGGTCGCGAATACGCGTGACGAAATGGAGAAGTCCGCTCTTGAACTGCTCCATGCAGCTCCAATTGCCGGAATAATTGGTGGCGGTCTTGGGGTCGGGTCGTTGCTTGCCCTGCTCAACCGGCTGATTCGTCGTCAGTCCGCCATTCTCGATGCGATTGCAATCATCGGCAAAAGGATAATCGCCCTTGCCGTCATTCTTTTGCATCCCCGAGAAATACATGTTGGCGGTTTTTACCAATTCTTCGCGCGACATGCGGTCGGCGACCGGTACAGGCTCGGTCCACTTGTACCCGATCCGCTCGAAACCCGCAGCCGAGTTCGGACTTCGCTGCACGAAGTGCTCGGCTTCGGCGATCTGGTTGTTGCGGATCTTCAGGCGGAGGCCGATCACGGCACCGGTCCCCGATTCAGTGATGCTGCCCAAGAACGCGACTTGCTGGGCCTCGACGTCGGTTACGAAGAGCCGGTACGTACCCTTCGCGGTCATGGTGTTCCAGAGTCCGTCGCCGAGCTCCAGGCGCTGGCCGTTTTCCGTGAACTTGATCCCGCTCGCAAACGGCGCTTTGGCAGGATCGTGCGCCACCATCGCGTCCAGATATTTATCGACGTACACTTCCAGGCACGCCCGATCGCAGCGGACGACCGTTCCCTTCCCTTTACCTTGCCCGAATGCGCTCGCGGCAATAAGTACCGCGGCCACTAACAATTTGGCAGACATCAAGCGTCATCCTATCAAAACGTCTAGGGGCTAATGGCTTTCTCTGGGAATCCCCGCGCCTCGGCATCCCACCAGAAAATCCAAATCCGCTCCTTGATCCGCCTGCAGCACATGATCGATATAGAGCCGCTGATATCCGCCCGTCCAAATCACGGGATCCGGCTTCCACGCCGCACGCCGCTGATTCAGCTCGTCGTCCGGCACCCGCAGTTCCAGCTTGCGAGCCTCGACATCCAACTCGATCTCGTCGCCGTTCGCCACCAGCGCCAGCGTTCCGCCTGCGGCCGATTCTGGCGAAACGTGCAGTACCACAGTGCCATACGCCGTACCACTCATGCGTGCATCGGAAATCCGCACCAGGTCGGTAATGCCTCGCGCGAGCAACTTCGGCGGCAGCGGCATGTTGCCGACCTCTGGCATGCCCGGATAGCCCTTGGGCCCCGCGCCCTTCAGCACCATCACCGAATGTTCGTCGATCTCAAGATCGGGCTGATCGATACGCGCCTTGAAATCCTCAATGCTTTCGAACACCACCGCGCGTCCGCGATGTTTCAGGAGTGCGGGAGTCGCGGCTGAAGGTTTGATCACAGCCCCGTTGGGAGCCAGGTTGCCTCGCAC
>Ga0068855_100004020_pt1 | contig 17959 bp, 17 predicted proteins | sample KBSCornC52_FD_66592 | JGI IMG/M metagenome (GOLD analysis project Ga0068855, IMG submission 66592) | Corn rhizosphere microbial communities from Kellogg Biological Station, Michigan, USA - KBS Corn C5-2 | ecosystem: Host-associated > Plants > Roots > Rhizosphere > Soil ...
GCGCAGGGGCGGGGCTGGCAAGCTGCGCGCATGGGCAGGCGCCTCCTCCGTCGGACGTGGTCGTGGAGACGAAGGCGGGGAAGGTGACACTGCGGCCCATCAAGCATGCGTCGGTGCTGATGATGGTAAAGGGCCAACGCTGGTATATCGACCCCGCCCAGCTCCCGGCCGGCAACTATCCGAAGGCGGACGCGATCTTCATCACACACGAGCACCCGGACCACTACGGCCCGAAAGCCCTCGATATGTTGCGCACGCCCACAACTATTGTCGTGGCGAACCCGCGCGTGGCGGCGATGGTGCAGGGCGCGCAGGCGATGAAGAACGGGGATACGAAAGATGTGCTCGGAGTCCGGGTGGAAGCGGTCCCGGCCTACAACATGGTCCGCACCCAGTATCACCCGAAGGGGCGCGACAACGGATACATCTTCAACATCGGAGGCAAACGCATCTACTTCGCGGGAGATACGGAGGCGACGCCAGAGATGAAGGCGCTGAAGAACATCGACGTCGCGTTCCTGCCCATCAATCTGCCGTTCACGATGCCGCCGAGCGAAGCCGCCGAGGCCGCGAAAGCGTTCAAGCCGAAGCTGCTTATCCCCTACCACCAGGGACCCGCCAACCCGCAGGAGGTCGCCGACGCCCTGAAGGGAACGGGAATCGCGGTGAAGGTGATGCGGTTGCCGTGATGAAGTGATGAAGTGATGAGGTGATGCGTGATGCGGGAATCGTGATGCGTGATGCGTGAGCGGTGCAGGTAGGTTCGTGAACTGTCCAGCCTGGTCAGTGGACCCCATCACCTTGCTCGCGAACCTAACTGCACCGCTCACATCATCACCTCATCACCTCATCACAATTCCTCTCACTTCTGCCACGTGATCATCGTCGCCTCCTGCGGGACGAGGGCGTCCGCGTGGTGCGGCACGATTCGGGGGGTGAAGCGGTCCGGGCAGCGCGACGACTGGACGAGCGCCGTGTAGATGTAGCCGTTGATGGAGCCGGTGATGGGCTCGCCGCGCTCCAGCCGGTAGACGGAGGGCTCGCCCTCGATTGGGTCGGCGTAGAGCTCGACGGCGACGTCATCCGGCTCGATATCGGGCAGATACGCGTGGACGTCGAAGCGCCAGCCGCCCTTCTCCTCGGAGACGTGGACGTTGCCGAATCGGAGGCCCTTCCAGCCCTGCTCGAGCCGCTCGTGCCAGGCTTCCAGCTCGACCGCCAGCTTGCCGTTGTTGTCGGCGCGCTTCCGATAGGCTGACGCGGCCGGGATGTAGAGCTTCTCGACATACTCCTCCAACATCCGGTGGCTGCTGAATCGATAGGTGAGGCGGCACATCGATTCGCGGACCCTGTGGACCCACGCGTGCGGGACGCCGGCCTTGTCGCAGTCGTAGAACTCGGGAACGATCTCCTCTTCGAGCAGGCGGTAGAGCTGGTCCGCCTCAACGCCATCCCACTCGGCTTCTTCGTGCTCCTGCCCGTCGCCCAGCGCCCATCCGATCTCGGGGTCGTACGCCTCGGCCCACCATCCGTCGAGCTCGGAGAGGTTGAGCCCGCCGTTCACGAGGACCTTCATGCCGGATGTGCCGCTCGCCTCCCACGGCCGCCGCGGGTTGTTGATCCAGACGTCCACGCCCGCGACGAGGTGCTGCGTGAGCGCCATGTCGTAGTCGGCGAGGAAGACCACGCGGTCGAACATTTCCGGACGCATCGCGAATCGGGCCATCTCCTGCACCAGCAGCTTGCCCTGATGGTCGGCGGGGTGCGCCTTCCCGGCGACGATGAGTTGGACCGGCCTCTCGGTGCTCAGCAGGATTCGCTCGAGCCGCGCGACGTCGCGCAGCAGGAGGTTGGGACGCTTGTAGGTCGCGAACCGGCGCGCGAATCCGAGCGTGAGCGCGTTCGGGTCGAGGACGTGCTCGGACCGCTCGATCAGCTCGTGCGGCGCGCCCAGGGTCAGGAGCTGGCGCTCCAGACGGCGGCGGACATATTCGACCAGCTCGCGCCGCGACCGCGCCCGGAACTCCCAGAGATCAACGTCGCTCAGGCGCTCCTCGGTGAGCGGCGGCCGCTCCTCCTCGCCCCGCCACGATTCGTTGTCGCAGATCCGCCCCCAGATCATGTGCGCTTCCTGCGAATCCCACGAGGGGACGTGGACGCCGTTTGTAACGTGCGTGACCGGCACCTCGTCGACCGGCCAGCGCGGATAGAGGCCGGCGAACAGGCTCCGGCTGACAAGTCCGTGGAGCTCGCTCACGCCGTTTACAAACCCGGCGCCGTGCATGGCGAGGTAGGCCATGTTGATGAACTCGTCGTGATCGTCCGGGTGCTGCCGGCCGATACCCATCAGCTCTTCGACCGGGACCTCGATCAGGTTGGAGAGCTGCTGGGCGTACTGGCGGACGATGTTCGGATCGAAGCGGTCGAACCCGGCGGCGACCGGCGTGTGGGTGGTGAAGACGTTGCCCGGCCGCGTCGCCCAGAGCGCCTGCTGAAACGTGACGCCGTGCTTCTCCTTGAACGCGCGGGCGCGGGCCAGCACCACGAACGCCGCGTGCCCCTCGTTCAGGTGGCAGACGTCGACGTCGATTCCCAGCTCCTCCAGCACATGCCACCCGCCGACTCCGAGCACGATCTCCTGAATCAGGCGGCGGTCCTGCCCGGCGGCGTAGAGCGCGGAGGTGATGGCGCGGTCCCACGGGTTATTGAGCGGGTCATTGCTGTCGAGCAGGTAGAGATTTACGCGGCCCACCTGCGCCCGCCAGACGCGGAGCAACACGGTGCGGCCGGGGAGTCGGACCTTGACGCGGAGCCATCCGCCGTTCTTCGGGTCCTTGACGGGCGTGACGGGGAGGCTGGTCGGGTCGTTGTAGGGGAGTGCTTCGATCTGCCAGCCATCCGCCCCGATGATCTGCCGGAAATAGCCCTGCTGATAGAGGATTCCGATGCCGATGACGGGTACTCCGAGGTCGCTGGCGGTCTTCAGGTGGTCGCCCGCGAGGATTCCGAGGCCGCCGGAGTAGATGGGGAGCGCCTCGCTCAGCCCGAACTCCATGCAGAAGTAGGCGACCGACTTGAGCGGCGAATCGGCGTGCCGCTCCCCGAACCAGCCTGCATCATCCAGATTCCTTCGCCGCACCTCGAGACCCGCCTTCATCTCCTCGATAAGCGTGGTGTCGCGCGCCGCCTCCATCAGCCGCGCATCGGAGACGTTTTGCAGAATCAGCCAGGGGTTGCGGGTGCGCTCCCAGGCGTCCGCGTCGAGCAGCTCCCACACCTTATCGGTGGCCTGGCTGCCGGACCAGCGGAGGTCGAGAGCGAGGTCGTCGAGGCCGGAGAGCGCTTCCGGAAGCGGGCGCTGGGACAATCGTTCTATCATGAGGGACTACTCCTGAGCTGCGGTTTTGTGATTCGCGATTCGAGCACGGTGGGTAAGATACTCCCGCGTCGGTGGGGTTTGGTGCGGAACGTGCCGCGTAGTGGTCCTGCCGGGGGACGAGCGGCGATCTATCGGGCCGCTGCTCTCATAATACCCCGCGTCCATCCGCTCCCCGGTAGAATTATCGGGTGCGAGACCGTTTGTGGAGAGTGTAGCGGTTCGACAGTAAGGACTGCGGCAAGGGCAAGGCAGCGGCCGGAGGCGGGGATGCCTCCGGCCGCGTTCATTCGAGGGTGGAGTGCCGTAGAAACGATCTCAGCGGTGCGGAACGCCCTCGCTGCGGCCATGGGTCTCCTGCGAGTGCGCGCGCATCTGCTGAAGGGCCATTGCTTTGGCTTGCGGTGGCATGTTGGGGTTGCTCTCGATCATCTTGATCTGAGCCTCGGGCTTCGCCGCCTCGATCTTCCTCGCTTCTTCGGCGCGGTCATTCGACTGGCGTATCATCACGATTCCGATGGTGGCGAGTAGCAGCACGACCGCAACGGCGAGCATAATGCCTTGCCGGCCGCCTTGCTTGACGGGCTTCGCGCTGGCTGAATGTCCGTATGTGCTCATTGTGTATCCTCGCCAGGACGGCAGCGGCCATGCGCTCAGCACGCCCGACCCGTGCCGCCCAGCTGTCTAGTAGGGGTACCATCCTTCGGAGATCCAACCAGCCGCCCGGTTGACCGGAACAAAGATGTTCTCAAACCACTTCATTTGGCCCCTGGCGAAAGACTTGGCGTGGCCGTCGCCGAAGAGGCAATTCGTGGAGTTCGCGTGACGATAGCGCGGGAGCATGCCGCCATGACCCCACCAGTTGCTGTCGTCGTTACGCATGTTGTCTCCTTCGCGGAGGAGCTGAACATCGGTGTTGTCGTGGCGGGCCGTATTCGTTGCCTTGTCATACCAAACACCGCTGGTATTGTCCCACTCGTCAGAATCGTAATAGGGAACGCTCCAGGTCTGTCCGAGCCGACCCTTTTCAACGAGATATACCTTCGAAGCGGGAGCGTCAACTGCGGCCATGCCGACAGTGTTAGTCTTGCCACCGCCGTAATTCGAAGGGAATATGTCCATGTGAAGGCCGAATTGCTGGCCCTGCGTGTCGTCCGGATGGCTCGGGCATCGGTAGATGCCGTCGTTTCCCCAACTGTAGCTGACGCCCTGCTCTACGTAATGGTCCCCGTTCTTCACATAGGGGTACACCATGACGTACCACTGTTGCTGCGGACCAAACCCATTCCCGCCGTACTCGCTCTGCGGATAGGTCTCGTCATAATCCTGTGTGTACATCATGAGCGCGTTGCCGATCTGCTTCATATTGGAAAGGCAGGTCGACTTGCGGGCAGATTCTCTCGCCTGGGCAAAGACCGGAAACAGAATTGCCGCAAGAATCGCGATAATCGCGATAACGACGAGAAGCTCGATCAGGGTGAATGCGCTTCTTGTGTGTGACATGGGATCTCTTCCTCCTGTGGGAAAAGTCGACGACGATGCCAGTTACGCTCGCCGCTGAGCATGGGCGGAGTGTTCCGCCGATTAGATTAGGTATGACAGAGGGGCAGCGATCCGACATCATCGGATCGGCGTATTATGGTGGAAGTTTAGCGTTAGATGCGATTGCGAGGGTCGGCAATCGGCGGCGGCAAGGTCCGGTTTGGCTACGAAGGGGGAGATCGATTGAGCGGCGAAATGCGCCTCCGCGTCTTGTACGGGAGAAACTATTTTCATTAGGCAGACAACATTTTACTTGACGGGCAATTGGCCTCCGTGGTATCGTAGCAGGGTTAGGGCGGGTCAGCGTAGATTTCCGTCAAACCATCCACGCACAAGCCCCGCATTGGTGCGGCAATAAGGCAGAGAACCCGTCCGGTGTATCCTGCCCGCCATGGTCACCAACTCTTTGACGGCCCGTCGCCGTCGCTCTCTTCCAATCTCAGGAGGGTAATGATGTACAGAGGCAACTCCCGCAATCGGGCGTTCACGCTCATCGAATTACTCGTCGTAATCGCTATCATCGCGATCCTCGCCGCCATCCTGTTCCCCGTATTCGCCCAGGCCCGCGAGAAGGCCCGCGCGGTCAGCTGCCTCTCCAACCAGAAGCAGATTGGGACCGGCGTCCTGATGTATGCGCAGGACTACGATGAGACTATTCTGCCGTGGCTCACGACATCGGAATACGCCGGCCAACCATCGAACGAGCGAACGTGGTGCTGGAAAATGCAGCCGTACGTCAAGAACGGTGCATTCGTCCCGGGTCAGAAGAAGCCGCAGGGGCTCTACGCATGCCCATCGTTCAGCTTCGCCAACTTCGGGAAGGCCGCCCAGGTCGCTGATTGTGACAACGACGATCTAAGCTTCTACTATGGCGGGACGTTCTTGTCTTCGTTCTATGCCAATTACGGCTTCGCATTCCAGCAGGCGACAGTCGCCGGCATCGTTACAGGCACTCCATATCCCGGCTGCGGCACACAATCGGATCCCTGTGCGCAACTCCCGGGCAGCTTAAGCTACCCCGCCGCCTCGGGTGGCCTAACTCGGTCCCTGGCCGAAATTGTGCGCCCGGCAGAAACAGGACTCGTCTGCGACGGCGTGACCCTAGTCGGCCATGGCTTCTTCCTAATCACCTATGGTTGTGAGGCCGCGGAGATGCACCAGGGCGGAGGAAACTTCGTATTCCTTGATGGCCACGCCAAGAGGCTCACGGGCAACGTCAACCGATACCAGTTCAAGAACGCGGCGGACAACAAGTTCTACTGCACCTACGAGACGTTCTCGCTGTAATGGCCGATGGGAGCGATTGACGTGAAAACCCACGTGGCGAAACGCACATTGGTACTGGCCGGAATCTGCGGCGTACTGGCTCCACTGTTCGGATGCAGCAAGGCCGAAGAGCCGAAGCCGTCCACCGGCTCGTACTATACGGGCCCGCTGGCACAGAAGCCGCCGAACAGTGGAACGCCGCCGAAAGGCGCGATGGGATCCGGCACCGAGAGATAATCGCCGTGCCACTGGAAGTCACTCTTGCGTGAGTTCAGACTATCGAGCGAGCAGCCAGGGGCAACCCATCGCTGCTCGCTCGATTCTTGGCGGTCCGTTCCCTGGTGGTTCGCCCGACTCATCGTGCGGTCGGTAGCATGATTTCTCGCGTAATGGCGCAGTTGGTTCTGTTGTGGCAACGGGTGAAGCGGGCATAGGCGAATATATGCCTTGATTTTACTTGATTGGATGGGCACAATGGCAAAGAAGACGACAAATAAGCGCATCGCTGTACTTGCCGCCTGTGCGGCAATAGTGCCTGGTTTGACCGGCTGCTTCAGTCTCGAACGTACCAGGCCACCGAACGGTTCGGTCTATTACACAGGGGAAATGGTGCACAAGCCGAAGAATTCAATGACTCCGAAGGGTGCTATGGGCGGCAAGGAATTCTAGCTGGAGGAGACCGGTCGACTGTACAGCGCCGAGCCGGTTGACGTGCTTCGCGTCCCGCCGCGCTGTAGCTGCTCCGCACGATCAGTCTCCGCGCAGCGTGCTCGCGGCTGCGTCGCCACGAAGATACCTCGTGCCGCGGCGACGCGACCACCCTGCAAGCGGATCGCGCCGTCGCGGCACACGCTGTGATGTTATCCCCGAAAGCTCTCCGTCGCTTATGCGTAATCTCACTTCGACCACTGACCTCATAGGACGACTCCGCTCGCGATCTCACCGATCACTTCGGCTATCGGCCGCAGCCGGCATGGCGTTGATTGCTGTAGCCCTCCTCGCAACACGAATCCGTCAGTTCAGCGGAGAGCGCACCGATCTCCTCACCCTGAGCGCCGCAGTTGATCTCCAGTCTCCGCCCGGCCTTCCCGCTCCGGATCTCGATGCGGAGCGGGTTCGGATACAGTCCGTTCGTAGTCTTCAGCGTATCGCTGCTTCGCATCGCGCTGATACTAATGCGTGGCGGGAACTTGCCGATGCCGCGCAGGGCGCCGGCGACCTACTGACAGCGCGCATCGCTCTCCAGCAGGCGTTGACTTGCACGTCATCGCCGGATGCCGAGCCGCTTATCGCACTGGCCGCCGTCGACGAGCGGCTTGGTCGTATCAACGAGTCCCGAGAAACCCTGGAACGCGCCGTAAGTCAGCATCCTGACGACTGGCGCGCCAGAATGCCCCTGGTAACTATCCTGGGCGAGATGGGTGAGCAGTCGAGGGCAGAAACTGAGCTTGTAACCTGCGCGAGGAGCGTTGGCGCCACAAACGTGCCGGGGCTGCTCGCCCTGGCGGCTGCATACGACAAGCGGTATGACACCGTTCGGGCACTCGACCTTGCGCAGGCGGCGCTTCGGTCAGGACCCTCGGACCCAGGCGTTACGGTATCGGTTGCGGGCTTGCTCCTGAAGCTACACCGATTCAATGAGTTGGCATCGCTTCTGCGAGGGGCAATTGCTCAACGGCCGAACGTCGGACGTCTCCATCGGTTGATGGCTCAGTGCCTGTCGGATCCGCTCAACCCCTCGTCGAACACCGCCGAGGCCGAAAGCCACTTCCTCTATGCGCTGCAGCGTGACCCGGCCGATTCCAGAGCGGCGGAGAGCCTGGCGCAACTTTACCTCGACAGCTCACGGCCCAGACAGGCTGTTTACGTTTTGAACCTGGCTCTGGACAATAATCCACGCTCCGCACCGGCCCGCATGCTGGTCGCTCGGGCGCTTGCCGAGGCGGGAGACTCGTCAGCGGCCTCAACGCAGAAGGCGATCGCAGCGAAACTCCTGGCCACCGAGCGGGCGGAAGACCGCCTGCTAATCGAGCAGCGTCGCCGCCCAGCGGATGCCAATGTCAAGGTGCGCCTCTCCGAATTATATGAGCAATCGGGCGAGTATCGCAAAGCGCTCGAGGCAGCCGAGGCTGCTGTCGTCGCCTCTCCATCGGCGCCCACAGCGAGAAAGCAGCTTGCGGGCCTGTGCAGGGCCGCGGAGTTGCCAATCCCCGCTCCATACCAGAGCGCGACGCTGTCTGGCGCTCCCCTAACTGCTACCCGGCCGGGTCGTTGAAGCGGCGATTTCTTGTCATAACGGCACTATTTACATGGATTGCCGGCTGCAGCAATCCCTCGCCTCGCGGACCTGCTGCGGCCGGCCGCGGGCCGGGTTCCGGCGCTTCAGTGCCGATTTTCACAGACTGTACCACCGCCAGCCGAATTCACTTTGACAGGTCGAATGGCGCCTTCGGCAGGCGGCTGATGCCCGAGACCATCGGCGGCGGGGGCGCGTTCATAGATTTTGACAACGACGGCTGGATGGATGTCCTGCTGGTGAATGGAGACTGGTGGCCCGGTCATCCACTTACCGGCCGCCGTCCCACAATGGGACTGTTTCGGAACAGGCACGACGGCACATTTACGGACGTCACGAAAGAAGCGGGCCTGGCCGTACCAATGCAGGGAATGGGCGTCGCGGTTGGAGACTATGACAATGACGGCTGGGACGACCTTTACATTACGGGCGTCGGCGGCAACCGGCTGTTCCATAATGACCGAAATGGTCGATTTTCAGATGTAACATCGTCGGCCGGTGTCGGGGATTCCGGCTGGTCCACGAGCTGCGCCTGGCTGGACTACGACAATGATGGCCTGCTGGACCTGTTTGTTTGCCATTATGTGAAGTGGACAGTCGCGACCGACGTCTACTGCGGCGCCGCTGAGAGGGTTTACTGCCGCCCGCAGGAATATCCCGGCGAGTCGTGCCGACTGTTCCATAACTTGGGCCACGGAAAGTTCCGCGACGTTACACTGGCTGCAGGCGTATACAACCAGAACTCGAAGGCACTCGGCGTCACGATTTGCGACCTAAACGGCGACGGGCGACCGGACATCGTCGTTGCGAACGACATGGAACCGAATTTCGCCTACATAAACTCGGGCGGCGGCAAGTTTAGGGAGACAGCGCTCGAATGCGGACTTGCCTTGGACGACCTTGGACAACCGCGAGGCGGGATGGGAATTGATGCAACGGTAGCGGCGAACGACGGCGTCCCTGATGTCGCCATCGGCAACTTCTATTCGCAGGGTGTCGCACTGTTTCGCCAGAGCCCGGACGGTGGCTTCCTTGATTCGGCCAAGCCTGCCGGCCTCTACAATTCGACGTATCCGTTCGTTACATTCGGGCTGTTCTTTACCGATCTCAACAACGACGGGCTTCCGGACCTGTTTATCACGAATGGCCATATATACGACAATGTCGCTGTCATGGACCCGTCGCAGTCATATGCGCAACCATGTCAGCTTTTCTTGGGCAGCGGCAGATCCTTTGCAGATGACAGCCGAGAGGCGGGGTTGGCCGTAACACGGCCGGTTGTCGGCAGGGGCGCGTGCTGGGGTGACTTCGACAATGATGGCCGTGTCGACATCCTCCTCATTCCCAACACAGGGTCTCTACATCTCCTGCACAACGAATTGCACAATGACGCATACTGGATCGGTATTCGGCTCGAAGGGACTGCAAGCAACCGAAACGGGTTTGGCGCACTCGTAAAGGTGCACAGTGCTGGCGAGACACAGATTCAATATGCCCATGATGGGTCGAGCTATCTCTCTGACAGCGATCACCGACTTCATTTTGGGCTGGGCGCTGCGACCGGAGTCGACTTCATTAGTGTACGCTGGCCGTCCGGTCGCGTGGAAGAGTGGCGATCCCCCCGTATCGACAGCCTCGTTACGCTTCGAGAGGGCGCCGGGCAGCGCGTAGAAAAGTAGTCGTCCCTGCGCCGAGTTACCGGAAGCGCTATCGGATAACCATCGGTCGTGAATCGTCGCGCGACGCCGGGCGCAGCTCCGAACAAGATCTCCTGCTCGACAACCCGCCAACCTGCCCTCGTCTGCTCCATCCTCCCCTGGAGATTTCTTTGCACAGCTTCGTAATTCACGTCAACCAGGCAGTTTCGATTCTGTGGCGATGTTCGCGCGGACGGGATGATGCCGAATGCGCGTGCGGGTCGACCGTTACGCGAGCACGAGGTCGGACGATTCGACCTGCTTGTTTTCCATTCCGCCCGCTGTTCTCAGCCATCAGCCCAAAAGCGCTTGTGTGCCTCCCTCATGTTCTTGACAAACACGTACCACCTGTGATACGTTGTAGGGGGTAAGGCGCTTGTCGCATGTATCCCCCCTTCAGAAAATGCTGCTTCTGGTGCGCCAAATCGCACCTGTTTGCACCTGAAGTACGGCATGGCACCCCGCCAATAATCTCAACAAAGGGTCCGTGATTTTGAAGGCCGCTCGGTCATAATGACTGGCCGGCCGCGACTCAGTTGATGAATCCCGTTCGCGCACGACCCGGCGGACGGAAAGCATCGTCGGTCCTCCTACGGAAGGGCCCGACCGCTTCATCCCCTCAGCCAGCGCTTTTGGACAGGCGAAGGAAGACGTAATGCCGCGCACGGCCGGAACCATTTTGGGCCTCGCCCTTCTCCTCCTCTGGAGTGTATCTTCGCTCGCCCAGGATCTCCGCGCTCCGAACCTGTTCAAAGACCTCGACCGCAGCAACTGGGCGTATCAGGCGGTAGACAGTCTGCGGAGCCGTAACATCGTTGCGGGATACCCCGAAACATATTTTCGAGGCGCGAGGACGCTGACGCGATACGAGTTCGCGGTCGCCATCGATCGCGCCCTGAAGCTTCTCGCCGGCCGCTCGGATGAATCCGTTCGCGCGGGCCTCGATCCCGAGGTCGATGGCCGCGATATCGACGCGCTTCGACGGCTCACCAGGGAATTTCACGAGGAGCTGGCCTCACTCGGGAGGGAGGAGAAGTCGGCCACGCAGATCCTCGACCGTTTGGCCGCGACGCCTGGTGGACAGCGCGCAATCATCGGCGGAGATTCCTCGCGGCCTATGCTGACAGGTTCCGGTACGGCAGACAGTCTTTCCACTCCTGGGCATCGGTCGCTCGGGAGTACGAGCACTTCGATCCTTCGCCAGTTTTCCCTCAACCTGCCGACTACTTCGTCGCTTCGCCCTCCGCGGCTCACGCTCGGCCAGTTCGCGCAGAGCGGGGGGTCCACGTCGCTCGGATCGGCAGATCGGGCGGCAAACCTGAACGGCTTGCTGGAGATCGGCGGCGAATCGGTGACGGGCGCGCGAATCGACACGCGCGTCGGCGGGCTGGACCTGAGGGCGTATTATGGCGTTCTCGGCACGGTCGATCCCGCCGGCCCGGCGTGGAACGGCCTGCTGCTCGGCGCGTCCGGTCAGCCGCAGGGATTCTCGCTCTTCGGAGGCTCGCCCGGCGAATCGGGAACGGCGGCGAGCGGGGCCAGCCATACCGTGGGAGTCAATCTGTCGGACCACGCCGGGCGGCTGCGGCTGTCCGCACTGACGGTGAACAACTCGGCGCAGCGGGACGGCGGCCCGGAGGACGTGACCGTGCTGGGCGCTAACTCCGACATCCGGCTGGCGAGACAGCTTACCCTGTCCACGGAGTGGGCCCGGTCCATCATGGGCACGAGCCGGTTCTCCACGTTGAACCCGTCCGACAACGATGCGTTCAATGCGATGCTCGGCTATAGCGCGTCGGGCCTCAGCGTCTCCGCGGGATACCGCTACGTAGATCCGCTCTTCTACACGCCGGGCTACTGGGGCCGAATCGGGAACTGGCTCAACCCGACCAACATCCAGGGGCCAACGTTCCGCGCCTCCTACGACATTTTTCCGAACCTCGGGCTCTCTCTCGGGGGCGACTACTTCACCGCTGCCCGCGACAGCTCGCCGCTCGGGCTGGATGCGAACGAGGACATAAAGAGGGCGCTGCTGGGCGTGCGCTGGGGGTTGTCGAGAACGCTCAACCTGACCGCCGATTACGAGGGCGTCTTCTGGAGCCTGAACGGGTCGCGCGGCGCGGGAACGGGAATGTTCCATCCCACCGAGCACTACATTACGCTTGGGACCGGCTACAACCTGACGGGCAATACGCTCCTGCGGTTCAACTACCAGATGGGCGACCTGGACGGGCACGGCGCGCTCAACTACGGCTCGTCCACCCGCAGCAAGTACAGCGCTTTCGTCGGCGAGATCAACGTCAAGTTTTAGCGCCGCGCCGGAATAGCGCCCCACCTGATAATAACTGACAAACGAGCACCCTGCGCGGATGGTCCGCGCAGGGTGCTCGATTCTTCAGGGTACAGGTCTGGAGGTTTAGTAGCGCCGCTTGTCGCCACCAAAGCGACCGCCGCCGGCGCCACCGCCGCCACCGGAACCACGGTCGTAGCCGCCACCGCCGCCACCACCATAGCCACCGCCGCCACCGCCGCCGTAACCACCACCTCCTCCGCCACCACCGTAGCGACCGCCGCCGCCACCGCCGCTGGAGCGGTTCTCACGCTCGCGCGCCTCGTTGACGGTGAGGGTCCGGCCGCCGAGCTCGCTGCCATTCAGCGCGCTCATGGCCTTCTGGGCTTCGTCGTCGTTCGCCATTTCGACGAACGCAAAGCCTTTCGCCTGGCCGGTGTACTTGTCGGTGATGACCTGCACGTCGCTCACCTGCCCGTATTGCGAGAACAGGCTCTCGAGCTGCGCCTCATCGACGCTGTAGGGCAGGCTGCCTACGTAGATACGTTTCGCCATCTGGAGCTCCTTAAGGAATGCGGCCTGTCCCTGGTACAACCCGAGAAGCAAGCCAGTCGCCGGGTTCATGCCCGGCCGTCGGTGTCGAAGTGATTGAGCAGGCAGCCTATCACCTGGTCAATCGCGGCGGTGCGGCTTTCAATGGGCGGGGCGGCATCGGGTCTCTGCGGCAGGACGGCGGCATAGGCCGGCGCGCTGGCGCGCCACGCCTCCTGCCGGTCGTCGTACCAGGAGGTAATCATCACCGAATGGCCCCCAATATCGTACTTGGCTCGCTCGAACTCTGTCGCCATGGATTCCTGCGCTTTCGACGCTTTTACCTGTTCACCGGTCCGCAGCTCGGCGGAGCGCTGCGCAGCCACGATCTGCAAATTCAGCATAATCTCTAGCGGCGCTTCATCGGCCGCGAGGACTTCTTGGGCTTCTGCCGCGAATTCGTCGGTCCGCCCTCCTGGGTCGGCATGACGACGTTCGTGAACTCCAGGCGCTTGCCGCACCGGCCGCAATACGAGCTGTCGCGGCGGACGGAGGCGAAGGGCATCATGGTGCGGTGTCCGCATCCTGCGCAGGTGACCTGCACTTCTGGTGGTGGCATATGGGCTGCTCCTATCTTCCTTAACGTCAAAGCTGAGGCGCGCCGCAACGGGCGCCGCCCCAAAAACAATAACCTCCGGCTCCGCGCTATTACGCTCGGTGACCGGAGGCGCGTTGCCTCAGCCGTGTGTAATGACGTTGAAGAGTCTCGCTATTGTCTTCGATTCGCGCATCTATTATAGTCGTATTCGCAGGTCCGGTCAAGCGATCCGGCGCTTCGCGTAATCCCAATGATCGCGGAATGGCAGCCGCTGTCTCAGGCGGATGCGGAGGACATCGCCACTATCGCTCAGAATAGTATCGTGCGAGAGCGGTTTACCGAGCGAGCGCGACAAAGGGATTGAGGAGGCGCATACGATGGGTTTTCACTACGATCTGGCCCGGTTCATCCCGTTTCGGGACCTCGCCGCCTGCGAGCGGGTACGGGCGATTACGCGGGCGGACATCGCGACCCACCCGAATCCGGACTTCCAAATTCGTACCATGGATGAGCCGGCGCAGTTCTATTTCGATTTTGCGCTCGACATCGTGTCGCGTATCCGACAGGCGGCGGACGAAGGGCGGCGGTTCGTCGGCATCTTCCCCGTCGGACCGATGCCGCAGTACGCGTTCGCCGCGAAGCTGATCAACGATACCAATCTCTCGCTCCGCCACGTCCATACGTTCAACATGGACGAATACGCGGACCAGGACGGAAATACCGCACCAATCGACTGGCCCGGCTCATTCCAGCGTGCGATGTGGGCGTCATTCTTCAGCCTGATTCGCCCGGAGCTTCGGCCGCTCGACTCGCAGATCCACTTCCCCACGCAGGAGGCGCTGCCGGATTACGGCAGGCGAATCGCGGACCTCGGCGGCGCGGATGTCTGCTACGGCGGCATCGGGTGGTGCGGGCATATCGCTTTCTGGGAGGCGCACCTCGGAGACGAGTTCGGCAGCGATCTGGAGGGATACAAACAGGCTGGCCCGCGCTGCGTCGAGCTCCACCCGATGACCATCATGCAGAACGCGCTCCACTCGTTTGGCGGCGACTGGTCGTGGGTGCCCCCGAAGGCGAACACGATCGGGCCGGCCGAGATTCTGGGCGCGAAGCACCGGTCTTTCTGGCTGGACGGCGATTTGGGAGGCGGAGTATCGTGGCAGCGATTCATTGCCCGTCTGGTTGCGCACGGCCCTGTCAGCACGTACGTGCCCGGCTCCATCCTCCAGACGGCCCGAACCGACTACACGATTCTGGGGAACGTGGCCGACGATGTCGAGATTCACATGGCGTAGGCTGACAGCGGCAATTGCGATTTGCGCCATTGCGGCATCCGCTGCCGGTCATCCGCGGGCGGGCGGCGAGCGGCGACGGCTCGGCTACATCAAGGAGTGCTATGCCGACAAGGCAGGCTGGCACATCGTCGCGAACGAGGCGCGAATCGTCGGGATGGGACGGCGGACTCGCGTGATTCATAATCTCGGACGGCTCGTATTCCACAAGAGTGACTTCGGCCCGGCTCCGCCGCCCGTGATTCTCGTCTCGCGGAAGGGCGGTCGGGTGGTCGCGACGAGGAATGCGATGGGCGAGCTCGCGGCGCGATTCACGGTAGTTCCGCATGGGCGCAAACCCTTCTCCGCTACGCCGTTCCTGTTTGTCGAGCGAAACGGGAAGCTGGTCGAGATTCGCCAGCATCCGCTGTAATCATGTGTAATTATATGCCAGACTACCCCTTCTGTTTTCGAAACGGCAGGCGGCGCTTCAGGCGCTCGCACGTGTTGAAGACGATGGGGCAGACGAAGGTGTTGTCGAGGAACATCAGCATCCGCTGCCGGAACCCCGATTCGTGGAGGAAGGGGTAGTCGCGGCATGCCTGCGGCCGGTCCTCGTAGACGGTGCAGAGATTGCCCTCGAGGAACGGGCAGGGCTGGCGGTTGAAGACGAGAGCGCCATCCTCCGCCTGCGTGACGTACCTGCGCTTCAGCTCCGCGGGCTTCATTTCGAGCCTCTTTGCCAGCCGGCCGATGTCGAAATCGTCGACAACGATCTGGAGCGCGCGGCAGCAGTGTCCGCATGCGGTGCAGTCGATCTGCTCCATCACGTCGTCGGTCGTCTCGCGGACGATGGAATCGAGCGCGGCGTCGCCCAGATTCAGCCGGTGCTTCACGAAGGTTCGGAACCGCCAGTTCTCGTCTGCCCGGTCGCGCGCATACCGCTCGATCAGCTCAATCTCCGTAATGATTCGCCCGCTCACTTCTCCCCCTCCCGCCCGCTCGATTCACCGATTATTGTAGCACTCAGGTTTCGGACCGTTCAGGAGCGAACATGGATATGTCACCGGAAGTCTCGCGTCTCGCGCAGATCGTGTGGGACTACCACCATCTCAATCATCCTCTCCGGCGCGCCGACTGCATTCTCGCGCTGGGCAGCCATGACGTGCGGGTCGCGGAGCGCGCCGCCGACCTGTGGCTGGACGGATGGGCGCCGTGGCTGGTCTGCGCGGGCGGCCTTGGCAGGCTGACGGAGGGCGTTTGGGACCGGCCGGAGGGCGAGATATTCGCGGAGATCGCCCGGAATCGCGGCGTACCGGACAACCGCATCCTCGTCGAGAGCCGTTCGACCAACACGGGCGAGAACATCATTCGGGTGCAGGAGCTGTTCGAGGCGCGCGGCATGAATCCGTACACCGTGATCGTGGTGCAGAAGCCCTACATGGAGCGGCGGGCGTATGCGACGGCGAAGCTCCACTGGCCCGACCGGGAGATTATCGTCACGTCGCCGCAGCTCAGCCTCGCGGAGTACCCGAACGAGGAGATCACGGCCGAGCAGCTTGTGCACATCATGGTCGGAGATCTCCAGCGGATTCCCCTCTACGGCCGTCTCGGCTACCAGATTCCGCAGGAGGTGCCCGACGACGTCTGGCGGGCTTTCGAGACACTGGTGGCCCTCGGATACACGAGCCACCTCGTAGAAGAGGAGGCGCGCTGATATAGAATCGAGTCTTGCAGGATAGTAGACATAGTGTGTCCAATGAACATAAGTGTGTTAATATAAGAGCACATATATACTGCTTCGGAGGAGGCTTATGGGCGGTTTTCAGCGGGCGCAGCGGCGCCGGGTCTACATGAAGCTAGCGCTGACGGGACCGAGCGGGTCCGGCAAGACATACAGCGCGCTCCGGGTCGCGTTCGGGATCGGCAGTCGCGTGGCGATGCTCGATTCGGAGAACGGGTCGGGAAGCCTCTACGCGCACATCGGCGCCTATGACGTGCTGGAGATCGAGCCGCCGTTCTCGGTCCAGAAGTACATCGAGGGGATTCGAGAGGCGGCGGACTCCGGCTATGAGGTGCTGATCATCGATTCGCTCTCCCACGCGTGGGCGGGCGACGGCGGGCTGCTATCCCAGAAGGAGGCGCTCGACGCGCGGGGCGGCAACCCCTTCAGCAACTGGGCCGGAATCACGAAGCAGCACGAGCAGCTCAAGTCGGCCCTGCTCCAATCGCCGCTCCATATCATCGCCACGATCCGCTCGAAGACCGACTACGTGATGCATGAGGAGAAGGGCGGGAAGGCGACGCCACGCAAGGTGGGACTGGCGCCGATTCAGCGGGACGGCATCGAGTACGAGTTCAGCACCGTGTTCGACCTGGCGATCGACCACACGGCCGTTACGAGCAAGGACCGGACAGGTTTGTTCGACGGCCTTGCGGAGACGCTGACCGAGCACCACGGCCGCCGAATTCGGGAATGGCTGGAGAGCGGAGCCGCCCCGGAACCGAAGCCGGCCGCGAGCGGCGTGAGTGTCAGCACGGCGGACGGGCTGGCGGATTCACCAGAAAAAGCATCGCCATCGGCCGTGAAGGGCGCTCGGACGGAATTCCTGGCTGCCGCGGAAGCGGCGGGTATCGCGCCGGAGTACATCCGCAACGTGAAGAACCTGCGGCACGTGGCGGCCCTGGTCGCCCCCGGCATGGCGGAGCGTTCGCCGCTCGACTATTCGCTGGACGACTGGCGGTTCCTCACCACTGCGCTGCTTCTCCACCGGGTGCGGCCGGGCGCTCCGCCCCTTCCCGGTCAGGCGCAGTAGCTCCGACCGGCCATGGAGCGGCGGTCCCACTGCGTGGATTTGAATACAAAGTAGCACCCGCAAGCGCGAGTTACTTAGAAGGCCAACGGGTCGGCCGCTAGTTGAGCCGAGCGCGGTGGTTGGCAGCCTGACGGAGCCGGATGCCGATCGCGTCGAAATCGTCCGCTGCGGGGTTCTCTACCAGATACCGCTGAAGAAGGCGCGCGGCGCGAGCCCACTCCTCCATCTGGAAGTGGAGCAGGCCCCGGTCTCGTATTTCTTCAGGTTCATCGGGCC